>Ga0163144_10008468_pt1 | contig 22260 bp, 23 predicted proteins | sample OliLak19BULKMAT1_FD_123175 | JGI IMG/M metagenome (GOLD analysis project Ga0163144, IMG submission 123175) | Freshwater microbial mat bacterial communities from Lake Vanda, McMurdo Dry Valleys, Antarctica - Oligotrophic Lake LV.19.BULKMAT1 | ecosystem: Environmental > Aquatic > Freshwater >... | reverse complement strand
CACGTCTTTTGAGGATGTCTTGCATGCCAAATGCGTTTGAAGAACATGCCATGCCGGCAATAAAAAGTAATTTAAAAGTTATTTTCATGAAAAACCTTTCTGGCTTGTGCTTGATATGCAACTGCTTGCCCCCAATTAGGATCAGCAGGGATTACTCTGTCATGATTGTTTAAAGCATTTACACCATCGCTATTTGGTATGGCACGGTTGCTACGATTTGCGTTGGCAGCCTCTGGGCTTGGGCTTCGTGAGTTCCAAAGCTCTCCCATTTCTTTTCTTGATTTCACCCCCAAAATGGTGCCTGATGATACTACACACACCATGAGTACTAAATTAAATAAACGGTTCATGTTTTCTCCTGAGTGGATATTAATTTTCTATGCTGCTTGAGCAGTTGTATTTGCGGGGAACACTGAGTTTGCCAGTGTGCGTGCAACTAATGTTTTGATTGCCCATCCAAACAAGTTACCAGCTGTTTTAATGTTTTTTTTCTTTGCGGCCGATAATTTCTCAAATGAGGTTGCCATTTTTTTAAATGGACCCTTTTTCGCTAGTTCTGTCGCAGCTTTTTTTACAAGCGCTTCGCCAAGATGCATGAATGCAAATGCTCCTGAGAAAGCAAAGCTGTTTGCAGGCTGCCCTGGCAATAGTTGTTGAGCAGCATTCCCTGCAAGTGCTTGCTGCCCAAATGAGAATAGAGCTTCAGAAGCAGCTGGGTATTCTTTTTTCAATTCAGTAAAAACTTGAGGGTTTTGCAAGTAATAAAGAACTGCGCAAAATCCAGCTGAAAGCAAGATGCTCTTTTTATCAAGGTTGAATTTGAGGGTAAATGCAGGTTCTTGAGGAACAGCTTCTGCCGGTGTTGGTTGCATATGAGGGATTGCTTGTGGAGTAGGCTGTGTAATGGATGCTGGAGCGGGTGCAGGAGCTGGTTGAAGTGCAGGCGCTCTCGTTTTTGCAGGAGCCTTTTTGAGGGCATTTTTTGCAGGGGCTTTTTGGGGGCCTGCTGGAGCGGGTGCAGGAGCTGGTTGTGGTGCAGGCGCTTTCGTTTTTGCAGGAGCCTTTTTGAGGGCATTTTTTGCAGGGGCTTTTTGGGGGCCTGCTGGAGCCGCCTTGGGTGGAGTTTTAGCGACAGCTTTTAAAGCTTGTTTTGGAAACTGTGGAGTGTGTGGAGCAGGCGCGTTGTTATCATGTGCATCATCTGGTTGCCCTCCAGCTACGCGTGCCGCTCTAGCTAAGGCTTTAGCCTGAATTTCGTCCAACGGAAGTGGCGCGCTAGGTTGATTTTGTTTTTTTTGAGCAGGCTTTGGTGCTTCAGCCGGATTCTCAGTTGCTTTAATTTTTTTGGGTTTTCTTGTCTTTTCCCATTCTGCGATAGATATTGTAGGTGCTGGTGGCGGTGGTGGCGGTGCCATACCCAACATGCGAGATGAGACCGATAGAATACTCAATAGGAGCGCTAAGTTTAATGAACGTTTCATGGAAATCCCCCTAGGATTTGATATTAATCTTCAAACAGAAATTTATAACTTACAAAGTGCTTATTCTAGCACTTTTTCATTATAACAATGTATGAACTATCGTCAAATGCCTAGGGGTTGGTCGGGTAATTTATTTACCGAATGCCACGTAAAGCGCCAGTGAACCAGCTACCGCTGCATTCAGGCTCTCGGTTCGGCCAGGCATAGTGAGGGTAAGTTTTTGGTCACATTGTGCCACCCATGCAAAGGGTATGCCATGTGCTTCGCTGCCAACAACCAGGAGAGAATTCGTTAGGTCCAACTCTTGTGGGGCGCTGCCGCCTGCTACCAGCAAGGCACAAAGCTGAAGATCTCGTTTATGTTCCACGAGGGTTGGCCAAGAAACCTGGAAGATGTTGAGGTAACCAATGGTGCCGGCGCTTGCTTGGATCACCTTGGGGCTCCAAGGATCTGATCCTTCAACGCAAACTAAGCTTGTGATGTTCATCGCGCTTGCAGTTCGCATGAGGGTACCCATGTTGCCTGGATCGGCCACTTGTGCAAGGACAAGGCCATGAGATAATTTTTCTGGTGCCGGTTGTGCTGGGATTGGGAAGATCATGAGACAGCCGCTTGGGTTCGTTGCGGTACTCATTTTTACCATCACTTCAGGTGACACTTCGGTGACCATTGCATCTGGCACAAGCTCTTGTGTATCAGGGAACATGGCCGCCGTTGCGTAGATTGCTTCAGGTTCGAATCCGGCATCGAGGAGCGTTTTGCAGGTTCGGATGCCTTCGGCGATGAACTGGTTCATGTCTTTACGATACTTAGCCATATGCAGCGATGCAACAGCTTTAACTTCGGGATTGGTCAAGGAAATGATTAATTTCATAACTCTCCATTAAGGATTTTAGCGCGATATTGTTTCATTAATTGTACCATAAAATGAATATTATGCATGGTTGCGAGTGAAAGTCCGGTCATTTCGTTCGCTTTGAACAAATGATGCAGGTATGCCCGGGTGTACCGTTTACAGACCATGCAGCTGCAGGTCGGGTCTATGGGCTCAAAGCTTGTACGATTGGCGCTGTTGGCAATTTTCAAATCACCTTGCGAGGTGAATAGTAGTCCGTGGCGTGCGCAGCGGGTTGGATGGGAGCTATCGAAGGTATCTGCGCCGAGCGCAACCAATCGTTCAACCGAATAGAGATCGGCAATACCCAGCACGTGGTTTGGTTTATCCTGTGGAATACGCTGTAACGTGAAATCGAGCATGGCAAACATCTGGTCCTTTGTTTTGCCAAAGCTGCCCCCAATCGAGTAGCCATCGAATGGGAGGGTGCTGAGATATTCGCAACTCATCTGGCGCAATCGCTCATCCACGCCGCCATGTACCACTGCGTACATTGCTTGGTTTTGCCGATTGGCAAGATGGGCATCCAGTGATCGCTTTTCCCAGCGGTGAGTTCGATGGAGTGATTCTTCTAATTTTTTCGGGTCGATGTGGTAGGGCGGAAGTTCATCGAACGGAATTATGATGTCAGCGCCCAAATCTTTCTGGGCGGCTATGGAAGTCTCCGGGGTGAGTAAGATTTTGTCTCCGTTGCGATATGAGCGAAATAGGACGCCTTCCTCGGACGTCTTCAACACCGAATTGGAGGTTGTCTTTTTCCCTTTGCTCTTGAGTTCGTCTTTCACGGTGCCATAAGCAAGGCTGAAAACTTGGAACCCACCTGAATCAGTGATGATCGGCTTGGTGCGATTCATGAATGTATGCAGTCCGCCAGCTTGCTTGATCAGCTCGGTTCCTGGTTGCAGCATGAGGTGATACGTATTGCAAAACATGAGCTGCAGATCAACCTCATCACTAAACGCACTGTCTACCGCTTTGAGCGTTCCGTTGGTGCCGACTGCCACAAAGCTGGGTGTGTCGATTATTCCGTGTGGGGTGTGGATGCGACCAACGCGGGCGCGTGATTTGGTAGAGGTATAGAGTAGCTCAAATTTGAATGGTGTGTTCATGGTTTTTCCGTTCGTCCCGATTGCCTGCCCCGAAGTATTGAGGGGAGGGATGATTCCTTATTAAATTTCTCAAATATTCGTCGCGAAGCGACCAAGAATGGCGTCGCTACAAATATAGCCCCCAACTTCACGCTGTAACTGATCAGAATTATTTCCCAAATATTATCGATGATGCCGTAAAGCCCCAGGAAACTAAAGAGCACGGTGTCCACCAGTTGGCTTACGCTGATTGATGCGTAGTTACGCACCACGAGCAAGCGCGATGTCCATACTTTTTTGAGCCATCCATAAAGATAGTAATCCACTAGTTGTGCAATCAAATAAACGGTAAACGATGCGATTACAATGCGAGGCATAAAGCCGAGCAGTGCTAAAAAACTGCTTTGCGTCGTATCGAATGCGCTTGGTGCGTACCAAAGATGGATTTGCGTCATGATCGCGTAAAAAGCCAAGAAAAAGAAGTTGATGGCGATGGTTTTACGTGTAATTGCTTTGCCGTAATATTCCTGCAATAAGTTGAGGCCGATGGTGGCTCCAATGGTGAATGCATCGGCGCATGTCGCATTGAACCCAAAGAGGGTTGTTTGCTTGAGTACAAAAAGATTCGCAAGAATGCACTGGATGCAGACAAACGCGACGAGCGCGGCACGTCCAAAGGCGAGGGCGCCCAGGGCCGCGAGGCCGATCAATGCGGCGTGTAGTAAAAATATCAGTTCGTTAAACATGCGAATTTACCATTTTTCGGAGTGGGAACTCATTGAACCCCACCAGCTCACATTCTGGCTGTGGTAGCACACCGAATTTTTCCAACACCAGTTCCTGCATTTTTTGTGCCACGGCGATGATATCGCTTGTGGTCGCAGCACCCAAGTTGACCAGCATATTTGCATGTTGATAAGAAACCTGTGCATCTCCAATGCGAAGCTGCCCTTTGACGCTGATTTTATCCAGGTAATAGGCAACGTAGATCATTTTCTTGACGCCGCTCATCAGCGTTACTTCGTTATCGTGGAAGTTCCTGAAAAAGCTGCCACAGGTGCCTTGTTTTGGGTAGCGGCTTTGGCGGTGCCTGATTATTTCGATGCGGCGTCCGCGAGCATAGGCAATCTCGAGGTCAGTAGCTGTTTTGAGTTTGAATGTGGCATCGATTAAATAATGTTCGTGATTATGCAGGGTGGAAAAATCATAGCCGAATGCAAACCAATCATTATCTACGGTCGTTATTTCGCCTGTCTTTTTGTTGATGACTCGCGCACTCACGAGGAACTGTGCGAGGAGGAATTCAAAATAATGGAGATTGATGTAAACCGATCCGCCCACGGTTCCGGGTATGCCGCTGAATTCTTCGAGGCCGAGGATGTTATTATCCAGGCAGTAGAGGATCAGGTCGTGCATCGTGACGCCTGCGCCTGCGGTGAGCTCAATCTTACCGTCCGTAGAAATATTTTTCAGTTGAGGGCGAACGACGAGTCCCCCAAAACCCTCATCGCTGATCAGAATATTCGCCCCCTCGCCCAGCACGAAGGTATCAAGATTATTCTTACGAGCAAAAGAAAGTGCTTCTTGAAATTCAACGTCCGATTGAGGTTCGCAATAATATTTTGCCGGCCCTCCGGTGCGGAACCAGTTTTTATCTGCTAGGGGAATGTTTGTTTGAATGGGTGCCATTAGAGTTCGCAGCTCGTTTGCGCTACGCGATATCTCATTGGCCGTTTCTTGACTGCCGAGGTTGCCACAAGTTCCATGCACTTTGGCGAGCAGGTATTCTCGAGTTTTTTGATGCAATTCAGGCACCCAATAAAGTGCTTGTTGCAGCTCGCATTCAAGCAATTCGTGAATTCGTCGTACGGAATCTCGCACACATCGCATTGGCCAAGGATATCATCGTTGGCCTTGACGCCAATTCGATTATCAAAGACGTAATTTTTGCCACGGAAGAATCCATTCGGAAACTGTTCCACGTAGCGATGAATGCCGCCTTCAATTTGATACACTTCCTGCGCAATGCCTTTTGATTTAAGTATGGCGCTTGCACGTTCGCAGCGAATGCCGCCGGTGCAGTACATCAGAACTTGTTTGTCTTTGAATTGATCAACGTTTTGATCAATATATTCGGGAAATTGGCGAAAGTGAGCAATGTTAGGGACAATTGCGTCGGTAAATTTGCCGATACGGGCTTCAAAGTGATTGCGCCCATCGAGGATGACCAAATTTTCAGGTTTGCTGGCAATAAGTTCGTGTGCTTGCGCAGGGGTCAGGTGTATACCGGTATTTTTCAAATCAGCGGCTACTGGATCGGCTTGTAGGTTCACAATCTCATCTTTAACTATGATGCGCATGCGAGGGAACGAGTCTGCGCCACCAGCACTTTCTTTGTAGTCGATGCCCTCAAATTCAGGCACCGTGTTCATAATTTCTTTGTAGCGTTCCAGGTTTGTGATCGAGCCGCCCAGCGTAGCATTGATCCCTTCATGGGCAAGGATGACGCGGCCCTTGAGACCAAGGTCTTGGCATATTTTCTTCTGCCATTTGAGGACCCGTTGAGGCGCTTCGAGGTTCACGTACTTATAGAATAGGATAATTTTGCTCATGTTCCACCATTGAAAAAATAATTTGTCTAAACTTAGGCTACCATAAATGGCTGATTTGTTAATGGTCTAGCTGTTTTTTTGCCAAAGATTCCCCCCGTTCGTCCTGAGCGTGCGAAGGATATGAACGGAAGCAAGGCTTCCCTTTTTCTTTTTTTTGTTATATACAAAGACGGTAAGTGTATCTATACAATACTTTCAAAAAGAAAGGCGAGTCTCATGTCAAAACGTTACGTTATGGAGTTTTTGGGAACATTTTTCCTGACAACCGCAATTGTGTTTACCCGTGATCCATTGGCAATCGGCCTCATGCTTGTTGCTCTTGTTTACATCGGCGGCCACGTATCTGGCGCAAATTTCAACCCAGCCCTCACCATCGCAGCATATCTTCGTGGCAGATTGAGCCAAAAAGATTTGTTTGCATATTGGGGCATGCAATTCTTGGGCGCATCTGCAGCAGTGTGGATGTACAAGATGGTGGCGAGTTCACTCTACATCGTGGATGTACCGCAAGAATTAATGGGCACCGGCGTTTCATTTTTTAGTGAAGCATTGTTGACTCTTGTCTTGGTCATGACCTTCCTCACCGTTACCCAAGCATCTAAGTTCAATAACAGCACCGTGTATGGTGTTGCAATTGGTCTTGCATTGATGGCGATCGCATTCCTTGGCGGATTATTCAATCCAGCTGTTGGTCTCGCGGCGATGGTGTGCCGTATGTTGAGTGGTGGCGATATGGCAACATGGCAGGCGCTTGTAGTGCTTGTTGGTGGGCCTCTCGCGGGTGGTGCAGCTTCTGCATACCTCTACCAATATTTGAACGACTAGTTTTAGTCTTCGTTTTTCAAACTCGTTATTAAATAAGACAACCCGGTGCAGTAAGCATCGGGTTGTCGCTTGAGGGGGAATGGCTAAAATTGCCCCTCAAGCCATTTTGCTTTATGATTGTTCTATCTAATTTACTCTCATTTAAAGGTCATTTGGTATGAAAATTTCTATTGCTTGGGTATTTGATCACATTGATGCTGACTGGAAGAAGCTCGATATGGCTCGTTTGACTGAGCTGTTTATTCAGACCACAGCAGAGATCGACCGAGTATACAAGATAGAAGTTGATACCCAAAATATGATGTGCCTAGAGGTTTCTGGCATTTCCGATCAAGTCACCCTCCATTCTTCTGAATTAAATAAAGATTTTGTACTACCCAAACGAACCGATGCGCGCGTGGGCGGCTGGTATTTGTTCGTGAATGACAAGGGAACGGTTCGCTGGGCAACCTTGGTTGATTTGGGAAGTGGGAAAGATGGACTTGTTCCCCCCCTCATTTTTGGGGAAAATGACGGGCCTACGGGAAACTGGAAAAAGAATTTTGAATCAGTGGATTACATCTTCGAACTCGATAATAAATCAATAAATCATCGGCCCGACATGTGGGGGCACCGGGGTGTGGCGCGCGAAATGGCCGCTATGCTGGGGTTAAAATTAAAACCACTCGATCCGTTTTTGGCGAAATTAGAGATTATTCAATATGGCGATTCGGCCCCTGCTACCGCAGATCAACCGTTTGCGCTTTCGATTCAAAACCCTGTAAAATGCTCTCGCTTTGGCGCACTTTATATGCATAACGTCGAACACCGCCCATCCGATCTCTTTATGGCGGCACGCTTGGCACGCGTAGATGGCAAACCAATTAATGCAATTGTGGATGCAACCAACTACACCATGTTTGATCTTGGGCATCCGATGCATGCATTTGATGCGGGTGCAATTCCAAACAAATCGATCGAAGCGCGTGATGCAAAAAATGGCGACAAACTTCAATTGCTTGATGGCGAAGAGGTAACGCTGACGCAGGATGATTTAGTATTTGCTTCAGGCAATACATCCCTCGACATTGCTGGCATTATGGGCGGCGCTTCGAGCGCAGTGAGCCCCAAAACAACCGAATTGCTCCTTGAAGCCGGTTGCTTTGATGCAGCCATGATTCGTAAAACAGCAGAGCGAGTAAAAAAACGAACCGAAGCATCGACCCGATTCGAAAAAAGTATGGACCCCAATAATAATGTGAATGCATTACGTAGATTCGCGCAGTTGCTTAATGACCTCAAGGTGCCGAACACAAGTGGCAAAACGATTAGCTCACTTGGCAAACCTGCAGTTAGCCCGGTAATCACGGTGGAACATGCGTATATCGAATCGCGCTTGGGCACCAAGTTGGAACCTGCGCAAGTGATTGCGCAGCTACAAAAAGTTGGATTCGAAGTGGCTGAAAAAGGCGCTTCGTATGAAGCTATCGTTCCAACGTTCCGTGCCACCAAAGATATTCAAGGCAAACAAGATATCGTCGAAGAAGTGGGTCGCATGTTTGGGTACAACAACATCACACCCGAATTACCACAACTTCCTCTCAAGCCGGCCGATCTGCATGTGCATAACCAAATCAAAATTATTAAAGATACCTGTGCGTTTGTGGGTAACATGCGAGAAGTAGCGAGCTACAACTTCTTTGACGAAGCATTTATTCAATCTCTTGGCTGGGAACCGGGCGAAACACTTGCTGTACGATCACCCGTTTCACAAAACTGGCAGCGGTTGGTAACCACCTTAGTACCGAACCTGCTCAAGGGTATTCATGAAAATTGTGCGGATTATGATCAGTTGCGATTTTTTGAGATGGCAGCCGTCTACCTACCCGGTACTGAAGTAAAAGAGTCGCCCTACTACGCTAAAGCTTGGAAGGACAACATCGATTTCATCGAGTTGAAGTCGCTTACCGGTCTGATATTTGAAAAGAAAAAAGCATTGAGTTTCTACGACGGCAAAGCCATACTCCATGAACTATTCGAACGCTTGGCATTACAGGTTACGTGGGTTAAGCTCGACGCGCCAAATCAACCATATTTCACTCCATTCCAAACAGCACAGATCAAACACAACGAAATAGTGATTGGTATTGCAGCAATGATGCCGCAGGCATTCTTGAGTAAAATGAGCGAAGGTCATGCGTTTGTGTTTGAATTGGATGCTGATTTCTTGATCAATTATCGCGCGCCAATCAAACCATTTACTGCATTGCCAAAGTTCCAACCGAATGTACGGGATATTAGTTTGTTGCTTCCCGCATCTGATACGGTGGAAGAAATGAGCAGAGCGATTGTGAAGGTTGATCCGCGAATTAAGGATGTGATTTTAATAGATTATCTTGAAAGCCTTGGAAAAAAAGACCGTAGGCCTGAAGAAGCCGTAGGCGAAGACAGGTGTGCGACTTTCCGCTTTGCAATTTATGAAGAAACCAAAACACTCACCAAGCCAGAAATTGATGCGATTGTGCAATCTGTTTCTGATGTAGTGGTCGCACGCGGGGCGACAATTAGGTAGATATATCGTTTTTTAGAAAAATATTATTCCCCGTTCGTCCCGCCTGTCCCGAGTTGAATTGAGGGGAAGTCTTGAGGGACAAGTCCTTTGAAGAAATAAATGAAAATTCTAATATCTTAATCGGTATGTCCCTCAAGACTTCGGGACGAACGGATTAAAATTACTGACTTGAGGCTTTAAATTATGAGTTTCCGAAAACACCCCCCTATGCAACTAGCACTTGCTGTAGTCATCTTAGTTGCAGACCGATTAACCAAGCTCCTTGCGCTTGCATATTGTGCAAGCGAACAGGTTATTTCTCCGTTTGTTTCGTGCGCCCTTACTTTTAATCGAGGTATTTCCTGGGGCATGTTGCATGATGCGAACGGCACTGTTTTTGGAATGGTCACGGTATTGATTGCATGCATCACCGGATATATTGCGTATCTTGGCGTGCAACGTAGCCGAGTGGGCGATCCTGCCATTGGCTATGTGTGCGTGGTGGCCGGATCAGTTTCAAATTTGGCTGATCGCGTCATCTATGGTGGCGTTGTCGATTTTATTTCGTTCTCATTGTCCGGATGGAACTTTCCGGTGTTTAACGTGGCGGATGCGTTTATTGTGTGCGGGGTAATGTTGATCGCCTGGGAAGCGATGGTTACGGATAAAAATGATTAACAAAATTCCAACCCTCGGCCCCATCGGCTACCTTCCCGCACCCGGGACGATGGCCACCCTCGCAACGCTGCCATTCATGATCCTTGCACATATCTGCTTGCCCTACCCGGCCTATTTGGGATTATGTGTAGCGGTTTTTTTCTTTGGCATGTTCATCATTAAAAAAACAAAAGACTTTTTTGGCGATGTGAAAGATCCCTCATGCATCGTGATTGATGAAGTGGCCGGATGCCTGTTTACGTTTGTGTGCATCTCATTGAACATTAAAACGGTCGTGCTTGGATTTATTTTGTTTCGCTTGTTCGATATCTTCAAACTCGGTTTGATCAAACGGTGTGAAGGGTTGCCCGGTGCTTGGGGTGTCATGGGCGATGATCTGGCGGCGGCGATGTGTGCCAATGTTGTAATGCAGTTACTTATTCCGTTTCTTATGTAGTTAACCTAACCCGTTCGTCCCGATTTGTTGACGGACACGTCCTTTAAAAAAATAAATGAAAATTCAAATATCTTAATCGGTATGTCCCTCCCCTCAATACTTCGGGACAGGCAAATAACTCGGGACGAACGGATAAAAAATTTTCAACAAAAAAGTTTGATATTTTAAGACTTCTAAAACCACATGAATTTACACCACGTTAAAACAATAATTCTCCCATTCATTCGCCAGTCATACGATTGGCTCTTCATGCTCATCGCACCCCCCTATTGCATGGCATGCAAACGCTTTCTATCCAAACGCGATGTTTTTTGTGCGGATTGCGCACGATTAATCAAGCCTATAGTCTCGCATGATTTGAAGGTCACCGATTTGCTCACCGTGAAGGTATTTGCCGTGGGAACCTACACCGATCCACTGCGATTTTTGATCTTGGCAAAAAGTTGGTCGAATAGTGTGGCAAGCAGGCAGCTGGGGCAACTCATGTGGGAAATGACTTACATTCGAAATGTTCCGTTCGACGTGATCGTGCCGATTCCACTCCATTGGATGCGTTATTCCTGGCGCGGCTACAATCAATCGGAAGAGATGGCACGGGAGCTTGCACGGCGATGCGATAAGCCAGTTGCCAATCTACTCAAACGGGTGCGCTACGCGCCATTCCAATCAGCAGTTTCTCCTGAGAAGCGCGTTGAAAACGTGAAAGATGTATTTTTGCTGCGCATGCTAAAAGAAGAACGGGCGCAGTATGTAGGCAAGCATATTTTGTTGGTGGACGATTTGTTGACCTCTGGTGCGACGGTTCGGGCGGCGGCAAAAGAATTGAATAAATTGAAACCGGCGAGCATTACGATTATTGTGGCAGCGCGGGTAACATAATAAAAAACCCGCCCGTCAATTCAGAAAGAATTGACGGGCGGGTTTAAAAATGAAAATCAGGGTTTAAAAACCGTCCGTTGTCTTTTCAAAAATGAACTCATCTGAGTATTCATCATCCGAAATTGAACCCTTATCCGCGGTCAAGCGCATTTGGAACGACATGCGTTGGCCATCTTTAATTTGGCAAATGCGATCGTTTTCTTCTCTTTCTCTAATTCGTTTGCGCTCAAGCTGTAGTTGCGAAAGTGCTGCGAAGCATCGTTGCGCAAGCTCTTTTGCATTTTCTGATGGATGCAAAACCGGTTCCTGCTTTGCTTCTATGCGCATTTTGCATAAAGAAAGAATCTTGTTCAGTTCCATTGCACGTGGATACTGTGAATCAAGAATGGTTTCGATTTGCTGAACACTAAAAGCGCGTGTTCCTGTTTCTTGATCAAGCGTGCTTTGTTCTTTTACTTTTTGAATGATACCAGCACAGATATGATTGAGCGTACGATTAAGATCCTGTTGCGCTTGTACATCCTTTAGGTAGCTTACGTCATTCTTTCCAAGCCCTGTGAGCAATCGGCCTTCATCCTTATAGGGTATTGTCGCATCAGTTTTGCCCCAGAGAGATGGTTTTTGCACAAGTGGTTTTTCATCTGTGTTATACAGTGCCACGAGTTCTTTACCAAGCAATGTTCTTTTGCTTACCATGACAGTTTCTGCATTGTTACTTGCTGCAACAAGCGCAGCAACTGGTGCACTAACATGTGCGTCATTGTTCGAGTTTCCTGCAGCAACCAATTCTTCCACGGCATTTGAAATCTCGTCATTGCTCGCTATGGGCGCTTCTGGTATGAATGCATCTTTGGTTAATTCCGCGACTTGTGCAGGAAGTTCCGGGCTCGATTGGCCACTGTTGCTTGCAGCAAATTGATCGGTGTTACTTGGTCCGGCAGGTTTGACGACTTCCTTGTAGCTGCGTATCATTTTTTTGTTTTCTTCGCGGACTTGCTTTCTGCTCATCGCATGGACGTGTGATGCGCATGAAAGCAGCAGTGTAATACTGAGTGCTTTAACGAATGGCGTGCGTTGCATAGTCAGGCTCCTTTTGATTGATTGATATAACTCTATTTTGATTGATCACGATTATCATATCTAAGTTTAAAATGAACTGGAACAGTTTGGGTTAAAATTATTATTTTGCATGTGGATCAACGATTTCGCTGTTGGCAGTATTTTCTTCTTCCAAGAATTTTTTTGCAACATCTTTGATCGATTGGCGATCCTTGCAGCGTTCCAGGAGTGCTCTGATCTTTGCAGTATTATTATTTCTCATGGCTTCTAGAAGCTCTAGATCAATCAAATAATCTTTTTCTGCGGTTCGATTTGCGAGCGTTTGGAAATTAGCTAGTTGCATGAGTTCGTGAACGGTGTTTGCTTTATCGTTGGTGCACTCGGCAAATGCAGTGAGAACTTTTTGCGTCTCTTCGGTGTTTATTTCGGTTAATCCACATTTTTTCATGACGTAGTTAAGGAGAGCTGCGGCGCCTTCTTTTGCGGGTGGAATGCTTTTTTGCATACCAAAACTCGTTGAGCAACAGAGGGCGGTGGAAATAAGGATGAGGCGGATGTGCATGGTTTCCCTTTCGGAGAAATTATGTTTGTTTTCAAATTTATACCACGAATTTGGATTCATTTCTACTACGATCTGCAATTTGCTACAAACTCATTTTTCTCTTGTAAAATGTTGATTCTATGGTACCATACCGTAGTTACAAAAAAGTAAAAATGCAGACGTAGTTACAACATATTCTAAAGGGTCCACATGAAGATACAAACAAGTGCAAAATATCAAAAAATCAGTCTATTCGCGCTTCTTTCTCTGGCGCTCTTGCCTGCGTGTGATTGGCTTAGTTCAAAGAAACCAGTAGCAACAGCAAGCACCGGTCCAGTAGCCGCAGATGATGTTTCTACCGTGATTGTTTCAATCGATGGTAAACCGGTTATCACCGAGAAAAGATTGCAGCAAGTGATTGAAGAATTAGTTGAAATGCAACCACAATACAAAGTGATGTTGCAAATGATGGATCGTAAACAACTTGAACAAAACATTGTTGACGGCCTTGTAAAACAAGAAATTATCGACCATTACGTTGTCGTGAACAATCTCCAAGATACTCCTGAGTATCAAGCGAAGATGGAACGTGTCATGAAGATGGCAAAGCAGATGGTGAACGCGGAACAATTCACAAAGAACATCAAAGTAAACATTGGTGATTCTGAAGTGAAAGAATTCTATGAAAAAAACAAAGACGTTATGCCGCAATTGCTCATCTCTCGTGGTGGCGCGAATGCAGTTGGCGTAGAATTTGCTAAAGAAGCTGATGCGCAAGCATTCTTAGCCAAAGCAAAAGCTGAATTTGGTGGCGACTTGAAGAAGGCCGCAGACAAATTGGGCAAGTCAGGTCAATTCAAAGACTTCAAGTTGGTCAATCAACAAACAGTTGCAATTGATCCCGTGCTTCGCGCAAAAATAACTGCATACACCAAGTTCCCAACCACCGAGTTGGTGAAAATTGGAAAAGATAAGGTATGGGTTGTGAAGGCGACCGATAAAGAAGATACGAAGTATCGTCCACTTGATCAAATCAAGGATGACTTAAAAGCGTTCCTAGAAAAGGAAAAGCTACAAGAACGCATCAATGAAGAAATTGCAAAACTAGAAAAAAGCTTCAACGTTCAAACGAACGAAGAATATTTCAAGCCTACAGATAAAGAAACTCAGGTTGATGCCGAACTAGCCTCAAATGAAATGGCGCCAGCGCAAAGCAACGTGGCTTAGTTGACTCGTTAAATAGCAGTTGATTATACTGATAATGCGGAAGGGGAACGAAAGTTCCCCTTCTTTGATAGAATGGGATTGGTAAATCAGGTGGTTAGATGATAGGATAAAATTCCTTGGGAATCATGAAATTATTTAGAGTGTGTGTTTTCGGAAATGTAATTTAATTTCCCCCGTTCGTCCCGAAGTCTTGAGGGACATGCCGTATTGAAAATAAATAAAAAATTCAAATTTCTTAATTGGAATGTCCCTCAAGACTTCGGGACGAAGGGTTAAGATGATTTCCTTTGATGTGTACGTAAAAAAGACTACAACCAACCATGGAGATTGAAATGAAACGAATATTTTTGACTCTTACATTATGTGGCACCCTCACCGCAGATAACCTAATCCTAATCGACACCATCGAAACCGTGATCTACGGCCAAGAGGGGACCGAACTCGTAACTCTATCGGATGTAAATCGCCCATCGCTTGGTGGGGGCATGCGAACCAAAGAAGAGCATGTTTTTGAACGCCTCATCGTTCTTGATGCGCAAAGAATACATGCGATGCCTACCGAAGAAGAGATGGACAAAAACATCAACGCGATTTGCCGTGAAAACGGGCTTACAAAAGAGCAATTCGATGACGTTGCTCGTGGTGCAGGGTACACGCCCGATGGTGCGCGTGAACAGTTCCGCAACATGCATGCAGCAAACAAAATGCTCGATTACAAAGTACGATCGAAGTTAATTGTTCCCAAAAAAGAGGTTGAGACCTATTGCAAAGAGCATCCTGAATGGACGGTGCCCGAATATCTGCTCAGCTATTCATTTGTTCCATTCTCGTTGCATAAAAAAACTGAAGAACAAGAGAAAGAGCTGAATGCCTTTGTGCAAGGCACCAAAAACATTCCTGGCATCGAATGGTCGGAGCCTTTTGTGGTAGCAAAACCGGATATCGCGCAGGACTATTCATTCATCGCTGATCTCACGGCTGGTGAGGCTAAGGTGCACAATTCTCCTAGTAAGGGCTTTGAAATGTACAAGCTTATTGAATTCAAAGACGCGCGTGAAAAAACCGCAGAAGAACGGTATTTTGAAGTTGCCGAAATTTTGCGCCAGCCGCGCGCTGAGCAGCTTATGGAAGAGTATAAAAAATCATTGCATGAAAGTAATTCGATTTTGAATTTGCATTAATATACAAAAAAAATATAAGATATAACGAGCGGCTTGGTACTAAAACCAAGCCGCTCGTTATATTCTGTTTTAATGATCTTATTTGTGTATTGGAGGTGTTGGCATTACCGGTCCTGGCACCAATTCAGAAGCAGCTGGAGCTGAAGCGGGCTTGTCCGGCCCCTTCGCGCCTTGAGATACCAAGAACGCTACTACATCCGGGTGATTTGCGCTTTGCGCAATGCTGAGGGGTGTGAAGCCCATATCATCAAGAGCATTCACATCTGCACCAGATTTGACCAATTCTTGTACGATATCAAGATGGCCATTTTGTGCCGCCATGCGTAATGCAGCTACATTTTTTAATCCTGCTGCTTTTGCATTTACGTCTGCTTCTTTAGAAATCAGGAACTGAACGCAATCGAGATGGCCATCTTGGCTTGCCATTGCCAATGCGGTCATATCTCCTAATCCTGCAGCATGTGCATTGACGTTTGCGCCTTTAGCAACGAGCAGTTCGAGCACATTTTTATGGCCTTTTTGGCTTGCGATGATGAGTGGGGTTACGCCGAGTGAGTCAGTGGAATCTACCGTGGCCCCTTTATCGAGAAGCAATTTGATGACTTCGGTGTGCCCATTTTGTGCGGCCTGGCGAAGGGCGGACATGTTTGATAAGTTCGATCCCGGTTGGCCCGGTGCTACTGCATTTACATTTGCGCCGCTATTAAGGGCATCCTGTGCTGCTTGGAGATTGCCACTTTCTGCAGCGAGTACGAGATCATCGTTTGGGTTGCCACCGAATGATATTTTGCAGCCTGGTTGCAAAGCAAGCATGGCAATCAGCAGGGCGACCGATATATTTTGATTCTTCCAGTCTACGCCTATCCAGGCCTTCCGGCTTGGTAGGCTTCGCCTGGCAAGCATGCTTTTTAAATGAGTGAACATAAATATGGCTCCTTATGATTCTATTGGTTTTTGATTGATAAACTTTTATAAAGTTAGCTTATCTTTTCTTAAGGATGATATTCTAGATTTTCTTTAACTTTTTCTATGCGCCACGTGCTTTTCCAAAATCACCTGTGGATTTTGCAAGAAATGCGTCATGACTTTGTGTGCGGTTTTTTCTTCGATGAGCATTGCTTGTTTTAAAACGGCAGCTTTTGAGTATGTTTTTCTAAACGCTGCTTCATATTCTTCATCTGATACTTCTTTCATGGGCCACGTTTCGAATTGCCATAATTCATGGAGCAAGCGAGGATTTCGTACATATTCCACCCCTAAGTTTTTGCGCATTGCAGAACGAATCATGTTGCCTGATATACATCCATAACTCCAGAGAGTGTCTATTTCTTTTCTTTTAGAGGCTTTGCGAGAAGCCGCGCCCATTTTTAATGCATGCTCAGAAGGAGGAGTAGGAAGTTCAGTTGGCCGAGCATAATACTCGCCACTATTGCTTTCGAAGTTCTTGAGATATATTCTTCTCTCATTGATAAATCTGAGTAAAGTAATTTTCAACTCCGGATGTGATTGTGCATCTTTGGCAATCCAACCAAATGCATATTTATAAAATTCGAGTGGTAAGCAGGGATGAACAAGTTGTTTGTTCATTGGTGATGTCGAGGCAAATAAGCTGATTGCAGTGGAAATGAATATTAGTTTTCGCATTGGGACTCCGTTGTTGAGAGTGGGTTAAAACAGTTGCATTTATGATACTCCGGCGTGGGTAAATTTCAATAAAATTAAGCGATGCTATACTATCTCATATAATATATGCAATTTACGGGGAAAAAATGAAAATAGTGGATAGCAAAATTACGCTTGATGAGCTTAAGGTTATGTCAGAAAAAATGCATAATAGATTGGTCAAAGCAGTAGTTGATGTTGAAAAACAGATTATGGCAGTTGATGTGGGCATGCACGTGGATGCTGAAGATGAACTTTTGGAAAATGAATCTGAACAAGAGAACCTTTGGGGGATTAATATCCATCCACACAAGCCCAAAGAAGGGCGCATAGAATTTGATTCTATGATCAATATTCGCCCAGCACAGGGAAATAGAAGCAGGGGCGTGGAGAATCCTGATTTGCAAAAAAAGATCATAACCATTGTTAATAAATTGATATCCGAATGAACATCCATAACGATTTAACTCAAGAACGCTGGAATAAGCGTACAATCCTTTTCCAAATGGCTAATGTAGGCACCGATTTTGAACGTGCCCTTGATTGGCGAGCACGTGGTGAACCAGATGATAGTGAGGCGGCACTTTGGCGAGGTTTAGGACTTCTTGCTCTTACCATTCGCGATCCAAAAAATAATAAACGGCGTAAAGAATTACGATACATCAAAGAGATTATGCTTGATTATTTTTATGGTGATAATCAGTATGGTTATACCGATGAAGCGTTACATCAATATTTTTTTTGGTATGCTCATGCGGCTGCAATTGAACGAGGACGATAAATTAGGCTATCCCTCAACTTGATTTGAACTCTCCTCAGCCAGCAACAACGCCTTTTCAATTAATCCATCCTCTTTATCTTTCAGCTCAGGCTTGGATTCAAAATAGGCATGGAGTAATGATTTAAAGTCCATTTCCATGGTGGCTGCGCCAATGCGGCGCTCGCGCGATTCAGCTTGGCGAATTGGAAGAATGCCGACTACATACATTGCATCTGCACATGCGCGTTGCACTGCACGGAGATCGACTTCGTCTTTAACGCCGGCGGGTAGATGGTACAGGATTTTGAGGACAGCGTCTTTGATTTCGTGTTCTTTGATGGCTGCGATAAGCTGCTCTGTTTGATCAGCATCTTGCTTGATATGCACCTCGATTTGAATAAACGCTCGTTGAGGTGTTTTGATAAATTCAACTGACGTGTTGCCCTTCGCTTCAAGCGTCACCACACAAAAACCTTTGTCTTCTTTGCGCTCGCCAAAATCGATGCGTTCAATCGAACCGGCGTAAACCACCGGAGGATAGCCATTCGGATTTAGATTTTGGTAACGATGCAAATGGCCGAGTGCAACGTAATCGAATGGTGCAATCGAAACTTGTGATGGTAGCAGCACCGGATCCGTGCCATAGATCGCACGCTTTTCTGATCCGGAAAAGATGCCACTACTCACCGTCAGATGCCCAGCAAGAACGGCAGGAACTTCAGGGTCCAAATTGTTAGCGAAGTTTTCAATAATGTGCGCAACGCCGCGCGAAATGTATTGCGTAATTTCGGTTGCCGATTTGTGTGCATGCTTTTCTGAAATGCTCACCGTGTTGCGCGTGGGCCACGGAATGCCAATGATGTTGACCGGGCCGTGTGCAGTGGTGAGTGCGATGTGGCGCGGTTCATCCACTACGTAAAATCCATCTAAGGGCAGTGCGCCAAAAAGATCGAGCGCATTTACTTTACCAAAACTCAGCGGGTGATCATGATTACCCACCACGATGATTGCCGGAATTTTTGCTTGGTACAATCGCAAGAAACATTCGAGCAACATTTTTTGTTGTGTTTGCGTGGGATGCGGTGTTTTGTATGCGTCGCCGGAGAATACAAAGAAGTCGACTTTTTCTTTGATTGCGTGGTCGATGCAGAAGTTAAGTGCATTTACAAAATCCAAAAGACGGGAGTGAATTCCCGTCTTTGGATCTATTCTGCCGTAATTTTCTACGCCGAAATGGATGTCTGCTGTGTGTATAAATTTAATCATGTTGTTCTATCGGTATATGGTTCGATACTCCTGGCTTGCTTGCAAGCCGGTGACTCACCACGAACGGTTAAGTGTGCATACTTATAATGTTGTTAATTTGTCACTTCATTCTTGGTTTTGACTGCGCCGATGAAGGAAAGTGTTTGCGGCTGCGCATCTTGCGTACGCGTTTGTGCAGCGGCCTTTGGCTTGTGGCCTTTGACCTTATCCGCATAGCCTTCTTTATTAATCTGACGTGCGCGTCCGATTCCCAAGTTGCCTTCAGGCACATCCTCAGTGATCACCGATCCAGCTGCCGTGTAGGCATTCTTTTCGATGGTCACAGGCGCAACCAGACTGTTGTTGCTACCGATGAAGGCATTGTCCTGAATCGTTGTTTTTTGCTTTGCCACACCGTTGTAGTTGCAGGTAATCGTGCCAGCGCCGATGTTCACGTCCGATCCCACTTGTGCGTCACCGAGGTAAGTCAAATGTTTTGCTTTGCTACTTTTGCCGATGCTCGAGCGGGTGACTTCCACGAAGTTTCCGATGACCGCTTTTTGATCCAAGAAACTGTTGTTGTGCACGTGTGCAAATGGACCCACCTGTGCATGGGCACTGATGTGCGAATTTTTGATGATGCTGTGCGAAAATACAGTTACGTTGCTCTCGAGTGTCGCATTTTCGAGCACCGTGTACGGTTCAATTTTGCACTGCTTGCCAATGCTGGTGCGCCCAAAGAGATCAGCGCCTGCGCCAATGAATGTTCCTGCGCCGATGGTGACGTCAACATCCAAATGAGTGCGATGAGGTGATGCAAAGCGTACGCCTTCGCTCATCCAGTGGCGGATCAGTTCTGCGCGTTTGACTTGTTCGGCCGCCCAGAGCTCTTGCATCGTGTTGATGCCGCGAATGCAATCGAATGGCGCTGAAATTGAAGAGATCGTGAGGTTTTTTCTGCTGGCGATCTTCACCAAATCGCTCGCGATGAATTCGTTCTTCACTTCGTTCTGTTCAATATCATCGATATTTTCTTCGAGGAACTTTTTGCTCACGATGTAAACGCCTGCATTCACAAAACAATGTTCATGTAAGTCGCCGTTGAATTCTTCAGCTTCAACAATTTTGATCGTGCGCCCATCATTGATTACGCGTGAGTAGTGTGCACCGGATGGATCATCGTTGTGTGCAACCACAAACGAGATAGCCGCATTTTCTTTAATGTGCTTGTTGTAGAGCGCGGTAATTATTTCTTCGGTGAGGAGTGGCATATCGCCATTCAAAATCAGAATGTGTTCTTCTTGCCATGCATCGCGCGCACACAATATTGCGTGGCCGGTGCCGTGTTGCTGTTCTTGGACCACAAATTGGATTTCATGTTTTTGGTTTGCGGTGACAATTTCCTTGATCAATTCTTTTTGATATCCGATTACCATGGTGGTATGAATTGCGAGATTGCTGAGCAAATTAATCGGATAGAGAACCATTTCTCGGCCACAAATTTTTTCTGCTAACTTTGATCGGCCAGTTTTGAAACGTTTGGATTTACCTGCTGCCAAAACAATTGCTTGAAGATTCATGGTCATAGATGCTCCTTAATTGCATATTTTTCGTTTGTACGGCCTGTCCCTAAAGGCTTGGAAAACCCAGAAGGAAAGACTTGAGAGATTAATTTTCACAGATAATAATCCTTACCGATGATTTATTGTATACTACTGCCTAATTATTTGGCAAAGAAAATTGCATCTTGGCCAGAATTTGTCGAATTTAAAGAGAAAATTCAACTAACAACTCTTTTCAAAAGCACAAAATAAAGTATTATAGTAGTGCACGTAGAAAGTACGTGCATTGTTATTTATGACGCGCGACACAGGATACACGATGCCAAAAACGCAACACATTTTTATATCTCTAGTCTTCATGGCATTTACCTATTTCTCATCCTATGCGATGGTATACGACAATCAATTTATTCCTCTCCTTCGCCGAACTCGCATTGACGTAGGCGGATGCCCTTCACTTTTTGCAATAGATTTATTTGCCGATACCGCCAGCAGCGCCTACGGCCCGAACGAAGAACAAGTCGGATTGCCCAGCATCTTTGGGATATTCAATCAAGGTGAACTGGGACGTGCAATGGCAGCAGCAGGATGCCCCGATCCAATGCGTACCGATTGGCAAGATTTCAAAGTGCTTTGGGACGTTAACGGCAAATTGCAAACACAAGGTATATTTTTTACGCTTCATAAAACCATTACCGACTGGGTTTCCTTTGGCGCTTCATGGATGTTTATGCGGGCAAACTCGCGTCATGAATTCAACATTGGCAAACATGATTTAGAGTTAGGGCGCGCAGATATTTTGCAACTGGATGAAAATAGGCGCGAGATGTTCCAGGTGCTCGGACTGCAGGAAAATCAAAGTGCGCAAGTAGGGTTTGGTGACGTTGATGCCTACCTGCGCGTAGGCCACATGTGGGATTACACCCTTAAATTTAAACGCATTGATGCGGGCGGAACGCTCGGCATGTTGATTCCATCCGGGCTCAGGCACGAAGCGAATAAACCAACCTCTATTCCTTTTGGCGGCGATGGCCACTGGGGTATCTACGGCGCACTCGATGGACTTTTTGAATTGCGAGATGACATGAAAGCAGGGCTTTACCTGCGATTCAGTAAACGGTTCCCGAATACGCGTAATCGCCGCATGCCGGCTGGTTGCGAGCCGATTATTTTTGGCGCATTGTGCGGCCCAGTACGCGTGAATCCTGGATTCACGTTTGTCTTTAATCCGTATTTTGTTCTCGAAAACTTACGCGATGGCCTTGGGCTCGGCATCTACTACAATTTGACGGCCCATCAAAAAGATTCTTGGTGTGATGCACGAAAGAATCCGTGTGTACCGGCTCAGCTGAATGGCGCGGTAGGCTTTACCGATTGGCGATCAGAATATATTACGCTGAACGCATTTTATGATTTTGGAAAAGTATGCGCAGTGCGAGAGTTTGATCCGATACTTACCTTCAATTGGGATGTGCCGGTTCGATTCTTAGTTGCGCAGAATGTCTTTAAAACGTATCGATTATCACTTGGTGTACAATTTGCATTTTAGGTAAACAAAAAGGATTACTCCCATGAGATTTTTTCCAGCACGCAAATTTT
>Ga0163144_10008467_pt1 | contig 22261 bp, 16 predicted proteins | sample OliLak19BULKMAT1_FD_123175 | JGI IMG/M metagenome (GOLD analysis project Ga0163144, IMG submission 123175) | Freshwater microbial mat bacterial communities from Lake Vanda, McMurdo Dry Valleys, Antarctica - Oligotrophic Lake LV.19.BULKMAT1 | ecosystem: Environmental > Aquatic > Freshwater >... | reverse complement strand
GGGGGGGGGGGGGGGAGCGGGGGGGGGGGGGGGGGGGGGGGGGGGGGGGGGGGGGGGGGGGGGGGGGGGGCTAGTCAATGCGTTTCGTTCAATACACGCCAGTCAGCAGGAAGTGGACCTCGTTGTCGCCCACATCCACGCTGTCATCCGCCTGATCAACATCCGAGAGGGCAAAGCCCCAGTCCAATCGGAACGTCAGGTGACGCTTGAACTGGAACTCGACACCAATACCAGCACCAACCAGCGTCTGGCCATCTTCGCCAGGCTGGGGCGCAGCGACATCCGTCACACCAGCATCAAGAAAGCCTTTGAAAATCAAGTCCCAGTCGGCCCGCCCAAATGGCTCCTGCGGGGCATAGCGGAAGTTGCTCATGCGCTCCCCGAACATCTTCTGGGCCCAGTCGATCTTGCGCCCTCCGACGGTGCCCGGCTCACTCAAAGCCCAGGTTCGCGGCCAGTGAAAGCGATACTCTGCGCTGGCGATGACCACACTGTCGCCCGCGACCAGACTCTCGGGATAGCCACGCACAGAGAACAGGCCGCCCACCACATCCTGCTCGTTGGGAATCAGGCGGTTGTTGAAGCCATACTGGCCCCGTGCGGAGAAGGCCAGTTCGTGCGCAAGGCTTGTGGGTCCGCGATCGCCAGTTCCCTTATAGACCTGGCTGATCAGTGGTTCGACATAGAAGGAGTGGTACGCGTCGAACTTGAGCACTTGCCAATCCTCGTCGACGTTGGGTCGTCCCAGGTTGTTGAGTTCCTCAGCGTTCGCGCCCGACACATCAGCAATCTGCACTTCATACGTCAGGCCAAAGTACGTCTCACGCACATCCGACACTCGCTCACCCCGAATGCCAAGGTAGGGCACGGCGTACTGCTCGCTGCCGCTCGTGAAGAAGAGTTCGTTCGTGGTCTTCACAGACTGCCAGCGCAAGCCGCCGATCAGGTCTAAGAAGAAGTTCTGATGCTGGTACGCGTTCCACGCGACCTCAGCGCCCGCTGTGTAGTTCTGCCCTGTGAAGGACTCGCCCGAAAATCCAACTTCCGACGCGTCATACTCGGAGTAGCCGCCAAAAACCTTGAGGCGAATCTTGTCGCTCTTGAGCGGGAAGTCATAACTGGCAAGCAGCGTGTGGCTCTCGTCAAAGCCGTTGGTGATGTAGTCCAGGCGCAGCACATCATCCCGGCTGGTCAACTGGTTGTGGACGAATCCAAATCGCTCGCGCAGCCGATTGGTATTCTCGGTGCCCGTGTTCGAAATCTGGCCATAGACACTCCAGGGCTTGGCCTCGCTGATGATGTAGTCCAGCGCGACCTGGCCTTCCTCAGCGCCCGGAGCGACAGCAACATCCACACGCCGACCCGGATGGCGATTGAGCCGGAAGACATATTCATCGACAGAAGCCTTATCGACCAGCGACCCCTCGCCCACCGGGCTCTGCTCGCGGATGCGCTGGTGCGAGCGGCTGTCCGTGTTGATGCGCTCGAGTTCGCCATTCGCGATTGCGCTGTCAAACCGATCGCCCGCAGCGACACTCCGCACCTGACCCACGATGCCAGTCCAGACAATCAGCCGCAGATCAAGGTTGCCATCAGCGCGCTTGTCAACGCCCGTCTCGGCATCAATGTCATCAGGGTGCAGTTGCACGATGATGCTCGCCAGCCCCTGCTTCTGCAACGAGGTCACAATCGAGCGGGCCACCGAAGAAAGCGCGCCGGCGCTGAACAGGCCGGGATTGACGGGCGTGATATCCCGCAGGCGGATCGTGGTTGTGCTGCCCGATGCGCCCAGCGCAACCTCCGGAGAAATGTATCCTTGGGGAGAGGCTCCAAGCAGCACGGGCGACTCAAGGACCTGCTCGGCGCTGGGATTCTGCGGATGCTCGTTGCGATACTCAATCAGGAATCGCGTTACGTTGTATGTCGGCGTTTCGCCCAACACGGACTTCCCCTCGCCAAGGCGGCTGGTAGCCGTGCCCACCAGACGCTCGGCACCAGGCTGGCCCGGTCGCACAGCGTTCACGTCATAGGGCTGGCCACTGCTGGCCGCCTGCTGAGCGAGCGCCTGGGATGCCATGGCAAGGCCCGCCAGCGCGAAGAGCCTTCGCAAGCGTTGATGACGGCGAACAAATCCGCTGGAAACTGCACCCTTCATCAGCGTCCTTTCCAAAGTGGCTGCCCCGCGCGGGCAAGGCCTTTCGAGCGGGAATGTTAGGAAGCGAGCAACGCAATAGAAACGCGCAAAAGTGGCCGTGCGATAACTCACGGACAAGGTCAATGCCCGCCCAGATATGCCTTACGAACATCATCGCTGGCGGCCAGTTGCTTGGCATCGCCCTGCATGGTTATCCGCCCGACCTCGAGGACATACGCCCGATGCGCCACTTTCAGGGCCATGTGCGCGTTCTGTTCGACGAGCAGGATGGTCGCGCCCGGCTGGCCATCGGTCGGAGCGTTGATATCGCGGATGATCTTAAAGATCGTTTGCACGACCTGCGGAGCCAGGCCCAGGCTTGGTTCGTCGAGCAGTAGGAGTTTTGGGCGGGCCATCAGCGCGCGAGCAATCGCCAGCATCTGCTGCTCGCCACCCGAGAGCGTGCCCGCGAGTTGGGTGATCCGTTCCTGCAAGCGCGGGAAGAGGGAGAGTGCATGCTCGCGGTCCCTGGCGATCTGCGCATTGTCGCTTCGGCAATAGGCACCCAGCGAGAGATTCTCATCAACAGTCATCTGGGGAAAGACGCCTCGTCCTTCGGGCGATTGAGCCAGGCCCAGCCTGACGATCTGGTGGGCTGGCAGTTTGGTGATGTCCTTGCCTTCGTAATGGATGACACCACTGGCGGGGCGGATCAGGCCCGAAATCGTCCGCAGTGTCGTTGTCTTGCCAGCACCGTTAGAGCCGATCAGCGTCACAATCTCGCCCTGCTGCACGCTCAGCGAAACGCTGTGGAGCGCTTGGATCGCACCATACTTCACTGCCAGTTCGCGGACTTCAAGCATTGGCGCACTCCGCCAATGACAAGCAGACGTCCATCGCGCTCGACACGCTCTTGAAACAGAGTTGGTGCGGCCAATGCCCGATCACGCTTTGCTTTCCTCCGCCACGCCCAGATACGCCTCGATCACCTTGGGATCGTCCTGCACCTGCTGGGGCGTGCCGCGGCTGATGACCGTGCCATGATCCAGCACCGTGATGTGCTCGCAGATATCCATGACCAGTCCCATGTCATGCTCGATCAGCAGGATCGTCACGCCAAACTCATCGCGAACCCGTCGGATCAGTGCTCGCAGCGCAACCTTCTCCTGCGGATTCATGCCCGCGGCAGGCTCATCAAGCAGCAAGACCTTGGGATTGGTCGCCAGTGCCCGCGCGATTTCCAGCCGGCGCTGATCGCCATACGGCAGATTACGCCCTGCCTCGTGTTGCCGATCGTCAAGGTCAAACAGTTGCAGCAGCCGACGCGCCTTGGCCTCGATCGCGGCTTCCTCGCTGCGGGCAAAGCCCGTGCGCAGCACCGATCCGAGCATGGATTGCTCCACACGCACATGGCAGGCAAGTTTCACATTGTCCAGCACCGTGAGTTCGCCAAACAAGCGAATGTTCTGGAACGTGCGTGCCATGCCCAGCGATGCGATGCGCGACGGTCGCAGGCCCACAATCGAACCGCCGGTCAGTTCGATGGTTCCCACATCCGCCTGATACACACCCGTCAGCAGATTGAAAACCGTGGTCTTACCCGCCCCGTTGGGCCCGATCAGTCCCCGCAGGCACCCAGTTGGCAGTTCGAGTGAGAAGTCCTGCACCGCCTTGAGGCCCCCGAAACTCTTGGAAACACCACGCGCAGCCAGCGCAATGCTCATCTCGCGAAAGCCCTGCTCGACAAACCCCCCCGTGCTGTATTGTGCAGGGCTGAGATTGATGGTGTGGGGCATGGTGCGGTACATCACTTGGCAGGCCCCTTTCCTGTTAAGCGACGCACCCTGTTGACCAACTCACTGACCAACCCCGCCCAAAGGGCCTTTTCCCATATTTCTCGCACGCCCAGCAGCCCACGAGGGCGGAAAATCATCATCAGAATCAGTGCAAGTGCCCAGATGATCATGCGATACTGATCCAGCCCGCGCAGCCACTCGGGCAGCAACGTCACGATCACCGCCGCGATGGTCGCCCCCGAGATGCTGCCCAGGCCACCCAGCACCACCATGATGACAATATCAAAACTTCGCGCGAAGCCGATCTCGCTGGGGTTCATGGACTTGAAGTGGGCAAACAATCCGCCCGCCAATCCTGCAAAGAACGCGGCGAGCACGAACGCTCGAACCTTGTACTTGACGGTGTCCACGCCCATCGCCTCGCTGGCGATCTCGTCCTCGCGAATACTCAGGAACGCCCGCCCAAAGGTGCTCCGCTTGATGCGCGAGGCAATCGCGAGCGTGATGCCCATCAACAGCATCACCCAGAAGACGCTCGAATAGTCGGGGACCGCCGAGAACCCCAAGGCCCCACCCACGCGCGGCGCGACCTCAAACCAGGACGTCTCCGATACCGCCTGATAGACCGTCTCATACACCCCGTTAGGCTTCACCTTCTCAAACGCATATGCCAGTACCGTGGTTGTATCCGCTGGAAGATGCGATGGCAACGACTCGCCCGGGTAGACCTGCTGCCAGGCAATCTGACTGGGCCGCAGCACCCCGCCCGTCCGTTGAACCAGCACACGCACAATCTCACCAAACCCCAGCGTCACGATCGCCAGGTAATCACCCCGAAGCCGCAGGCTGGGCAGCCCAACCAAATATCCCACCATGGCCGCGACCACTCCGCCCGCAAGCAGCGAACCGACGAAGAGAAAATCGCCCGGTCCAAACCATCCCAGTGTGGCAGGATCAATGTCCAGCGTCGTACCGGAAAACAAACTGCCATGCGTGCTCGCGCTCCCGAATAATTGCTGCGAGCCGTAATACGTGATCGACCCTGCAACATATCCGCCCACGCCCAGAAACCCCGCATGCCCGATCGAGAACTGGCCCGTAAAGCCGTTGACCATCGTCAGCGAAACCGCCAGCATCACATTGATGCCCACGCTCATCACCAGTCCGCGGTCATAGTCATCCAATAGCCGGCCAACGCCAAAGTGCATCACCAACGCGAACAGCAGGCTCACCAGGAATGGCAACGCCGACCGCGCAACCAAAACCGGCAGCGACATTGGCTGCACGATCAACGGAACGGAACTGACTTGGACGGGCTTCATGCAAATAAACCAGAAAGACCTACTACACCTTCTCGATGACCGCCTTTCCAAGTATGCCGCCCGGCTTGAAAAGCAGGACGAGAATCAGGATCGCGAAAACGTACACGTCGGTATAGCCAGGATGCAGGTACGCCGCGCCGAAGTTCTCGACGCACGCGATCACCAGTGCCCCCAGCACCGCCCCGCGCACATTGCCAATCCCCCCCACCACCGCAGCGACAAATGCCTTAAGCCCCAGCAACGCCCACCCCGTGTCCGCCGGCTGCGTCACGGTTTGATACCGAAGCGCATACAGAAACCCACCCGCCGCGGCCAGTGTGGCACCGGTCACAAACGTAAAAGAAATGATGCGATCCACAGGCACGCCCATGAGGCTGGCAATGCGGGTATCGTGGCTCACGGCCCGCATTCCCCGCCCCAACTTGGTATGAAACACAAGCCATTCGAGGGCCAGCATGAAGACAATGGCCGTACCGATGATCGCCAGATCAAGCCAGCGAAACGTGACCTGGCCAATGCTCAGAATCGTGGCTCCCTGATCGATGAGCATGGGCACGCGATGCGGCTCAGTGCCAAACAGGAACTGAAGTTGCCCAGCGTTCTGTAATAGCAGCGACACCCCGATGGCCGTGATGAGGACGTTCAGCCGCGGGGCACGCCGAAGCGGTCGATACGCCAGCCGCTCGACAATAAATGCGACGCTCGAACAGATCAGGATGGCAATCAGCAGCAACAGCGGGCCGTAATACCACGAAGCAACAGCCTGAGGAGCGAGTTTGCCCACGATTCGCTCGCCCAGGACCGCCGTTGAGAGGGCACCGATGACCACGACATCGCTGTTGGCAAAGTTGATGAACTTGAGAATGCCATAGACCATGGTGTAGCCCAGCGCGATGAGCGCGTAGAGACACCCAATGGTGATGCTGTCCTTGATGGCCTGGAGCAGTTGGTCCATGTCGGCACACCCCCCCCACCCCATACCCGTCCTTACCCCTACACGAATCGAAGGGCGAGCGTAGGGGTGCTTTGTCGCTCAAGGGCACGCCCCGAGCCAGCCACACGCAGCGCAGGTTGATGTACGGCATCGACGTGGTGACTTCAACACCCCCGCCAATCAACGCCAAGTTGTTGCTGTGTCATGCCGCCAGCAACCTTGAAGCCCGCCCTGCAACAAATGGTGTTCATGGGTTTGTCTTCAAGTACCTGACATCGAGTCGTCCCCAACGCAATCTCAAGCACGTCGCTGAGAGAAAATTGTTAGTAACCCTGCCAAGCCAATTTTCGCCCGCTCAACAGAAAACCTCACCCCAGACCTTGCCAAGTTGTCATTTCTACTGCCCTAGTCACACGAGCAGGCGATGCAACAAGTAGTTCATTTGCTAGTCTGCTTAGCAGAGTCTTTCAAACCGACAGCCCAGCTCCTCATCAACCCCGTTCAAAATGCGAACCACTAGGTTTGAAACTCGCCGTGCCGACTCTTTGACGCTATCCTTGGCCCCCTTCTGGCCCGCCCTCTCCGCGTGGCATAGGGATCATGCGAGTCGTCCACCTTTCCTGTCCACCCTTCTGTCTACTCCCTTGTTTTTCGTTTCCTTCGGAGCCCCCATGTCCAGCACCGGCACGATCACCCAAGTCATCGGTTCCACCTTCGACGCCCAGTTCTCCGAGGAGTCGCTCCCCGAGATTTTCAACTCGCTCGAAATCAAGGCTCACACCAAGGCCGGCGACCTCTTCCTGGTCGGCGAAGTCCAGCAGCACCTGGGTGGCGGCCGCGTCCGCGCCGTCGCCCTGGGCTCCACCGACGGCCTGACTCGCGGCATGTCCTGCACTGATACAGGCGGCCCCGTCACCGTTCCCGTCGGCGAGAAAGTCCTCGGGCGCGTCTTTAATCTGCTGGGAGAGACCATCGACATGGGTGCCCCATTGCCCCCAGGTAAACGCAGCCCCATCCACAAGGCTCCGCCCGCATTCGCCAGCCTCAACGCCAACACTGAAATCCTCCCCACGGGCATCAAGGTCATTGACCTGATGTGCCCGTTCGTTCGTGGCGGCAAGATCGGCCTGTTCGGCGGTGCAGGCGTCGGCAAGACCGTCGTGATCCAGGAAATGATCGCCCGCGTCGCCAAGAACTTCGGCGGATACAGCGTCTTCGCAGGCGTGGGCGAACGCACCCGCGAAGGCAACGATCTGTGGCGTGAAATGAAGGAAGCCGCCTACACCGACGAGAAGGGTCAGACCGCCCACGTGCTCGACAAAGTGGCGATGGTCTTTGGCCAGATGAACGAGCCCCCGGGCGCGCGTTTTCGCGTTGCGCTCTCCGCCCTCACCATGGCCGAAGAGTTCCGCGACGTCTCGGGCAAGGAAACCCTGATGTTCGTCGACAACGTCTTCCGATTCACCCAGGCGGGTTCGGAAGTGTCGGCCCTGCTGGGTCGAATGCCCAGCGCCGTGGGATATCAGCCCACACTCTCAACCGAGATGGGTGCTCTCCAGGAACGCATCACTTCGACCAGCAAGGGCGCGATCACCAGCGTGCAGGCCATCTATGTGCCCGCCGACGACTTGACCGACCCCGCCCCCAGCACCACCTTCGCCCACTTGGACGCCTTCATCAGCCTTTCGCGTGGTATCGCAGAGAAGGGCATTTATCCCGCCGTGGACCCGCTCGCCTCCAACAGCCGCATCCTCGATCCCAAGATCGTCGGCCAGCGCCATTACAACGTGGCCATCCGCGTGCAGCGCATTCTGCAACGATATAAGGACCTCCAGGACATCATCGCCATCCTGGGCGTCGATGAACTCTCAGAAGAAGACAAGCGCACCGTCGCCCGCGCCCGCAAGATCGAACGCTTCCTCAGCCAGCCCTTCCACGTCGCCGAGCAGTTCACCGGCTTCAAGGGCGTGGACAGCCCGCTGGAAGTCACCATCGACAGTTTCGAACGCCTCTGCAACGGCGAAGGCGACGACCTCCCCGAAGGCGCATTCATGTACGTTGGCAGCCTCGAAGACGCCAAGGCCAAGGCCGCCAAGATGCGGGCCTAAGTAGCCTCTCTCTGGTAGCCCGCCCCAGAGGGGCGGGAGTCCAATACTTTGCAACTATCTCCTTCGCGTCCACCAAATCACAGTTCATTTTCAACCCCGCGTGCCACGCGGGGTTTTCTCATTGTTTGTAACCAATCCATGCCGGAGCAGTCGTCAATATCGCCAACATCTTCGATGACACCACGCACAATCGGTTCGCCTCTGGCAATCATCCCTCACGGCTTCCGCAACACCCACACGCCCCCAAGTCCATCTTCCAGCGACAGCGTTCGCACACTCTGATGCAGCACTCGCCATCGCGATGGCGAGTTGGTTTCCTGGGTCGTGCCCGCCGCTGCTGGCATCAGCACCAGTTCGAGCGTCGGCCCCGCACCCTCGCGCTTCCACATACCTTTCTCACCACGTATCTGTTCCATCTGGCCATTCGCCCCTGCCAGTTGAGTTGAGTACTCCCGCACATACCGCCCATCCGCCAGCAATACCAGCGTCCACGTCCGCCGCAAGTCCGCGCTGACCCAAGGTCCCAGCCACGCATCTCGCGATGACGCCTGCTCGCCTTGAGACTTGACAATGCTGCTGCCTACTGCTGAACTGGGTACTGAGTTGGACACTTCGGGGCTACCGACCTCTGTGCTGCCCGCTTCCAGCATCGCACCCGCTGTCCCAGCAGGCGCTGCCTCCACGCTGGCCTGCGCTGGCTGCTCCACTGGCGGGTCGCCTCCAAGATCAAGAAACGGGATCGTGCTATCAATCCGCCCGATCGTGGTCCGGAGGCTCGCCAGGTGTACATCCAGATTCGTCATGCTCTTGTCAATCGACGCCAGCAATCGCACCCGCTCGTCGAGCGTCTTCAGCGAGGTATTGGTTGTGTCGAGTGCGCTGCCCACGCCATTGAGCCGATCGTTGGCCAGCGACAGTTTGCTGTTGGTCTCTGCAAGGCTGCGATCCACAACATCCAACTTCGCCGTCGTCGCGGCCAGATTCTGATCAACCGTCCCCAGCCGCGCGTTGGCGCTCTTGAGATCGTCGCGAATCTCACCAACGATGCAGCCGGGAAGCACAACCCCGCAGATGATCACAAACGCCAGCACTCCCGCCACCATCACGCCCCGCTGCATGAAATATCGCATGCGCGATTCTACTCGCCGGTCGGGAACGCAGATGACACAGAGTTCATGCAAGGAACCTGAGAGCGTAACTATTCAAACTCCGAGCTCGCTTCGTTGGCTGCGTGCAAGTCTTCACGCCGCATGCCGCACCGACAGCATCGCCATGCCGGCCAGATCCGTCACCACCACGCGGTTGCGTCCGCTGTGCTTGGCGTTGTACAGATTCCTATCGCTCACCTCGACCCACTGATCCGCCGTCAGTTTCACAGGCCCGCTCGCCCCCACCACACCAATGCTGCATGTGATCCGCAAGTCAGGCGTGCGCGCCCAGCGAGCCTCCGCCACTGCCTGGCGAATCCGTTCGCTCACGACCGCCGCCTCAATGGCGTTGGTGTCGGGCATCACGATCACAAACTCCTCGCCCCCATAGCGACAGCACAAGTCGCTCTCTCGCACGGCGTTCTGGCGGAGGATTCTCGCGATGGTCTGGAGGACCAGGTCGCCCACGGGATGCCCGTAGTTGTCGTTGACGCTCTTGAAGTAGTCGATGTCCAGCAGCGCGACCGACAAGGCATGCCCATGCCGCTGGCTGCGTGCAAACTCCTCGTTCCAGCGTTTGTCAAAGAACGTGCGATTCCACAGCCCCGTCATGCCGTCGATCTGCGCCCGCTGCGCCAGCATCTGGATCAACTGATGCATCCGCAGCGCGCTGCGAATGCGCACCCGCAACTCGATCAACTCGAATGGCTTGGTGACGTAATCAACCGCCCCCATGTCAAAGGCCGCGACCTTATACCTTGGTGCCTGATGGGCCGACAGCACGATCACCGGAATCGACCGCGTCTTCGCGTCGTCCTTGAGCCGACGCAGCAGTTGCAGTCCATCCTCGCTGGGCAGCGACAGGTCCAGTAGGATAAGTTCCGGCTGCCACGAACACGCCATCTCAAAGGCCCGCTGCTCTTCATAGGCCGATTCAAACTCCAACTCATCGTGCTTCAACCGCGCGCGCAGCAACGTGTGCAGATCTTGGGCATCATCGACGATCAGCACCCGGGAGCGGCTCCCATCCATGATGGACTTCTGTTCGAGCATCACATCATCCAACGACCCACTTCAACACCAACCCCCGCCCCCACCACTAACCCCCCACCACACGCATCACACGCTTACACGAATAACGGCCCGAGCCATTACTTGCGAACCGCAACCCGCCTGCAATAACTGGTCAGTTGTTCAACCTGCGACCGGATCTCCTGCACCCGTGCTTCCTCAAGACCCGCCGCATCTCGCACCACATCCTCAAGCGCGCCCGCGATCTTGCCCAACTTCGAGAAGCCGTGCCCCCCCGCGCTCCCGCGAAGTTTGTGGGCTTCGTTGGCCAGGTTCTTCCACTCCTTGCCCGAAAAGGATTGCTCGATCAGCGCGGCCCGCGCCGGCATCTCCTCGACAAACATCACGATGAGTTCCGCCATGTCCGCGTCGTTGTCAATCTGGCTGAAGATCGGCGGACCAAATGGCAATGATGTGGACATGACCGCTCCCAGCGCACCTGCGCACCCAATTGCCCGATCGCTACACACGACCGCGCAACAACGCACAGTGTTGGATCGTCCCAAAGCGCGCAGCAATTCACATGACTTTGTGGGTTTGATTCAATGACCCACAAAGAAGGGGTCATATCTGCCCGTGAGCGTCCAATTGAGAATTCAGACGCTTCCCGGACCACGCAATGCCCGAGCACCACCCGTGCAAATCAGGTGAAAAGTTTGGCCCGTGTTGGCACGCCGCCGTCTTCGTCGAAGATCATGAACTCGTTCATGCCATCGCGCACAAAGTTGGGCGGGATGTAGTAGCGCGACTGGGGCACCACTGGCTTTCCGCCGCGAATCGCCACGAAGTACCGTCCAACATGCTTGCCGTTTATGAAGAACTGTCCCTTGGTGAGGCCATCGGGCTCAAAGAACAGACCGCGACTGATCAAGCCGCCCCCGCCGCCATTGGCTCCACCGCTCGCGCCCAAAAGCAACGACTTGGGCACCTCGAACTCACACTTGAACCAGATCGGGAGGTTCGCAGGGTTCTTGGCCTTGGCGATTGGCACAAAGCCAGCACCAGCAGGAGGCTCCCACTTGGCAAATGCGATCTCGCTCTGGTTGGCCAGGCCGCCCTCAACCAGCGAAAGGCTCATGCTCTTGGCAGCCAACGCCAGTTCCTTGTCGACCTGTTCGTGGTTGACAACCGTGATCTCCAGCGTGTTCGCGCCTTGCTTGAGGCGATCCTCAGGCAGCACCACGCACGCAGGACCGCTCCGATCCAGGTACCGGATCGGTTGATCGTTGAGCAAGAGCAGCCCCGCGCTGGGCGGCTGCGCGATATGCAAAAGTAACTCCGCGTCGCCCGAATGCTTGAAGTTCATCGCCATCCGCTCGGGCACCGTGGTGTCCCCCTCGGCAACATCCCACAAGGGCGTCTTGAACGACAGCAGCGGGATTGGCGCGCCGCTCCGCTGCACAGGCTTGGACAGCGTCAGTTCGCGCACTGTGAACAGATCGTCGATCAGTCCCTTCTGTTCGCCCAGATTCACCCCGCTCGCGAATCGACCCAGATTCTCGGCGAGTATCACCAGCGTCTGCGCGCCCTTGCGAAGGTTGATGTCGCGCGTGGTATCGGCCCCGGGGCCACGCCCGATCATCCCCACCGACTTGCCATCCAGGAACAGGTGGAACCGATCGCCCCCCGTGCCCACATCAAGCGTCACTTTGCCCGACTTGGGGTTCGCCAACGAGAAGCGATACCAGGCATAGCCATGCGCCGCGCCCAGCGTCGACAATTCCGTCAAGGATTGGATCGCAGCATACCGCGCGCTCTCGCCATGGATGTAGTCATCCTGGGGTGCAGCGCTCCATGGTCCGTGTTCCACCACATCGCTGCGGACGCGCCTGGGCGGATCCACATTGATCGCCTTGGCCTTCCCATCCGGGCCGATGCGCGTGACCTGCTTGAAACCAGCAGCCAGAATCGGCTGTGGTGGTGTGCTGGCCGAAAGCGCCGACGCTCCGACATACACAACATCATCCGCGATCGCAACATGCTCCGTGTCTTGCGAGCGCACGATCACCATCGCTACGCCCTCATGGACAAGCACGCCCGGCTTCTCATCGTCGGGCACGTTGACCTCGACCGGTGAGCCATTGATCGAGAGCATGCCTCGACTTCCCGCAGGCCCGTACAGCACCAAGACCGTGCCCACGCCATTCGCGCCGCTGCCTCCATTGATCGTGTGCCCCAATGGCGTCAGGTTGCAGTAGTCAACATGCACTCGCGGACTGATGTTCACATCCAGCAGGCAGCAGGCAAAGACCTGCTGGCCCAGCGGCACGGGAAGCTCGGTGCCATCACCAAGCAGCAGCGTGGTCATAAGTGGCTGATCGTGCTCTTCCTCGGGACCAAAGACAAACGCCGCGCCCCCCTGCGCCCCGGTAGCATGGACCACACTGGTGTTCGCGACCACTGTGCCCGCCTTGGCACCAGACTTTCCGCGAGACTTACCCTTTACAGATTTCTTTGTGGCCTGATCCTGCGAAGAACCCGCCGGATCCTGCGGCTTCTCGATGACCGGCTTGAACGATGGATCAAGATGCGAGAAGACCTTGCCAAATCGGGAAGCGAGCATCGCGACGCGACGAAGCGACGGATACAGCGCTGATTGAGCCCCGGTCTGGTCAAGCACGCACCCATCGTCGGCACGATGCGTCGCATACGTCGCCAGGCCATCGTCGGTCCGAGCGCCGCTGAACCCGGGATTGATCCCGCCGCAGAAGGTGGTGATGTTCACCTGCCCTCCGCCAGCAAGCAGTTCTGCAAGCCGGCGTTCAACGCTGCGCGGAGCCATGATCGGGAATGCCTCGCGTCCCCAGATCGCCTGATGCCCGGTCGCAAAGTCGATGACTAATCTCGGATGCCCGGGGCGTACCGTGGTCAACTGGCGCATCATCGCGAGCATGTTGTCCGAACCCGACCAACTGTCAATCTGCCCCTCGACCTGCTGCCAGAGATCATTGCTGTTGACGATGGGGACGCTCAGGCCCGACTCGCGAATGTACCGCGTCAGTTCGCCCAGGTACTGCGCAGCTTTGGTGTCATCGCCGCACGTCCATTCACTCTCGCATTGCAGCAGAATGATCGGCCCGCCCGTGCCCGGAGCCGTCACCTGCCACCCGCGAACCTGATCCGCAACCGCGCCGATGAAGCGTGAGCAGGCTTCGAGGAACTGCTGGTTATTGGTTCGATACGCAATCCGCACACCCTCGCGCGGCGCAATCTCATGAAGGAACGCGGGCAGACCGCCCATGTCCCAGTCACACCCCACATAAGGCCCGATGCCCAGAATGCAGTACATCCCCGCCTTGCCCACCAGGTCCACAAAATGACGCAGGTCGTTCTCACCCACAAAATCAAACCGACCCGGACGCGTCTCGTGACGATTCCAGAAGATCGGGGTCTCGACGCAGTTCAGCCCCGCCTGCTTCGCGGCATGAATCCGCTCGGCCCACTGCGATCGCGGCACACGCGCGTACGGAATCCGTCCGCTGACGAGCCAGACTCGCCGACCATCAACCGAGAAACTACGACCGTCATGGGTAACCGAAGGCATCTGGGGACGGAACCCTTTCGCTGGAACTCGGGACCAACGCGGGATCGTGGTTAGCGATCACAAACTTTACCGAGCACCTAATGGCCGCAAGGATAGGTTGGGGGGCTGAGAATCACAAGTCATCCACCGACGATTCGCTCGCCAGACCCTCAAAAGGCTGAAATTTTCGGGCTCAAATCTGCGCGATTTTCCCCCCCAGGTCCCACCAACCTCCCCACAGAGTTTGTATCTCGCGCCCCGCATCCAAAACCTTGCCCGATGCGGTTACTGTCCCATCCCCTGCGGGTACACCACACCGCCTCCACCTTGCCAACCCCTCCGATCCTTACCCCATGCCCCCACCTCCGCCCCGCACCCCCGTTCCACGCTCCTCCCCCGCTGGCTGTCCCAGTCCCTCTCGCCCGCTTCGCGCTCCATCCCTCGTCCAGGCCGCTGGCCAGACCATAAGGTTGACAATGGGCCAAATGCTGGGTCTCAAACTGGACCTGAAACTGGGCCTGAACTTAGGGGTGTCGCTGGTCCTGCTCAGCACCCTGACAGCCTGTGAAAGTTCCGGTCGCATCGATCGCAACATCCGCCAATTGGTGCGTGAACAAAACGATCGCCTCCGCGAAGAACTCGCCGAGCCAGCAAGCCAGCCCCTCGGCCCCGATCGAGCCAGCCCTCGCCAACTCTCCATCTCGCCCCAGACCAACAACCCCATCGCCAGCGAACTCATCTACGAGCGCGCCCCAGAAGATCAGGATGTCCGTGCTCGGCTCCAGCGACTCCTCGCCGACAGCAACGCGCTCTCGCCCCGCCTCCTGGGTGAATATGCCTCCAGCCCCTCCAACGACAACGCTGCCCAGCCCCTCCCCGAAATGCAAGTGCTCAAACTCGAAGAGTGCCTGCGCATCAGCCAGCGCACCGGCCGCGAGTTCCTCAGCGCCCAGGAAGACTACCTGCTCTCTGCTATCCGCCTCTTGCAAGAGCGCCACCTCTGGGGCCCGCGCCTCTTCAACGACACCACACTCTCGTTGGGTGATGAGGGCGACGAGGGTCGGTTTGATCCCGCGCTCGATCTCATCAACTCCCTCCGCGCCACCAAGCGTCTTCCCTATGGGGGCGAGGTCGAAGCCCGCTGGCTCTGGAACGCCACCGAAAATCTTCGCCAGCAGACCACGGGGCGCTACATCCAATCTTCCGAAATCGTGCTCGCGGGCCGCATCCCGCTCCTGCGCGGTGCGGGCACGATCGCGCGCGAGGACCTGATCCAGGCAGAGCGTGACCTGGTCTATCAATCGCGTTCCTTCGAGCGTTTCCGCCGTGCTTATCTCGTGGACATCGCTCAGGACTACTTTGCCCTGCTCGAAACCCGGGCTCAGATCATCAACCAGATTCGCCAGTTGCGTAGCCTCGAACAGTTTGACAAAGCAACAAGGGCCCGCGTGGATGCGGGCCGCCTCGAGGCGTTCCAGACCGCCATTACCGAGAACCGGCTTCGCAGCGCCGAGTCCGCCCTCGAAGGCCTGCGCGATTCCTACGTCCTCCAACTCGACCGCTTCAAGGTGCGCCTGGGTCTCGAAGTGAACGACCAGTTTGATGTCTCCGACGACATCTATGCCCTTCCCGAGCCGCTCGCCGAACTCAACGCCTCGGTCGAACGCGCCTTATCGCTGCGGCTGGACGTGCAGAACTCCGCCGATCAGTTGGACGACGCCGGACGGATCGTCGTCAACGCCAAGAACGGCATCCTCCCGGACCTCGACCTTCGAGGCGAGGTGGGCATCCCCACCGATCCCAATGATCGCCAGGGAGGCGTCTACTTCGATCCCGACGAGACCCGCTACTCCGCCAGCGCCACGCTCAGCCTGCCCCTGGACCGCGAGCGTGAACGCCTCGCGATTCGCGCTGCGCAGATTCGCCTGGAGCGGGCCCAGCGTGAACACCAGCGCCTGCTTGACAACGTCGCTGTGAGTGCTCGCGGGGCGGTTCGCGCCGTGCCACTCGCGCGATTCCAGTTGGACCTCGCCGAGCAGCAGGTCGAAATCAACAAGCGCCGCCTGCGAGCCCAGAAACTCCAGGAAGATGCCATCGATCCCCAGCAAATCGTCGACACCGAGAACGACCTGCTCGACGCCGAAAACGCGCGCGACCGGGCACGCACGCGCCTGCGCAACGCCATCCTCAACTACCTGCTGGAAACCGATCAACTCCGCGTGACCCGCGAAGGCTCGCTCCAGACGCTGCCGGGGATGTAGCCCTTTCCCTTGCCGACGATGCGATGAGGCAACAACGCAACAATTCGGCGTGGCCCTCTTCATCCTCACAGGCGCGATCTAAATCATCGAAAGACCAATCACGCCCAGCGTCACCACAACAAACGCGATCGCGCTCAATGCCAGAGGCCGATCCTTCAAGAACATCTCGGTTGGATCGTCATAGGCCCCCCGCTCCACCAGCACCATGCTCCGCAGCAGCGCGAACGTCGCCGGTAGCACGCTGATCCACAACCAGTTGATTCCCGCAGGAATCAGCCTGGTCGTGAACGTGAATTGCCCCTCGCGCGATTGCACATAGAACGCATACGTAATGAGCGCCGCCACGCTCGTTACCACCACGCTCATCCGCAGCAACTCATCGGTGTATTGGCTCTGCACGCTACGGGCTGCGCTCGCGTCATACCCGCCCGCCGCCGCCGTGCGCCGCTCGCCCAGCCGCTTGCTGAAGGCCAGGAACATAGCGAGAAACAATGTGCAGTTGAGCAGCCATGTGCTGGGCATGATCGCCACCGCAACACATCCGCCCACCACCCGCACCACAAAGCCCAGGGACAAACTCAGCACATCCGCGATCGCGACGTGCTTCAACGTCGTCGAGTACAACAGCACGTTCGCCACGTACAAGCCCACCAGCACCAGCGCGCCCGCACGCGTCGCCTCGCTTAGCAGCATGCTCAGCGCCCCCGCCCCCGCCAGCAGCACCGCCATGAATCCGACCGCCAGCCCCGGAGACACAGTGCCGCACGCGATCGGGCGCTTGCTCTTGCGCGGGTGCTTGCGATCACTCTCCGCATCCTTGAGATCATTGAAGATGTAGCACGCGCTGCTCGCCAACGCAAACACGCCAGCCGCGACCGCGCTCTGCTCCATCACCCCGCGCCATTGCTCTCGAGGCAGATCGTGCAGGCCATACAGCGGCCCCAGCACCACAAACGCACTCTTCACCCATTGGTGCGGGCGAGCCAGGCGGATCAGCGCAAGCGGGTTGAACCAAGATTCTGCCACGAGAATGGACGCTCCTGTGTGGCACAGGCGTCCTCGCCTGTCACCGACTTCTTCACTGGTTCTTAAGTGGTTCTTGGACAGGCAAGGCTGCTCTGCCACATTCCTTTAACGACACCGCATCATCGACCACGATGCCGCTGCAATACGAATCTTGCCCGAACAGAAGTTGGTTCAAGCCATGAAGACGGTTTATTCGGAAGAAGTTTGGTATCATTCCACCCTACACTGCATAGCAGCAGCGAACCCTATTCGTTGTTGTTTTGTACGGTGTACGGCAACTCACCCGCATGCGATCGTCACATCGCCCAATCGCCAATCCACCCCATCGCCGACACCCGTTCCTGTCTCGCTCGCTTCTCCAGTTCCGGAGCCCTCCCTTGCCCGAAAAACCCATGCTCGGCCGCATCTTCAAGGCCTACGACATCCGCGGCACCTATCCCGACGCCCTCACCGACATGATGGCCTGGCAGATCGGCTACGGCTCCAGCAAGTATCTCATTGCCGACGCAGAAGCGGGAGGCGAAACCACCCCCATGATGAAAAATGTGGTCGTCGGACGCGACATGCGTCTGAGCAGCCCCACGCTGACCAAGAACCTGATCCAAGGCATCAACGATCAGGGCGGGCATGTCGTTGACATTGGACTCTGCGACACCTCCATGATCTACTTCGCGATCAACCACCTCGACTGCGCGGGTGGTGTCATGGTCACCGCCAGCCACAATCCCCCCCAGTACAACGGCTTCAAACTCTCCAAGCGCAAGGCCAAGCCGGTGGGCGACTCTACCGGCCTCGCCGATGTCCGCAAGTTCGCCGCCATGGTCGACAAGGCAACCCTGGTTAAGAGCCAGGGCCGTACCCAGCAGCGCGACCTCTGGCCCGCCTACGCCAAGCACGTTCGCGGCTTCCTCGACATGCAAGGCGAGAAACTCAAGATCGTGATCGATGCTAGCAACGGCATGGCGGGCACCATGATCCCCAAGATCTTCGGCAAGGGCTCCAGCATGGGCGAAGTGCCGGGCCTCAAGATCGTCGAACTGAACTTTGAAAATAGCAAGGGTGTCTTCGCCCACGAGCCCAACCCGCTCGTCGCCGCCAACCTCACGCAGGTCAAAGCCGCGGTCATCGCAGAGAAGGCCGACCTGGGCTTCTGCTACGACGGCGATGCCGACCGCTGCATGGTTATAGACGACAAGGGTCACGAGGTCGGCTGCGACATTCTGACGGCCCTGCTCGCCAAACACTTCCTGGCTGGCAACGGCAAGGGAGCAGTCAAGGGCGGGACCATCCTCTACGATCTGCGTTCCAGCAAAGTCGTCGCCGAAGAAGCAATCAAGGCCGGCGGCAAGGCCGTTCGCGGGCGCGTGGGCCATGTCTTCCTCAAGCAGGCCATGGCCGACAATAACGGCGTTTTTGGTGGCGAGCTTTCGGGCCACTTCTACTTCAAGGATAACTTCAACGCCGATAGCGGTGCTATCGCCATGTGTACCGTTCTCAGTATCGTCGCCAGGAGCGGCAAGAAACTCAGCACGCTGCTCGCGCCCCTGCAGCGCTACAAGCAGTCAGGCGAAATCAACTTCACCATCGAAGACAAGGACGGCGCCATGCGCGCCTTGAAGGAGAAGTTCGAGCAGCGCCCGGGCTGCCAGATCGACGAACTCGATGGCGTCACCATCGATTGCTTCCAGAAGGACGGCTGGTGGGCCAACATCCGCAAGAGCAACACCGAGCCGCTGCTTCGCCTCAACTGCGAGGCACACGATGCCAAAGCCCTCGAAAAGGCCCTCGCCCTCCTCACCCCCGGTTTGGGCATCAAGGTGGATCACTAACGCCAATCGAGGCCCACGAACGCAGCGGGAGACCAATGGCAAAAGCCAAGTCCATGGCAAAGGAACACAGACAAGATGCCGGTTGATTCACTCCACACAACCTGAATCCCCTCTTTCTTCTCCTGTGTCTTCCCCCCACTCTCCCCTGCGTTCCTGAGTTTCCCCAACTCCCAATGACAGTCTCTGACTTTCTCCAACACTGGCAACTGACCGAAAACCCCTTCCGGGGCGAAGAGGCTCGCACCGATTCCGTGTTTGGCAGGATGAGCATGCCCGGAGTCAAACCCGTGCAGGTGATGGGCGTCACAGCCCTCTCCCTCCGCAACAACGATCTGGCCCTCTTCCACAGCGACTTCGAGAAGATTCTGGGCGATCTCCGCCGCCCTTCCTCTTCGGTTGTCTTTGGCGAGAAGGGCAGCGGCAAGACCGCCATTCGCCTCCAGATCAGCCGACGCATCAGCGAGCACAACGTCGCCAACCCCGGCGCAAAGGTGCTGATCGTTCCCTACGACGATCTCAACCCATACCTCGATCGCCTCCACGAACGTCTCGAAGGCAAGACCTACCTCGACAGCCTCCAGAAAATCCGCCTCGTCGATCACATGGACGCAATGCTCCACACTGTCGTCCCCCGCCTGGTTGATGCCCTCCTGGGCCATGTCTTCCAGGGCGATGTCTTCGAACTTCCTACCGATCCCAAGAAGAGCGTGCGCAAACTCGACCGCATGATGCGGCGTGATGTCCTACTGCTCCAATCCCTCTACGACCGCCCCGAGCACGCCCCCGAACGCACTCAGGCCTTGCGTCGCCGGCTGGGCATCTGGCCCGCCGCGAGCATCATCTCGGGCAGCGTCTTCCTCTACCTCGCCCCGCTGCTCATCATCGCCGCCGTCTTTGCCAGCGAAATGGCGATCTTTCCCAAACTCCCACAGAACTGGCTCGACATCGGCTTCATAGCCGCCACCGCCTTCTACTGCCTCCTCGTGCTCAAGTTCGTGGTCTGGGATCGCTTCGCGCTGCTCCGCACTGCCCACAAAGTCCGCAAGCAGATTCGCGTCCTCGCTCGTGGCGACATGAGTTACGCCAAGAGCCTGCGCATGCTTCCCATGAGCCTGCGCGATGCTGGCAATCTGCCTATTACCGATGCCGACACCCCACGCTATAACTGCTTCGAGCGACTCAAAAAAGTCCTGCGCTGCTTTGGCTACACCGGCATGGTCATCGTGATCGACCGCGTCGACGAGCCCACCATCGTCGCGGGCGATCCCGATCGCATGCGCGCCGTCGTCTGGCCCCTCCTCGCCAACAAGTTCCTCCAGCAGGAAGGCATCGGTGCCAAACTGCTGCTACCCATGGAACTCCACCACGCCCTGATGCGAGAGAGCAACTCATTCTTCCAGGGTGCCCGCCTCGACAAGCAGCACATGGTCGAGGAACTCGCCTGGACCGGTCCCATGCTCTTTGACCTCTGCGACAGCCGCCTCAACACCTGTCGCGTGCCCGACGCCGGCTCGCTCGACCTGCTCCACCTGTTCACCGAAGATGTCACTCGCCACGACATCCTGGACGCCCTCGACAAAGTCCGCCAGCCCCGCGAGGCCTTCAAACTCCTCTATCGCTGCATGATCGAGCACTGTGCCACCTTCACCAGAGGCCAGAGCGAATGGCGCATCAGCCGCACCACCCTGCTGAACATAACCAAACTCGAAACCCAGCGCGTGCAGCAAGTCCTCCGAGGCATCAGGCCCGCCTGATTGCCCGCTTGCGATTTGCATTCCATACGTACCAAGCCATGCACTAGGCCAGTCATCAGGCCATTCATCATCCTCACGCCCCGGCTATCCTCGCCCAAACCAATTACAAGGAGTCTCGCTTGAACCGTTTCCTCCGCCCGCTCGCCCTCGCCAGCCTCGCCCTCACCTGCACCCTGGCCCTCACCCTTGCTGGCTCCGCAACCCCAGCCCTCGCCCAAGCGCAAAAAGCCGACTTCCCCACCATGCTCGACAAGGGTGGCTCCGTCCTCGTCACCATCAAGTACATCTTGGAAGCCGAAGGCCAGGAGCAGGAGAACGAAGTCACCGGCTCGCTCATCTCCGCCGATGGACTCGTCCTGGCTTCCAACTTCTTCTTTGGTGGCGGCCCGGGCGGCGCAAACGCCACGCCCAAGCAGATCAAAATCCTCCACGCCGACGACACCGTCGGCATCGATGCCAAATTCATCGCCCGCGACACCGAACTGGGCCTCGCCTGGCTGAAGGTTAACTCCGCGCCCGCCACGCCCTTTCCCTTCGTCGACTTCTCCAAGCACGCCCAGGCCACAGTGGGCGAAGAACTCTTCGCCGTCCGCAAACTTGGTAAGTTCTTTGGCCAGGCCTTCTCCATCGCCGAAGGCCGCATCGCATCCGTCGTCACCAAGCCCCGCACCCTCATGATCCCCACCATCGGCCTCGCCACCCGCAGCGAAATCGCGCTGCCCCTCTACAACACCGCGGGCCAGGTCGTCGGCATCAACACTTACATCCTCCCCGACGAAGACGAAATGGCCGGCGGTTCCGATGCCCTCAAGGGCGCCGAATACGGCATGATTCTCCCCGCCAAAGATGTCGTCGAAGCCACCGCCAAGGCCCTCGAAAACGCGGCCAACACGCCCGCCCCCACCGAAGCGCCCATGCCCATGGACGCTCCCGCCCCCGCCCCCGCCCCCGCCGAAGGCCAGCCTAAGTAAACCGATCTGGCTTCAAGTAGCGCCGAAAACGCCTCTCGCCTTCGAACAAATGAAAAGCGGTGTGTAATAGTGCGCAAGGTAATTCAGTCTGGAGCCTATCCGTAAACCTGTTTGAGCAGGATGATGGAGCAGCCCAGGTGCAGGAAGCCTTGGAACAGCGTCGTGGACTTCTCGTAGCGGATGCACAGCCTTCGGAAGTTCTGGAACCACGAGATGGTCCGTTCCACGGTCCAGCGACGCTTGTATCTCCGCAGGTTCCTTCCGTCCTGCGTCACGTTCTCCGGCTTGCGATTCTTGCGATCCGGCGCGATCATCTCGATGCACTCATCATCCGGGTCTTCGTCCAGCGTGTCGCTGCTGAGCATGAACTCGAACAAGCCTTGC
>Ga0163144_10008466_pt1 | contig 22262 bp, 36 predicted proteins | sample OliLak19BULKMAT1_FD_123175 | JGI IMG/M metagenome (GOLD analysis project Ga0163144, IMG submission 123175) | Freshwater microbial mat bacterial communities from Lake Vanda, McMurdo Dry Valleys, Antarctica - Oligotrophic Lake LV.19.BULKMAT1 | ecosystem: Environmental > Aquatic > Freshwater >... | reverse complement strand
TCGTTTTCGCGCTTGTTTTGAGCACGGTCCTGTTTACGCTCGGCCTGGTGCCGCAATTCGAGCGCGGTGATGCGCCGCTCGAACGTGCCTCGTTGCCAGACCAGAAATCCACTAAAACCGGCTATTTGTGCCACTGTAGAAACCACCTCAAAAACCAACACGAGTGCAATGGGAGTTGTGAACCATGGCCAGTCCATTAACTCCCTTCGGTTCGCGACACCGGCGATTGCAACCGGCACACCTGGGGAAAGTGCAACCCGGCCACAATGGCCACCTCCCCCGTCGCGCCGAAGATGATCCAGTCACCGACGGCACCGTCGTGCCAGCGGCCACCGAAATACAGTCGAAACGGCACGGCCATGAGCCGCGCCGCTCGAACGTCGAACTGCCATTCCACCGGCATAAACTCACCCGGATCCAGGTGGGTGGCCGAGGCGTCCCCGGCGTCCAGTTTGATCAGCCCGTTGCCGGGCGGTTTGTTGTTGTTGTTGGTCTGGCTCATGGTTGGTAGTGGAAAACGACGAACGCCCGCAGACCATCACGGTCGGGGGGCGTCGTGTAGAACATTTGACGGCGGCCATGCGAACAGAACCCCGACTCTGCGTCGGGCTTGTTCGCGGATCAACGTCGTGAGTATATCGCTATCTCATGCGGCGCTCAATGGCACCGGCGGCGGCGATGAACACGTCTCCTAAAACGCTGGCGTCCCGGCTTCGGCAAATTTCGCCAAAGTCCAGTAGGGCATTTCCAATCATCAGTAGTGCCCGGCGCGCCGTGTCCCATACGCCATTGATCAGCGCCTGACGCTGTGCGGGCGTGGCTGTGGCCGGTTCGTGTCGTTGGGGCGGTGAACTCATACGAAGTGTAGAACGCGGGTCATCCCTGTGGCCGGCCCGGAGATGCCTCACTGGCTGCGGGCCGGCTCATGTTGGGAGACTTGTGCCGATTGCTGCTAGCTCAGCACAAGCGTTCTAACAATAGTCGGACATTACAGAAATTGCCGCAATGGTTTGGGCGAATTCGTAGTGAATTCATAGTGGGACGGTGGGGATTTGTCAGGGTTGAGGCGACAAAAAACGCCGGCACTCGTGTGAGTGCCGGCGCTGGGGTTAGTTGGGCTTAGGATACTCGCGCAGCGCGGCGCGAATGCCGGCCGTGGCGTCGCCGTTGCCGATTCCCCTTGCACGTTTCCAGTCGGCCCCGCTTAGACGGAGCGTGCGCAGGATCAGTGTTTCGTCGCCGTTCTCGCCCGTGCTCTCTGTCCAGAACCGGCCGAGGAGAACACTCTCCTCGGCTGTCCAGCTGGCCTCCTGGTCACTCAGCGCGATACCGAGCACGCGCCCGTAACGCTGGTCAACCATCGGCGATTTCACGCGGATGGCTTTCAACGCATTCATGGCCTCCTCTTGCGCGGCTGAACTCCGCGAGAGAATCAACTGGAGGGTTTCAATCATTTCGTTTTTAGTCATTTGAAATATGCATAGCAAACCGTGACGTCCTCACCATTAGCCCCGCACTTCTGGCACAGTTCACTGTCAATATCCACGGCGGTGTTCGTGCCGCAGTGACGGCAATCCTGATACAGCGTGCCGCGCTTGCCCCATGTGCCGGCCTCGGTTTCGCGCCAGGCTTTGCCGAAATTCACAATCGCGTGTCCGTTCAGCACGTCGCCAATTTTGTATTGACCGGCCCCGACTTTCTCGCGGGTTGGCGCGGCTTGGATAACAGGCTGTGCCGGATTGCTTGTCAAAATATCCGACAACTCGTATTCGTTCTGAAACACGCCATCGCCGCAATAGCCGCCCACGGTCGCGGCTTGCCCATCGGCTCGTATCGAATCAACTTGCCCCTTTAGCGCGCCATCTCGCAGTGTATTCACCCATACCGTCATCCCTATTCTCAGTTCCATTTTTGCCTCCTGCTAACTACCGCTGTTGTTAACAGGATTGTATATACAGTATATATATCCGTCAATAGGGCAACCCGGCCAGTCTCGAAATTGTCAGCATTCGGGGCTGGCCACGGAGGAACCTCTCACCCAAACTCAGTGGTTCCTCTGATGCCGGCGCAACAAAAAACGCGCATCGAAAGATGCGCGTTTGTGGCGATGCCGGCGGCCGGTTGATGCACTACCTCCCCTTCCACACGGCCGCCTCACCCCGCCGTGCGGGATGAATGAGGCCGCGCTTTGCTAGCTCTCGCAATACCCGTTGGTGTTGTGTGTAGCTGCATCCGAGTTGTGCTGCCATCGCTCGAAACGAGAGTGCTGGCCGCGCACTAATCACCTGTTCTACCATCGCCGGAACCGCGTCAGGCATCGCAGGGACACGCCCGTTTGCGAAATAAATACGGATGTGCGGCCACTTCCCGCCGACCAACTTCGCATACGAGAACTTCCCCCGGCTGAACCCCTCCGCGATCATCTCTGCCGGCACCAGTCCCGCCCCACTGGGGGAACCTCTCGTATGTGAAGTCCCCCCAACTTGCCTGTCTACTAGCCTGTCTGCCTGTCCTAGGACAAGTTTTTTATCCATACCGCCGAACCTCCATTCCGGTGGGGCGATTGTTCAACACCACCGTCTCCCCGCGTGCGCGCTGCTCGGCATCCACATACAGCCCGGCCAGATGTTGCGCGGCCTGCTCGGGCATGAGCTTCCATTGCGCGGCCACGCCCTGTCCCCGGCTGGCACCATCGCGCGGCTTCATCACCCACCCCAAATGCTCTGCGGCGAGAATGAGGTTGTTGTGATCAGCACCACCGCTCACCACACGCGGCACCAGCACGCTGCGTGAGGTGGCTGGATACACCTCAATCAACGCCTTTAACTGTGAAAGCGGAATTGAGAAATACCCGCCCGCGCCGTTGGGGATGTCGCGCGTACGCAACTGGTCATCTCGCAGTGCCGGCGGCGCTGCCTGATTCATCACGATCTGTCGTGGCTGGCTGCTCTCTACGCTCAGGTAGCGCGTCTCGGCATCCTTTAGTGCCACCTCGCGCCGGGTCATGGCGTCTTGCGCCTCAATGGCCAGCACGTGATCCCGGCTCAGCCGTAGCGTGTGGATCACCCACACGTAGGCGATGATGATGCCGCCGCACCAGATCAACACCGGCACCAGCGGGTCCATACTCACTAGCGAAACGCCGTACGCCAGCACAAAGCCGACGATGATGGTGGCAATTGCGCCAATCCAGGCACCCTGCCGGGCAAACGTGCTGCCACCCGTATTCATGTTGTCGTTAGTCATTCGCCGCCCCCATTCGATTCGTAAATCACCTTGTAGCGTGTTGCAATGATCAACACGACCAACCCCATCACCAGCAGCGCCGTCATCAGCCCCAGCGGCCCGAACACCTGCGACTGCCACGTTTTCGCACCCGTCGGCCCCGCCGTTGCAACTGGTGGCAACGGGGTTGGTGTTGCACTTGGTTGCGCTGTTGTGGTGGGAGGAACCGGTGTGTGTGTTGCTGTTGCCGTCCAGGTCGGCACCGGTGTCCAGGTTGGCCCCATCGTCTCGGTCGGCTCTGGTGTTGCAGTCGCGGTTGCAGGTAGAGGCGTAGCCGTTGCGGTCGGCGGCCGTGCAATCCAGGTGGCTGTTGCGTTGGCTGCCCGTGCCGTGGTCGTGGCATTCGCGTAAAAATCCGCAATGGCCCGCTCCGTCCCGCGCGCCTCTCGGATGCTCTGCATCGCCTGCACCTGCTCAGCCTCCTGCCGTAAAGCCAGTGCCGTTGCATCAGCCGCCCGGCTCGATGAGTCACGCGAGAATGTGCCGCCGCCGCAGCCGGTGAGGAGTGCGGCGGCGAATAGGGCGACGAGAGCGGGTGCAAGTTTCATGGTTAGCCCAGCAGCACAGCAATGATGATGATCCCGATCATCATGGCGATGAATTTCGCCGTGTTGTCGTCCATTTCCGCTTTCGGTTCCGATGCGCTCCCGCCCAAAAACTTGGAAATGAGAAACACAACACCGCTTGCAAGTGCAACTAAAAATATTGCGTCTGACAGAAGGTCACTAGCCCCTGTCGCGCCCTGAATGATTTCACGCGACGCCGCTGCCGGCGAACCGGGGCGAAGTGGGATGTTCTGATTGCGCTCACGTATCCGATCCACCTCCGGCGAATCGAGCCAGGACAGCAGCGCAATCCACAACACGGCGATCACGATCCAGAATTTTAGTGATTTCATCGCGCCTCCCTGCTTTGGCCGTCAATCAACTCCCGCGCAAGCCGCCGCCCTTCGCTGTTTGACGGCGACTGGATGATGACGGTGTGGTGGTCGTGATAGTGGTTGTGGTTGTGCGTCACCACGGCTGGCGGTAACTGCGCTGGTCGTGGCGCGACGGGCTCAACTCGCGCCGTGCGAATACCCTGATACACGCCGGCAAACACCACGACAGCCAGCGTCAACAGAACAGCCGCCATGATTCCGCGAATCTCGCCATCAGTTTTAGCCTCACTGATGGCTTTTTCGTCGCGCACATAAACGACCGCCGGCTTGGGCGGCGCGGGCGGTTCCTTGTCCGGGGTGGCGTTGAAATTGCACGCGGTCAGCGACACGGCCAGGGCTGCGAGTGCAAATAGGTGTTTCATTTTGCACCTTTTGCCAGGCGGCGGCTTGCGGTTGATTTGTTGAAACCCGTGAGTTGCGCCATGCGTGTTGCGCCGGGTGTCTCGTTGCATTCGGCCAGATGTTGCAACGCGGCCTCCCACGTCATGCCGCTGGAGAGTTGCAAGGCAGGCGCGGCGATTGCATGGCTGGTTGCGTCTGCAACGTGCTGCAACGCGGGTTGTTGCACGGCCGGTTGCATCTGCAACGCCTGCAACCGCGACTCAATCGACTCCACCCAGCCTGCAACGTCCTCATGTTGCGCTTCGAGTCGGGACACCTGTTGCGCGGTTGTGTCGGCCAGTTGCGTGAATTCGGGCCGTAGAGCGTTCATTGCACCTTGAACGGCCTGAGAGACCCATTGGCTATCTTTTGCGGTGCCGTGGCTCTGCTGTGCAGTTTTGAGTAGCGTGTCAGCCATGCCGGCCGATGCCATGACCAGCAGCGGGGCAGCGGCCACAGCCAGAGACCACACCCACAGCGCAACTGGCGCGAGTTGCGCCAGTGTTTTGGCCGTCTGATTCTGCTGTGAGGCGCTGAATACATACGGCGTCGTCATGGTCACCAGCGATGCAAACATGGCCACGATCAGCGCCATGAGCATGCTACGGTTGCGTGACGGTTGCGCCGTTGACCAGGCTTCCCAGGCGTGCCAGATGCCAACGGCCTCTAGCACGGCCATGCCGGCACCGCTTGCGCCGTTGACCGCGTCCCATAGCCAGCCATGCACAGGACTGCCTTCGGCGTGTAGTGCCACGCCGACATATCTTACGACGGCGACGGCACCGGCTCCCAACGTCAAAACTAATGCTCTTTTCATTTGGTTCCTTTTTTGACTACACTTGCACCGCGCGGTTTGGTTGGTTCCTTTCCGCGCGGGCCGGCGTGAGTGTCACCTCACGCCGGATTCTTCTATTGCGCCCGTGTCCACTTGCCGTAATCCACGCCGTCGCTCTCGGCAAACTGCACGGCCAGCTTGACGCTCGCATCCAGTACTGGATCGCGCTTGCGCCACGTCTGCACTAGGATCATCGTTGTGCCAATGGCCGCGCACGCCCGTCCCATGTGGCCGTGGGCGCGCAACTCGGCAACCAATACCGGCACGATTGTGTCCTGGGCGGCGGCGTAATTGGCCTGGGCGATAGCGCGGTTGCGGTTGGCAACGGCGGGTTTGGGCGCGTGGGGGCCAAGGCCGAGGGTGGTGGGTTTATGCATCGTCATTTTGTTTACATCGCTACCTCTAGGGGCGCGTCCAGTCCTAAACAGTCATCGTTATCCGGGCAACCCAGCTGCAGTGCGTGCAGCAGGGCGGGTAGCCAGTTGGCTTCGATCCACTCAAAATCAGCACCCACACATTTGGGGCAACCCTTGGGCCGGCCGTCCAGGCCAATCACGATCTCCAAACCGTTGCAGTAGTTGCACATCTTTACCTCCTGTGCAGCCGCTGCTAACGGCCGCACGCCTATCCTGTCCGCTGTCGTGCCATCCGGGCCAGCCGCCGGCGCTCAATCTCTGCCAGCGCGGCGGCTGCCTGGTCATCGTCGTGAGTGTCGGCCGGCGCCGTCTCATCCGTGCGGCCGGTGATGCGTTCAAACTCCGCGCGCCGGTGTGAACGCTGATCGGCCGTGTCATCGACACCCACCGGCCGTCGCTGCCCATGGCCGGCGGCGACCAGCGCGGCCGCGATGCGCTCATCGGCAATCGTCAATGTCAACTCGGACGCGGCCGGGTCGACTTGTTGCAATTGCCGACAGATCCAGCCGGGTAGGTTGGCGATGGCGTATTTCGTGCCGGCGCGCCGATCGGCCTCGATGTGGGCCAGCTCGCCGGCGAGATAGATCGTCAGATCCGCGCCGGCGATGTTGGCTAGCTTTGCGGCCGTGCCTTTGATCGTCGGAAAATCTGTAAAGCCGTAAAGCTTTAACAGCGCCGGCAAAACATCATCATCCTCAGCCGGATCACTGTTGATGATGTTTTCCATGTTGTTTTCTATGTGTTTTTGATGAGGTCGTAACGTAGGTGTGACGACTTGCCGTAACGTAGGTGTGACGACTTGCCGTAACGTAGGTGTGACGACTTCGTCCGGCGCTTCGAGCTGAGTTTGGCCGGTGCTCAGGGCCGGTTGGGGGCCTTGCGTCAGCCAGAATTGATTGGTTCTGAGTTCGTCAACCAGGTATTGAGATGAGTTCCTAAAGCCGCCGGCGCGCTTACGAACCAGCCCCAAACACGTCTTGGCATTTGGGAGTGGTTGACCATTGCCCTCGTCGTAGCACATGAGATTGATGATGTGATCGACGATTCGCAGAGAGACGCCCAGCGACTCAGACCAATCCGGCCGCGTCTTCTCAAACCAGCCACCGCCGACAATGGTTGACCGGCCGCGCATCTGATAGCACACAGTGAGAAACAGCACACACGCCGGCGCGAGATTTTGTTGATGAGCCGGAATGCGTGCCGCGATGGCTCGGGCAATAGCGGGGTGATAGGGCACCCACCCGGTGACGCCGCCCTGTTCGCGTGGTTTACCCATGTATGCCGTGATACTTGCTGGTGTTTTGTTTGATTGTGTCAATGTGCATCGTGTAGCACCTCGCTTTTTCAAGCGCATTATTAAAAATGCGCTTATTGACACCGCGTCCTGCAACCTGTTATATTGTTGCAGTCAGCAGGTCGTCTGCCTCACAAAAGCGATGTGCTGAAATGTTCTGCGATCAGCGCGCCATGGTCTGCTAGCCGTCGGCGCGTTGATTGTTTTTCCTCTGTTGCTATGCGGGTTCGAGATCGCCTAATGGAACGTATGTCGGGCTGGTTGAGGGCATTTTTACTTTTGGGGCAGGTAGTCCTAAAAACTCTGCCAATGCGATTTGGATAAGACCGCTGCGGTCTAGCCGCTGCGAGCCGGCCGGCAGGTCGGCATTCACTTCCTGCACATACTGATTCACGGCTGCGTCGATGTCTTCGGGCCAACTGATGCTGCGCACAATGCGCCCCCGCGACTCAGGGGCCAGCATCGAGCGCAAGCGGTTTAATACGGCTTTATTTACCGTGCCTGGTTTCTTCATGTCTGATTACTCCGACTTGTCTACAGAATATATTACGCGTCGTATGACAACTTGTCAACAGGCAATAAAAAACACGTCAGGTGCCTGACGTGTTTTTTATTGCCTGTTGTGCGTGCTGCTACGGGAGTGGGGTAGGTTCTCTGCCGGTCGGCACCCCCGTATCTGCTGGAAAGGGGGTAGGGATTCCTCCGCCTGAATCCCCTATTGCTGTCGGTATTGCAACTGGGGCAGTGCCTCCAAATCCATAGGCGATTACTTCAAAGCTGGCAACGACTGATCGGTTTGGGCTGCCACTCCATCCTGTTGATTCATCAAAAAACACTTCGCCCGCTGCCGGTAGGATGGTCCCAATTAGGGAAACATATTCCACGCCGATGACCTGTTGTGCCGAGTTGTACAGCACCAAATGGGCTTCAGGGTATGTCACGGTGAAAGCGTTGGGGTTGCGCACATAGCCGCGCGCGTGAAAGTTGTTTGATCCGTCGTAATAGGCTTCCAGCCGTGTGATTTCCAAAGGGGTCACAAGTTGTGTAGAGGCCCCATGGCGTGGTGTGAACTCGTATGACACCCAGCCAGTAGCCGCATTGCGAAGCGAAATCAGAAAGGGAGATTTGCCGCCTGGTGGGAGTTTTAAGAAGGTCTCTAGAAAATTGCTGTCCCCACCATTCACGATGCGGCCATCGGCGGCACGCAAAACAACGTTCACCGATATGTCTCTGATAGATACATTGGTCTCATTGTGAACCATCCCAAACACATAGATGTCGCCGGCATTCACACCAGGGCCAAACAAGACGCTGCTAATCGAGACGACTTTGGGCCTAGGGGTGGCCGTAGGCGTTTGGGTGGGAAGTGGTGCTTGAGTCGGGAGCGGGGTACGGTTCGGGATTAGTCGTGAGGGCAATCTGTCGCAAAAGCGCTGTAACCAGCCCCATCGCTTTGCGCCGTTCTGCTTGGTCTTTAATGTCCATGAGTAGTTTGCCGAGTTGTAACGTTTCTTCATCGGGGCCTTCATCGTCTTCGTCGTCTTCATCGGTCAGACCAAACTCTTGATACACAACCGTCCGCGGCAACCCTAAACCAGAAGCGATCTTGCGGGCTAACTTACGTCCCAGCTTGCGCCGGCCGCCCAACACATTCGACAGTGTGCCAGGGTCAATATCCCCACGTCGCGCCAGTTCTGCCGGGTTAACGCCTGCCAGTCGCATCTGTTCATCGAGCCAAGCCAGACCCGCCTTGTTTGTTTCCATCCTGTAGACAGTTTACGCTGTCATGTGACAGAAATGTTTACGCGTCTATTGACAACTCGTATGACAAGTCGTAATATGTATTAGACAACTTTATTTGTCAGTGGACAATGAGCCGGCTTAGAACACCGGCACATTCAACTCAACGAAGGCAGACGACCAATGACTGATCAACAAAAAACCTACCTCATCAACGAACCGGCAGGCTACCGCGCCCTGTTCAACGGGTGTCAGGATGCAATCCTGGTGGCACCCACCGGCGACATCATGGCCACATTCACCGCAATCGAGGACGCCATGCACACGGCCGACGTGCTCAACCGCGAGCATCAAAACGCCGATGCGCTGGCCAAGTCCGCGACAAAACTTCATCACCTCCGGCACCAGCTCGACACTCTGGTTTGCGATGCCCTGGAGACCATCAACGCGGCCCCGGCGCGCATGGTGATCAAAGCCGCAACAAACGGGGTGGGGAAGTGAGTGCCAACAAATCCACCGGCACCGCGCCCCCGGCCGGCGCTCCGACCCTCAGCCGTTATCAGCAACGCCTCGCCGCCAAAGTTGCGCGCCGGCTCAACCCACACCCGCTCAGCCGGCGCGCCCGGGCGCGCCGGTGTGAGATGGCCAGCATTCGGTATCAGCGGTTGATTGCCGGCGATGATGTGACTCGCGGTAATCAGGCGGTGCAGGGTGGCTAAATCCAAAGCGCGTGTGATTACCAGCATCCTGCTGCGGACGGCCATTAGGAAAGGGGTTAGAAATTTTGGCGACGCCAGTTTTGAGGCCGAGGTTATCGAAATTAGATCACCGCGTAGGTTCGGCTACCTAATCAGTATCCGTGCCAACGCAGATTGCGGGGGCGGCGATATGCCAAACTGGGACGGCGACAAAGACGCGACGCAATTCGTTGACGCTATTTTGTTCGTCTCAATGCATACAGCCATCACTACTGTTGCCGACGCCGAAACATCATTTTGGGCCGCAGTGAAAAAATGTGCCGATGCGTGCTCAATGGCGGTGCAGCATGGCTGACGCCTTCTACATCACCGAAGTCAAGCCCGGCCGTCAGCCGGGCGGTGGTTACGAATATGTTGTCACACGCCAGCTAGCCGGCGCGCGCAACGCAACACACGTCAAGCAGGTAAAAGATTTCCTTGATGCGCTCAAGCTGATCATTCTTCACGAAGGGAACGCCGGCGACATCTACTACGTGCGTGAACTCTCGGGCAAACGGTTTACCGGCATTGTGGGCAGGGAATACATGCGGGAGATTACTGAATGAAGCTCGTCAACTTTAGCCTTTCGGACTACCTCGAATTCCGCGTCCACATGCCATCAGCCGTGATCGGCTTTATGGCCGGCATGCTGTTCACCATCACGGTTATGCTTGTCGGGCCGTTCATCCTCTCCAAACTCATTCAATGAAACACGCATCACGACTTGCGCGGAGCGGCGCTGTCACCCGCGCCGGCACCCGCGCCGCTCCGCGCGCCGGCACACAGATCCGTCAGGAACGGCCGTTCGGCCTGGTGCTGGCGCTCATCATCATCGCCGGCGCCATCATCGCATTCGCGGCATGCAACAGCGCGCCGGCGAAAGCGGCCACCGCTGCAACTGTCGCCGGCGACAAACCCTTATTCATTCCATTCGCATCTCAAGGCTGGCCACCGCCGCCGGTGCTGTCGAACTGCGACCACGAGGTGAACCCATCATGCAACTAGCCGAGGCACTGAAAGTCATCGCGGCCATTGGCGAATGTGCCGAGGCCGACCATGTCGACGCAGACCTGCGTCTGGCCTGGATTGGCCACCACGCGGCCGAGGTCATGGCCTCAGCCGCCGGCGACTACGACGCGGCTGAGTTGAACAAGACGAAATGCAATGCGCTATCGGCGCTGATGCGGATGTATGTGAATGCGGCCGCACGGACGGCGCTGACCACGCTCAAGCCGATTGTGATCGGTGGTGAGGGAGACATTCCCGAGGACGCCGCTGACGCTGAGAACGCGATGGGCCGGGCCGTGTGGCATCGCCGCTTCCCGCGAAAAGGAGATCTGTAAATGAACTTCAATGAAATGTTTCCCGCCCGCGTGTTGCGCGGTCAGGACCTGACGAAGCCGATCAAGGTGCAAATCACCGGCGTAGGCCAGGACGATATGCGCGCCGGCCAGGGCAAGCCGGTTGAGCGCAAGTGGGTGGTGTTCTTTGAGGACGTGTCCACCGGCAAAGCCAAGCCATTGCCGAACGTGCAGTATTTCGCCGGCCGTGGTCATGAGCTGGTGTTGCGCAAGACGTTGGCCATGCAGATTCGTGACGCCGTCGGCGCGGAGCCGGATGAGTGGGCCGGCAAATGCGTGGTGCTGTATCCGTGCGGCACCACGGTGCAGGGGAAGCCGGCCATGACGGTGTGCGCACGCGCGCCGAAGCCAGTGGCCGTGGTTGAGGTGGTGGTTGTGGAACCTGTCCCGGCCGACGTCAGGCCGGAGCCCGAGGCTGTGGGGGCGTGATTCCAAGCAACCACATACCCAAGGCGCTTATGGCCTCGGGTATGTGGTTGCTTGGTTGATTTGTAAAAGGAAAGTGTAATGACGTTCCGTATTTTGGATTTGTATTGTTGTGAGGGCGGGGCGGCCATGGGGTATCACCGCGCCGGATTCGAGATTGTGGGGATTGATCACGCACCACGGCCGCGCTATCCATTCCCGTTTATCCAGGCGGACGCGCTCGATTACGTTCGCCGGCATGGACACGAATTTGATGCCATCCACGCATCGCCACCCTGTCAGGCTTATTCAAAGAACCGGCACGTTTGGAAGGGCCGCAAACACCCCGAATTGGTTGAGCCCACGCGAGATGTGCTTAACGCGATCGGTAAGCCCTACGTGATTGAGAACGTTGAGGGCGCGCCGCTTATTGCCGATATGACGATCTGGCTCAAGGGCACGATGTTTGGGCTACGAGTGTTTCGCAAGCGCGGCTTTGAGTCGAATGTGATGCTCTTGCAGCCAAAGCCGATAGCCAATCGGCACTTTGGGAAAGCTGCAAAGCAAGGCCGGCCGGCGGCCGAGGGTGAATTTGTGACCGTGACGGGTCATTTCAACCAGGCAGGCGGATACGCCAAACGCGCCATGGGCATTGACTGGATGACACGATACGGCATGTCACAGGCGCTGCCCCCGGCCTATACCGAATTCATCGGTGCTCAATTGATAGCTTATCTAAATCTAGGAGTTACAGAAAGCATATGAGACCCAATAAACCAAAACCAGTTGACCGAAGCGGCTACCTGGCCAACCTAATCTACGAGATCGTCGAAGGCATCCGCACACCACGGCACTATCACGTAAAAGGCGAAACCAAATGGGCCGTGTTCCCACTCGCCGGCGGCGCGGAGCCGGATGAGTGGGCCGGCAAATGCGTGGTGCTGTATCCGTGTGGCACCACGGTGCAGGGCAAGCCGGCCGTGACGGTGTGTGCGCGCGCGCCGAAGCCGGTGGCCGTGGTTGAGGCGGTGCCGGCTGATGTTGTGCCCGAAACCGAGACGGTGCCGGCGTGATCGTGAGCCCTGTTAATCGGCCAATCCTTCGTTACCACGGGGGCAAGTGGAGGCTTGCCCCGTGGGTCATCTCGCACTTTCCGAGACACAAGTTGTATGTAGAGCCATTTGGAGGTGGGGCATCTGTCCTCCTGCGAAAGGCTAAATCTCCTGGAGAAATCTACAACGACATGGACGGCGACATCGTGCGATTCTTTCGCACTCTGAGAGACCCTAAAAAATCTGCCTCACTACGCCAGGCGCTCGATATGACGCCGTTTGCGCGTGACGAGTATCTGGCGGCCTATGAACCGTTGTCGGATGATGATGTTGAGGCAGCGCGTCAAATCATGGTTCGCAGCTTCATGGGGATGAGTAGCAAGGGCTTGTTTCAGAGAAGCGGGTTTGACGCACGTGTCCAGGCCGATGGTTACATCTCGCGTGTCCACTCATTCAAGGGCGCATCTGCTGTTATTCCTGCAGTGTGCAACCGACTCAGCCGTGTAGTCATCGAAAACATGGATGGGCTGAGGTTGATTGAGCTTTACGACTCACCAGAAACACTTTTCTATGTTGACCCGCCGTATCTACTTTCGACCCGAACCGGCAAATACTACAAGTATGAAATGGATGACAGCCAGCATGTCGCGCTAATCAATTTGCTGCAGCGCTGTGTCGGCATGGTTGTGTTGAGCGGATATGCGAACCCCGTCTATGAATCCTTGACGGGATGGGCGCGTGTTGAAACTGAGGCGTGGGTTGATAACGGCAAGGCACGAATGGAATCGTTGTGGCTTTCGCCCAACATTGCCAGACATCCTCAGCTATTTAGTTACTTGGAGACCGAATGAGACCCAATAAACCAAAACCAGTTGACCGAGAGGACGAATGCGAACGGCTGGGCATAAGGATGAAAAATGACTGACGGACAACTAGCAGAGATTGAGGCGCGGCTGCGGGCCGCGTCGAAATTGTGGTTCGCGCCTGGCTATCAAAGGCCCACGCTCATTACCAACGCTGTCGAGGATTTGATTCTCGTCACCCACGCACCGGCAGATATTTTGGTGCTGCTGGCCGAGGTGCGTCGGCTGAAGGCAGAGATTGAGCGGCTGCGCGAATACAGGGTTGACGACGCGCCGCTGTGTGACGAGTGCGGCGTCAATCATTACCCCGGCGCAAATACACTGTGTCGTCGGCAGGTTGCCGCGGAAACATTGCCGGCGAGCTAGAACGCCTGTCCAGAACACCCGTTTAGCACGCCTGTTCCAAACAAACTCCTATTTCCCTAGACTTTCCCGCTAGTTTTGCTGTATTTAAGTCCGGTTATTGTCAGTAATCCGTATATGAACAACCAAACCGAAATCGTCATCGCCAATCCTTCTCAGCCGATTCCCGACTACACCGCGGCCGAACGCTACTTGGCCCGACTCGGCCACACCGGCGCGGCCGGCATGCGCTCATCGCTCGGGCTGGCTGCTAGATTGATTGGCTATACCAATCTGTCAGACGTGCCGTGGAATCACCTCACCGCCGGCAAGCTCGAACACCTGGCCCGAGTGGCCACTGAGACGCCGACTGAGCGCGGTACGCCCCGCGCGCCGGCCAGTGTGACGGCGCTGGTGAACGCCGTGAAGGGCGCGTGCAAGGTGTCGTGGAAGGATCACCAGATGAGCACCGACGCATGGGAGCGCATCCGTGAGGTCAAGCCGCCCGCCGGCAGCCGACTCCCGGCCGGCCGCAATATCGGATCTGGTGAGAAGACTCAGCTACTCCGCGCGGCTGGGAGTGATGAGGGGCCGGCCGGTGCGCGCGACGGCGCCATCATGGCCATGTTCATGGGCACCGGCATTCGGCGCGCCGAGTTGGCCAGCATGGAGATCGGTGACGTGGATCTGGCCAGCGGCCGCGCCGTCATCCTGGGCAAAGGCAACAAGCAACGTGAAGCGTTTCTGGCACCGGGCTCGATGGCAGCGCTCTTCGATTGGCTGGAGATTCGCGGCCGTGAGCCGGGGCCATTGTTCTGCCCCATCCGCAAAGGCGGCATACTGGCCACTGATCGGCACCTGGCCTTATCGGCCGTGTCTTACATCATCGAGCACCGGCGCGCGTTGGCCGGCGTCGCGCATCTCACCCCGCACGACTTTAGGCGGACGCTGGCCGGCGACATGCTTGACGCCGGCGACGATCTATCCACGGTGTCTGAGGCGCTGGGTCATGCCGACCCGAAGACGACGAAACGCTACGATCGTCGTGGAAGTCGCACCCGGGCCGCGGCCGCTGCCAAGATTGATGTGCCGTATAAATCGCGCCGGCGGGTTCAGGGCAGTTTGATATAGTAACGACCTCCCCCCTCAAGCAAAAAGCGCCGGCCTCGTGCCGGCGCTTTTTGCTTTACGGATAACGCACCATGGCAAACCGGGCACCATTGGCATTTATTTTCATGATTGCCCCTACCCCGCTATGCTGCACGACCAGCTCAACATAGTCGCCCGAGTTTAGAAAAATAACTTTGTTTGTTGTGTTGTACGTGGTGCCCGTGGCGGCTGTATAGGCCTGCGAGATTCCGGTAAATAGTGCGCCGTTTATTCTCAAATAGGTTAGCGTTTCAACGCCAGCGCCGCCGCCACTCGTAAATACCAGTTGAGTAGAACCCGAGATAACGTACCACCCCTGAACGCGGGCCGTTAGCCGCGTAGGGGATGCGGCCGCGTACAGGGCGTCTGTATCTTTTTCGACGGTCGTAAAGATTGCGGCCGTCACTACTGACGTTGCAATGCCGGTTTGATCCACATTCCTCAAGACGTCGGCACCACGCTGCACGATTTCGGCACGCCCTACAAATTCGGCGCGTAGCCGCTCAATTAGTCCCAGTAATTGGTTGCCCTCAAATACTGACATTCTAGACAGTGCCTCCTATGCTGAGCCGGCTCAATGTAACCTGCATAGGATCCACAACAGCCGGCCGCAACACCAGTTTGCGGGGGGACGTGAATGTCACCTCTCCTATAACAAAACTCCGCACGTCCAGGACGTCATTTGCATATACGGCCGTCTCGGGTAGCGCATCGGCCACAGTGATAATTTTGGCCGGCCGCACCTCCCATGGATTGACGACGCGCCCGTAGGCCGTCGGCGTGTCGTCAATAATCCGTTGCATGTTATCGAAACGCTGCAGCCGGTAGCTGGCCTGCGTTGGGTAAATCGAATAATTCGCAATGGGGCCGCCATAAATGCCTATGTAGCTCGGGCCCTGTGCGTCGTAGTGGCCAAAACTGCACAGCTTATTTAGCAACTGCTGGGCGGTCATTATCTGATCCTGATAGGGCGTGAATTGCAGCGCGTTTGCTGCCAGCACCGGGTTGCCTAGTAAAAACTGCCCTATGCCGGTGTTGGCGGCCAGCACACTCGCGACAATTAAATCTATGTTGATGGGGGTCGGCGACACGGCTGTATTTAAATAGATACGTTTGTCAAACGTTTCCCAGTAGCCGGTGCAATCGAGCGTAACAACGGCGTCGCTTGGGTCGTCAATGATGCCCGTGGCCAGTTGCGCAAACTGCGTAATAGGCATTTGATAACGCCGCAATAATTTGTTACGGATAGCATCGGCGTTAATGGCGGCCATGCCGCCGACGGTGTAATACAGTTCCCGAATGCCATATAGGCCGCGTGACTCTGTATTAATCGTGGTTAACGTCCTAGCCTGTTTCCCCAGCACGGGCGTGGCTTGCGTGTAGTCGGTCTCGGGATAGACAACGGTCACATGGTTGTAGCAGTTGGCCACTGTCCTCGTGATGGGCGCGGATCCGTTGTCAATGGTAATCGTGGAAATCATGCCCTCCCAACACACACCCATGGCGCTGCGGGGTTGGTAACTCTCTGCCTGCAACGGACTCAAAAACTGTAGTCGTTTGCCGATGTAGTCGTTTAGGAATTTGTAGGCCATGACCAGCGGCATGCGCAAATTGACGCTGGCTGTTTTGAACCCGCCTTGCGCCGCAATTGTCCACGTGTAGGGGCCGTCCACCAGGTTGGTGATGTTTTGTTTTATAACCGCCGCCGACGACAGAACGGGCGTTTCGCACACAACAACCTCTATGCGGCTCATAGCGCCCCCCGTGGTGCCTCGAATCTCTCGCAATAGGTCAGCGTAATGCCGACTTTCGGCGTGGTGGCCTGATATGTATTCTCGAAATTTGGGTCACCGGCCACATAGTAAAACGTGCCGGAGCCGGGTGGCACCATTAACTCCCCCAGCACCGTGCCGGTTACGGGTGGCACCTGTATGCCGTTGTAAATCGTTTTCGTATCGGTCGGTGCGTCTGTGATGTAGTACTCGTCACACGGGATCAGCAGGGCAAAATCCACGCGCAAGGGCGGGGGCGTGGGGCTAAATGCCGACGTGATCTGTGTGCTAATCCTGAATGTGGTTGATTCTGCATAGGGCCAGCCGGATGCCAGTTCATTCCACTCGGGTGGATCCGTGCGGGGTAGTCTCAGAACGCCCATGTCATACATACGGTAGTCAACGGAATAGCCCACGGTTTGGGCCGGGCCAATTTGCCCTACGCCTGTTTGCAAAACAAGCACGCTTTGTAGCGCCACGGGTGTCGATGCCGTTACCCGCATGCGCAAAAATAGCCGATAGCTCCTGTAGCCGATCGTGGCCGTGGCAAAAATTCGCTCATTCCTCGTATAGCTAGATCCGGCCAGATCTGCAATATTGAAGGCGGTCAGCGCCGACGGCGTAGCCGCGTCGTAGGGGCTGGCCAGCGCATCGGCCACTTTCGTGGCGTTGGGATCTATCGAAAACATGCCCTCGGCCTCATACAGCAAGGGGCCGGTTGGCTGAATAAACGCCCCGTCATACACGTCACGAATCTGTGATTGATAGCCGCACACAAACTTTTGAAAATAGCCGTCGTTAATGCCTGTGGCCTCCAGGCGCAACAGCGCCGGCACGTCGCCGCCAAGTTCCTTTAGATCCGTGCCAGCGCCGTTGTTATCTACTACGATAATGCCCCACCATTTGCCTGTAACAGGGTTGGCGTCCAACCCTGCGTTGGTCTGCATGTAATCACCAATCACGCCGAATTTTGGTTCGGGCCGAATGCTGCGCCAATAGGGCTCGCGCTCGATGGCGATTTTTACATTTCTGATGACGCCGTTTTCAATCGACGCCCGTCCGGCCTGCGCCGTCTCAGACACGACAGCGCTGATCACGGCCGCGTAAACCGTGGCCGGGGATCCACGCGGCGTATAGCTAATCGTGCCGGGGGTGCGCGACGCGTAGAGGGTGAAATAGTCGCGGCACGCCCACGCCCAACGTTTTAACGCCCGTAATTTTTGAAACGCATCAGCCGCCGTTGAGCCGTAAATATTCAGCGTAATCACTTCGGTGACGTTGCCGGCTTTGTAGTCGGTGATTAGCGCGCCGTCACTGGCCAGTGACGAGCTCCGCGCAACCTCGTAGGGTGTCGGCTCGGGGGCGTAGTCTATGAGATGAAAGCCCACAAACGGGGCGCCGCTCGTGTCGGCGGCCAGGGCTATCGAGCCGCTGCCGTTTCCGCTGTTGAGAATAATAAATGTGTCGCTGGGTGCCATTTGTTTTAACCCACTTGCGCCGACAGCATGGCGCTGCGCGTGGCGTCTTTCCGTGCCTTTTGGATCTGGTCAGCCGCGTTATTGTTGACGTTGTAGGTGTCTCCGGCCAGGCTGTAGTTATTGCCGGCCGATGACACGCCCTGCCGCCCCACCCCGGACACGTTGTTGCCCTGTCCAAAATTGGGGTTATACGACACGCTAATGCCGCTGGCGCTGGACTGCTGGCCGGTGAGTTTAGCAATCGCCTCACCGGCCAGTTTGACGATATTGCTGATGAAATCCCATGCGCCCTTCACAATTCCTTTGATGTTGTCGAACACGCGGGTGAACGTGCCGGCAATGGTGCCGAGCGCGCCGTCGACGTCGCCGTTCAGCAACTGAAGCGCCACGGTGATAATGCCCTTGATCAGGGTCAGGGCCGTGTCGACGACGCCGCTGATGACGTCCCAGACGGCCTTAAAAATAGCGCCGATGGTCGCCCCGTTTTCGCTGATGAATGCGGCGAGACCCTCGAGCGCCGGCACGATTGTGGCGTTGATCAGCTGCAGCGTCAGGTCGATGATGTCGAGAATTGAGTCCCAGGCGCCCTGCACATCGGCCATGATCTCGTCGCCGTTTTCTGCAAAGAAATCGGCGACGACTTGCAACTCAGCGCCGATGAGGTCGACCACGGCCTTGAACACGTTCATCACCGTGTCTTTGATGTCGGTGAATATCTGCATGAAGCCGTCGCCGTCGGATGCGAAGCCGCTGAACAGTTTGCTGATGAAGTTGACGGCATAGCCTATGCCGTCGGATAGTTTCCTTGCGGCGTCCTCACCCAGTCCGAAGGATTTGAACACGCCCTCCAAAGCACCGCTGCCGTTACTGAACGTCTCAAACAACTTCCCAAAGCCGCCCGTAGCCAGCGCGGCCACGCCCTTGAGTAGCCCTTCGACAATAGGAATGGCGGTGCCAATTGCGCCGCCCAGCACATCGCCGATGAGCGTGGCCACGTTGGTGATTGCGGCCTGCATCTCCGGCGTGTTGAGCGTGGCCATGAGCGTTCCCAAGCCGTCTTTGAGTTTGTCAAAAATCGGCGCGCCGGCCGTGCGCATGGTGCCGGCCACCCAATCTTGCATGTTGGACATCATGCCGTCAAAGGTCTGGCTTTGCTTGTCCATCATGCCGCCGTATTTTTTGTCCATCAGGTCCGTAACGACCTGCATGGCCTGCGGCAACGGCGATAGCAACTCGCCCGACTTGCTGAACTCCAACCCCAGCTTGGCCATTTCTTCGCGGGTGGTAATGCCGAGCTCGGCCATGCGGCTGATGGCCTCACCGGTTGCGCCGCTGCTGAATTTACCCAGTAGCAGCGCCATCTCCTCGAAACCTTGACCGGTGCCCGAGGCCACGTCGCCGGCAATGCGCCGAATCTCCGCGCCGGATTTGCCGAACTTTGCAGCCGACTCCTCACTATGCAGGCCGAAGCCCTGCAAGATTTTGTCGGCCTTGACCACCTCGGGAAGTTCAAACGGCGTTGACGCGCCGAATTTGGCTAGATCAGCCAGGCGTTCCTTCGCTTTATCCGCGCTGCCTAACAGCACGCCGAACTGAGTCTCGTAGGTCTCGAACTCCGCGTTGCCGGCCACCATGCCGCTGACCAGGCTACCGATGCCGTTGGCGATCCCGCCCAGCGCGGCCGTAATCGCGCCGCCGGTGGCAAATGAGAACGCGTCTTTGAAAAAGCCGCCGACGCCGCCGCTGGCTTTTTTGGCGCTGTCCTCGACACCGGTAATGGATTTGGCGACGTCATTGCCGACTCGGGTTGCGCCGGAGTCTTTGCCAACGTAGTTGATTTCTATATTTGCCATATCAGTGCCTTAGTCGTAGTGCTTGCGCCGCGATTCCTCTGCGTCCAACTCGTCGGCCTTGCGAACGTAGGCCCACACCCGCATCATCTCGGCATAGTCCTGCCGCCCCACCTCATCAGGCAGAGCCATGAAGCGCCGGCAAATCATCGCCTTGAGCACGTCGCCGGGTGGAATTTGAGGAATGCCCTTGTAGAGTGCTTCAAATCTCAGCTTGTCGCTTTCGCTGACGTGCGCGCGCGCATTTTCTTGTCTAAAAAATCGGCCACTCTCGTCACGACAGGGCTGATCATTTCGGTGTCCAGGGCGCGAAAGGCCTCGGCCGTGCAGGGGATGGGGTTGCCGCCTTCGTCGCACAGCGTCCAGCGCTCGAGCATGCGGCCGGCCATCACCATCATCACGGTGACGTAGCCCACTAAATCCTGTTCGTCGCTCAGGTTCAGCCGCCGGCGTTCGGCCTCTAGAGCGGCGTAGTCATCGAACGTCATCGTCAGTCGAATCCAAAACGTCTCTGCGTAATCCCCACCCGCTGCAATCTCTGCAACGGGTGGGCCTGAGTAACGGCGCTTCTGGGTGGGCTCCAACTCGGGCGGCTTGAGGGCCGGTGTGTCCATGCTCTCCATAGATTAGGTTTGCTTGGATTGCAGGTTCCACCCGTTGGTGGGGCCGTCAAACTCAATCATGGCCGCGCCGCCGTCAGATGGAAATTTGGCGTTGTAGTTGGCGGGGATGAAGTAGCCGGCATACACCGGCAAACCGGTGCCGGTGCCGTCGGGCCTGATCTCGTAATAGATCACGCCGCCGACAGACATGGTGCCGTTGAATAACGGGTCCAGCCAGTCCATGTTGTAGCTGTTGATCACGGCCGTGGCCGCCGCGCCAGAGCCGCCGCCGCCCGTAAATGAGATCGTCGGGGCGGTGGCGTAGGTGCCGGGTGTGATTACAAAAACAGACACGACTTTGCCCGTGTTCAGGTTCACCACGGCCACGGCCGCGCCGCCACCGGCCCCGCTGATGACCACGGTTGGCGTGGAGGTGTAACCACTGCCGCCGTTGGTCAGGTTGATCGCGGCGAGTGATCCTGTCACGCGCTGCAAATACAAGCTGGCCTTGAGACTACCCTTTTTGGGGCCGGCCACCGGTTCGACCAGGCAGTAGGTCACAATCTCATCGACTTGTTGTGTGCGGCCAATCTCGAAATTGGCGGCCGCGTCGCAGATGGCAAACATCGCCGTGGCGCTGGGGCCGAGATACACGGCGGCCGCAATGGCCGCGATTTTTTGATTAGGCATGGGTTATTCGTCCCCCTCGGGAGTGGGTTCCGGCTCTGCCGGCGGCGCGGGGTCGGGTTCCTGAACAGGATCCACGATCACCATGCCGCGACTCAGCCAGACGTTGATGCGGTCTTGCGCAATGTCGGGGAAGGTGTGCCGCTCGCCTGTTTCCAGGTGAACGCCGTCCAGCAACATCGGCAACACCACGATGTAGAACGTATTCATTAACAGTTACTGCCGCTGATAAAGTCGGCAATCTCCAGGTGAAACAACAGGGCCATGTAGTTGATTTTGGCCACGGCGATAAAGGGCAAACTTTCATCCCCCACCACGCGCAAGATCGAACATAGGCCGTTTAGCTCACGGTTGGCTTTCACGGCCCACAGGTCATAGAACGCACCGACAAAGGCTTTGCCGACCTTATCGGTTTCGGTCGGGTTTTGGGCCAGCCCCATCAGCGCCACACAGTCCAGCCGCATCACGCGCTCATACCCGCTATACGTCTGGAATGCGTTTTGCACGGTGCCGATGTAGTCCAAAAACATCGTCGGCGCGCGCACGCTCTGTAGATTGGGAATGTCTTCGGCCACCTCGGTTAGCACACTTGGCACAAACGCCACACGTGCAATCCGGGCCACCTCAGCAATGGCGGGGCGAATGTCATAGCCGCTCATGGCCGCCGCCTCATGTAGGTCGATGTGCCCAGGGCGCTCGACACATCCGGCGGGAGTTTGGCGGGAATAATCACCTGCCCTGCCGCTGGGAAGGCCGTGGCCTCAAACGGCGCGCGCCGGGCCATGAACATGAATGCAACTGTCCTCGACGCGCAATACCGGACTAGCTCGGGGATGTTGGCATAGCCGCCCTGATAGGTCAGCTCAGCCACCAGCCGCTGATTGCGCCCCACCGGCGCGGTTGCGCCGTAGAACGTCAACACATAGCGGTCGATGTCGCACCGCGTGATGTCCAGGGCGTGCCACGTCTGCATGTCGGCGGTAATCCGCGCGGCCGTCAACGTCTGCACGTTGGCTTTGCTAGCCGTGATCTGAATCAGGCCATCGGCATTGCGCAACACAGCCTCACCATTG
>Ga0163144_10008465_pt1 | contig 22262 bp, 24 predicted proteins | sample OliLak19BULKMAT1_FD_123175 | JGI IMG/M metagenome (GOLD analysis project Ga0163144, IMG submission 123175) | Freshwater microbial mat bacterial communities from Lake Vanda, McMurdo Dry Valleys, Antarctica - Oligotrophic Lake LV.19.BULKMAT1 | ecosystem: Environmental > Aquatic > Freshwater >... | reverse complement strand
GCGATCGCGCACCGAAACCTTCGGCGAGCGCGCCCGTCGCCGCAACTGCGCCAACGTTTCCTTGTCTGCCAACACTGTCTTGATCGGTCGCGCCATCCCGGTGATCCTCATCCCAAATCAGGGGAACGATCAATATAGTCGTCATTTGAGGGGCGGGACATTAGGGGTCGGAGGTTCGAATCCTCCCGTTCCGATCATTTGTCCCGCACGCCTATCCCAAAACGGCCTGCCGCAGCGCCCGGGCATCCCACAGGGCGTTATGCTGCACGGCGTCGGTTATCTCGCTCGGATAGGCGGATGCCTGCATCAGTCGCAGCGAAAGATCCGGTATCTTCACCATCTGGCCCGGCGCGATGATCAGGCATTGCATCAGGTGCATCAAGTCTTCCGGCCAGTCGGCGATCACCGATGGCGCCGGATCACTGGCAAGAAACGCCTGGATGGCCCGGCCAAACCTGTCGAGCGGCAGCACGGTTGGCCGTGCGTCCGCCAGTGACAGGAAGGGCAGTACATGCTCGGCCACCCAGTCATGCGCCGCCATGGCGTTCAACTCGTCCTCGGTCCTGACGAGATAGAGCTCGGCAGCCTCACCCGAAAGGGCGAGGCTGATAAGCTCTCCGCCGAAACCATTGAATTCGCAATCGAGGAAGTAGCGCACGCGCTTATTCCGGCGCCCCGAGGTCGACTGAATCGATCTTGCCCACCGCCGCCAGAGCGAAAGCGTACTCGATGGCGGCCTCCTTCAGCCCCTCGAACCGGCCCGAGGCACCGAAGTGGCCCGAATCGAGATTGATGCGCAGGAAGTAGGGGCCGGCGGCCGGCGCTTCATGCCGGAGCTTCGCGGCCCACTTCGATGGCTCCCAATAGGTGACGCGCGGATCCGTCACCCCGCCGGTAATCAGCATCGGCGGGTAGTCGAGCTTCGTGACCTGGTCATACGGGCTGTAGGCCAGGATCGTGTCATAAGCCTTTTCGTCCGTCAGCGGGTTGCCCCATTCCGGCCATTCCGGCGGCGTCAGCGGCAGGCTCTCGTCCGACATCGTGTTGAGCACATCGACGAAGGGCACCGCAGCAATCATGCCTCCGAACAGCGTGGGGTCCATGTTCGCAGCGGCGCCGATCAGAAGGCCTCCGGCAGAACCGCCGTGACCGATAAGCTTGCCATGCGACGTGTAGCCCTTGTCGACAAGGAACTGGCCGGCGGTAATATAGTCCTTGAACGTATTGGTCTTCTTGTCGAGCTTTCCATCGAGATACCACTGATAACCCTTGGCCATCTCGCCGCGCGGATTGACGATGGCGTAGATGAAGCCGCGGTCAACGAGGCTCAGACGGCCCGTCCTGAAGTCTGCAGGGATCGTGACGCCATAGGAGCCGTAGCCGTAAAGCAGCACCGGCGCCTTGCCATCAACGGGCGTATCTTTGTGCCGCAGCAGCGTCACCGGAACCTCGGCGCCGTCCCAGGAGGGCGCCATGAGCCGCTCGACGACATAGTTTGCAGGATCGTGGCCGGACGGGATCTCGCGCGTCTTGCGCAGCACGCGCTCCCGCGTCTCGAGATTGTAGTCGATGACCTGGTCTGGCGTGGTCGGCGACGCGTAATCGAAGCGCAGGACCTGCACGTCATATTCGTAGCCGCCATCCAGGCCGAGATCGAAGGCGGCCTCGTCGAAGCTGATCGTATGGCTGCCGGTCATGCCGCCGCGCTTGTGGATCACGATGCGCGGCAGGCCGCCTTCGCGTTCCATGATCGCGAGATAGTCTTTCTGCGCGACCGAGCCGAGCATCAGCGTGCCGGGCCGGTGCGGGATCACTTCCTGCCAGTCCTCGCGCGACGTGGAGGACATCGTGGTCTTCATCAGCTTGAAGTCCACGGCGCCCCCGAGATTCGTGGAGATGTAAAACTCGCCGTCCCAGTGCGTAACCGAATACTCGTTGTCGGTGATGCGCGGCGCGATCGTGCGCAGCTTCGGGTTCATCTCGTCAGCCGGGAACCAGTGGACCTCGCTGGTCGTATGCCCGCCCGAGGAGATGAAGATCACCTCTTCGCTCTCGCTGGTATCGAGGCCGACGAAGAAACCGGGATCTTCTTCCTCGTAGATCAGCGTGTCCGTGCCAGTCGACAGGTCGCGCTGGTAGACGGAACTCGGTCGGCCATTCGCGTCGCGTTTCACCCAGAAGATCGCCTTGCCGGTCGCGCTCCACTCGAACGGGCCGTAGGCGTTCTCGATCAGCACGCCGGTGTCTTCGCCGGTCTCGATGTTCTTGACACGGATCTCGTAATACTCGCTGCCTTTGGTGTCGGTGCCGTAGGCGAGCGTCTTGTGATCCGGGGACGCCTCGATGTCGCCGAAGGCGAAATAGTCCTGGCCCTTGCCCATCGTGTCGCCGTCGAGAAGGATTGTCTCAGCGCCGCCGCCGGTAAAGGCGTCTGCTGCCGGCTTGCGCGCGTAGACGGCATACTCGCCGCCTTCGCGGAAACGCGTGTAATAGGCCCAGCCGCCATGGATCGACGGGACCGAGATTTCATCTTCCTTGATCCGGCCCCGCATCTCGGCGAACAACTCTTCGCGCAGCGCGGTCGTCGTGTCTTCGAGGCGCGCCCTGGTGTAGGCGTTCTCGGCCTCCAGGTAGCTGCGGATTTCCGGCTTCAGCAGCGACGGCTCGCGCATCACTTCCTGCCAGTTCTCGTCCTTCATCCAGTGGTACGGGTCGTTGCGCGTGCGGCCGAGCTGCGTGATCTCGTGGTCGACCCGCGCGGCCACCGGCGGCTGGGGCAGGGTCGTTGCTGCGGCCGTCAGCGCGGCGGGCTCGGCGGTGGGTTTGGTCATCATGCATCCGGAAAACAGGGTTGTTGCAGCCATAAGGCTGGCGACGTGAACAACAAGGCGAATAGCAGGCTCCGCTTATCGATAAGCGCGACACTGGATCACGCCGGCGGGACCTGTCCAGCGTTTATTCGGCAGGGTGAAACACCAGCACTGCGCCGTTGATGCACCAGCGTTCGCCGGTCGGCGGAGGGCCGTCCTTGAACACGTGGCCCTGGTGCAGATCGCAGGTCGCGCAGTGGCATTCGGTGCGGGGATAGATCATCTTGAAGTCGGTCGAGGTGCCGATCGCGGCGCCATCGACAGGCTGCCAGTAGCTGGGCCAGCCCGTACCGGATTCAAATTTGTGCTCGGACGACCAGAGCGCGCTGCCGCAGCCCTTGCAATGGTAGATGCCGGCGCGTTTCTCGTCCTGGAAGTTGCCCGGCGTGAAGGCGCGCTCGGTGCCGTCCTTCACGCCGACGCGGTAGGCCTCGGGATCGAGGATCGCGCGCCATTCGGCGTCGCTGCGTTCAATCTTGGTCTTGGTCATCGGGGGCACTCCATCCTTGGCTCGCGCCCAATATATGCGCGGGATCAGCCGTAGAGAACGGTAATCGACTCAGCGACCAGCGCCGGGCGGTCCTTGCCGTCGATTTCCACGGTCGCTTCCATCTTCATCTGCTTGCCGCCGGACTTAGCTTCCACCGACAGGCACTTCTGGCGCAGGCGCACTTTCGAGCCGACCGGAACCATGTTGGTGAAGCGCACCTTGTCGGAGCCATAGTTGATCCCGCGGGTCACGCCCTCGACGCGCAGCACCTCGGAGCCCAGCATCGGCAGCAGCGACAGTGTCAGGAAGCCATGCGCAATTGGTCCGCCCATGAGCTTGGTGGCGCGCTCGACATCGACGTGGATCCACTGGTGGTCACCGGTCGCCTCGGCGAAGAGGTTGACGCGGTTCTGGTCGATCAAGTGCCAGTCGGACACGCCGACTTCCTGACCGGCAAGCGTTTCGAGATCGGCGTAGGCAATGGTACGGGGATTGGCCATGGGTTCCTCCTTGAGTGGTTTTGCCTGTTCTGGCGCGGCCTTGGCGCCTGCGCAAGGTTTACGATGGGGCAAGGCCCCAGTTGACGTCGCCGCGCAGCCTCGCAAGGATAGTTTCGCCGACGCCGGAGACCCCATGACCTCGCCCGCCGCCTCACCGCTGACCTTCGCACCGGGCACGCCCGGGCAGGCGCGGCTCATCTACTGGGGCTTCCTGCTCGGGCTGATCCTGCCCGGCGTCAATTTTATCGCTGCCGGCTTTGCCCTGCATGCGCGCGCGCGGGGCGACGAACTTGCCCGCAGCCATTTCGCCAACCAGATCGGCATCTTCTGGCGCAGCGTCGTCTACGTGCTGATCGGGCTCCTGCTGACCTGGTTCCTGTTCGGCGTGCTGATCATCATGGCGGCGATCGTCTGGTACATCCTCCGTGTCCTGAAGGGTATGCAGGCATTGTCGGCGGGCCTGCCCCCGAAGAATCCGCAGAGCTGGGTGTTCTGAGCGGTCAGCCGGGGGCGGACGCCCCGGCGAGTTCAGCCAGCAGGCGATAGGAGGCCTTTGGTGTCCGCTTCAGGGTCTTGTAGTCCACATGCACCACGCCGAAGCGCGGGCCGTATCCCATCGCCCATTCGAAATTGTCCAGAAGGGACCAGACCAGATACCCGCGTACGTCCGCGCCCCTGGCGCGCGCCTCCAGCACCGCGCCGAGATAACGCTGGAGATAGCAAACCCGCGCAGCGTCGTTCACCCGGCCGGCTGCATCCGGCTCGACATCATCGGCCATGCCGTTCTCGGTGACGTAGACCGGCACGCGGTAGCGTTCGGAGGTTTCCACCAGCATGTCGCGGAAGGCGTCCGGTGCGACGTGCCAGCCCATCAGCGTTGTCTCGGCGCCTTCCGGCGGATTGGCGTTGCGAAAGCCGAACGCGTTGGCGCGTGCCTGTGCATAGGTCGGGGAATAATGGTTCAGACCCAGCCAGTCGAGCGGCGCATGGATCGCTGCTTCATCGCCCGGCTTGACGCGGTCGCCCATCCATTCCCGCATGATCGGATCATACCTGCCGAGGTAAACGGGGTCGGCCGTGCCCCGGTTCATGGCCGCATCCATCATCGCCGCTGCCTTGCGGTCTTCGTCCGTGTCCGACGAGGGCTTTGCAGGCTGCAGATTCGGCACCGAGCCGATCAGCGCATCTGCCGGCAGCTCTGCCCGCAGACGCCGCACCGCCGCGCCATGCGAAAGGTTCACATGATGCACCGCATCCAGCCAGGTTTCCCGGTCCCGTATGCCCGGTGCGTGAACGCCTGCGCCATAGCCCAGCATCGTGAACATGTTCGGCTCGTTGAATGTTGCCCAATACGTGACCCGGTCACCAAGGCGCTTGGCCAGCAGGCCCGCATAGTCTGCAAACAGCGGAACAATCTCGCGGCTCGTCCAGCCGAGACCGGCTTCATGGAGAGCCAGCGGCAGATCCCAGTGGTAAAGGCAGAGCCAGGGCGACACACCCTTGCCGAGCAATTCGTCGACCAGCCGGTCATAGAAATCGAGGCCCGCCTCGTTGGGCTTCCCGCCCCCCTCCGGCAACACCCGGCTCCACGACACGGAGAAACGGTAGGCGCCGAAATTGGCGGCCTTCATCAGCGCCACATCTTCCCTGTACCGATGATAATGGTCGCAGGCGACATTGCCGGTGTCGCCATGCTTCACGCGGCCGGGCTCTGCGCTGAACGCGTCCCAGATGCTGGGGCCGCGCCCGTCCTGGTCATGCGCACCTTCGATCTGGTAGGACGCCGTGGATGCACCCCAGACAAAATCCTTCGGAAAATCGCTGCGGCCTACCATGCATTTCTCCTGGGATTTGGCGCGAGGATGCGCCGGGCTGAGTTTGACTGCAAGGCCGCCTCGGATCGCGAGGCGCCTCTCTCCTTCGGAAGAGGGGGATGATGAAGCCTAGACGATCCGGCTGTCCTTGTTGCCCCAGTACCGGTCACGGATAAGGCGCTTGTAAAGCTTTCCGGTCGGGTGGCGCGGCAGTTCGGGGTCGAAGTCGATGCTCTTCGGGCATTTGATCTTGGACAGGTTCGCCAGGCAGTGCGCCATCAGCTCGGCTGCCAGTTCCTCGGAGGGTGCAATGCCCGGCATCGGCTGCACGACGGCTTTCACGGCTTCACCGAAATCCTCGTCCGGCACACCGATCACCGCGCAGTCGGCGACTTTCGGATGGATGATCAGGATGTTCTCGCACTCCTGAGGGTAGATGTTCACCCCGCCGGAGATGATCATGAAGGCCTTGCGGTCGGTGAGGTAAAGGAACCCGTCCGCATCCACCTTGCCGACATCGCCGAGCGACGACCAGTCGGGATGCTTGGGGTTCAGTGCGGCTTTGTTCTTTTCCGGCGCGTTATGGTAATTCGGCGGCGTCGTGCCTCCGAAATAGACCTGGCCTTCTTCGCCGACGGGGACCTCGTCGCCCTCCTCGTTGCAGATATGCAGCTCACCGAGAACCGGCCGCCCGACCGTGCCCTTGTGGGTCATCCAGTCGGGGCTTTTCACCCAGGTCATGCCATTGCCTTCCGAGCCGGCATAATACTCATCGATCACCGGTCCCCACCAGTTGATCATTTGCTCCTTCACCGGAACAGGGCAGGGCGCCGCTGCATGGATTGCAAAGCGGATGCTCGAGACATCGTACTTCTTGCGCACATCTTCAGGCAGCTTCAGCATCTTGACGAACATCGTCGGCACCAGCTGCGAATGCGTAACCTTGTACTTTTCGACGAGTTGCAGGTAATCCTCAGGCTCGAACTTCTCCATGATGATAAGCGTTGCGCCGATGCGCGTGAACGCCATGCACCAGCGCAGCGGCGCAGCATGATAGAGCGGCGCGGGCGAGAGGTAGATCGACGCGTCGTTGGCGCCGGACATTACGCGCGCGATCTGGATCAGAGCATTGTCGCCGTCGATGGGCAGGCCCCGTTCCAGTGGCGGCCGGATGCCCTTGGGCCGGCCCGTCGTGCCGGACGAATACAGCATATCCATCCCCGCCATCTCTTCGGCAACCGGCGTCGCCGGGAAAGCGGCGACATGTTCTTCCATCGCGGCGAAACTCTCGATAGCGCCGTCGATGGACCAGTTGTCCTTCAGCCCCGTGGCGGCTTTCACTTCCTCCGCAATGCTGCCCTTCGAGGCGCTCGCGATAAGCAGTTTCGCGCCGGAATCCTCTATGATGTACGTGACTTCCGGTGTCGTCAGGCGCGAGGAGACGGCCACGTAGTAAAGCCCGGCGCGCTGGGCCGCCCAGCAGATCTCGAAATAGCGGGGCGAGTTTTCAGCGAAGATGGCAATCGTGTCGCCCGGTGCGCAGCCCGCCGCGCGCAGCGCGTGCGCGATGCGGTTGGAGCGTTCGTCCAGCTGCTTGAAGGTGATCGTCTCGCCCGATCCGGACATGATGATCGCGGGCTTGTCCGGATTGGATCTGGCGTGATGAAAGGGATGCATGAGGTTTCCTCCGGGGCGTTTCTTGTAAGTCTTTCAGGGTTACATCGGCCCGTTGAACTGGCGGGCAAAGAAGTCGTCTTTCTTCCAGAGCGGGCGGACATCCTGGTTCGCCAGCGCCAGTACGATGCGCGCGTTCAGTTTCGCGAAACGCGCCGCAGCGGGGAAGTTCAGCTTGTTCGACATGTCGTCCGACGGCCGATGGTAATTCTTAGCCTGGTAATCCGCGAAGGCCACGTTGCCGCCGTTCTGGAAACCGGGCTCGAGGCACACGGACGGAATGCCAGCCTCGACAAAGCGGAAATGGTCAGACCGCGTGAAGATGCCTTGCTCAGGTGTCGGATCAGGGCTCAGCGCAATGCCCATGGCGGACGCAGCTGTCTCCACCGTCGCTGCGATGTTGGAGCGCAAGGCGCCGTACACGGTCACATCGGTGAAATCATAGGTCAGGATCGGCATGTCCAGGTTGACGTTCGCAACGATCGTGCCGGGCACGGAGGGGTTCATTGCAACGTACTGTGCCCCGAGCAGGCCTTTTTCCTCTGCCGTCACCGCCGCCAAAACGACCGTGCGTCGCAGCGCCGGTCCGTTTTTCAGCATCCGCGCCGCGTTCAGCATCGTGGCGATGCCGCTCGCATTGTCCAGCGCGCCATTGTTGATCGTGTCCTCCTCGATCGACTTGGAAATCCCGATATGATCGAGGTGAGCGCTGATGACGATCACTTCGTCTTTAAGTTCCGGGTCCGAGCCTTCCAGGAGGCCCAGGACGTTGGCGGATTTCACCATGTTGTGCGCCGAGCGCTGCGAGATCGAGACGGTCAGCGGCAAGTCAAAGCTCGGCATGGCGGCGCCTTCGGTTTCGGCTGCCGCGACGATTCTTTCCCAGGTGGCCGGCGCTCCGGCAAACAGGGCAGGCGCGCCTTCGAGCGACACGCCGGCTGCCGCCTGAAGGTTCGGCGCATTGCTGTAGGCCGTGCCATCTGCCTGCATCCAGGCAAGGCTCGCCCCGTCGAGGCGCCCTTCGGCCAGCAGGCGCTGGAGAGGATAGACGCCCTTTGAGGTAGGCGTTTCGACGGAGATTTTCGCGACTGCGCCGCGGTCCGAGAGGTTCCTGGCCTTCCGGTTACCATAGTGGGCACGTTCTTCGTTCTGTATGCCCTTGGGCGTACCGCTCAGCGTCACGGCGACCTTGCCGGTAAGGTCCAGCCCGGCGAAATCATCACGCCCGAGTTTTGGCGCCTCAATGCCGAAGCCGACGAACACGGCCGGTGCCTCTACCGATGTTTCCGGCGCGCGCAGCGAATTGTAGACGACCGCGTTCACGCCTTCGGTGAACGGCAGCACGGCTCCCGCCGCGTCCTTGACCTCGAACGTTCGGCCTTCAGCCGCGCGCACCGACCGCAGGAAGGTGATCTGCTGGAAATAGGTGCCGTCGTCGCCGGCGGGCGCAGTGCCGATCTTCGCAAACTCCGCAGCGACATAGTCTGCCGCAAGGTCATATCCTGGCGGGCCGGCTTCGCGGCCCTCGAGGTCATCGGACGCCAGATAGGCCATGTGTGTTGCGATGGCTGCTGCATCCGGCGGCGGCAGTTCAACCGGCGCGGCCGGCATCTCGGGCGCGCAGCCCACAATCAGCGCCGCAAGGAGTCCGGACAGTCCAAGCGAAGTCAGTTTCATCGGCGAAACGGGCCTTTCCGGGCGAATTGGCGTGTAATACCTATCTCTAACCTTCCCCGCCGCCCTGTCCACGACTGACGCGGCGGGAGGGGCATCAAAGCTCCCGGATCCAGTACCCTATGGGATACATCAGGGCCGCGCCGCCGGGCTCTACCGGCCAGTCAAACTCTGTCAGGAGCCCGTCCAGCTTGCGATAGCCCCGCTTGATCCAAAAGCTGTCCAGCGGCGAATAGTCCGCCGGCCGCTGCGGATGGTTCGCCGCCCGCTCGACCGCGCAGAAACAGGCACGCTTGTAACCCCGGGCCCTCGCATGCGCCCCACGCAAATCGAAGAACGCATGCCCCAACCCCGGCCCCGGTATGCCTTCAGCAAGACGGATTCGCCGAAGTAGAACGTCGAACTCAGCGCGAAACCCGCCCGGACGAGGGGGCCGGAAAACTCGGCATGATGACGGGTCAGGGCCGATCCGGTCGCGCAGCCGACAATGTCGCCCGCGTCTGTTTCGGCGGCGATGATGAAGCTGTCCCTGGCTGCCGCAAAGTCGCGCAGGTAGCTCTACTCGTAGTCCGCCGAGCCTGCATAGAGATACGGGAACGCTCGGAACACTTCGATGCGCTAGGCCGCCAGCGCGGGCAGGGCGCGTTCGAGATCCTCTCCGGACAGCGCCCGCGTCTTCATGTGACCTGCCGGATCCATTCCTTGAGATTGTAATAGGCCGTCACCCGCTGGATCTCGCCATCCTGCACATCGAAGAAGGCGCCCGCGGGAAGCCGGTACGTTTGCCCGTGCGCTTCGGCCAGACCGGGGTCGGTCTTCTTAAACGTGCCGTCGACGATGAATTCCGCCGCCGCGCGCGTGCCGTCCGCAGACCGCATGACCACGATGTCCGTCAGCAGTTCATCATAACAATCGTTCATGTGGGCGATGAACGCCGCAAAGGCATTGCGCCCGCCGCGCTTGTCGCCCCCGTTGACGAAGTGGTTCAGGTCTTCGGACACGCACGCCGCCATGCCGGTCCAGTCCTTCGCGTTGAAGGCAGCGTAGTAGCGGGTGATCAGATCGGCCTTCCCGGTCATTTCGGAAGTCCTGGTTGTCCTGCCTGATCAGGGTGCGCCTGAACATAGGCGCGCTTCAAGTCCACAGACCGGTTGTGGACACCTTCCGGACTCCAGCCCGGCGCGTTCACCGCCCGTCCGATCCAGCGCCAGGGCCTGAAACCATCGCGCGCAGAGTCCTGCAGGAATCCGCCCAGCTCATGGAACGCGATCACGAACGGATTGTAAGTGCCGACCGGTTTCACGATCCCGTAAACCGGCTTTTCCCGGTCAAGTTCAGGCACAAAGCTGCCAAACATCCTGTCCCAGACAATGAACACGCCGGCATAGTTCGAATCGAGGTAACGCGCATTCGTCGCATGATGCACCCGGTGATGGCTCGGCGTATTCATCACCGCCTCGAACCAGCGCGGCATCCGCCCCACCGCCTCGGTGTGGATCCAGAATTGATAAAGGAGATTCAGCCCGCCCACGAAGGCGATCACATAGGGATGAAACCCGATCCAAACCATCGGCACGCCGAGCAGGATCAGGCCCGTGAACGGACCGAACCAGGGTTGGCGCAGCGCAGTCGTGAGGTTGTAATGCTCGGAGGAATGGTGCGTCACATGCTCCATCCAGAACCAGCGCATCCGGTGCGCAAACCGGTGCTTCCAGTAATAGACGAGATCATACAGCACGAAGGCCAGAACGAATGACCACCAGACAAACGGCACCGTCGCGATCCGGTAGGGCCACAGCAGAGCCATCATCCAGACGAAGATCGCTGCCGTCAGCGTATTAACGACAAGGTTGCCGATCCCCATCGCCATCGAGGCGAACGCGTCCTTCGTCTCGTAGCGCCCGGCCGCCCGGCCGGTCTTCACCGCCCGCCATTCGAGGGCCACCGCGAGCACAAAGAATGGCGCGGCGAGCGTGGTCACTTCAGGGAGAGGCACGAATTCCATGCGCCAGCGCTAGCGAAAAATGACGGCCCCGTCACCCCTGATATGGAGGCACGCAGTCCCGCTTGACCGACGCAAGGGAAGGGGCCCTTTGTCGCACACGGACCGCTAAATCCGCTAATTGATAAGGAGACTAAGCATGGCTCGCCCCAAAGAGTTCAAGGAAATCATTCTCGACATCGAGGACGGCATCGCCACGCTGACCCTCCACCGCCCGGACAAGATGAACGCCTTCACCGGCGTGATGATGTACGAGATAATCGAAGCCTTCGATATCACCGACAAGGAGGACAGCGTCAGGGCCGTGATCGTCACCGGCAGCGGCGAGAAGGCCTTCTGTGCCGGCGCGGACCTTTCGGCGGGCGCCAAGACGTTCGATTATGACGCCCGGGCTGGAGACGGCGAAAAGGGCCGCACCGAGTCGGTCGACATCCAGCGTGATGGCGGCGGCCGCGTCACCCTGCGCATCTTCGAAAGCCTGAAGCCGGTCATCGGCGCCATCAACGGCGCCGCAGTCGGCATCGGCGCTACGATGCAGCTCGCAATGGACATCCGCATCGCATCCGACAATGCGCGTTTCGGCTTCGTCTTCAACAAGCGTGGCATCAATCCCGAGGCAGCCTCCAGCTGGTTCCTGCCGCGTCTCGTCGGCATCCAGCAGGCGCTCGAATGGTGCTATACGGGCCGCGTCTTCCCGGCGTCCGAAGCGCTCAGTGGCGGCCTCGTTGCCCGTGTTGTTCCGCAGGCGGAGCTGATGACGGTGGCCCGCGCACTTGCAAGGGAAATTGCCGACAATACCGCCCCGGTCTCGAACGCCCTTACGCGCCAGATGATGTGGCGCATGCTGGGTGCGTCGCATCCGATGGACGCCCATATCGTCGACTCCGCTGCCATTTACTCGCGCGGCAAGACGCCGGATGCGAAAGAAGGCGTGATGAGCTTCCTCGAAAAGCGTCAGCCGACATATCCGGTCAAGGTTTCGGACGGCATGCCTAACTTCTTCCCCTGGTGGGAACAGCGGGAATTTGAATGGATCGGCGGCAAGGACTGATCCTGTGCAGTCGCTGCTCCCCCTCGCAGCGGAAATCGGCGCGCGTCTCAAGGCGCGCGCAGAAACCGTTGCGATCTCTGAATCATCCGCAGGCGGACAGATCTCTGCCGCCCTCCTCGCGGCCCCCGGCGCTTCGGCCTGGTACCGGGGCGGCGGGGTCATCTATACGCCGCAGGCCTTCCGCGGCCTCCTCGGTCTCGGCAAGGCTGACATCGGCGACATGCGTTCCTCCACCGAGCCCTATGCCCGCCTCCTCGCACGCACCATAGCCGGCAAGCTCGACGCCCACTGGGGTCTTTGCGAAACGGGCGCCTCCGGCCCGGCCGGTAACGGCTATGGCGACGCCGCCGGCCATACCTGCGTTGCCCTCGCCGGCCCGGCCAAGTTCGAAATCTCCCGCACGCTGGAAACCGGGCTCACGGATCGCCCCGAAAACATGCGCCTGTTCGCCCGCGAAGCGCTTGAGCTCCTGCACGCGGCGCTGGGCTAGTCCAGCCGCGCCGCAATCATGCCGGCTGCGGCTTCCGCTGAAACCCGCTCTGAATCGATCACGAGATCGGCCGGCGGCATTGCGCGCTCGCACGCCTCGAACTCCGTCTGCAACCGCGCCAGCAAGCCTGCGTCCCGCAGCTTGCCGAACCTTGCCCGGTCTTCGTTCGCAATCCGTGCCATCTGTCCCTCGGCGGAGAGTTGCAGATGCACCAGCTGGACCTCGCTGCCCGCGCGGCGCGCAAGCTCCACCACGCGCTGCGTAAACTCCGGAGACATTGACCCTTCCGGGCTGAAACGTGAAGATCAGCGACCGGTCTTCCGCCACCGCCGCCTCGAACACATTCATCCAGAACTGCTCGCGCAGGCGCACGAAGGACGGCGACCCGAACGGAAACACCGAGGCCACGGTGTCGACCACCAGATGATTGTGGAACAAGGCGAGCCCGGCCATCTCGGCCACGCGTGCCGATATCATGAATTTGCGCGCCGCCGGCGGCCCCTAGGCGAAAACCAGTTTCATCGCGCGCCTATTCGAACGGATTGCTCGACTTGGAGGCGTCGTATTCGAGGTTTCCGAAGCGTGTTACGCGTGCGTCGAAGGCGAGCTTCACGGTGCCGATCGGGCCATGGCGCTGCTTGGAAACGATCACTTCCGCCGTGCCGAATACCTGGTCCATGCGCGCCCGCCAGGCTTTCCACTTATCGTTCGAGGACGGATCATTCGGGTCTGCCGGCGGCTCGGTGCGCGAGAGGTAGTACTCCTCCCGGAACACGAACATCACGATGTCTGCGTCCTGCTCGATTGATCCGGACTCGCGCAGGTCCGACAATTGCGGACGCTTGTCATCGCGCTGCTCCACCGCGCGCGACAGCTGCGACAGCGCCATGACCGGCACGTTGAGATCCTTTGCCAGCGCCTTCAGTGCCGTCGTGATCTGGGTCACTTCCTGCACCCGGTTGGCGTTCGAGTTCGACGCCGTGGTGATCAGCTGCAGGTAGTCGATCACGATCAAGTCAAGCCCCACCGACCGGCGCAGGCGCCGCGCGCGGGCTGTCAGTTCGCCGATCGAAATGCCGCCGGTATCGTCGATGTACAGCGGCAGGTTTTGAATCTCGGCGGTCGCTTCCGAAAGGCGCTCGAAATCCGCCTTAGAAAGATTCCCCTGCCGGATGTCGTGCGAACTGATGCCGGTGCGCTCTGCCAGGATACGCGTTGCCAGCTGCTCGCTCGACATCTCCAGCGAGAAGAAGGCCACGATCCCTCCGTCCACGGTCTTGCGTGAGCCGTCCTCCTGCGCTTCGTACTTGTAGGCATTCGCCACATTGTACGCGATGTTGGTCGCCAGCGACGTCTTGCCCATCGAGGGGCGCCCGGCAAGGATCAGCAAATCGGAGCGGTGGAAACCGCCGAGCTTTTCGTCGAGATCGCGCAGCGCCGAGGGGATGCCCGCAATCTTGCCGCCGCGCTTGAACGCCGCCTCGGCAGTGACCAGCGATTCGGCGAGCGCCTCGGCAAAGCTGGAAAAGCCCCGCTCCGAGCTGCCGCGTTCGGCCAGTTCGAACAGCGCGCGCTCCGCCTTGTTGATCAGCGTCGAACCGGTGTCCTCGTCCTCCGGCACCAGCGACTGCGCCTGGATGCCGGCGCCGACGCGGATCAGCTCCCGCCGGATCGCGAGGTCGCGGATTATGCGCGCATAGTCCTTCACTTCCGGGCCGAAGGCCGCAGCATCCAGCAGGTCGACAAGGTATTTCCCGCCGCCGATCTCGGTCAGCTTTTCCTTCTGCTCGAAATGCTCGCGCAGCGTCACGCCGTCCGCGACCCGGCCGGTCTGGATCATGTTGGAGGCGACTTCATACAGCAGGTTGTGGGCTGGGGCGTAGAAGTCGATCGGACGCAGGATGTCCGCAATGTACTGGTAGACGTTGTTGTCAAACAGGATTGCGCCCAGCACGGCGGCTTCGGCAGCAAGGTTGTGCGGCGAGACAACAGGCGTGTGCGAGGTCGTTTGCTGGTTCATGCGGGCATATTAACCCAAGGTCCGCCCGAAGGCTTGGGGGCAGCGCCACATTTGAAAAACGAATCACAGAAAAGTAAAAGCCGCGGCTGTTTCCAACCGCGGCTCCTGTTTCTGGTCCGTGTGGACGAAGTTTATTCGTCGTCGCCGGCCGGGCCACGCTCTGCGGCAGCTTCCGCCAGTTCACCGGCCTGTTCGGCGGCAAACGCTGCATTGGCGGCTTGCAGGGCTTCAGCGATGTTCTCGCCTTTGGCCTGACGCTCGGCTTCTTCGTTCGACCGGGCGACGTTGACCTGAACCTTCACGGCCACTTCGGCGTGCAGGCGGACGGAGACGTCATAGAGACCGATCGCCTTGATCGGCTTGTCGAGGCGCACCGAGTTGCGCGGCACCTGATGGCCGACAGCTTCAGCAGCGTCAGCCACGTCGCGGGCCGAGACCGACCCGTAAAGCTGACCGGTTTCGCCGGCCTGACGGATCAGGACGAACACGGCGCCTTCGAGCTTTTCGGCATCGGTTTTCGCAGCTTCGCGGGCAGCGGCGTTGCGGGCTTCGATCGCCTCACGCTCGTTATCGAAACGCCTGCGGTTGCGGTCGTTGGCGACCAGCGCCTTGCCTTGCGGGATCAGGAAGTTGCGGCCGAAACCGTTTTTGACGCGGACTTCGTCGCCGATCTTGCCGAGACGTTCGATGCGCTCAAGGAGGATGACTTGCATGGTTCTCTACTCCTTACTTCACTTCGAACGGGATGAGCGCCAGCATGCGGGCGCGCTTGATCGCCTGGGCCAGCTTGCGCTGGTTTTTCAGGTTCACGGCAGTGATGCGGCTCGGCACGATCTTCCCCTTTTCAGAGATGTAGCGCTGCAGCATCTTGACGTCTTTGTAGTCGATTTCCTGCGCGTGCTCACCCGTGAACGGGTCCACCTTGCGGCGGCGTCCGAACGGACGGCGGGCCGGAATGTTCGTGATGTTGATTTTCTGTGCCATCGGATCTGTTCCTTTTCCTTAGTCGCGCGGACGGCGCTCTTTACGCGACAGAACCGGTGACGGCTCGTCGGACAGCGTTTCGACGCGGACGGTCAGGTAGCGCATCACGTCTTCCGAGATGCGCTGGCGGCGTTCAAGTTCGTGGATCGCATCACCCGGCCCATCGATGTTGATAAGCGAGTAGTGGCCCTTGCGCTGTTTCTTTATCGGGTAGGCGAGGCTGCGGAGGCCCCAGTATTCCGTCTTGCCGACGGTTGCGCCTTTGTCCTTGAGGAAGGTGCTCATTTCTTCAATGAACGTATCAACCTGGGCAGGCGAAATGTCAGGTCGTGTAATCACAACGTGTTCGTACAGTGCCATGTTTTCATTCCCAAAATTCGAAGGCGCGGCGCTGGAGGGCGGGAGACCCGGACCAGCGATGGCCCCTCTTTTCCCGGCTCATTCCGGGGACTTGAGGACCGCACCTTGCTAAGAAGGGGGGTCTAAAGCCCATCTGGCCGCAGATTTCAAGCGCTTGCATGCCGGAAGGGCGCGCTTTAGCACGGCCAAAACACAGGGAGGCCGGGCCGCCAATGACGCTCGCATTCATCTTTCCAGGGCAGGGAAGCCAGGACATCGGCATGGGCCGCGCTCTGGCGGAGGCCTTTCCGGCTGCCCGCGCGGTGTTCGAGGAGGTCAATTCGGCCCTCGGGCAGGACCTGTCCGGCCTGATGTGGGGCGGCGATCTCGCCGAACTGACCCTCACCTCCAATGCCCAGCCCGCCCTGATGGCGCACTCGGTCGCCGCCTACCGTGCGCTCGAGGCGAATTTCGGGATCACGGTGCGGGACGCGGCCTTCGTCGCCGGCCATTCGCTCGGCGAGTATTCGGCGCTGGCCGCTGCCGGATCGATCAGCCTTGCCGACACCGCCCGCCTCCTTCGCATCCGGGGCAACGCCATGCAGTCCGCCGTCAAGCCCGGCGAGGGCGCCATGGCGGCCCTGCTTGGCGCCGAGGTCGAGCAGGCTGAAGTCGCCTGTGCCGCCGGCCGCGCGACAGGCGGGGCCTGCGAGATCGCCAATGACAATGCCCCCGGCCAGCTGGTCATCTCCGGCACAAAGGCGGCCATCGACGCCGCCGTCGCCTGGTCGCAGGCGAACGGCGTCAAGAAAGCGATGGCGCTGAACGTTTCCGCACCGTTCCACTGCTCGCTGATGCAGCCCGCTGCTGACGCGATGGCCGAAGCGCTCGCGAAGACCGAGATCAAGTCGCCCGGCGTGCCGCTCGTCGCCAACGTCCCTGCCAGCGCCGTTACCGATCCGGAAAAGATCCGCCAGAACCTGGTGAAACAAGTCACCGGCCGCGTGCGCTGGACCGAGTCCGTGCAGTTCATGGTGCGGGAAGGCGTGACGATGACCGCCGAGACCGGCAATGGCAAAGTGCTCACCGTCATGCAGCGCCGCATCGAGAAATCTCTCAACGGCTTCACCCTCGGCGCGCCCGAGGACCTCGAAGCCTTCGCCAAAGCTCTCAAAGGATAAACGACATGTTCGACCTCACTGGCCGCACGGCCCTCGTCACCGGCGCTTCGGGCGGCATTGGCCGCGCCATCGCTCAGGCCCTCTCGGAAGCAGGCGCGAAGGTTGCACTGTCAGGTACGCGCGAAGCGGTGCTTCAGGAAGTCGCCGCGACCCTGCAAGGCGAGTGCGCCGTCGTGCCGTGCAACCTGTCCGACCCCGCCGCCGTGGACGCGCTCGTCGACCAGGCCGAAGCCGCGCTCGGCCCACTCGACATCCTCGTCGCCAACGCGGGCATCACGCGTGACAAATTGCTCATCCAGATGAAGGACGAGGACTGGAACGAGGTGATCAACGTCAACCTAGGCTCGTATTTCCGCCTCGCGAAAACTGCCGTCCGGGGCATGATGAAGCGCCGCCATGGACGCATCATCGGAATCACCTCGATCGTCGGCGTCACCGGAAACCCCGGACAGGCGAATTATTGCGCCTCGAAGGCCGGCATGATCGGCTTCACGAAATCGCTTGCCCAGGAAGTCGCCAGCCGCTCGATCACGGCCAATACGATTGCCCCCGGCTTCATCGAATCGCCGATGACCGATGTGCTGCCCGACTCGCAGAAACAGGCCATTTTAGGGCAAATCCCCTCCGGCCGGCTGGGCCAGGGAAGCGACATTGCTGCAGCTGCGGTGTACCTCGCGTCGAACGAAGCAGCCTACATGACGGGCCAAACCCTGCATGTTAACGGCGGGATGGCGATGATCTGACCCTGCGCAGTCACCAGCGAGACAAGGGCTTGGCGCTCTGCTTGAGTGTGTGCTAGGCGCAACACAATGGTTCAAAAGTGGACCGGTCCTCAGTTCTATCATGAGAGGTATTCATGTCTGACGTTCTTGAGCGCGTGAAAAAAATTGTCGTCGAGAATCTCGACGTTGAAGCGGACAAAGTGGTCGAAGGCGCAAGCTTCATCGACGACCTCGGCGCAGACTCCCTTGACCTCGTCGAGCTCGTGATGGCTTTCGAAGAAGAATTCAACATCGAGATCCCTGATGACGTCCAGGAGTCGATCCGCTCGGTCGGCGATGCCGTGACGCACATCAAAGCGCACATCTAAGGCGCTTTGTCCGCGATGTCTGAACGCCGCGTCGTCATTACCGGTATCGGTATCGTCTCCCCGCTTGCGATGGGACGCGAAGCCACTTGGGAGCGCCTGATCGCCGGGAAATCCGGCGCAGGTCCCATCGACAAGTTCGATGCGTCGGATCTTCCCTGCAAGATCGCCTTCCAGGTGCCCTACACCTCCGGCCGGGGCGGCGGCGCGGGTGATCCGCATGCCTTCGATCCCGACAAGTTCGTTACGGCGAAGGAGCAGCGGCGGACAGACGATTTCATCGTGTACGCCATTGCGGCTGCCGACGAAGCGCTGGCGGATGCCAACTGGAAACCGGAAACCGACGAAGACCAGGAACGCACAGGCGTGCTGATCGGTTCGGGCATCGGTGGCCTCGAGACGATCTACGAAACGTCGATCATCCTACACGAGCAGGGCCCGCGCAAGGTGAGCCCGTTCTTCATTCCCGCTTCGCTGATCAACCTCGCCTCCGGGCAGGTCTCGATCCGCCACGGGCTGAAGGGACCCAACCATTCGGTTGTCACCGCATGCGCCACCGGCGCGCACGCGATCGGCGACTCGGCGCGCCTCATCAAGTATGGCGACGCCGACATCATGGTGGCGGGCGGCGCGGAGGCGGTAATCGGCCGTCTCGGCATCGCAGGCTTCTGCGCGGCCAAGGCCATGTCGACCGGCTTCAACGACACGCCCGAGAAAGCCTCGCGCCCGTATGACAAGGACCGCGATGGTTTCGTCATGGGCGAAGGCGCAGCGGTGCTGATCCTTGAAGAGTACGAACATGCCAAGAAGCGCGGCGTGAGGATGTATGCGGAAGTCATCGGCTACGGCCTGACGGGTGACGCCTACCACATCACGGCACCGGCCGAAGGTTCCGAAGGCGGCTTTCGCGCGATGAAGATGGCGCTGAAGAATGCCGGCATCGACCCCACCGAGATAGACTACGTGAACGCCCATGGCACCTCGACGCCGAAAGGTGACGAAGGCGAAGCCGGCGCGGTCGAGCGCACGTTCGGCGATCATGCGAAGAACCTCTCGATGTCGTCCACGAAATCCGCCGTGGGGCACCTGCTCGGCGCCGCCGGCGCAATCGAGGCGGCTTTCTGCGCCCTGGCGATTCGCGACCAGGTGATGCCGCCGACACTCAACCTCGACAATCCGAGCTTCGAAACCGTGATCGACCTGATCCCGCATAAGTCCAAGAAGGGCCGGGTGCGCGCCGCGATGTCCAACAGTTTCGGGTTTGGTGGCACCAACGCCTCGCTGATCATCCGCGAAGTGACCTGAGTTTTCCCGGATCCGGCGCAATCGCCGGACCGCACTGCGTGACTTGATTTTCGGGCCGGGGAGGGCACGGTAAAACGGATCCCGGTATCCGGCGAAAGAGGCCCTCATGCGATTCCTTAAAGCGCTGTTTGTCTTGCTGTTCATGCTTGCCCTGCTTGCGGGCGCGGGCGCGGCGGCCGGATGGGTATGGTTCAACAACGAGCTGTCACGCCCTGGTCCGCTGACGGATGAAGCCGTGATCCAGGTCGAGCCGGGCGAGGTGCTTTCCGTCGTCGCGGACCGGCTGGAGGCAGACGGGGTCATCCATGACGCGCGCCTGATGAAGCTGAAGGCCCGCCTCGATGGCAGCGAGCTCGAAATCAAGACCGGCGAATACCTGATCGAAAAGGGCGCGACGGTGGATGATGTGCTCAGTATACTGACCGAAGGCCGCGCGCTTCTGCACAAGATCACGCTGCCCGAGGGGCGCACGACAGCGCAGCTCCTGAAGATTGTCGAGAAAGACGAGATGCTGACCGGCGATATGCCGGAGACCCTTCCGGAGGAAGGCGCGCTGCTGCCGGATACCTACCTTTTCCATCGCGGCATGACGCGCGCGCAGCTGATCGAGAAGATGCAGAAGGCGCAGGCGGACCTGCTGGAGGAGCTCTGGCCCGTGCGCCAGGAAGGGCTTCCGATCACGACCCCGCAGGAAGCGGTTATTCTTGCCTCCGTTGTCGAGAAGGAAACCGGCAAGGCGGAAGAGCGCCCGCAGATCGCGGCCTTGTTCACGACGCGGATGAAGCGCGGCATGCGCCTGCAGAGCGACCCGACGATCATCTACGGCATCTCGAAGGGCGAGCCGCTCTTCAACAAGGCAGGCCAGCGCCGCACGCTCTACCGGTCCGAGATCGACCGGCATACCGAGTGGAATACCTACCAGGTGGACGGCCTACCGAAGACGCCGATCTGCAATCCGGGCGCGGATGCCATCCGCGCGGTGCTGGATCCTCCGGAAACGGAGTATATTTTCTTCGTGGCGGACGGCAAGGGCGGGCATCTCTTCGCCAGGACAAACGCCGAGCATGAGCGGAACGTGGCGGCTTACCGCGCTTATGAGCGCCAGGAAATCCAGCGGGAACGGGCCAACTGATGGGGTTGCTTTCGGGGATGACCGGCTTCGCGCGGGTCATGGGCGAAGAAAGCTGGGGCGCGTGGGCCTGGGAGGCCAAGAGCGTCAATGGCCGCTCGCTGGACGTGCGCGTCAACTATCCGCCGGGCTTCGACGCGCTGGAGCGCGAGGTCAAGGCGATGGCCACTGAGCGGTTCAATCGCGGCTCTCTGCAGGTCAGCCTGCGGATCGGCACGGCCAGCAGTTCGGGCGGCGTGCTGATCGACGAGGCGCTGCTCGGCACGCTGGCTGAGGCCGCCCGGAAGGCGCTTGGCGCCGAGCTGACGCCGGAAGCCATCGCCACACTGATGACGCTGAAAGGCGTGGTTGAAACCGGCAGCTCCTCGCTGCGCGACCTCGCCGCCGATGAGGCCGCCATAGCGGTGATCAGCGCCAGCGCGAAGCTGGCGATGGACCAATTGGCCGAAGCGCGCCGCGCCGAGGGCGCTTCGCTCCTCGCCCTGCTGTCGGGCCATCTGGATGCGGTCGAATCCCTGTCCGCGCAAGCCGCCACAATTGCCGCCACCCAGCCCGGCCTGATCAAGGCGAAGCTGCACAAGCAACTGGACGAACTGGACCGTGAAGGCCGGGTCGACGCCGAGCGTTTCGCCGCCGAGGCCGCCCTGTCGGCGGCGCGCGCGGATGTGCGCGAGGAACTCGACCGCCTGGGCGCGCATGTCAAATCCGGCCGCGACCTCCTCAAGGCCGGCTCGCCCGCTGGCCGCAAGATCGACTTCCTCGCCCAGGAACTGAACCGGGAGGCGAACACTCTCTGCTCGAAATCCGCCAGCCTGGATTTGACGAATGCGGGACTCAGCCTCAAAGGAGTGATCGATCAGTTCAAGGAGCAGGCGGCCAATGTTGAATAGCGGACACCCGAAGGATCACGGCCGCAGGCGCGGCCTGATGCTCGTCCTGTCGAGCCCGTCGGGCGCCGGCAAGACGACGCTCGGGAAAAATCTGGTGGAAGAATTCACCGATGTGAAGCTGTCCGTCTCCGCGACGACGCGCGATCCGAGACCCGGCGAGGCCGACGGCACAGACTATTTCTTCAAGACACAAGACGCCTTCAGGGCGATGGCCAGCGCCGGCGAGTTCCTCGAATGGGCAAAGGTGTACAAGGAATGCTACGGCACACCGAAGGCCGATACGATCAACCGGCTTGAACGCGGCGAAGACGTGCTGTTCGACGTGGACTGGCAGGGTGCCGACGCGCTGCACGACCAGATGCCGAATGACGTGGTTTCGGTATTTGTGCTGCCGCCCAGCATGAAGGCGCTGGAGGAGCGTCTCGCCAACCGGCCGGGCTCGACGCCGGAGATAGTTGCCCTGCGCATGGAAGGGGCCAAGCGCGAGATCATGCACTGGCGCCGCTACGACTATGTGATCGTCAACGAAGATCTCGATATCGCGTACCAGCGCCTCAAGCGCATCCTGCTGGTCGAACGTCTGAAACGGTTGCGCCAGCTGGACCTTGAGGACCACGTCCGCTCACTGCTGAGTGAAGGCTAGCCCGCATTTCTCACAGAGGTCCAGATTGATGGCCATTAGCCCGAAGTTTTACGGGATGGAAACGTGCAGGCTTTGGCAGTCGCGTGTCTGTAATTACCGCCCGTGTGAGGCGGCGTTCT
>Ga0163144_10008464_pt1 | contig 22262 bp, 17 predicted proteins | sample OliLak19BULKMAT1_FD_123175 | JGI IMG/M metagenome (GOLD analysis project Ga0163144, IMG submission 123175) | Freshwater microbial mat bacterial communities from Lake Vanda, McMurdo Dry Valleys, Antarctica - Oligotrophic Lake LV.19.BULKMAT1 | ecosystem: Environmental > Aquatic > Freshwater >... | reverse complement strand
GGCGGCTGCGGGTCGGCGGCTGCGGGTCGGCGGCTGCGGGTCGGCGGCTGCGGGTCGGCGGCTGCGGGTTGACGGCTGCGGGTTGACGGCTGCGGGTTGACGGCTGCGGTTCGGCGCCTGGCTGCCGGTCCAAGTGATGTGCGCCGAATCAAAAATCTTGGTGAGCTGGTGACTCGAATGTGCGCGAGGAGGAATCGCTCGAATGGGCGAATAGATCTACAGAAATGGCTTGAATCAGGGAATCGAGTCGGCTAGAATGTAGCTGTTCCGCGCGGATCGAGCGTGTTGCTCTCCAGCGGAATTGTGAGGGAATGATGGCGAGAGATATCTCGAAGGAGCGTCCGAAGTCACGCACGAAGGGCGGGAGATCTACGGCGGGCAAGGCGGCCGGCAAGCGACACAAGAAGCGCGTCGACGAGGCTCTGTCGTTCCCCTTCATGAACCGTGGCGGCGCGCGCAAGGGCGCCGGGCGGAAGGCGGCGTTCCGGGGTGATGGGAAGCGACTGCACCACTCACATGCTGCGCGTAAGCGCGTGACTCGCCATCGGCCCGTGCACGTGACCTTGAACATCGTCGCGGGGCTGCCGAGTCTGCGCGGGGCGCTGCTCGCGGTGCACGTGCTCGCGGCGATCGCAGGTGGAAATCAGCGTGAGGACTTCCGGGTCGTGCACTTCAGCGTGCAGTCCAACCACGTTCACCTGATTGGTGAGGCGCATGGGAACGAGGCGCTTGCGCGCGGCATGCGCGGGATCGGTGGACGGATTGCGAAGAAGGTGAACGGCGTGCTCGGCCGTAAGGGGCGCGTGATCGCCGATCGCTACCACGCACATGTGCTGAACACGCGGGCGGAGGTTCGGAACGCGGTGCGCTATGTGCTTCGTAATGCCGAGCGACACGGTGTGTTGCGTGGCGCGTCTGATTTGGCGCACGTCGACGCCTTGAACGGTGGCCAGGAGGGCGGCCAGGAGGGTGGCCAGGAGGGTGGCTCGTGCCGTGCCTGGTGGAGCGGGCTGGATCCGCTCTCGAGCGCGGTGACGTTTCCGTACTGCCTGGAGGCGGAAGCGGAGACCGCCGCTGGGGCGCCGGAGGTGCTCGTCGCTGGCATGGGCGCGATCGTGAGGAGCGCGCAGTGTGCGTTGTTCCGGATCGCGTTCGACGGCGAGCCGTTGTCGCTGCGGGAAGGGCTCCCGGCGACGCGGCGACGGGATACGGGCCGAAGGGCTGGAGCTACGAGTCGGGCGAGAACGTGCGGAGGGCTCGAGGCCTGAGAGAGAGCTCCGGGACGGAAGTCGGCTGAAGGGTGGGCGACTCGCTAGGCTTCCGTTGAGCTCGACGATGACGGCGAGCTTTGACGGCCTGGCTGCTCGAGCCTTGGCCGACTCGCCTCGCTCAGGCCTGCGCTTTGACGGCCTTCACCGCGGCCGTCAACGCCGGCACGATCTCGAAGGCGTCGCCGACGATGCCGTAGTCCGCGACCTTGAAGATGGGCGCGTCCTTGTCCTTGTTGATCGCGACGATCGTGCCCGAGGTGCGCATGCCCGCGAGGTGCTGGATCGCGCCCGAGATGCCGATCGCGATGTAGAGCTTGGGCGAGACTGTCTTGCCCGTCTGGCCGACTTGCTCGCCGTGGGGGCGCCAGCCCGCGTCGACAATCGCACGCGAGGCGCCGACGGCGGCGTTGCCGAAGGCGGCGGCGAGCTCTTCGACGATCTTGAACTTCTCCGCGTCCTGGAGGCCGCGGCCGCCCGACACGATGACAGCCGCCTCTTTGACGTCGAGGCGCGAGCTCGTCTTGGCCTCGACGCTCGTCACGCGGGCCTTGGGGGCTTCGCTGATCGCGCCGTTCGAGACCTTCGCCGGCGCGCCGCTGGCGGCGGGTTTGAAGACGTTGAGGCGCGTCGTCGCGACCATCACGTCGCCGCTCGTGCCGAGGGTCGCGATGCACCTGCCCGCGAGCCACGGGCGTCGCACTTCGAAGCCGCCGCCGCTCGCAGAGAGCGCGATGCAGTCCGCGAAGGGCACAACGTCGAGACGCGCTGCGACACGCGGGGCGAGGTCTTTGCCGCGGTACGTCGACGCGGCGAAGAATGCCTTCGCACTGCGGGCCTTGATCAGCTCGGCGCAGGCCGCGCTGAACGCGTCGGGGCTGTACCCGTCACCGCCGGTGAGGATCACGGCCTCGGAAGCGCCGGTCACCGCGGCCGCTGCGCCCTCGGCGCCCGCGCCCGTGAGGACGGCGACTACGGTGGCGCCGGCCGCGACGGCGGCGCCTACACACTCGAGGGAAGCGCGGCGTGGGGTGCCGTCGGCGTGTTCGACAAAGACGATCGCTGTGGTCATCGGTAGGGCTCCGGTTCGTGCTCTTGTTCGTGTGCGCGCGGGGTCAGAGGACCTGGGCTTCGTTGCGCAGCGCGTCCATCAACGCCGGGACCGCCGCGGCGCCTTCGCCCACGATGCGGCCCTCTTTGCGGGCCGGGGGCAGCGCGATCTGCACGATCTGCGTCTGATTCGGCACGTCGAGCGCTGTGCCCTCTTCGAGAGGCTTCTTCTTGGCGGCCATGATGCCCTTGAGGCCCGCGTAACGCGGCTCGTTGAGGCCCTTGTTGCACGTGACGATCGCGGGCAGCGAGAACTCGACGGTCTCGACGCCGTGCTCGGTTTCGACACGCGCTTTGCCGGCGCGGTCCTTGATCTCGAGGCCGATGACGTCCGTCACGCAGGCCCAGCCGAGGTACGTCGCCGTCATCGGGCCGACCGCTGCGTTGTCGCGGTCCGTCGCGACGCGACCCATGAAAACGAGGTCCGCCTTCATCTCGCCGAGCTGCTGCGCGAGGGCCTTCGCCGTCGCGCGCGCGTCCCGGTTCATCCAGGCGTCGTCCTTCAGCAGCAGCGCTTTGTCCGCGCCTTTCGCGAGGCACTCGCGGATCTCCTTGGTGCCGTCGGCGGGGCCGATCGTGAGGACCGTGACCTCACCGCTGCCGAGGGCCTCCTTGGTCTTGACCGCTTCTTCGAGCGCGATCTCGTCGTAGAACGAGATCATGTACGCGATGCCGCCGGTCTCGAGGGCCTTGCCGTCGCCGCTCACTTTGACCTCGGCTTCGGTCGTGGGGACACGCTTGACGCAGGCGACGATATTCATTGGGCTGGGTTCATGGCCCCGGTGGCTGGGGGATTCGGCGGGCCGCAGAGGGCGAACAGGATACCCCCATCTGCGGTCACTCGACCAGCTCGCGCTCTTCTGCCGCAGAGACCCCCCGCAGCGGGGTGTCGAAGTTGCGGCCGAGGTACACCTCGCGCACTTCGGGGTCGCTTACGAGCTCGTCCGCGGTGCCCTCGCGCAGGATCCGACCGCGGTGGATGATGTAGGCCCGGTCGACGGACTGCAGCGTCTCGCGGACGTTGTGGTCCGTGATCAGGATCCCGATCCCGTGGGCGCGTAGCCGCCGAATCAGGACCTGAATCTCCTCGACGTTGATGGGGTCGACGCCCGCGAAGGGCTCGTCCAGCAGCAGGATCGCAGGGCGAGTCGCCAGCGAACGCGCGAGCTCGAGCCGCCGCCGCTCGCCCCCCGAGAGGGTGTCGGCGCGGCTCGTGACGAGGTGCGACAGCTCGAGCTCGGACAAGAGTCGGTCGGCCTCGGAGCGACGCTCCTGACGCCCGAACGGCATCGCCTCGAGCACGGCGAGCACGTTGTCCCGCACGGTCATTTGGCGGAACACACTCGACTCCTGGGGCAGGTACCCCATCCCGAGGCGCGCCCGCTTGTACATCGGGAGGCGCGTGCAGTCCTGGCCCCCGAGCATCACGCTGCCCTTGTCCGGGTCGACGACCCCGACCGTGATCCGGAAGCTCGTGGTCTTGCCGGCGCCGTTCGGACCCAAGAGGCCGACGATCTCCCCGGGCTCGACGTGGAAACCCACGCCGTCGACCACCCTGCGACCCTTGTAGGCCTTGACGAGCCCCTCGACGACGAGGGGCGGGAGCTTCGGGGCTGCGGCCATGGTGTGCTGGGGTCCGAGGGCGGAAGGAGCGGTGCGTTGTGGAGAACTTGTGGAGGGCTGCGTTTTGGGGCGTTTTTCGGGGAACGTGCTTGACGAACGCTTCATGACACCATCACGCTGTTTTAAGCCCGCGGCCACCCGCGGCGCGCCGCTCTTCGCTCTATTCGAGTTCTAAGTGTCTGCCCCACCTTGAGTTACGCATGCGAACCGCTTCGAGGTGCGCCAGGTCAGCGGCACGCGGGAGAGGCCCAAGTCCGCCAGCGACTCTTTCCGGAATGTTCGGTCTGTATTCATCGGGCGCAGGTGGATAAGAGCCTCGGAGGGGCGCCCCGAGCCCGCCGCGTGCCCCCTTCCTGGCGCGGAGCCTAACGGACGGGCTGGAAGCGATACACCCCGAGGTCCGGCCGAAGCGGCCAGACCACGAGCACCGCGCGGCCGACGATCGATTCGCGGCTGACGAGCGGCGCGTTGACGGGCCCGAGCTCCTGGACGTCCTTGGCCTCGAACCAGCGCAGCTCGCCTTGCTCGTCCCGGATGAACACGGTCCGTTCTCCGCCAGGGCCGTCGGTCCAGCGCGGGTTCTCGCGGTCGCGGTTGTTGCCACGCACGACCTCGCCCTCGTCCGGTCCGTCGAGGATCCGTAGCCCCGCGAGGGTCCAGTCGCGCCCATCCGACGAGTCTTGTGAGTTGTCGCCGAGCACGACGAACGAACCCTCAGGGATCGTCCACTGGGTCTGCTTCTGGCCCAAGGACGTGTAGAAGATGTCCCGGTAGACCTCCGGATCCCCGAAGCGCGCCCCGCCGCCCTCGGTGCCGAGGGTCGCGCTCGAGAGGCGCGATCCCGTCGCCCTCGGGACCTCGAGCGTCAACGTCGGTCGACCTTCGACCTCGAAGGTCAGCTCGTCGTCGATGTTCTGGGCCAAGACGTCGTACGAGCGCCCGGCGGTGAGCTTCCAGGCCTCGTCGGCGCGGAACTCGAGAGGCGCCATGCCGCCCTGCGGATCGAATCCATCGATCGAGAGACGCTTGTCGGCGCCCGCTGCGGGGCCCGGGATCCGGAAGCGGAAGCGGCGCGGCCCTTCTTGCAAGAGCACCCAGACCTCGGTGGCGGCCGCATCGGCGCGCACCGTCGTCGTCACACGCAGATCGGAGACCTCGTTCTCGCGCGAACGTTTGTTGCGTGACTCGATCTTCGCGGCCAGCTTGCGCGGATACCCGTCGGTGTAGCCGTCACGCACACCGCCGGAGTTGCCGCGTAAGGCGCCAGTCGGCGCGCTCCCGCGTGGAAAGACCGCGGTGCCGGCGGCGCTCGCCACGATGTCTCCGCCGTCCATCGTCCACCCGGCGACGTTCAACTGCCAATCGTCGCGTGTGTCCAGCTCGCGCAGCTGGGTGTCGAGCACATTCCGCGGGCGCCGCAAGATGTGCCAGCCGTCGGTGTCACCGCCACGGACGGCGTCCAGCGGCCGGATCCACAGATCGCCGTCTAGGATCTTCAGCTCCTCGGGCCCGACCCCGACGATGCGCTTGATGAAGTTCTGGGCGCGATTGAGCGGATACTTGAAGACCGCCACTTCCCAGCGCTGTGGGTCGCGGTAGTGGAACGAGAACTTGTCCACCAGCACCCGGTCGTAGATGCCCGTCTCTTCGTTGCCCATCAGCGTCGGCTGCATCGATCCGGTCGGGATCTTGTAGGCCTCGAGCACGAAGTACTTGAACAACACGATCGTGACGATCGAGATGGTCACGGCCTCGATGTTGTCGCGCCAAGGGCGACCGCTGGACTTCTTGTCTTTCGTGGTGCTCATCGATTCTGGGCCGAGACGGGCCTAGGCCGAGGCTCGCGCGGATCGGAGCGAATGCGCCCCAAAGGACTACGCGGCTGTCTAGGCGAGCGCACGACGCCGCGCGGCTCGGGTGAGTGGAGATCGTTCGCGGCCGGTGAGGCCGCGCTCAGGACCCGCTCTGCGCGAGGTCGAGCGCGGGCGCCGTCGGCACGAGCAAGAACCGGCCGACTTGCACCGGGAACGTCTTGCCGTCGTCGGCGCGGAACGTGAACGAGCCTTCCATCGTGCCCCAGCTCGTCGGCAAGGGGCTGAAGCTCGTGTACGAGAAGCGCTCGCCCGGGGCGAGGCGTGGCTGCTGCCCGATGACCCCCGCGCCGCGGACATCCCTGCGCCGGCCGTCGCCGTCGACGATGATCCAGTGCCGGGACAAGAGCTGCGCGGGCTCCTTGCCCTCGTTGTGCAACGTGATGCGGTAGCCGTAGACGTGGCGGTCTTCGTCCGGCTCCGACTCCTCGGGCAAGAGCTGCGCCGCCGCGTGCACGCGGATGCCGTCGGTGACGACTTCGGAAAAAGGGTTGCCGCTCATCACTCGGGGGTCGATTCGGGATTGGGGCGAGGGCCGGCGCGAGGAAGGCCTTGCGGCCCGCGCGACGGCCGCGGCCACGGGGGGGAGAGGATACCCGAGACGGCGCCGTTCCGGAGCGGCGCACGGTCGAGGCGTCGCGCACTCCCTCCCGCCGCCGTTTCAGCGAATTCAGCGTGTTCAGCGGATCCAGCGTGGCCTAGGGTCGTCAGCACCCGCGCCGACGACCCAGACCGAGGCGAAGGCGCGACCCACCATCGAGGCTCGCGGCACGAAAGGGGCCTCGACGGGCTCGAGCAGCGTGATGGCATCGGTCGGGAGGCGCTGGCGTTCGCCGCGACGATCGCGGAAGTACCAGACGGGTACGGGACCCTCGCTGTACGACGCCGCGGGGTTCGTGCCGGGCACCTCCTGTCCGCGGACGTCCTCGCCGGACCGCGGGCCGGACTCGAAGCGGTAACCGACGAGTCGCCACGCGCGGCTGTCGACGGACTGCTGGGTGTTGTCACCGAGCACGAAGTAGTGTTCCGCCGGAACCGTCCAGGTGTCGGTCGCTGCCCGGTTGAGGGTGAAGTGCACGTCCCGCGCGAGCGCGAGGCGCTCGATGCGGGCCGCGCCATCGACGCGGATCTTCACGTACGAGCCCTCCGGTTCGATCGGATCGACGGCGCCCACGACACACACACCGTCGACCTCGAGGCAGGCGTGGTCATCGAGGTTCTGAAGACGGATGTGGTGGGTGGCGCCGGGGCGCAGTTGGCCGAGGCCTGCCCGCGTTCTCGGTGTCTCGTGCGTTCTCGGTGTCTCGTGCGTTGTCGGTGGCCCCGGCGCTGTCGGTGGCCCCTGCGCCGTCGGTGGCCCCTGCGCCGTCGGTCGCGCGCTGCCGTCGGCCGCGACGATGTGCAGCGGCGAGCTAATCGAGACCGCCGTCGTCAGCTCCGCGCGCACGGATTGCCAGCCGTTCGCGCCGCGTTCGAAGAGCTCCACAGTGACCCGTTGTGCGCAGAGAGGGTCGTCCTCGAGCGGCAGGGTGAGGTCGAATTCGAGGCGCAAGTCGCCGACCACCTCGCGCCCGCCACCTTCGGCCACGCGGGAGCGGACGCTCGCCGGCAGACCGTCGCGATAGAAGTCTTCGACGCGCGCGCGATCGAGGTCCGCGTCGAACCCCGCCGGAAAGACGAGCGTCGCCTCTTCGCCGCGGGGCGGCGCGAGGCGCAGCGCGCTCCCATCGAGCGGCGTGCCCGCGCCGCGCGAGCTGCGCTCACTCGACTCGCCAGCGCTCGATGCAGAGTGGACGTGCCGCAGGTCCCAACCTGCCGAGTTGTCGATCGCGAGCCACAAACCCGCCATGACCTCCGCCGGCCGCGCGAGTGTCCGCCAGGACCCGTCCGGCTCGCGGCGTTGCACGTCGCCGCCCCAGATCCGCAGCGTTTCGCCTGGGAGGCCCCAGATGCGCTTTACGAACGTGCGACTCGCATCGAGCGGGAATCGAAACACAGCGACGTCGAAACGTCGGGGGTCACCGCGGAGGTACGCGAGGCGATCGACGAGCACCGTGTCCTTGAGCGAGTGGCCATCCCCGGCTTCGTACCCGAACAGCGTCGGCTGCATCGAGCCCGTCGGGATGCGGTAGGCCTCGAGCGCGAACAGCTTGATGAGCAGCGCGACGACGAGCGCCGACACCGAGGCCTCGAGGCTGTCCCGGAACAGACCTCGAGGGCGCGTACTCGAGGACACCGAGGCCTCGCCGGCGCCTGGCGCTGCTGGAGTCCCCGGCGTTCCCGTCGTGCCCGGCACCTCGGCCTACTCGTCGTCGCCGCCGAGGACGGCCAAGAACGCCTTCTGGGGGATGTCGACGTTGCCGACCGAGCGCATGCGCCGCTTGCCGGCCTTCTGCTTCTCGAGCAGCTTGCGCTTGCGCGAGATGTCGCCCCCGTAACACTTCGCCGTGACGTCCTTGCGCAAGGCAGAGATGCTCTCGCGCGCGATGATCTTGGCGCCGATCGCCGCTTGCAGGCGCACCTCGAACATGTGCCGCGGGATCTCTTTGCGCAGCTTCTTCAGGATCATGCGCCCGCGCACCTCGGCGAAGCTCCGGTGCACGATCGCGGACAGCGCGTCGACTTCGTTGCCGTTGACCAGGATACTGAGCTTGACGAGGTCGCCCACCTCGAAACCCTGCAGCTCGTAGTTCAGCGTGCCGTAGCCCCGTGTCGCCGACTTCAGCTTGTCGTAGAAGTCGTACATGATCTCGGCGAGCGGCACGTCGTAGACGAGCTGCACACGGGTTGGCGAGAGGTATTCCTGGCGCACGAAGACGCCGCGGTGCTCGTTCGTGATCGTCATGATCGAGCCCACGTACTCGACCGGCAAGATGATCGAGACACGCACGAGCGGCTCCATGATCTCCTCGAACTTGTCGGGGTCCGGCAGTTGGCCGGGCGAGTAGATCTCCTGGATCGAATCGTCCGCGAGGCGGATCTTGTAGGTCACCGACGGCGCGGTCTGGATCATGTCCAGGTCGTGCTCGCGCTCCAGCCGCGCTTGGATGATCTCCATGTGCAGGAGCCCGAGGAACCCGCAGCGGTAACCGAACCCGAGCGCGTCCGACGACACCGCCTCGAACGAGAACGACGAGTCCGACAGAGACAGCGTCGCGAGCGCGTCGCGCATCGACTCGTAGTCCTTTGGGTTCGTCGGGTAGAAGTCCGCGAACACCATGTGCTGGGGCTCGCGATAGCCCGGCAGCATGGTGACTTTTGGGCCTTTGTGACGCGTGAGGGTGTCGCCGATGCGCACGTCGCCGAGCGTCTTGATGTTCGAGACGAAGTAGCCGACCTCGCCGGCGGCCAGCTCCTCGCGCGGGGTCATCTTGGGCGAGAAGATGCCGAGGTCCACCGTCTCGAACACCTTGTCGGTGCCCATCATGTAGACCGTGTCCTTGCGGCGCAGCGTGCCGTCGATGATACGCAGGTAGACGATGACGCCGCGGTATTCGTCGTAGACCGCGTCGAACATGAGCGCGCGGAGCGGCGCGTTTGGGTCGCCCTTCGGCGGCGGTATACGCTCGACGATGCGGTCGAGTACCGCGATGACCCCGTCGCCGGTCTTGGCCGAGACGCGGAGCGCGTCGGTGGCCTCGATCGCGAGGCTGTTCTCGATCTCCTCGGCGATCTCGTCCGGGCGCGCGTGGGGGAGGTCGGTCTTGTTGAGGACCGGGATGATCTCGAGCTCGGCCTCCATGGCGAGGTAAGCGTTGGCGACTGTCTGCGCCTCGACACCCTGCGACGCATCGACGAGGAGGATCGCGCCCTCGCACGCCTGCATGGACTTCTGGACCTCGTAATTGAAGTCGACGTGCCCGGGTGTGTCGATCAGGTTGAGGGTGTATTGCTGCCCGTCCTTGAAGTGCTGCACGGTGACCGCGTGGGCCTTGATCGTGATGCCCCGCTCGCGCTCGAGGTCCATGGCGTCGAGCAGCTGCTCGCGCATCTCGCGTTTCTGCACGGCCCCGGTGAGCTCGAGGAAGCGATCCGCGAGCGTCGACTTGCCATGGTCGATGTGCGCGATGATCGAGAAGTTCCGGATGTACTTCGGGTCAACCATTCAGTCCCTCGCCTCGCGCACCAACGCGCCCAGTGCCTCGCGCAGTTGCGCGAGGGCACGTCCCCTGTGGCTCACGAGCGCCTTGTGCTCGTGGGTCAATTCGCCGAACGTCTTGCCGCGGAGCGCCGGCGGCAACCCCGAGTCGTCGCACTCGAAGAGCGGATCGTAGCCGAAGCCGTCGGCGCCACGAGGTGCGTGGGTGATGCGCCCCTGGACCTCGCCGCGGGCGCTCGCGAGCAGCCGGCCATCGGGCGCGACGACCGCCAAGGCGCACACGAAGCGCGCGTCGCGCTGCGGTGTGTCGCCGAGGGCGGTGAGCAGCTTCCGGTTGTTGGCGGCGTCGTCCCCGTGCACGCCGGCGTAACGCGCGGAGTGGACGCCGGGCGCGCCATCGAGGTGCTCGACCTCGAGGCCCGAATCGTCCGCGATGGTCGTGAGAGCGCTCGCTTCCGCCCAGGCGCGGGCCTTCTTCTCGGCGTTGGCCTCGAAGGTCGCGCCGTCTTCATCGACATCGGGCAGGGCGTCGACGTCGGTCGGCGCGAGCACGTGGATGCCCAATTCGGACGCGATACGCTGCAGCTCTGCGAGCTTCTTGTGGTTCCCCGAGGCGAGCAGCACCTTCATGGTGTTACTCCAAATGGTGTTACTCGAAATCGTGTCACCTTCATCGCGTCACCCGAAGAAGTGAATCCGCTCACGCCTTGCCGAGGGCGGCGCGTTGCAGCGCGAAGATGCGCTCGATGCCCGCGCTGCCGAGGCTCAACATCGCGTCGAGCTCCGCGCGGTCGAAGGGCGCGCCTTCGGCGGCGCCCTGGACCTCGACGAACTTGCCGGCGTCCGTCATCACGAGGTTCATGTCCGTCTCGGCGCGGCTGTCCTCGGAGTAGTCGAGGTCACACAGCGGCTCGCCGTCGACGACGCCGACCGAGACCGCGCCGAGCTGCGCGATCAGCGGCCACGAACGCAGGTAGCGCTGGGCGTCCATCCAGCTCAAGGCATCGTGCAAGGCCACCCAAGCGCCGCTGATCGCGGCGGTGCGTGTCCCTCCGTCGGCTTGGAGCACGTCACAGTCGATCCAGATCGTGCGCTCGGTCAGGAGCGACGTGTCGATCACGGCACGCAACGCGCGCCCGATCAGGCGCTGGATCTCGATCGACCGTCCGTCGACCTTGCCCGCCTTGTCGCGCTGCTTGCGCTCGTTCGTCGAGCTCGGGAGCATCGCGTACTCGGCGGTCACCCAGCCGCGGCCCTTGCCTTTCAAGAAGAAGGGCACTCCGTCCTGGACGATCGCCGTACAGAGGACCTTGGTCTCGCCGAAACTGGCGAGCACGGAGCCCTGGGCGCGGTTCGTGAAGCCGCGCTGGAAGGAGATCGTGCGCAGAGCTTCGGGGCTGCGGCCGTCGTTACGTTGCATCAGGTCGGTCAGGGCGTGCTGTCGGGAGCCGCCACAGAAGAGTCCACAGAAGAGTTCGGTGCGGGTGGCCGAGCCGCACAGTGTAGCGCAGTGTCGAGTCGCGACACGTTCCGGTCCAGGGTGTCGAGACCAGAGGTACCGAACCCGACCCAAAAAGTAGGTGAGCGTCGCGCGCGAAGCGCGCGACGCTCACCTACTTTTTGGGTCGGGTTCGGTACCTCTGGTCTCGACACCCTGGACCGGAACCGCGGCGAGGGTGACCGAACGTACGTGGGCGAGCGGCACCCAGGCGCGACCTTTGGCGCGCTCGAGGCAGAGGCCTCGCTCCGGATCGAGGGCGGTGAAGCGTCCGACGTGCAGGGCGCCTGCGGCGTCGACGCGCACCTCGTGCTGCGCCTGGACGAGCGCGGCAAAGGCCTCCTGGAACAGCTGCGCGGGGCGCTCCAGCGCTTCGGGTAGGCGCCGCCAGAGGGCCTCGATCAAGCGCTCCTCCGCGGCGCGGCGGGCTGCGGGGCCCTTTGCCGCATGTCCGAGCAGGGCGAGGCTCGTCACGGCCCGGGTCAGCGTCAATTCCGCCGGGAACTCGGATTGGCCGAAGTTGACGCCGACCCCGACGACGAAGGCCGGCGCCCCGAGGTCGAGGCCGCGGGTCTCGGTCAGCACGCCTGCGAGTTTGGCTCCGTCGACGATCACGTCGTTGGGCCAATCGAGCGCCGCGGCAGCGCAGCCCAGGCCGCGGCACGTGTCGAGCGCCGCGAGGCCCCCGGCTAGGGTCAGCGCGCCGGGCCCCGGGAGTGACTGCGGCCGCACGACCACCGTGACGTAGAGCCCTTCAGAGGGCGCGGAGTGCCAGGTTCGTCCGAGCCGACCGCGGCCCGCGGTCTGGCCCTCGGCGACAAACGTGTCGCCGTGTTGCGCGCGACCGGCGGCGAGCTCGCGTTGGGCCCACTCGTTCGTCGAGTCGACGAGCGTGTCGTGGTGAACGCGGCCGCGCATGGTCTAGGGGTTGGTTCGAGCGAGTCGGAGACCCCGACCCGAGGTCGCGAGCTGCGCGCGAGGGGTCGCCGAATCGTCGTACGGTACCAGGTACGCGGCGCCGATTCGCGCGGGGTCGACGGCGCGCGCTTCGCGCGCGCGGCGCGCGAAGCGCGCCGCCGTCGGCCCCGCGCGAATCGGCGCCGCGTACCTGGTACCGTACGACGATTCGGCAATTCACCTAGCCAGAGGCTCGCGCTCGGATGGCCGCGTCTCGTCCGCGGTTCCAGGAACGACGGCGTCCGTCCTCGGCCAAACGTGGCGCACCTCGGCGATCGGGAGGCCGTAGCCGATCGAATACAGCGCCGTGAGGTCCGGCATCGCTTGGACGCTGAAGACGATGCCGACGACGCGGCCCAAGGTGTCGGTGATGGGGCCGCCGCTGTTGCCCGGGTGCACGCCTGCGTCGACTTGCATGTGGCCGCCGACGTTGCGTGAGAGGATGCCGCGGAAGGTCGAGGCGATCACGCGCTCGCCCTCCTGGATCACGAAGTTGCCGAGCGGGAAGCCGAGCAGGTAGATGTCGCTGCCGGCGTCGGGCGGCGCGACGTCGAGGTCGAAATTCGCGAGAAACGGCATGCCCTCGAAAGGCTCGATCTGCGCGAGGGCGACGTCGATCCCATCATCGGCGTAGCGCTCGACCGTCAGGGGGTGACGCGTCGTCTCGCCCGAGAAGACGGCGCGCAGCTCGAGCACCGGCTCGATCGGCAAGCCGCGTGTTGCGAGCAACACCTGGTTGTCATTCGGGATCGACACGACGTGCGCGTTGGTGATGATCGAGCCGTCGGCCGCGATGCAGAAGCCTGAGCCCGTCGACTCGAGGGTCCAGACCTCGCCGCGCCCATCGAAATTCGGGCGCGCCGTGAAGCCGTCGATCTCTTCGTAGAGGAGCGCGCCGGTCTTCAAGTGACGCAGCACGAGGCGGCTCTCGATCAACACGACCGCGCGCCGCACCGATGCGACGCCGACGAGTCGCGCGGTGCTCGCGTTCCACGGGTCAAAGCCGTCAAACTTCGCGAGGACGTCGTCGAGCTCCGCGCGTGTCGATCCGAGCTCCGAGCGGGTCTCCGCGATCTCGCGGCGGAGCTCCTCGACGACCTCGTTCTCGGTCGTTGCGAAATGGGGCGCGAGCTCGGGCGCGACGCTGGCCGACGTCACGTGCCTGGGCTCGCTCGCCGCCACCTTCGTGTCGCCGAGTCGGCCCCACACTTCCGCGAGGCGCCGCTCGAGCTGCTCGCTGACGGCGGTGATTTCCTGGGCCACCTCTTCGCGCTCGAGGACGCGCACGATGTCCGCTTGCTGGGCGGAACGCGCGAACTCGCGTACGAGGAGCCCAGCCGACACCACGAGCAGGGAGGAGAGCACCAACAGGCGCCGCGAGCCGCGACGTTGACCTGCGGCGACGAGGGCCTCGATCTCGGCCTTCGACAGCTCGGCGACGGAGCTCGCGCCGCCACCGTTGACGCGGCTCGAGTGTTCCGCGAGGCCGAGGGCGCGCGCGTCGACGAACAGTGTGTGCGCGAGGTTCTGCCGCCCCGTCACCATGAACCGCGGACCCGTCGGACCGAGACGCAGGATGTCCCCCGACACGAGCGCGCGCTCTTCGACAGGCTCGCCATTGACGAGCGTCCCGTTCTTCGAGCCGAGGTCGCGTGCCCACAGCTTGCCGTCGCGCTCCAGCACTTCGGCGTGTCGACTCGATACAGCCGGAAAGGACCCCGCAGGGAGGGCCACGTCGTTCTCGGTCGCGCGCCCGAGCGTCAGGCGCCCTCGCACGAGGTCGATCGGCGCCGGCCAGCCGTCGACGTCGATCGGCTTCAGACGCAAGGCCTCCGGCTTGGCGAACGGGTCCTTCACTGCAGCGCCCCCGCGGGTGCACAGCTGTGCGGCCCTTCACGTGCACGCCGGTGCGGCCCTTCAGGTGCACCCCGGTGCGGCCCTTCAGGTGCACCCGGGTGCGGATAGACTCCGCCGCCACGCTTCACCGCAGGAACACCCATGTCCAGAGCATCGACCGCGGTTCGCCGCGCACTGAATCCAGAGCTGATCCCTACGGCATTCGCGCTGCAATTCCTCTGTGCCGGTGTCCTCGCAGCGGCTCAGGAGGTCGCACCCGAGCGCGCGAGTCCTGTTGCTGGAGCCCAAGCGCCGGTGACCGAGCCCGTGCTCGCGCCCGATTTCGAGCCCCTCCGTTTCGGCGACGACTTGGCCCATTCTTGGACGCAACCGTTCGTGCCCGGCGCGTCGTATTCCGACGCGGTGACTCGGCCCGAGGCGTTTCTCGGCCAACCCGTCGGCAGCCGCATCGCGTCCCACGACGAGATACTCGCGCTGTTGCGCCTCTGGGACCGCGAGAGCGAGCGCCTCGTCGTGCTGCCGTACGGACAGACCTACGAGGGTCGCCCGCTCGTGCGCGCGATCCTCACTTCGCCGGCGAACCACGCGCGGCTCGTCGAAGTCCGCGCAGGGATCCAGCGCCTCTTCGATCCCCGCGGGCTCGATGACACCGAGGCCGAGCGCCTCGTGACGACGCTGCCCGCCGTCGCGTGGATGGGCTACGGCATCCACGGCGACGAGACGTCCGCGTCCGAGGCCGCGCTGCCGATCGTGCACCACCTCGTCGCGTCGCTCGACGCAGATGTCGCGACGCTGCTCGACGAGGTCGTGATCGTGCTCGACCCGTGCCTCAACCCCGATGGTCGCGAGCGCATCCGCTCGATGGTCGTGCAGAACGCCGGTTATCGCGTGAATCTCGACCACGCCGCGATGCAGCGCGGGCGCTGGCCGAACGGGCGTGGCAACCACTATCTGCTCGACATGAACCGCGACTGGATGGCCGGCGAAGCGCCGGAGACCCGCGGGCGCTGGCGCGCGTTGCTCGATCTGCCGCCGCAGCTCTTTGTTGATGCCCACGAGATGAGCGGCCTCGACACGTTCCTTTTCTACCCGCAGTCCTCACCCAAGAACCCGCATCTGCCGGTCGAGCTCGCGCGGTGGCAAGGGGTCCTCGCCGATGACACCGCGCGCGCATTCGACACTTATGGCTGGGGTTATTACACCCGCGAATGGGCCGACGCCTGGGCGCCGATCTACTCGGACGCGTGGGGCTCGCTGACCGGCGCGATCGGCATGTTGTACGAACAAGGCCGGACGATCGGCGCGCCGCTCCGGCGCGCGTCCGGCGAGGTCGTCGCGTACCGCGAATCCGTCCACGGCCAAGTGACCGCCAGCCTCGCGAACCTCGCGACGTTCCGCGTGCACCGCGTCGCGATCCTGCGCGACTGGCTCGCCCACCGGCGCCTCGCGTGCACGCCGCCCGCGCCCTGGAACCAGCGTGTGTTCGCCGTCGTACCGGGACCGGACGTCGAACGCCACGCGCGCTTCCTGCGCACGCTCGTCGAGCAGGGTATCGAGGTATTCGCCGCAGAGCAGGCGTTCGAGGCGCAGCACGTCGTGGGCGCGTTCGGCGCTGAGCACGCGACACACTCCTTCCCCGCCGGGACGTGGCTCGTGCCGGCGGCCCAGCCCCAAGGCGCGCTCGTGCGCGCGTTCCTCGACTTCGACCCGCGCATCGACGCCGAGACCCTGCGCATCGAGCGCGAACATCTGGAGCGCGGCAAAGGCAGCAAGCTGTACGACATCACCGGCTGGGACCTCGGACGCCAGTACGGACTCGACGCCTGGTGGTGCGACACGCCCGCGGTCGAGCGAATGCCGCTCCGCGAGCTGCGCGCCCCGCGTGGGCCTGTCGGCGTGCTCGAGGACGCGTACGCGTTCGTGATCGACGGCGATGACGGACGCAGCTTGCGCTTCGTGGCCGAAGCGCTGGAGCTAGGCCTCGCCGTGCACACGTCGGATCGCGCGTTCCGCGCCACGGTGGCGACCCAGGACTCGAGCGCGGACGCCCCTGACGGGGCCGCTGCGAAGTCCGTCGTGCGGGCCTTTCCCCGCGGCTCGTTCGTCTTGCGCCGGCACGAGAACCGCGTGATCCTGCGGGCTGCGACCGGCCTCGCGGAGACGGAGCCCGCGCTCGAGTCGCTCATCGCGCGCGCGGCCGAGGCCAGCGGCGCGGTTGTCTGGTGCGCGACCACCGGGCGCTCGACGGACGACGGGCCGGACCTCGGTGGCCAGCACTTCCATCTGCTCGCGCGTCCGCGTGTCGGGCTCCTCTCCAATACGCCCGTGGCGACGACGGACTTCGGCGCCCTCTGGCGCTACCTCGACGCAGAGCTCCATCTGCACACGAGCCTGCTCGACTGTCAGTCGTTCGGCCGCGTGGACCTGCGCCGCTTCAATGTGCTGGTGTTGCCTCCTGGAGCGACACGCGCGCTCGAGCGGCACGCCGCAGACCTGCGCGCCTGGGTGGAAGCCGGCGGGACACTCGTCGCGGTGGGGGACGCGGCCAGCGCGCTCGCGAGCGAGCCCTTCGAGCTCTCGTCGAACGTCCCGCGCGCGCAGGCGCTCGCGGACCTCGACGCGTACTCGTTCCTGGTCAAACGCGAGCGCGCGGCGCTCGCGGTCGAGGTCGACAGCGACGCGCTCTATGCGCGACCGCGACCCGCGGAATCGGGGACCGAAGCAGGCGCAACACCGCCCGGCGAGAAGGCCGCCGCGACCGACGCGGCGAGCGCACCGGAGAAGGACTCGGACACGGGCACGGATTCGGCCACCAAGCCGGACAAGCCGGACAAGCCGGACAAGCTGGACAAGCTGGACAAGCTGGACAAGGATGTGGATGCGGACCCCGATGCGCAGCGCGAAGAGGCCTGGAAGGCGCGCTTCTCGCCCGCCGGCGTGATCCTCGCCGCCGCGGCGCATCCGGAGGCCTGGATCACCGCCGGGCTCGGCGCCGACCTCGCGGTCGAGTTCTCCGGGGACGACGTGTGGCTGACGACGGGGACCCCCGCCGTGCGTCTCGCGCGAGCCGAGGACTTGCGTCTCGGTGGCCTCCTCTGGCCCGAGGCCCGTGAGCGCATCGCGGACTCCGCGTGGCTGACCGTCGAGCGCCGCGGCGCGGGCCAGGTGATCGCCTTCCGCGGTCACCCGGTCTTTCGTGGCTCGTGGCGCGGGACGGCCCGCCTCTTCGGGAACGCGGTCGTGGTCGGCCCCGGTCGCGGCGCCGAGCAACCGCTGCCGCGCTGAGCGCTTGCGGCTGCCCTCGAGCTGCCGGCGCCGAGACACGTAACGGCACGTGTCCCTCGAATGGGACACGTGCCGCTGCTCGTGAGTGAGTGTTCAGGCGCTTCGCGCGAGCACCACGGCAGGGTTCCACATCGACCCTTGCTCGGGCACGTCCACTGCGACAGACTGCACAGGGTCACCACGAACTGCCGCCTCCCCCACGGCAGTCCAGCGTCGATCGGCCTCGCGCCGTGAACTCTGGAGCTCGCGACCGACCGAGCTTCCTCCCGCTCTCTTCGACTGTGAACCCACGCGGCGCACCACCGCCGTGACCCCGTTCCTTGGACGACCCCATCCCCCGCCCCGTCCGTGAAGCGGGCGGACGCCTCCTCGATGCTTTGCTCGACCTCACGGCCGAGCGCGAGGACGTGCGCCGTGCCCTCGCGACCGTCAATGCCTGGCTCGCGCGTGAGCTGAGTCGGCGCGCGGCCTCCGCGACGAGCGCGACGCGTGCGACCGGTCTGGCGCCGACCAGCACACGCCCCCCCGGACGCGAGCCTGAACTTCCGGACGGCGCGCAGGTGCCGCGTCGGGAGGACGGGGCGACGGAGTTTTTGGTTCCGCGGGCGTCGGATGTGTTCGTCCCGAGAGCCAATGCGGCCGCGGTCGCGGTCGAGGAGGCACGTCCCGTCGATCTCGTGCGCGTGCAGGCCCGCGCGACCTGGAAGGGCCAGGCCTTGCGCCTGGCCCTCGAGAGGCGCGCCGCGGGCGCCGCCCCGGGCGCGGAGCTGCGCTCCCGCGAGGCGGACCTCCGCCAGCGACAAACGGCGGTCGGCACCCCTTGGGCCTGGATGCTCGACGCGCCGCCGGCGCGCGTCGAGACCGAGGCGCTCACACGCCTCGCGCAGTGTTACGAGCTCGTCGCCGCGGTCGCGGCGGGCCTCTTGCGCATCGAGGGTTCGGAGTCGGTCGACATCGCGCCGCCTGTCGACCTGTTGCGCGTCATCGCGGAGGCCCAATCGGCGCTCCTCGCGGCGCTCGGCGCCGTCGGGCTCCGCCAGGACGAGGATCAACGCGACTTGTTCCAGTGGCTACGCGAGCGCACGACGCGGCACCGCATCTACGTCGACCGGCACATGCGGCTCGAGGACCCGGCGGACCCTGCGCTCGCCGTCGAGCTGCGCGCGCGCTTCGACGAGTGGGTCGAACGTACGGTGCGACTCGGCGCGGGGCGCCGGCACCGCACGCAGCTCTTGAACAAAGTGCGGTTCCACGTCCGCAAGCTGCGTGATGGTGGGGTCGGGCTCGACAGTGAATGGCACTCGCTCGGCGGCGCGCTCGTCCGCTGGCGGGAGCACGAGCTCGACCTGGCGGACCGCCAGTTGGTCGAGGTGCTCGAGGCGCTCGCGGGACACGAGTTGCCGCAGAGTCTCGGCGCCGAGCCCGCGCATGAGCCTGTGCTCGAGGCGCTGCGCCACGCCCTCGGGCACGCGGACCTCGGCGACGCGGCGAGAGCGAGCGCGTTGGGCGAGGCGCGCCGCCTCTTGGAGGGCCGCCGCGCGCTCATGCTGGCTGACAACGCGGACGAAACGGCCCAAGGGGCGTTGGTCGAGGCGTTCGGGCTGGCGCGGCTCGACTGGCTCGAGCTGGACGTGCGTGACCTTGCTCCCGCAGTTGGCGACGGGCCCGCAGTTGGCGACGGGCCTGCGGTCGGTGTCGAACCCGCGGTAGGTGACGATGAGATCGCGCCTGATTCCGCGCTGGAATCGACGCGCGACTCGGCGCTGGCCACGGCGTCCACGGTGGATCCCGAGGCAGAGGCCACCCGCCGGGACCGCATCCACGCCGCCCTCGGCGCCAGCACCCCGGAGGTGGTCTTCATGGGCCTGCGCCTGCCCCAGGACGAGTACCAGACCTTCAAGGACCGGTGTGTCGAGCTCCAGTTGCCGTTCGTTCGTCTGCCCGGGGTCCTGACCCCGGCCGCGGTCGCGCACCAGACGCTGCGGCAGGTCGGTTGGCGCCTGCGGGACCCCAAGGTCGCGCCCACCACGTGATCCGCGCGCCGTGGGTGCGCTCGCCGAGTCCAGCGATGGGCTCCAGGTGCCCGTGAGCGGGCGCCGATGGACTCGGTTCGGGCCGCGGGCCCGAGCGAATCGATGGTGCGTTGGGTCGTGGTTCTGTTCTTGATGTCGACCCTCGGTTGTCGCGCGGTCAGCAATCGTCCATTGGAGGGCGGCCCCGATTGCGACTGCTTGCCCGAGCTGCTCGCGCATTTTGTGCGACCCAGGTCCGAGGCCGCCGCCTCCGCGCCGGTGCGCCCCGTGGTGCTCGCTGTGCACCGGCTCGAGTCCACGACCACTGCCGCCCTCGAGCTCGCCGTCCGGACACGACGGATCCTCGACGCCACTTTGGACGACGCGCACCCCGATCCGCGCGTCGAGGAGCTCGGTGGCCCGCCGGAGCTCGGCCTGCCGTTCCAGATCGACTTCGGCGTGGGGGAGGCGCCCTACGACGACGGGACCCTCCCGAGGCACCGCGGGGGGCTCGGGCGCGGGGGCTTCTCGGACACAGTGTTGTCGCTTGTCTGGCTCCAACCCGTCGGGTCAGGCCTCGCCCTGCGGGCCCATGCGGCGCTGGCCCGCGAGCAGGATCTGGCGCTCCTCGAAGGGCTCGCGGGCGCCCAGTTCGCGTTCGCGGCGTTCGGGTTGTCCGTCTCGTTCTAGCACCACTCGGTGCGCCGCAGGAATCGGCCTTCAGCGCGGGGAGGGTCCGAGGCCGATCGATTCGGAGGAGTCGCCCCCCATTCCCCCATGAAGTTCTTCCAGCGTCGGTCCGATGCGCAGGAGCGCGCAGCGTACCGCACACGCCTCGAGCGCACGCCCGTGCAAGTGTCGGTCCTCACCGAGGACGGCGCCCAGGCCGTGGAGCTCATCGATCTCGCGTCCGGTGGCTGCGCGCTGCGTGTGCCGGAAGCGCTCGCCCGCGGGCTCGCAACCGGCGCTCACGTGCGTCTCGCGTTCATCACTGCCGAGCGCACGATCGAGACCGAGGCCGCTGTGCGCAACATCGAGGCTGGCGGTGTGCGCGCCCGCGTCGGGCTGCAATTCTCGACGCCCGAACATCTCATCGCCCAGCTCGACGGGCTGCTCGAAGGGGGCGCGTGGCGCTACTTCAATCGGCGCCAGTCATTTCGTGTGCGCACGGAGCGCGGCGCCCAGAGCGCGGCGGAATTCGTCGTACTGCGCTGGGGGGCGGAAGAACAACGATTCGCCCTGCACGATGTCTCGACCACAGGGATCTCGCTGCGCATCGCGCGCCGCGAAGAAGTGCAGTTGCCCTCCGGTGAGCTGATCGACGCGGAGTTGTTCTTGCCCGTTGCCGGCTCGCCATTCCGCCTGGGCGTCGTCGTCGCGCACGACTCCGAGGTCGGGGGCGCGCGGCGTATCGGCCTCCGTTTCGACGACGTCGCGACTCCTGGCCTCGCGCGCGCACAGGAGCAGATTCTCCAATTCGTACTCGCACGTCAGCGGCGAGTGTTGCGCGAATGGGGCGCAGATTCCGTCGCATGAGCGCTCAGCTCGAGCGCTCGAAGACCCCACTGCTATGAGCTCCCACCGCTCCCGGATCCATGACCTACTGCGTTCACTCGAGGGAGCCTTCGAGGCCTTCGAGCGGGGACAGCGTGGGAAGCTCTTCGACTCTCGCGACGCGCTCGTAGTGCTCTCCGGTGAGGTCGAAGCCGGCGGATGGTCCGAGGCGACACCCTTGTGCGACGTGACGGCCAAGCTGCTCGGCCGAATCCTCCGCCAAGGGGGCCTCGACGAGCGCTCGGCGTTGGCCGTCGTGCGTGATCTCTTGGGCCTGATCGAGGGTCAGATCAAACGCGAGCCTGTCGCCCAGCCGGGGTCGCTCGTCTCCGACGGCGTCGGCGGCGTGTTCAAGGTCGTCAACGAGTCCCGCTTGGGCGATCTGCTCGTGCGGATGGGGCGCCTGCACCCCGCGCAGGTCCAGCAGGCCGTCGTGCTCCAGCGGGTCAGCAAGGACAAACGCTTTGGTGAGGTGCTGATCGCGATGAACGCGATCGACAAGCGCACCCTCGATGAGGCCCTGGCGACGCAACACACCGAGGCCAAATCGAAGGGGGCGAAGAGTAGCCCGCAGTCCGGGTTGCGCCTGGCGCCCTTGCCGGACCTGCCGCTGGCGCCATTGCCGTCCAAAGCCGAAGGCCCCGCGCTTGCTCCCCCGCCGCCGTAAGCGCTCCATGTGCCCGGCGCTGGCGAGCGCACACCCGGCGGCGAGGGCGGCGCAGCGACGGGGCCGTGAGGGGGGGCCTTCGGCGTGTTAGACTCGCGTCGTGATCGCAGCCCTCTCTCGTCAAGATGTCATCTCAATGCTCGTCGGCGCCGCGGTGTTCGGCGTCTTCCTTTTCCTCGCCGCGCGCCGCGGCGGGGGGACGTGAGGCACGCCACGTAGGTGACGGTCGTCACTGTGGATAGGTACCCGTTCAGGGGGTGTGACCACGCCTGGCGGGCCCCAAAGGGGGTTGAGGCAACGGAATCCGGAGTGGCTGCCCCGTGATCCTACTGGAGGAACCGCGGTTCGGGGCCACCGGCGAGGACCGCCTGCGCGACGCCGTGGACGAACTTCGAGATGCTCCGGCCGGTCTGCTTCAGCGTCGCCGACACGGTTTGCATCCTCTCCACGAACCTGCTTCC
>Ga0163144_10008462_pt1 | contig 22263 bp, 17 predicted proteins | sample OliLak19BULKMAT1_FD_123175 | JGI IMG/M metagenome (GOLD analysis project Ga0163144, IMG submission 123175) | Freshwater microbial mat bacterial communities from Lake Vanda, McMurdo Dry Valleys, Antarctica - Oligotrophic Lake LV.19.BULKMAT1 | ecosystem: Environmental > Aquatic > Freshwater >... | reverse complement strand
GAGTCAGAATTTTCATGAGTTTGAGGAGTTTGTGTGAACACAAATGACGAAGACGAGGGGAAATTCGGGCCGAATCCCCGATTTTCGCAGCCGGGCGGGATAAGTCCGACAGGCTGCTAGCCGGGGAGTTGGGAGAATGGGGGGACTTCCTGACCTTCAATTTACTTGGGTTGTTGCGGCTGGATCGGATCAAACGGGCGCGGCGACTTGCGCAACGGGCAGAGGTGGTCAGACTCGATGGGGAGAGGAGCCTGTTGAGGTCCAAGTGGGTCGAGGCTGCCGAAGACTCCTGAGATGGTATAAACTAACTCGGCCCCGGTCGAGGGCATGCGATAGAGTGACTGGCCGTGCCGTATGGGTGCGGCGACCAAATAGGGTTCGACGCCCGACCAAATAGGGTTCGACGCCAGACCAAATAGGGTTCGACGCCAGACCAAATAGGGTCCGGTCCTTGATCAGAACCGCTCGACTTCTCAAGATGAACGATTGTCGATTTACCAGGAGGCATCGACTCTCAAAGAGGTCGGATCAGGACGAGTTCGACCCAGGTGGAGCGGGCGATATTATAACCACTGATTGTTTCAGTCTGGAATTTCGCCGGATTGATCGCGCTGTCCAGTTTGGCCCGCTCATCACGGTTCGGAATGATCGCTTCGGACATCCACCATTGGGAGGCAATCTTGCCTAGTTGCCATTCCCGACTGAGCGCGACGACGGCGCTGCGAGGGGGCGTCTCTGCGAGAATGTTGGGAAGTTCAGAGATGCTCCCCTCAAGCCTCCAGGGGAGGGCACTGTCTAGATAGAAAACGAGGCTCGGTTCCGTGAAACCGCACGCTGCGTAGAGCGCGTCAGGCGTGCTCTCCGGGTTGAGTCGTTCCCGAATTTGGAGGACCGGATGGTGGGTTCGGAGATTGCCAGCAACCACTGCGAGCAAGCACGCGGCTCCGGCGAACGTGACGCAGGTTGTCAGCCATCGCGTCAGGCTCCGCTTGGCAAAAACGAGGGTGAACGGAAGAACGACCGAAAGGAGGATCATGATGCCCGCCACCGAGCGCAGTGAGGGGGCTAAACGGGTGATCGGCTCCGGCCACGGGATCACGGCCACAGCGACGATGAGAGCGCTGATCAGAACCGCAATTCCCAGCCCGAGACCGGCTGCGATCCGGGAGAGTCGGCGGGTCAGGTTTGGGAGGTGCCCCTCCCGAAACAGCAGTAGAAAAAACGCGGCAAATCCCGGCATGATGTAGTGCGGCAACTGCGTCGCATAAAAAGCAAAAATCAAAAAGGGCGCGACAAACCAGCCCGTCAGGAATGCTCGCCTGGGATCGCCCTTCATCGGCGCCCCTTGGAACAGTGCGGCCCCAGCGAATGGACTCCAGGGCAGCAGGCTGATCAGCGCCGTTCCGAAGTAATCGATCACCGGGATGTTCACCCGCCCGTTGAGCGCAGCCATTCCCCGATGCACGACATGCTCTCCGATGCCGACTCGCCAGTAGGCTCCATCCGTTTGCCACAGGGCGCTCAGCCCCCAGATCGCGACCAGCGCGGTCGCGATGATGAGCGCGGAGGGTGCTTGCAGTCTCCGCCACGGCACCGATGCCCCGGCTAGCGGCCAACGCATCAACAACAACGCGAGCAGCGGGATGCCCCAGGCGACCGGACCTTTGGCGAGAAATCCTCCGGCCAGTCCCGCCACCAACTGCCAGTAAGCCGGACCAAAACGACGCGGAGCGCTCTCGGCAAACAAGAGCCGTGCGCAGGCATCCATTATGACGATCACCGTCAGAACCATCGGCAGGTCCGCCACGCAAAGGCGGCCATGGATCAGCACTTGAAAGCAGGTCATGAATCCGAGTCCGGCGAGGAATCCGGCCGCCGGAGAAAAAAGGAATCGGCCAAGCCGGTAGATGAAGAACGCGCTCAGCCACGTGGCGAGGATGGAGTGCAGCCGGGCCGCGAGCTCAGTGGGGCCTGAAATCTGGTAGTGCAAACGCATCCACCAGTAGGTCAGCGGCGGTTTATCGAAGCGATACTCCCCATTGAAGTAGGGGATGACCCATTGGTCCGACTTCTGCATCTCCCGGGTGGCCTGGGCGAAGCGAGGCTCGTCGCGATCCATCAGCGGGATGAGTCCTGTGGCAGGGAGCAGCAGGAGAAGGGTCAGCGCGAGGTAAAGCAGGCAAAGGCGCCATTGGCGTGAAGGAAGCTCCCGGAAAAAATGGGTCACAGGGAAGTTGGAAGGGACGTGAACTGCCGCGTGAATGCAAGTCCAATTCAGTCCCGAAGTCGCCAAACGGGAGCGGTGCGGGTTCGCCACACAAAAACACCGGGGACCTTCCCCGCAGCCTCCGGGATCACTCTCCGGACATAAAAGTGGTTCGCATTTTCAGGATTCGGGGAGTCCCAGCCAAAGCTTCATAGTCGTTTCGACCTCCCCAAGCGTTTCGCTGCTCACCCTGCCAAGCCTGCGCATGAGTTTGCCCTTGGGAAGGGAGCCGACGAGCTGAATCCGCGACGGGCCCATCCTTCATTCCTCGCGACAAGTGCGGAACATCAAAGCGGCCTGTGCTCCAAACCGTCGTTGTTCTAGGAACGAAAGTGACGATGGTAGGTTCCTCGTTGTTGTCGGGAATATTGGGAATGAGAACAGGGCGCATCCTGCCCGAATCCCCATGTCGGCCATCCAGATTCCCCCCGTTCCATTTGCCGGTCAGTTGGTCGCCTCCTCCATCTTCGTTGTCGAGCATTTCGGCGATGCACGTGGAAGCCGCCTCGGCGTCCCTTTCGAGGTAGTAGTTCTCGATCCAGTCGCGAAGTTCCCCGTCGTCGGCAGGAGGCAGTTTTCGATGGCTCGTTCGATTTCCAAAACGTCGGTCATGCAAGTAGGGTAATCCTTTTCCCGGGTCCGTCATGCGCATCCGTGCTGCTGCGTCGGGCACTTGAGACGGCAGCACAAGTTGTGCGCAGGGGCGGGAGTCCCCCCTAACGAACGGGATCTACCCGTGCACCAGGTCGGGCGACTCTGTGTCTTTGTCGGGCGAATTCAAGGTCGGAGCCGGGGCACACTGCGGAGAAATCCGGCGATGATTCCAGAATATCGAACAGGGTAGGATGGGGCGCATGACCCTGTTTGGCGGGACGAATCCGCCTGTCCGGCACCGATTTTGGGATTGCGTCGGGGGCCCGCGAGTCGGCAGACTTCGCGGAGGGGCTGAGCAACGGCGATCCAGAGTTCTCTCATGCCGCGCCCCTGGAGATCCTCACCCTTGCCCCAAACTGCTGCTGATGCCCGCCCTCGCCCCGATTCGAGCGGCCAATCGTAATCATCCACGAAATGGTTGCCGCATGGAAGGAATTTTGCCACGCTGGCCCGCGTGCTCATGATCAACCGCTTGTTTCTCCTCTTTCTCTTCGCTGTGATTCCGAACGGAATGCAAGCAGCCCCTCCTCCGGTGGTGGTGTTTCTTTCCGACGACCATACCTGGCGGGATTCTTCGGTTTATGGTGAAAGCCCGATCGCCACGCCGCAGATGGAGCGGGTCGCCGCGACGGGGATGGCCTTTCAACATGCCTATGTGACTTCGCCGAGTTGTGCGCCGAGCCGGGCCTCGCTGCTGACGGGATTGTATCCTGCCAATCACGGTGCGGAGCCGAATCATGCCAAGCCAGGCGCTGACATCAAAAAGCTACCCGCCTATTTCCAGGAGTTGGGCTACGAGGTGGTATCGTTTGGAAAAGTGGGCCACTACGCCCAGACCCCGAGCTATGGTTTCGATAAGGCGGAGCATTTCACATACCACGACGATGTCGCCATCCCCGAGGCGATCAAATGGCTCAAGGCGCGCGTCAGCGATAAGCCGCTCTGTCTGTTTGTCGGGACAAACTGGCCTCATGTTCCCTGGCCGGATGACCCTGAGGGAATCAGCGAAGCCGAACGGGTTCCTCCGCCGAATCACGTCGATAATCCTACCACCCGCGACTGGCGGGCGCGTTACGTCGCGGCGGTCCACCAGATGGATACCGAACTCGGACTCGTCTATGATGCCACCCGGGAGGTTCTAGGTGACGACGCTCTTTTTCTCCACACCAGCGACCACGGGGCCCAATGGCCTTTTGGAAAATGGACTCTCTACGACGACGGCATCCGCACGCCTCTGATCGTGAGTTGGCCTGGTCATGTCGCGGCGGGTCGTGAAAGCCAGGCGATGGTCTCGTGGATCGACATCCTGCCCACTCTGGTCGAAGCAGTCGGGGGCAAAACGCCCGAGGGGATCGACGGTCGCTCGTTTTTGCCGGTGCTGACGGGGGAAACAACGACCCACCGCGAGCGGATTTTCACGACCCATAGCGGTGACGGGAGTTTTAATGTCTATCCGATGCGGGCCGTCTCCACCCCGGAGGGTTGGAAATACATCCGCAACTTGCATCCGGAATTCCGATACTTGAGTCACGTCACTTTGAGCGGCAAAGACAGTGGTTATTGGGGAAGCTGGGTCAGCACTGCGGCCAAAGATCCGGCCGAGCAGGTGAAGGTGACCCGCTATCAGGAACGTCCCGCCGAGGAACTCTACGACACCCGGAGCGACCCTTGGGAGCAGCACAATCTTGTCGCCGATCCCGCTCAGGCGGTGAGGCTTGCAGACTTGCGCGGCGATCTCGATCATTGGATCGGTGGGACCGGCGACACCCTCAGCACCTACAGCGAGCCGGCCCTCCTGAGTGAAGGGCCGCGTCCTAACATCATCACTGTGTTCATCGATGATATGGGTTACAGCGATCTCTCTTGCTTCGGAGGCAAGGCGGTCGAGACCCAGCACATCGACCGGCTGGCTGCAGAGGGGATCAAGTTCACGAATTTCTACGTCAACTCGCCGATCTGTTCGCCTTCCCGAACGGCTTTGACCACGGGCCAATATCCGCAGCGCTGGCGCATCAGTTCCTATCTGGACAATCGTGCCAAAAATGAGGAACGCGGCCTGGCCCAGTGGCTCGACCCGGCCGCGCCCGTGTTGGCTCGCGAATTGCAGCAGGCGGGCTACGCCACCGGACACTTCGGCAAATGGCATATGGGTGGCCAGCGTGATGTCGGGGATGCTCCGCTGATTTCCGCTTATGGCTTCGACGAAAGCCTGACCAACTTCGAGGGACTCGGCCCGCGCGTTCTCCCGATCATGGATGCCTACGATGGCAAAGCGGGACGCCGGGGCGGACTGGGATCGGATAAACTCGGACAGGGACCGATCCGATGGGAGGAGCGTTCGAAGATCACCGGGGAGTTCGTCCGAGAAGCCCTTACCTTCATTGACCGGTCCACTGCGGAAGGTCGCCCCTTTTTCGTAAATCTCTGGCCCGACGATGTTCACAGCCCGTTCTTTCCGCCGTCGGCGCTGCGGAAGGGGGGCGATGGAAGGAAAAAAGCGCTGTATTACGCGGTGCTCGACGCCATGGATGAGCAGCTCGCCCCCCTCTTCGACCGGGTTCGAGATGATCCGAATCTGCGCGATCACACCCTCATTGTGATTGCTTCCGACAATGGCCATGAGGCCGGGGCCGGATCTTCCGAGCCGCTTCGTGGGGCCAAGACCTGGCTTTACGAGGGAGGGGTGCGTTCTCCGCTGATCGTGTGGGGGCCGGGGTTGCTCGCGAAAGACGCGGCTGGCACGACCAACGACACTTCTGTGTTCTGTGCTCTCGATCTGAATCGGTCCTTTTACGCCCTCACGAAAACAAAGTTGCCCAAGAAGGTGAAACTCGATGGCGAGGATCTCTCAGGGACCATCCTTGGAAGTGCGCGGGCCAGCAGGTCCGCGCCGATCTTCTGGCGGCGTCCCCCGGATCGCCCTGGCTTTGGCAACGGCTACGAAGAGGACAATCCCGATCTGGCGGCGCGTGACGGTAAATGGAAATTTCTCATCAACTATGATCGCAGCGATCCCCAACTCTATGATCTCTCCGCCGATATTTCGGAGAGCCGCAATCTTGTCAGTGCGGAGCCCGCCGTGGCGGCTCGTCTTGAACAGGTTATCTTTGAATGGAATGCCGCGCTACCCCAGGATGCCGGAGCACAGCTGATCGGCGGGGAGTGAGGCAACATCACCCCTTATGCAGCACCTTCTCATAGGCCCGGGGCGTGGATGGCAGGACTGTGAATCAATCGCGGATCATGCCCGAGACCACTTCGCGGTAGACCGGGGAGAGGGCGTAGCCGGCTCCTCGGGCAATGTTGAAACGGTGTCAGCAGGTTCCCTCACCGGTCAAATCATGCTCTCGCCGTCCACGATGAACAGTTCCAAATTCCTCGGTCAGCACCCACAAGTCATGAGCGGTCGCTCAGTTCGAGAGGAGCGAGATTTCCAACCCGCATGCTATGCGGAATTGCTGAGGCGACCAAGGCTCCGATCAATCTGGGTTTTGGCTTCCTCCCAAGACATCACGCGCTGCGAGGAGAAGATCTCCGCCGCCCGATCGGGGGAGACGAGGGGGATCACCGGGAGCAACTCTCGTTGGGCCGGAACACGTAAGGTTGCTGGCGGACCCATCGTGGGAGCCAGGCTGGTTGGCTCGGCTACTTTCGCTGCCTCCTGTTCCGGGCACGTTGGGTAGCGGGTATCTGGTTCCAGAACCTCATCAGAAGACTTCTCCCGCGTTCTCTTGTTCGCAAGCAAAATGAAACTATGAACACCTTTTCCCCCCGCTCTATTCTCCTGCTCGGCGGCTCGGTGGTATGCCTGTTCGGCGCGGCGGCACCCGCTTTGGCCGATCGGCCGAATGTATTGCTCATCCTTGTCGATGACCTCAAGCCGGCCTTGGGGTGCTACGGCGATCCTGTCGCGCGCACTCCGGCGATGGACGCTCTCGCCGCGCGGGGGATGCGCTTCGATCTGGCTTATTGCAATCAAGCCGTCTGCGCTCCGTCACGTTTCACCCTCATGCTGGGATCGCACTCGACTTCGACGGGGCTCTATGGATTGGGCAGCGACTTGCGCGAGATCATGCCTGATGCCGTGACAATGCCGCAGTGGTTTGCGAGGGAAGGAGGTTACCGCACCGAGTCGCTCGGCAAAGTGTTTCACATCGGTCATGGCAATGAAGGGGATCCAATCTCCTTCAGCGTCCCGCACTTCAAAGACAAAGTGGTGGAGTATCTCGACCCGGCGAGCAACCATCATGGGCTGTTGACGCGCGAAGAGGCGCTTTTTTCCAATGAGTCTCTCGGTGCAATTCGGCAATTGCCGCGTGGAGCGGCTTTTGAATCACCGGACGTCGCGGATGAGGCTTACGCGGATGGCCGGGTTACAACCGAGACGATCCGTCGCCTCACCGCAGCCAAGCAACGTCGCGAAAAGGACGGCATCCCGTTTTTCATCGCCATGGGATTGGCGCGACCGCATTTGCCGTTTTCAGTTCCAAAAAAGTATTGGGATCTCTACGACCCGGCAACCTTGCCGCAGCCGGAGAACCTTCAGGCCCCGGCGGGAGCCCCTCCAGTCGCGCTGAAACGAGGTGGCGAGATCACTGCTTACGAGCCCGTTCCCGAGGATGGGAAGGTTGGTGAAGAGCTCCGTCGCCAACTCATCCACGGCTATTACGCCGGAGTTAGCTATGCCGACGCCCAGGTGGGAAGGGTGATGTCCGCCCTCGACGAATTGTCTTTGGCCGGAAACACCATCGTAGTCCTCTGGGGGGACCATGGCTTCCACCTCGGGGATCTCGGCATGTGGACGAAGCACACCAACTACGAGCAAGCCAACCGCATCCCGCTCCTCATCGTCGCACCGGGGGTGGCCGCGCCCGGCTCGGTGACCCGGCAACTTGCCGAGAGCGTCGATCTGTTCCCCACGCTCGCCGAACTGGCCGGCCTACCCGCTCCCTCCGGTCCCCAGTCGATCGACGGGCTTAGCCTCGTGCCGGTCTTGCGCGATCCTGCTGCGCGTGTGCGGAACCATGCGTATCACGCCTATCCAAATCGCCTGCTGGGTCGGGCCATCCGAACCGAGCGTTACCGTATGGTCGAGTGGAAAGATCTAAGCAATCCCGAGGGCGAGGTAATCTACGAACTCTACGACTATGAACTCGATCCTCACGAAAGTAGGAATATTGCCGCTCGGGAGACCGAGGTTCTCAAGTCTCTCCAAGCCGTGTTACTTCGTTACCCCGAGCCTCGGCCGGCGACGAGGTCAAACAATGCGGCGCCCCCCAAGTCCCCGGCCCGTTAGTTTGTTTGGCAAAGCGGATAAATGATGCTCATGTCGCGGCAGCTCAATCGTCTTACTTGCGCATGAAATCACTTTCTCTCGTCTTGTTCCTCCTCATCAATCAAACGCTTGCCATGGCATCCCCCTACGAAGACGCGACGGTGCTGCGCATCGGTGATCCCGCTCCGGCCTTCACCATCACAACCACAAAGGGCGAGACCTTTTCGACCGAAGCCCTCGCGGGCAAGGTGATCCTGGTGAATTTGTTTGCCACCTGGTGCGGTCCCTGCCAGGCGGAGATGCCCCATTTGCAAAAAGGTGTCTTTGAGGCCTTGTCCGCCGTACCTGATTTTGCGGTCATTTCCCTGGCTCGCGAAGAAAGCAATGAGCTCGTCGCGGCGTATGCGCAACGCCTTGGCCTGACCTTTCCGATGGCCGGTGACGCGGATCGCAAAGTCTATGACCTCTTCGCGAAAGGCTACATTCCCCGGAATTACTTGATCGGCCGGGATGGTAAAATCATCTTCGCTTCAGTAGGATACGAACGCGCGGAATTCGAGGATCTGATCCAGCGCATCCGCGCGGCCCTGGCCGGGAAACCGGCGGCGTAAGACATCTGGCCTGCGCAAAGTTCTTGCCCATTCGCTCTCGCAGGCCTTACCCTGCGGCATGTCCGCCGCCTCATTTTCCGAGCACCCTTTCCGTATCCGTCCCGATGAGACCGTTCATCTTGAGAGCCGGCCCACCCAGGTCGATCATTTGTTTCCAGCATCCAAGGAGGAGGGAGACGCGCTTTTCAAAAGACTCAGCAAGCGCATCGACGAGCTTCAGGGACAGCTTTACGCCGAGGGCAAACATCGGCTGCTGGTCATCTTTCAGGCGATGGATACCGGGGGTAAGGACGGAGTGATCCGTTCCGTTTTTGACAAGATGGATCCTCAAGGGCTGCGGGTGGCCGCGTTCAAACGGCCCAGTCCCGAGGAGTTGGCCCGTGACTATCTCTGGCGGGTCCATCGCCAAGTGCCAGCCAATGGCGAGACCGTGATTTTCAACCGGAGCCACTACGAGGACATCATCGCCGTGGGAGTGCGGAACATTTTTCCAATGGAAGTCTGGCAGCGTCGCTACCGCCACATCGTCGAGTTCGAGCAGATGCTGGCTGACGAGGGAACGACGATCCTGAAGTTCTTCCTGCATATCTCGCGGGCGGAACAGAAGGAGCGGCTCCAAGCCCGCCTCGATGATCCTGCAAAGCATTGGAAATTTAATCCCGGGGACCTTGAGGATCGCGCTCTCTGGCCGACGTTCATGGAGGCGTATGATGAATTGCTCCCCCGCACCAGCACCGAAGCCGCTCCCTGGTATGTGATCCCCGCCGACAGCAAGCGCAGGCGTGACCTCGCCGTGGCCCAGATTTTGGTCGGTACTCTGGAAGGACTTGGGATGAAGTATCCGCCGATCGGTTTTGATCCGGCGGCGATCGTGATTCCTGACTAGGAACGGAGATTCCAGGCGCTTTGCGATTTTCGTGTTAAAACGATGAAATTTCGGTAAAGTCTTGATCAAATGATTCACAGTCAATTCCTTAGGAAGTTTTTTCTCCTGATCGTTGTTATCACGGTTGGATGGGGTGAATCCAATGCTGAGGACTTCGACACACAGAGTTGGTTCAAGGGGAACACCCACACGCATTCCCTCTGGAGTGATGGCAATGACTTCCCGGAGATGATTTTTGATTGGTATCGAGCCCACGGATACCAGTTCGTCGCGATGAGCGATCACAATCTACTGCAGGTCGGAGAGTCATGGATCTCGGTCGATGACATTAAGAAGCGTCAGCGTGCGGTCGGGCACGACGCCATCTACAAGTGTGAGGCAAGGTTCGGAAAAGATTGGATCCAATGGGAGACGAAGGGTGAAAAATCCGGCGTCGTGCTCAAGACCTTGGCGCAGTGTCGGGCGGCCCTTGAGCAAGCGGGGGAGTTCTATCTGCTGCCGGCAGAAGAAATCTCCAACAGCGCCGTGGACAAGAAGCCCGTTCACATCAATGTGCTCAACGTAGGGGAGGTCATCGCTCCGATACATGACGCAGCTCTCTCCACCCGCGAGGTCGCGAGAGCTTCACTGCGTTTGGTCTCGGAGACCGGCAGAGCGAGTTCGCAGCCCATCCTTGCTCATGTAAATCATCCGAACTTTCAATGGTCGCTCACGGCGGAGGATCTCGCCGATGTGGCGGAGGGGGATTTTTTCGAAGTGTATAATGGTCATCCGGGGATCAACCACCTCGGTAACGCAGATTCTCCAGGAGACGAAGCCATTTGGGATATTGCCAATACCATTCGTCTCGCCGAGATGCAGGCAGCACCACTGATGGGTTTTGCCACGGACGATTCCCACACCTATCACGGAGAAGACGTGTCTCCCGGAAGAGGTTGGATCATGGTGGGGGCCGAGGAACTTTCCGGTGACTCCCTGATTCAGGCCATAAAAGCCGGGCGGTTTTATGCCAGCTCCGGGGTGACGCTGGATGCGATCCGCTTCGACGAAAAGAGCCGAAAGTTGACGATTCAGATCGCTCCGGTCGAAGGGGTTACCTTCACCACCCGGTTCATCGGCACGCGCTCGACCTACGATGCGACTGCGGAAATCACCGGGATCGGCGAGGTGTTCGCCACCAGTGAAGGCGTCGCGGTGGAATTCGTGATGCCTGCTGATGCTTATTATCTCCGGGCCACGGTAACCTCCAGTCGAGCGCATCCGAATCCATCCTTTCCCGAGCAAAAAGAACAGGCATGGATGCAACCGGTTGGTTGGCGGAAGTGAGGGCCCGTAGCCTCTAGCCGAGGTTATTGACCTCGCATCTTCTTCGCTCGGCTACGGAAGATCTCGGCGAATCCACTCAACAAGGACCGCTTGATCCACCTTGCCTAGTGCGGTGCGGGGAAGGGCTTCGACGGGGTGAATCTCCCGAATTTGTTCGATTCCGGACAGTGCGTGATTGAGGGTTTGGAGGAAGCTTGAGCGGTCGATTTCTGAACCTTCGACAACCACAATCAGGGCATGTTCCCTCCGTGCATCCGGGACGGCCACGACGGCAGCATCGGAGCCAAGCGCTTGAGCCATGCCGGAGGCCAGATGATCGAGGTCGCCGAGGGAAACCAACTCGCCCGAGATTTTCACGAGGTCATCCGCCCGTCCGAGGAACTTCAGGAAACCATTATGAATAGCACAGCGGTCCCCGGTCACGAACCAACCCTCAGCTTCGTTGCCGGTTCGATAAATCCATCGCCCGTCCACTCGTTCGGCGTAGCCGGAAAACAAAGCGGGGCCGCGCAGAGCGAGCCGTCCGTTCAATTCAATGCGACATTGCCAGTGGGGGAGGATGGGGAGTTCGTCGATTTCGTCGCAGACGGCAGTTGCGATCTGTGAGGCAGCCTCAGTCATTCCGTAGCTGGCGCGGATCGGCCAACCCAAGGCACGGGCCGCTGAGACCATGCGCTCTTCGATGCGACCTCCGCCCAGTAAGACCGCTCGGAGGCTTGAGGGAGCGGGGCAACCATCCCGCACCAGGTCGTGCAGATGAGTCGGGGTGAGTGACGTGAGGGTGATTCCGTGACTCTCGATTGCGTGCACAAAATCTCGCCCATTTCCTCCCCAGGAATCCCACGGAATCGTCACCACGGGGCTGCCGCTGAGATAGGAGCGGGCATAAATGCCAAGGCCTCCGACGTGAAAATCGGCGAGACCGGCGAGCCAGCGATCTTCTCTCGAGGCACCGAGATGCTGGTTGACTGCGGCAGCGGAAACAAGCAGAGCGGTTTTGGGCAGGACCACGAATTTCGCGGCGCCGCTTGTTCCCGATGTGGGCAAAACAATCGACGCCTCGACCTGGCATTGGCGTTGGAGAAAATCAGACAAGCCGCTCACGTCAAGCGGGCGCCGCGGATGGAGTCGCAGGTCGGTCTCGGCGGACTCCCAGTAGGCTGCCGTATTCAGAGTAGCGGAGTCCATGTCAAGCCGTCCAACAGGTCATCGAATCCGAGACCCGTTCCGACCGGAGGCAAGAGTTGCGGTCCTGTGGAGGCGAGTCGTTCAAAAAAAGGATCTCCGGAGAAGCAGCGATGGGTTAGCAAGCCGCAGGACAACATGCGATGACGACCTGCAGTCGCGAGTCGGGAGGCACAAAGTGCGGCCCAGGCTTGACCGATGGCGTGATCCATCGAACTGGTCACGACGATGCGGGTGCCATCCGGCGGAATCCAGTCGCTCGTCGCCGGCTTCAGCACGGCAATTTCTCCGGGACGCCAGCGCTCGGCGACAGCTCGATCCACCGCGAGAGGCACAGCGGCCTCGTGGAGCACCCGCCAGTTCTCGATGCTCCAAGGGGACGGGTCTTCGACAAAGGCCACGTGATCCCGGGTGTGGCGCAATCCTTCCCAGAACTCGAAGAACGTCTTAAGCGAAAGCCTCTCATTCGCATCGAAGCGCAGCCGGAAGCCCTCTGTCGCCCAGCGGATGGCCTCGTCCGTTTCCTTGGCGAGATCGCGGCCGAGTTTCATTTTCACCTCGCGGAATCCTTGCCGGGCCGCGTCCTCGGGATTGTCTCCAGGAAGGAAAAGCCAATGGCTCTCGGGAATCGGATCGGTGAAAAGGGATCGACCTTCCCGCCGAGCGAATCCATCTTCGGAGGCGCAGCGAAGGGCTGAAAGGAGCAGGGGCGTCGCGCCGCCTTGGCAAAGGATGGCGAGCTGATCTTTGATCGGTTGGTCGCCCAACTCCGGCCAGGGATGGACGCAACCGACCCCACCATTGACTCGAATTAAAAATCCATCATGCTCACGACGGTTGCTGCGCGAGTTTAGCGTCGTCGCGGATTGAAGCACGTATCGGGAAATTTCCATGTTCATGCAAAAGCCTCGCGTAGAGTTACGAACAGCGCAAAGAGCAGCAACTGCAATGCGGCGAACCCGAGGTAACGATTATAGATCGGTCCGGGAGGTGTTCGTTGGACGGCGGAAGCAAGTAAGCTGTGGACGAGGATCAGGAGCAGGACACCGATCAAAATAGCTGGGCCAAGTCCGCGCGAGGTTAGTTGCAAACTGGTGAAGGCCAAGGCTCCCATCATCCCGATTTCGAAACGGGCGAAACGGGGACCGAAACGAACCGCGAGAGTGCGTTTTCCCGTGCTCCGGTCTTCGTCGATGTCGCGCAGATTGTTGATCGCGATCAGGATCGCCGAGTAGAGGCCACACTGAGCGCCGAAGCGCCAACTTTTCCAATCTTCCAGCTCCCCACTTTGCACAAAGGCGGACCCTAGCACCGCTACAAAACCGAAAAAGACGATCACGAACAGTTCGCCCAATCCACGATAAGCGAGGGGGACAGGACCGCCGGTGTAGCCGTAGGCAAAATACAGGGAAACCACTCCGATGGCTACAATGGGCCAGCCTCGCGCAAGGATCAGCGGAATCGCCAAGGCCGCCGCCAGACCACAAAACAAGAGTGCTCCGGTCATCACCGCCCGAGGCGAAAGCAGACCTGAGGCCGTCGCCCGCACGGGCCCGAGCCGGGCGGCGGTGTCGGCCCCCTTGCGATGATCGATGGCGTCGTTGAACAAGTTCGTGGCGATCTGGATGCAAAGGCAACTCGCCAGGGTCAGGGCAAAAAGCAACCACGAACCCGTCAGCGGATCGCCATCGACCAGCCATGGCATTGCCCCGACCCACACTGGCACCACCGCCGCCGGGAGAGTTTTGGGGCGCGCTGCGAGGAACCACGATTTCATGGTGCTGAACACTGAAAACTGAATCCTGAAAACTCCCGTCAGGGCACTCTTGGGAACTTGGAAAAGTCGGGTTTCCGCTTCTCAATAAAGGCGTTTTTGCCCTCCTTGGCTTCCTCGCTCATGTAGTAGAGCAAGGTGGCGTTGCCTGCGAGGTCGAGCAATCCCATCTGCCCATCGCAGTCGGCGTTGAGCGCGGTTTTCAGGCAGCGCAGGGCGAGGGGAGAATGCCCCAGCATTTCCCGACACCACCGCACCGTCTCGGCTTCGAGTTCGGCGAGCGGGACGACCGTGTTGACGAGTCCCATGTCCAGGGCCTGGGCGGCGTCGTATTGGCGGCAAAGATACCAGATCTCGCGGGCCTTCTTTTGTCCCACGATTCGGGCCAGATAGCTTGAGCCCAGTCCTCCGTCAAACGAGCCAACCTTCGGCCCGGTCTGCCCGAAGCGCGCGTTGTCCGCCGCGATGGTCAGGTCGCAGACCACGTGCAGGACGTGCCCCCCGCCGATCGCATAACCCGCCACCATGGCGACGACTGGTTTGGGCAGGCTGCGGATCTTTTTCTGTACGTCGAGAATATTGAGTCGCGGGATACCATCGTCGCCCACATACCCGGCATGACCCCGCACCTTTTGATCTCCGCCCGAGCAAAACGCCAAGTCACCCGCGCCGGTAAGAACGACCACCCCCACCTGCGGGTCCTCATGCGCCAGGTCGAAGGCTATCAGCATCTCCTTGACCGTCTGCGGTCGAAAGGCATTCCGAACCTCCGGTCGGTTGATCGTGATTTTGGCAATTTGGCCGTCCTCCGAAGTTTCGTAGAGGAGATCGGTGAAAGTATGGGCGGAGATCCAATTCATCAGGGAGAAGTTACGTCGGGGGAGGCAGGCGGTGGCCATACCTGAACCGGAAATCGCCTGGGGTCAACCATCCGCTCGCTTCAGTCGCCGGGAACCCAGGGCTGTCACGACTTGCGGGACGTCACTTTCTTGGCAGCGGCTTTCTTGGCAGGGGCTTTTTTGCTAACCGGGGATTCCTCTCCGGCTACTTTCTTCGCTGCCGCTTTCTTCGCCGGTGCCTCCCGCGGCGGGAATTCCCATCCGAGCATGCGTTTGCCGGTCTTGTTGCAGGTCAGGGCGGCCTTGAAGGGTCGACCACGTTTGCTGATCCACTGCTCAATGATGTCGGTTTTCCCTTCGGTGAAGTACTTGAGTGCCTGCTCGCGGGGGATCTGGTATTTGCACATCTCTTTGGCGAGACGGGCTTTGCAGCCATCTCCGGAAACGCGACGATCACAGATGTAGCTGCCGGGGGTCTCGTAGATGGTGCCCTTTTCGCAAAGTGGGCAGGGGCAGAGCTGGTTGCCCTCGATGATGGCTTCAGCTTCGGCCTCTTCGTCAGCGGATTTCTCGAAGACAAACCCTGCTTTAAGTCCCGCTTTTTTGTCTTCGATGAGTTCGAGGGCAGCGTCGAAAGGTTTTTTGAAGCGGTTGACGAATCCGGTGAGCGGTCCGACGAGGCGGGTTTTCAGCAGCGTGGTCGCTTCTTCGGCGGTTAGAGGGCGACTGGCCACGACTTTGGAGAGGGAAAAGTTGCAGTCGGGTTGCTTGCATTTGTAGCGCCCGTCATCTTGTCCCAGCGAAGGTGCTCCGCAGACGGGGCAGGGGACGGGGAATTCGGGCCACTCTCGCTCGACGGCGGTGCGGGCATACTCTTTGGCGGTCTCGACGACGTTGCCGGTGAGCCGCCGGATTTCGTTCATGAAGGTCACCCGGTCAAGGCGGCCCTGCTCCATTTGTTTGAGTTTGTATTCCCATTCTCCAGTCATCTCAGGTGAGGTGAGGATGCCGATCTCCATGGAGTGGAGTTGCTCGATGAGGCGCATCCCACGGGCACTGACGATCAGATCGCGGCCTTCGCGGGTGAGATATTTGTCGAGAATCAATCCTTCGATGATGGAGGCGCGGGTGGCAGGGGTTCCGAGTCCGCGCTCGGACATGGCGTCGCGGAGGTCTTCGTCATCGACGCGTTTGCCGGCGGTCTCCATCGCCGAGAGCAGGGTGCTCTCGTTGAAGCGGGCCGGGGGACGAGTGGCTTTGTCGAGCACTTCGACCGACTCGGTCTTGGCGGATTCTCCGGGGGCCACAGCGACGATCTCACGGTCACCGCTGGATTTTTTGCCTTCCCCGCTTTCGTCGTCTTCGTCGTCGCTCTTACTTTTGGTCCGGGCGTCACCGCCACCGGGGACTTTGCCATAGACGGCTAGCCAGCCGGCTTTGGTGAGGACTTTGCCGTCGGTCTTGAAGGCATCGCCCCCGATCCGGGAAATCCGGGTGGTGATCTCAAACTCAGCGGGAGGGTAAAACGCGGCGATGAAGCGCCGGGCCACCATGTCATAGAGTTTCTGCTCGGCCTCGTCGAGACTTGCGGGGATTTGACCCGTAGGGATGATGGCAAAGTGGTCGCTGACTTTGGCTCCATTAAAAATCCGTCGGTTCGCTCCGGTGACTCCTGATACTTTGAGCAACTGGGCGGCGTGTCCGGGGAGATCGCTCACGGAGCGTCCGGTCGCTTTGGCGATGTTCTGCACGGTTCCCGTGGTAGTGGCAACGTAGTCGTCAGGAAGGTAGCGGGAATCGGTTCGCGGGTAGGTGAGGGCCTTGTGGCGCTCATAAAGGGACTGGGCGATCTGGAGGGTGCGACGGGCGGAAAAACCGAAACGTCCGTTGGCCTCGCGCTGCAGAGTGGTGAGGTCGTAGAGCTGTGGCGCGATCTGGGTGGTCGGCTTTTTCTTCTCCTCGACAACGGCGGTTTTGCCCAGGCAACGGCTCACAATGGCCTCGGCGAGGGGTCGCTCCGAGAGACGCTCGGGACGAGCGTTTGGTTTGTCTTCGGATTTTTTGAAGGCTTCGTCGAACCAGCGACCGGCATAGGTCCCTGCTTTCACACCGAAAACGGCATGGACCTCGTGATAATCTTCACTAACGAAATCAGCAATTTCCTGTTCGCGCTCGGCGAGGAGGGCGAGGGTGGGGGTCTGGACACGACCAACGGGGGTCTTGTTAAAACCGCCGAACTTGCTGTTGAAGGCAGTCATCGCCCGGGTGGAGTTGATGCCGACCAGCCAGTCGGATTCGCTCCGGCAATAGGCGGCATCGGCGAGGGGGCGCATCTCCTCATCGGTGCGGAGATGGGCGAAGGCTTCCTTGATGGATCCATCGGTCATGGACTGCATCCAGAGGCGGCGGACCGGCTTGTTCACCTCAGCGAATTGCACGATATACCGAAAAATGAGTTCGCCCTCGCGTCCGGCGTCACAGGCATTGATGAGTTCGGTCACGTCTTTGCGCTTCATGAGGCGCTTCAAAACGGTGAGACGGGATTTGCCGCCTTTTTGCTCACTTGGTTCCAGCGCGAACTGATCGGGCAGGATCGGCAGGCTGTCGAATTTCCACGGCAGGCTCTTGCCGTCGGCGGTCATGGGGAGCGACTGCTGCACGAGGTGACCCACGGCCGAGGAGATCACGAAACGCTCGTTCTCGTAAAATTCGTCCTGTTTTTCAAAGCGTCCGATGGCCGGATCCTTGCCGAGAACACGTGCCAAATCCGTGGCCACGCTGGGCTTTTCGGCAATGATGAGGGACTTGGACATGAGCGGGATCGGGGATACAGCGGGGGGCGAGGCTAGATGGAGTGCCCCTGTTTCCGGGAAAGGTCAAATCAGTTTCGTGAAGTATTTCCCCGGCAGTTGCTTAACGAGGCGCTTCATTTCGAGCTGGAGGAGGGTCGCGCCGAGCAGACCAACGGGCAGTCCGGTGCGTTCGGCAAGGGTGTCGATGAGACATTCCCCCTGCTCGAGTTCCTGGAAGATTTTGGCTTCGTTCTCATTGAGTTGCACGCGCGAAGCAGGCGGTGCGGGAGTGGAAAAGTCGAGCCCCAGACTGCCGAATTCCACATCGAGATCATCGATGATGTCCTGGGCATCGCAGACCAGGGTGGCCCCTTGGCGGATCAATCGGTGGCAGCCTTCGGAATGGGGACGATCAATCGGACCGGGCACGGCGAAGACGGTGCGTCCCTGCTCGAGGGCTTGATTCGCGGTGATGAGTGATCCGCTCCGGGCGGGTGCCTCGACGACGAGCAAACCGCGCGACAAACCGGCTACGATGCGATTGCGGAGGGGAAAGGATTGCTTGTCGGGAACGTAGAGCACCGGGAATTCGGAAAGCACCGCTCCCCGTTCGACGATGCGCTCCACCAGCGGGACATTCTCGGGGGGATAGACGTTACCGATACCGGAACCGAGCACGGCGATGGTGCGCCCCTGAGCGGCGAGAGCGGCTTCGTGGGCGGCCGTGTCGATCCCCCGAGCCAAGCCACTGACGATGCAGTATCCGGCCCGGGCCAACTGGAAGCTCAGCCGCCTGGCTTGCTCGCGCCCGTAGTGACTGGTGCGCCGTGAACCGACCACGCCGATGGCGGCGGCATCTCCGGGTATCAGAGTGCCGCGCATATACATAAGGAAAGGCGGATCGTAGATCGTCCGCAATGCCGCCGGATAATCGGGATCGAGCCAAGTAAGCAGGCGGACCCCATGATCGGCGATGCGGCGTTGCTCCTCTGGAAGATCGATGAGGGACTCCCAGCGATAGATTTGCTCAGCCATTTCGGGGCCAATGCCGGGGACTTCCTGCAATTCACGGAGGGAGGCGCCGAAGATCCCGGTTGGGCAGGTGAAAACCTCAAGAAGCCGCTGCACCCGGATCGGCCCCAGCTTGGGCAGGAGATTTAATATGAGAAATGCTTCCGTCGGAGTCATGAACGAGGCGCGCGATCATCGCAAGATTACAAATGCACGCATGAACAGCTTTGTGCAAATGCTTTTTTCGATCAGCCCCCTTGAAAACAAACTTACCAAAGGCTGGTGACCCCGCCTTTGGCACGATGAGGTCGCTAGTGAGCGATCAGAGTCCGCCAAGAAGGCCGAGTATCCCAATGACGATCAGGTAGATGGCCACAATGGTTGCCAGCAGTGAGGGACGCATCAGGATGAGGATGCCGGCGATGAGGGCCAGCACAGGGCTGAGGATACCGGGAAGGACGAGGGCGAGGACGGGTGTGAGGGTGTCGATCATAACAGTCAGGTTTAGACGGATTGGGTTTTTTCGAATGTCGTCGAAGCGGCGTTTGCCACTCCGGCGACTCCACCAGATTGGGTGTTTTCCGAAACAATGTCGAGAGCTGAATTGCAATCATGCATTTTGCCCAACCGCAACAGAATGGTAGGCACTTGCGAGTGGGACCTTGCGGGACCTTGCTCATGGTAGGAAAGTAGCAACCTTGAAAAAAGTAGCCCATGACCCGGAGGAAGACGGATCGGCCACGGTCGGCGCTGACCATGTGGAAAACGTGACTCTGGCGGACCTGTATCGCTGTTTGGAAAACATTGAGCGAGGTCTCGCCGGGGGGATTCTGAAACGGTGACGGGCTCGTATGGCGAAGCCGTTGCCATCTTGCGTGAAGGAGCGGAGCGCGGTGAGGAAGAATCGCGCAGGGTCCTTGCTGTCGCCTTGACGAATCTCGCGAGGGCGCGGTTGGCGCTCGGCATAAACGAAGGGAGCGCTGCGGGAGAGGAGGCGCGGGAAGCGATTCAGATTCTGGACCGGAACGTCCTGGATTCAATGGAGTCCGAATTGATTGTGTCGGCGCTCACTGCAAGGGCGACGCTATGTCGGATCCTTGAGTCGGGCGGGGGGTCGGCTCCAACAGGAATAGAGGTCGCGGAGGTCGCGGAGGTCGCGGAGGTCGCGGAGGTCGCGGAGGAAGGGCTCGATCTGGCCCGTCGCTTCCTCGCGAGTGGCGGAAGTTCGGAGAAAGTGGGTGCGCTCATCACCGAACTCTTTCGCAGCGGGGCGGATGCTTACCTGCGGGAACAGCCGCATTTTCTCGTGGAGTTCCTGTTGGAGTTTCTCGATCCCGCTCAGGAATCGGCCTTCCTTGCGAGCCATGTGACCTGTCATGAGATCGCCGTAGAGGCTCTCGGGAGAGGTCTGGCCGATCGGAAGTCGCAGGGATTTCTCGGAATGGGATCGGCGGAGTATGAACGGAATCAGGAACTCCTCGCGAGATGGTATGAGTGCCGCGAAAGGCTTGCAGGCATTCGAGCGAACCGGTTTATCTTTTGACGGCTCGATCTTACATTTCCGCCCACTGACGGAGGAGATAGTGATACACCCCGGTGAGTTGGACGGCCGACTTCTGCGCAACATCGTGTTCGGAGAGTTCGTTGGCGATTCTTTGGATGCTGAGATCGAGGTCGAAGAGGAGGGATCGCTGTCCGTCGTCCCGGATCATGCTTTGGAGCCAGAAAAAGGAGCAAAGTCGGGTCCCGCGAGTTACAGGCGTGACATGGTGGAGACTGGTTGACGGATAGAGCACGAGGGAACCAGGCGACAACTTCACTCGATGGACTCCGTAGGTGTCCTCGACACAGAGTTCACCGCCGTCGTAATGCTCCGGTTCTTCGAAGAAAAGTGTGGCGGAAAGATCGGTGCGGATCCGGGCACCGGAACCGGGAAACTGCCGGATTGCATTGTCCACGTGAGTGCCGAAGGACTGCCCGCCGCTGTAGCGGTTGAAGAGCGGTGGAAAAATTCGGAGGGGGAGGGCGGCGCTGAGGAAGAGCGCGTTCTTGCTCAAGGCCCGGAGGATCATCTCGCCGACTTGCCCGGCGACAGGATGGCCCTCTGGGATCTGTAGGTTGTCTTTGGACTTGGCGGATTGGTGACCGGCAGTGACGCGGCCATCGACCCATTCTGCGGAGAGGAGAAGGTTTTTGGCCTCCTCAACCTGGGCTGGAGAGAGTAGATCGGGGACGGTGATAAGCATAGGGCTGGCGGGATTCAGAATTCCATGGAGGCGGTGAACATCACCGAACGCCCTTCGCCCGGGACGGAGTGTCCACTGGCGACGGTTCCGATGTAGTCTTTGTCCGCGATATTATTGGCGTTCATACGCAGGGTTAGTTTTTCATCGAGGAGGTCCCACTTGGTTCCTAACTCGAACGTTTCGCTCCCGATCGGCTCTACATCCGAAAATGTGCCAAGCAAAAGCACCGTCTAGACCGCTTGCTCATAGGAGGTTCCCCATCCGAAGTAGATGCTTCCGTTTTCGGAGGGCTTGAAGATTGCAGCGGCACGTCCACTGGCGATGTCATCGGTGCGGCCGCCTCGGGTTGCCTGGGTGGCAATATCGATATCGATCCTATCGAAGCGTGCTCCTCCGGTGATGTCCAACCAGGGGGTTACCTCGATGGTATCAAACAAATAGACCGATGTGCTGAGCATCTGAGCTTCACTGAAATTCCCGTTCGGGATGTAGGATGGAGTCGGGGAGTTGAACGGGTCCGGGTTGAAGGGATCTGCTGTATTGACCGTTCCCACTGAGCTCAAGCGTCTCCGGAAGTAGTCTTCCCTGGCAACTTCCATTCCCAAAATAGCCTCATGTTCCCAGTCTCCGATATCGAACTTGAAGAGCAAATCGCTCTGGCTGATGAAGAGGTCGATTACCTCATCGCGGTCCTGGAAATTTCGAGTGATCACGCCCGGGTTGGCTGCGTTGAATCGAGGAGCCGTGGCGAGGGAGAACCGATTCGATCGACCAATGCGGGTTTGATTCCGGATAGTGACCGCTTCATTGATATCGTGTTCGAACCGGGCGGTGAATCGTGCGACATCAGTGTCTTCGAAATCGCGGTCAACTAGGCCGTAGAAATTATCGTAATTCACGGGAGCAGGCAGACCGACGTGGCCGGGGAAGAGTCCCACACCGGTGGCGTTTTTTTCTACAAACGGAATTCCGTAGTCGGAGAGATTGTCTTCCTTCTGATAGAAGAGATTCAGGAAGAGGCGGGTATCGGATCCCTTATCGTGACCGAAGGCCAGCGAGGTGTCCACCCCAGAGCGATTGTTATACACGTAGTCCCGACCGGGGATGTTCTGATCGTGGGCGAGGATATTCACACGCAGTGCGGCTCCCTCGATTTGCTCAATTTCGTGGTTGGTATCGATTGTGGTTCGAAACAACTCATGGCTTCCGACCGAGACATCGACTCTGGTGAAGTTGTCATCCAGTCTTGCCTGCTTCGATGCCAAGTTGATGTAACCACCCGTACTTCCGCGGCCGGAGTTGGCCGACGCCGGACCCTTGACGACTTCGATTTGCTCAAGGTTGAAGGGATCGCTGGAATAGCCTCCGAAATCGCGGATGCCATCGACGAAGAAGTCG
>Ga0163144_10008460_pt1 | contig 22267 bp, 22 predicted proteins | sample OliLak19BULKMAT1_FD_123175 | JGI IMG/M metagenome (GOLD analysis project Ga0163144, IMG submission 123175) | Freshwater microbial mat bacterial communities from Lake Vanda, McMurdo Dry Valleys, Antarctica - Oligotrophic Lake LV.19.BULKMAT1 | ecosystem: Environmental > Aquatic > Freshwater >... | reverse complement strand
CCCTCAGCCTAAATCAGTCAGGAGTTTTTAATGGCTAATCTTAGACTGCACAGCCTCAACGACGTTAAGCTGATTGGAAGACTCACCCGTGACCCGGAGCTTCGCTACACCACCGGCGGCACGGCGGTTTGTCATTTTCGCATCGCAGTCAGCCGGAGCTACAAGACGCCCAATTCTACCGAGTGGAAAGAAGAAGTGGCGTTCGTTCCCTGCAGCGTCTGGCGGGAAACCGCGGAGCGCTGCAACACGCGCCTGAAGAAGGGCAGCCCGGTGTTCGTCGAAGGCCGCCTTCGCTCGAAAGAGTGGACGACCAAAGAGGGCCAGAAGCGTTCGGACCTCGAGCTCGATGTGATGCGGATTCAATTTTTAGAAGCCATGGGAGATGGCGGCGGCGCGACCGACAGCGTCCCCGAAGAGACCGGAGAAGACGCAGTTGCTGCTGCGCCCGTTCCGGTCGCCAGCTCGACCCGTGGGGTGCCCGCGAAAGCGGCCGCGCCTTCCAACGATGAAGATGAGGTGCCTTTTTAATGACCCCCGATAGCAACGACAAAGCGACGCCGGCTCCGGCGACTCCCGCCACGACGGCCGCGCCCGCAGGCGCCCCTCGTCCCACATCAACCTATGTTCCTTCGCGTCCCGCCGGATCTTGGGCTCCCCGTCCTCCGGGCGCCGGTCCCAGCGGACCCCGCGTGGGTGGACGCCCGATGGGCGGACCTGGTGGCCGAGGCCGCCCGCCGATGCGCCGCCGCGTTTGCCGCATCTGCCTCGAGCGCCAGGACCATGTGGACTGGAAAGCCGTGAACTTCCTTCGCAATTTCATCACCGAGCGCGGAAAGATCCTTTCCGCCCGGGCGACCGGCACCTGCTCGCGTTGTCAGCGCAAAGTGACGCGCGCGATCAAGCGTGCGCGCACCATGGCACTGCTTCCGACCTCGCCGCTCTAAGATCCAAGAGGTATATCGATCATGCCCCAGCAACTGATTCTCACATCGGACGTTCCCGGCCTCGGACAGGTCGGCGATGTCTGCAAGGTCAAACCCGGTTACGCGCGCAATTATCTTTTGCCGCAGGGCCTCGCGGTGGCAGCCACCGCCGACGCGGTCAAGAAGTTCGAGCGCCAGAAGCAGAAGCTCGAAACCGCACGCGAAGCGCAGCTCGCCGGCGCCAAGACCGTGGCCGACAAGCTCTCCAAGGTCGGTCTCGAGTTCGAGCGCCAGGTGGGCCAGGGTGGACGCCTGTTCGGATCCGTCACCGCCGCCGACATCGCCACGGAGCTCGCCCGTCAGGGAGCCACCGTCGAAAAACGCTCCATTCTCATGACCACCGCCATCCGTACCGTGGGCGACCACGGCATCCGGGTGCGCATCCACTCCAAGGTCGTCATCGACATCCCGGTGAAGGTCGTTGGACTTCGCACCGAGACGAAGAGCGAGCACGCCGAGCACGTTGAAGAGAAGTCTCTTAACGTCAACGAAGACAACCCGATCGACATCGATCCCTGGGCCTAAAGCCTTTCGTCCTTCCAAGGACGGTCAAGAGGCCGTCCCGCGCAATGCGTGCGGGACGGCCTTTCTGTTTTCGACGGTAATTACCTACAATCACACCCGAATATGGCCGACATCAACGAATCCCTTCCTCCGCACAGCGTCGACGCTGAAATGGCCGTCCTTGGCAGCATGCTCGTCGAGCGAAACGCCATCATCACCGCCAGTGAAACGCTGAGGGCGGACGATTTCTATAAAGAGACCCACCGCCAGATTTTCACGGCGATCCAGAAGCTCAACGACGCCAATGTGGAAGCCGACGTCATCACCGTGGGCGAAGCACTCAAGGGTGAGCAGGGCTTTGTCACCGGTAACGGCTCGGCCGTCCTCCTCGAGCTCGCCGACAAAGTGCCCACGGCGCTTCACGTCGAGCATTACGCCAAGATCGTCCACGAGAAAGCGCTGCTGCGCATGATCATTGAGCGCGCGCGCAACCTGATCCGCGACGCGAACTCCTCGAAGTCGCCGGTCAACGACCTCGTCGACAAGGCGCAGGAGCAGTTTTTCGCCGTCGGCCAGCGCCGCTCGCGCCGTGACAGCGCCACCGCCAGCGAGCTCATGCAGGGCGCGGTCAACACGCTCGAAGAAATGGACAAATCGGGAAAGATTGTCACCGGCGTGGCCACGGGGTTCGTCGACCTCGACGCCATGACGCGCGGATTTCAGCCGGCCAACATGATCATTGTCGCGGCGCGCCCCTCGATGGGAAAAACCGCGCTGGTGATGAACATCGCCGAGTACGTCGCCGTGGACGAAAAGCAGCCCGTTGTTTTCTTCTCGCTGGAAATGAGCCATCAGGAGCTCGCGCTTCGCCTTCTCTGCTCCCGCGCGCGACTCGACATGGGCAGCATCCGTCGCGGGTACCTCGCGCGCCAGAGCTGGCCGCGCATCACCTCGACGGCCGCGGAGATCGCTGAGGCCCCGCTGATCTTTGATTTCGCCACCTCGCCCACCATTCATGAAGTGCGTTCGGCCGCCCGCCGCTACGCCCACGATTTCGAACGCAAAGGTTCACCGCTCAAGCTCATCATCATTGACTATCTTCAGTTGATGCGGGGAGACGGCAGCCAGGAAAGCCGCCAGCAGGAGATTTCCGAAATCTCGCGCAGCCTCAAGGGTCTCGCGCGCGAGCTGAACGTGCCGGTGGTGGCGCTCTCGCAGCTCAACCGCAAGCCGGAAGATGGCGCGCGCGGCGGTCGCCCCCAGCTATCCGACCTTCGCGAATCGGGCGCCATCGAGCAGGACGCCGACGTCGTGATGGCGATTTTCCGCGAGGAAGTTTATAAGCGCGACGATCCGGACCTGAAAGGAAAAGCCAAACTCTTTGTCCTCAAACAGCGAAACGGCCCTGTGGGAGACGTTGATCTTAAGTTCCAGCATGAATTCACCCGCTTCGGAAACGCCGAGCACGAGCTTGAGCCAACGACCGCCTAGTCAGGGCGGGGCCGCCGGACGTTTTCGTCCGACGTGGGCTGAAGTGTCGATGGGCGCGTTTTCCTCCAACCTTCGCGCGTTCCGCGCGCTGGTGGGTACGGGCACGCGCATCATGGCCGTGCTGAAGGCCGATGCCTACGGCCACGGCGCCGAAGCCCTGGCGCCCGTCGCCATCCAGGCCGGGTCCGACGCCATCGGCGTCTCGAGCATCGAAGAGGGCCGCGCCCTCCGCGAAGCCGGCGTCAATGCCCCCATCCTCCTTCTCGGCGGCATTTTTCCGCTCGAAAACTTTTCCGCCGCGCTCGATGCCCGGCTCACGCCCACCGTCGCCAGCCTCGAGAGCGCCCAGAAGCTCGCCGAAATCGCGGCCAAAACGGGCCGCCCCGCCCCCTTTCATCTCAAGATCGATACCGGCATGGGCCGCCTCGGCGTATCGCCCGCCGGCGCGCGCGACGTGCTGACCTGGGTTGCGGGCCAGCGCACCCTTCGCCTGGCTGGCGTGTACAGCCACTTCGCCTCCGCTGATTCCGACTTCGAGTTCACCGCCCACCAGATCGCCGAGTTCACCGCCGTGCGCGATTTCGCCAAGTCGCTCGGGTTTCCCGAAACCATCTTCCACATCGCCAATTCGTCAGCCGCGCTCACGAGCCCGGCGGCGCGGTTCGACATGATCCGCCCGGGCATCGCGCTGTACGGCGCGCCCTCAGTCCCGCTCCCCACGGGCACCACGCTTCAGCCCGTCCTCACCTGGCGCACCAAAATCGTCTTCATCAAGCGCGTTCCGACCGGGACTTCCATCAGCTACGGGCGCAAGTTCCGCGCCGACCGGGAAATGGAAGTGGCGACGCTGCCCGTGGGCTATGGCGACGGCGTTCCCCGCGCAATGTTCGGCAAGGCCCAGGTGCTCGTGAAGGGCATTCGCCGCCCGATGCTGGGCGTGGTGACGATGGACCATGTGATGATCGACGTCACCGGCGCCGGCGTGGACGTGGGGGAAGACGTGGTCCTGATCGGCCGCCAGGGCGGCGCCGAGATCACCGCTTCCGACTGGGCGGGGTGGGCGGGTACCATTCCCTATGAAATTTTCTGCGGCATCTCGAAGCGCGTTCCCCGTGAGGTGGTGGCATGATCATCGTCTCCGCGATCGGACGGCTGACGCTCGACTGGTCCGAGTCGCTCGGTCGGGTGGCGATCATGGTCCGGCGGACCGCCGCCGCCATCGTTCGTGGCCAGTGGATGCCGGTGCTCACGGTTGAGCAGATGAACGAGATCGGCGTGGCGTCCTTCCCGGTGGTCGGACTTACGTCGCTCTTCACGGGCATGGTGCTCGCCTTCCAGTCCGGGTTCTCTTTCATGAAAGTGTTCAACGAGCCGATCTACGTGGGATCGGTGGTCGGCCTGTCGTTGGTCAAAGAGCTTGGCCCCGTGCTCACGGCGATGGTGATTTCGGGCCGCGTGGGCGCTTCCATCACCGCCGAGCTCGGCACCATGAACGTAACCGAACAGCTCGACGCCCTCTATACGCTCGGCACCAACCCGGTCCGCTACCTCGCCGTGCCCCGATTCCTCGCCATGATGGTCATGGTGCCGATTCTCACCGCGCTCGCCAACATCATTGGCGTGACCGGCGGTTTTATCGTCGCCGTCGCCCAGCTGCGCATTCCCGGCGGCGTTTACTGGGAGGAGGTCCGCACTTTCGTCGACATGGGCGACGTGAGCCACGGCCTCATCAAATCGTTTTTCTTCGGGCTCATCATGGTCACGACGTCGTGCTACATGGGCTTCAACTGTTCGGGCGGCGCCGAAGGCGTCGGCAAGGCCACCACCCGCGCGGTGGTGATCTCCATGGTGCTCATCCTCGTCGGCGATTATTTCCTGAGCGCCATCCTGGTCAGCCTGGGAATCGGGGGATGATCCGGATCGAGGGACTCGAAAAGAGCTTCGGCCGCAACAAGGTGCTGCGCGGTGTCGACCTGGAGATCAAGGAAGGCGAAACGCTCACGATCATGGGCGGCTCGGGCACCGGCAAGAGCGTGCTCATCAAGCACATGGTCGGCCTTCTTACGCCGGACAAGGGCCGCATCTGGGTGGACGACGTCGAGATCACCAACCTGGGCGAGGAAGAGCTTCAGAAAGTCCAGCGCCGGTTCGGCTACCTCTTTCAGGGTGCCGCCCTGTTCGACTCTCAGACGGTGGGGGAGAACATCGGCTTCGGCATCAAGCACCTGCGGCCGGACCTCGTCCCGCGGCTCAAGGAAGTGGTGGCCGAAAAGCTGGAGCTGGTGGGCCTCAAACCCGAGATCGCCGACCTGAAACCTTCCGAGCTGTCGGGCGGCATGAAGAAGCGCGTCGGACTGGCCCGGGCGATCGCCTATGAGCCTGATTACATTTTGTACGATGAGCCGACCACGGGGCTCGATCCGATCATGTCCGACGTCATCAACGACCTGATTCTTGGTGTGCAAAAGAAGCTCGGCGTGACCTCGGTGGTCGTTACCCACGACATGAACTCCGCCTATAAGATCTCTAACCGCATGGCGATGCTCTACCAGGGCAAGGTGGTATCCATCGGCACGCCCGACGAGATCCGAAACACCACCAATCCGCTGGTGAAACAGTTCGTGACCGGCTCGTCCCAGGGCCCGATCCAGATGCAGGTGCGTACCTTCGAATGAACCAGGAAACGAAAGTCGGCCTCTTCCTCCTTATCTCCATCTGCGCCATTGCCCTTTCCGCCATTTTTCTCGGCAACATTCATCTCTTCAAGCGCACTCACCGCTTTTACGTGACCTTCACCAACGTGGAAGCGCTGCCGCCCAAAGCCGCGGTCAAGATTGCCGGCGTCGAGGTCGGGTCCGTGCGCCGCGTCGAGCTCGTCGACGGCCGCGCCCGCGTCACCCTTGAACTCGACCCGGAGATCACGCTCTACAAGGATGCCCGCGCCAAGGTGGGCTCCACGGGCATTATTGGCACCAAATTTGTGGAGCTCTTTCCGGGTTCGCCCGCTCAACCCAAGCTGGACGTGAACTCGACCATCGTGGGAGACGAAGGCAGCGGCCTTCAGCAGATCGCTGACAAGCTTTCGAGGCTTTTCGACAAGAACGATAAATATGGCGACGCGATCGAGAACCTTCAGGAATCGATCGCCAACATCCGCAATGTCACGCGCTCGCTCAACGTCGCCATGGGCAACCACGCCGCCGAGATGGAAGAGATCGTGCTTAACATCAAGGAGATCACCGAGAGCGCGAAGGTCTTCACCGCGCATATCGAGGAGATTTCCACCGAGCGCAAGGAAGACGTGAAGATCGCCCTGGCCAAGTTCCGGGACATCGGCGTGAAGCTTGACGCCATCATCACCCGGGTCCATGAGGGTAAGGGCGCCATCGGCACGCTCCTCAACGACGAGCAGACCGGCCAGGACGTGAAGGAAGCCGTGACCTCCATCAAGGACACCGCCGCGTCGGCCAAGAAGGTGCTGGGCCGCTTCACGATGATCAACACCTATTGGAACTACCGTTACCGCTACGATTTCAGGGACGAGGAAAGCCGCTCGGACATTTCGGTCAAGTTCGTGCCGCGCCCGGGCAAGTTCTACGCCTTCGGCGCCACCAACGTGGGCGAATCGATCAGGGACGAGAAGAACGTGGCCTTCGAACGGAGGAACCGCATCATGGCCGTGATGGGCGCCGACCGCGGGCCGTTCACCGGCTATGTGGGCGTGATCGAATCACGCGGCGGCGGCGGGCTGGCGTTCCGGCCGCTCTTCTTCAACAAGAAGCTCTCGCCGCGCTTCGTGATCACTGCGGACGCGTCGGACTTCTCGCGCGATCGCACCGTCCTGGGCAAGCGTCTGGAAGGCGCCCTCGTGAACGTGGGGGCGAACGTGGCGGTCACGCGCTGGCTGTGGCTCGGTGCCCGCTGGCGCGACGTGATGGACCGCAGCGCCTTCCAGGCCTACGCCAACATCATTTTCCGCGACGAGGACCTGTCCTACCTCTTCGGCTTCGCATCGCTGGCAAACTAGCCGTGATGCGGAGTGGTATACTTTTCTAAATTCGCCGTTTTTCGCTCTGGTCCCAGGAGGACTTGCATGGCCGCGGTTTCGACGCGCCTCTACTCCCTTTCTCAGGTGGGTGGTCAATGCGTGATGGTTCTGGAAGAGATCGACGGGCCCCGCCTGCTCCCGATCTGGATCGGTCTTTATGAGGGCGGCGCCATCGGCATGGCCCTTTCGGGTCAGCAGTTTCCGCGTCCGCTGACGCACGACCTTTTCATGGTCGTCATCCAGCAGCTCGGCGCCAAGCTCAAGCACGTGATGATCACGGAGCTGAAGGATTCAACTTTTTACGCCGAGATCGCCGTTCTGAACGGGACGAAGGAAATGATCATCGACGCCCGGCCGAGCGATTCCGTGGCGCTCGCGGTGCGCGCGAACTGCCCGATCCTCATCAACGATGGTGTATTCAAGGCCTGCCCGGAGCTGCTCAAGCCGATCACGGAAGACGAAGTGAACGATTTTAAAAAGAAGTTGGACACGATGACCCCCGAGGACTTTTTCAAAGACCTCAAGAAGAAAGAGGGTGGTTCACCGGAAGAGTCCCAGTAAAGGAGAAACCATGTTTCATGTGATTCGTGGGGTTGCGTTGGTGCTTGGCCCCGTTATCGGTTTTGCGATTGGACGTTCGGCGGACGCGGCCCTTGTCGGTCTGGGCGTCGCCTGCCTGGTGGTGGCCGCGGAACTCGTCATCGAGAGAATTCCTCTCGACGCGCTCGTGTTCGGCGGCATCGGCGCCGTGGGCGGCGTCGTGGTGGCCAAAGTCGTCGAGTGGCTCGTCTTCAAGCTCGACAACCCCACCTGCTACCGTTTCATGTCCGACAACATGCTCGTCATCAACCTGGTCTTCGCCTATCTCGGCTGCGTGATCGCCGTGCGGAAGAAAGGCGAGCTTGAGCTTCTCGACAAGAACATCGTGGTCAAGGACACCAAGGTCCGCGATTCGAAGATCATCGACACCTCAGTGCTCATCGACGGCCGCCTGGCCGACATCGCGGAAACGGGTTTTCTTTCCGGACCGCTCATCGTCCCGCGCTTTGTTCTCCACGAGCTTCAGATGGTGGCCGATTCGGCCGACGCCATGAAGCGTCAGCGCGGCCGCCGCGGCCTGGACATTCTCAAGCGCCTGCAGGACAACCCCGACGTCAACGTCAAGATCTATGACAAGGACTTCCAGAATATCAAGGAAGTCGACACGAAGCTCCTTGAGCTGGCCAAGGAATTGAACGCGAAGGTCGCAACCACCGACTTCAACCTGAGCAAGGTGGCGGCGCTCCAGGGCATTCCGATCCTCAACGTCAACGATCTCGCGGGCGCGCTCAAATCGGTCGTCCTTCCGGGCGACACGCTCCCCATCTACCTCGCCAAGGAAGGCAAGGAACGCAACCAGGCCGTCGGTTACCTGGACGACGGAACCATGCTCGTTGTGGAAGAAGGCCGCCGCGCCATCGGTCGCCGCGTGAGTGTTCACGTCAGCTCCATTCTCCAGACGCCCGCGGGCCGCATGATTTTCGCCCGCATTCAGGAAGGCAGCACGCCGCATCACGTGGTGGAAGACCGCCCCAGTGGTGAGGTTTCCGCGCCCGGCGCCTGATCCGTGGCCACGGGGGTGGTCCTCCTTGCCGCGGGATCGGGCAATCGTTTCGGTGGACGCACCCCCAAGCAGTTCCTTCCGTTTAACGGTGAGCCGCTTTTCGTGGCCTCGCTGCGCGTGTTCGGCTCCGTGCCGTCCGTGAAAGAGATCGTCCTCGTGGCGCCGCCCGGCCGCTCGGGCGCCCTTCGCCGGCGCCTCCCCCGCCTTCCCGGTCGCGTCACGGTTTCCGTGGTGGACGGCGGTTCGTTCCGCGGCGCTTCGGTCAGGAACGGCGTGAACGCGCTCACCGCGCGCGTGAAGGTCGTCCTGGTTCATGATTCGGCCCGTCCGCTGGTCACCGCCGACATCGTCCGCCGGGTCGAAGCTGCGGCGCGACGCACCGGTTCGTCTCTCGCCGCCTGGCCCGTGGCCGACACGCTCAAGCAGGAGGGCCGGCGTGGACGCGTGGGCCGGACCATTCCGCGCGACGGCCTCTGGGTCGCCCAGACGCCGCAGGGTTTCCGCCGCGACGTCGCCCTCAAATGTCTTCTGAACCCGCGGCCCGGAGCGACCGACGACGTGGCATTGGTCGAGGCGCGGCGGCTTCCCGTCGAACTCGTCCCCGGCAGCCCGACGAACATCAAAGTCACCACTCCGCACGATTTGCGGCTGTGTCGGGCGCTCCGCTCATGACACGGACGGGCATTGGTTTCGATTCTCACGCCTTCTCCGAGGGCGGTACGCTGATGCTCGGCGGCGTGACGTTCGCGGGCGTGCCCGCGCTCCAGGGCCACTCGGACGGCGACGCGCTTGTCCACGCCATCATCGACGCCTTGCTCGGCGCGGCCGGCGCCGGCGACATCGGACAGCTTTTTCCCGACACCTCGGCGGAGTTCAAGGGAATGTCCAGCCTGAAAATGCTGGGCGTGGCGCTTGAGAAAGTGCGCGCGGCGGGCTTTTCCCCGTCGCACGTCGACGCGGTCGTGGTGGCCGACCGGCCGAAACTGGCGCCGGCGCGGGAGAAGATGTCGGCCGCGATCGCTGACGTCCTCGGGCTCGCCGCCGCCGACGTCAGCATCAAGGGGAAGACGCAGGAAGGGCTTGCCTGGTTTTCGGGCGGGCCCGGCGGCGTGGCGGTGTGGGCCACGGCGAACATCGAACGGAAGAAACCATGAGTGACCTGATTTTTCATAACACGCTGACCGGCCAGCCGGAACCGTTCGTGCCCATGCAGGCCGGGCAAGCGAACGTCTACGTCTGCGGCATCACGCCCTACGATGAGACGCACCTCGGACACGCCCGGTGCTACGTGGTGTTCGACGTGGTCAAACGCGTGCTTAAGAGCCGCGGTTTTGCGGTCCGCCACATTCAGAATTTCACGGACGTGGACGACAAGATCATCGAACGCGCGCGCCATAACAATGTGTCGGCGCTCGATTACCCGAAGAAGTACATCGAGGCCTTCAAGGCCCAGATGAAGCGCCTCAACGTTCTGCCCGCCGACCAGTATCCGCTCGTGACCACGCACATGCCGCAGATCGTCAAGCTTGTGGGCGAGCTGGTGGCCAAAGGATTGGCGTACGAGCTCGATGGCTCCGTCTATTTCCGCGTGCGCGACTTCGACCGGACGGCGCGCGCCCACGAGACTCTTCACCTGCCCAAAGGCTACGGCTCGCTTTCCAAGCGCGACATCGACGAACTGGAAGCGGGCGCCCGCGTGGAAGTCGACGACCGCAAGAAAGACCCGCTCGATTTTGCCCTGTGGAAGAAATCCAAGGAAGGCGAGCCGGCGTGGCCATCGCCCTGGGGGCACGGCCGTCCGGGCTGGCACATTGAATGCTCCGCCATGGCGATGGAATATCTTGGCGCCGAGTTCGACATTCACGGCGGCGGGCTCGACCTCGTGTTTCCGCACCACACCAATGAGGTTGCCCAGTCGGTGGGCGCCACCGGCAAACGCTTCGCCCACCTGTGGATGCACAACGGTTTCGTGACCGTGAACTCGCAGAAGATGTCGAAGTCGCTCGGAAATTTTTTCACGCTCACCGACATTTTCGCGAAGTTCGCCCCGATGTCGGTCCGCTACTTCCTGCTCACCCAGCATTACCGGAGCCCGCTTAATTTTTCGGACGTGGAACTGACGGTCGCCGACAAGACCTGGAAAGACCGGCTCTGCGGCGCTCACCGCGTAGCGCAGTCCTGGGTGGCGAGACTCGGGAAGGGGGATATCCAGCCCGAGCCGAGCGACAGCCGCGCCTCATTCGACGCCGCGCTGGCCGACGATCTCAACACCGCCGAAGCGCTGGGCGCCCTCAACGTTTTGTGCACGGAAATCTTCACCGCCGACCATGCCATGGCCACCGCGGCCCCGGGTGACCAGAAGTCGGCCTGGACCACGCGGTTCGCCGAGATCGATGCGATGCTTGGCGTGCTGGGCCTCCAGGTGCCGGCCGAGGAATCGTCGTGGCCGGACGACGTTCTGGCCCTCGTGCGCGAGCGCCAGGACGCCCGCGCGAAGAAGGATTGGGCGGCCTCCGACCGCCTGCGTGACGCTTTGAAAGCCAAGGGCGTGATCGTCGAAGATAAATCTGACGGTCCGCGACTAAAAAAGGTCTGACATGAAAAATGACAAAAGCCACCGCGGCCGACGCGGAAAGAACTTCGAGAAGAAACAGGACCGCCGGGGATTCGGCGATGCGCGCCGCGGCGCGAGGCAAGACGCGGCAGCCGGCCCGGCCGAACCAGCGGCCGAGCCGACCAACACCGCGGAGGCCCGGGGGCGCGAGCGCGAAGTGACCGATGTGGTGTATGGGCGCTGGCCCGTGCGCGAGGCGCTCAAAGCGGGGCCCGTGGGAAAGGTCTTCATCGCCCGCGGTGCGATCGGCGGACCGGTCGATGAGATCGTTTCGCTCGCGCGGGAGAAGCGCGTGCCTTTTCATTTCGTGGAGCGCCATCAGATCGATCGCATGTCCGGCGGCGGGGACGTCGTCCATCAGGGTGTGGTGGCGATGGTTCAGCCCATGGCATTTGCGGAACTAAGCGCCGTGTTCGAGGCCGCCAAGAATTCCAAAAGCAAGGGCGCCCGGCTTCTCTTCATGGACGGCATCACTGATCCGCACAATCTCGGGTCGCTGCTTCGGTCCGCCGTTTACTTCGGCGTCGCCGGCGCCGTGATCCCCAAGTGGCGGGCGGCCACATTGACGTCTACGGTGGTGCGGGCGTCGGCCGGCGCGGCCCGTCTGATCCCGGTCGCACAGGTGGCCAATCTGGTTTCAGCCATCGAAAGCGCTAAGAAAGAAGGTTTTTGGATTGTGGGTGCGGACATGGATGGCGTTAACGCCCGCACCGCCGACCTGCCTCGCCCGTTCGGTTTGGTGATGGGTTCGGAAGGCGAGGGACTGCATTCCCTGGTGAAGAAGAAGTGCGACGTGGTGGTCGGAATTCGCCGGCCTGACGCCGCTATCGGCATCGATTCTCTGAATGTGGGCGTGGCCGGCGGCATCCTTTTGGGGACTTACGCGTAATAGTGAAAACGCACGTTGCTATTTTGCGGAGCGTTATATTACCATCACCGGCGGTCGATTTTGTTCGGCCGCTTTCGGTTAGTATCCGAAAGGAAGCGTCACCCCATTTCCGCGGTCCGCCGTGCATGACCGCCGATGTAGCTCAATGGTAGAGCAACGGTTTTGTAAACCGTAGGTTGGGGGTTCGAGTCCTCTCATCGGCTTACCGACTTACTGAGACTTGGCTACCCCCTAACCTGTCTCCCTTGACATTGGTTGCTGATCAGTTGGTCGTCAGGGCTGTCGCTGAGCCCTAGCGGGCGACTTTTATTGTTCTGCTGTTGGTCAGAAAATTATCGTTAGTGGAAAGGAGTAGTCACACTATCTCTATGAAGAGCAAACTCACCCGGGTCATCCTCGCCGCTTCCGTTCTCGCCGTTCCCTTTTTCACCGGCTGCAAAAAAGATGGAGCTTCTTCCTCCGACAAGTCCGTGGTCATCTGGCATTGGATGACCGACCGAGACGAAGCCCTTCAGCAACTGGCCACCAAATACAAAGAGCAAACCGGCAACGACGTTCAGTTCCAGCTTTACGCTCCCTCTGACGTTTACCAGCAGAAAGTCCGCGTCGGCGCCCAGACCAGCAGCCTGCCCGACGTCTACGGCATCCTCGGCGACGCGCGCGACGTGGCGACCTTCGTGGAAGCGGGCCATGTCGAGAACCTCACCGTGGCGCTCGGCGACGGCGCCGGATCGTGGAAAGATTCGCTCTTTACCGAAGCGCTCGAAACCTCGTTCTTCAAGCCCGGTAACCCGTTCAGTGTTCCCGAGGGTTACTACGGCGTGCCGATCGACGTCACGACGATCCCGATGATCTACAACAAGAAACTTTTCAAGAAGGCCGGCCTGAACCCCGACGTGCCTCCCGCGACGTGGGACGAGTTCCTCGAAGCCGGAAAGAAGCTCAAGGCCGCGGGCGTCACCGGCTTCACGAGCGGGTGGGGCGAAGTCTGGCTCATCTACTCCCTCGCCTCTGACCTCGCCTTCAACAAGATGGGCGAGGGAAAAGTGATGAAGACCTTCCGCGGCGAGGTGCCGTACACCGACCCCGACTGGATCGACGTCTTCCGCGCGTTCGAGAATTTGCGCAAGGCCGGCTTCGTCGACCCCAGCCTCGTGACGCTGGGCAACAAGTCCGCCGAACAGGCGTTCGCGTCCGAGCGTTCGGGCATGACGTTCAACGGTTCATGGGCCGTCAACGTCTACGCCGGCATGAACCCCGCGCTTGAGTTTGCGCCGTTCCGCGTTCCCGCGCTCGGCAACAAATTCCCGCAGCCCGTTTGGGGCGGCGCCGGCTCGACCTTCATGGTCAACGGCAAGTCACCGAAAAAGGCCGCGGCCATCGAATTCCTCAAGTGGCTCTCGCAGAAAGACCAGGCCGCCTTCCTTGCGTCGTCGACGAAGAACCTTCCCGCCGTGAAGGACGTCAACGTGGAAGCCGCGCCGGTCCTGTCCGAATTCTCCGCCCTCATGAAAGATTCGATTCATCCGAATCGTTTCACCGTGAGCGAAGACCCGCGCGTGCAGGAAGTCTTCAACAAGGGAATTCAGTCCATCCTGATCGGCGAGAAAACGCCCGAGCAGGTGGGCGCCGACGTCGCCAAAGCCAAAGGGAAAGCCACGAGGAAATAAGTGGAGTCCCAGCCGATCGCATTGAAAAAGACCCTCAGGTCTCTCCTCGACTGGGGAACGATGAGCAATTACTTGTTCATCCTCCCGGCCGTGGCGATGTTCCTGACGTTCAACGTCTACCCGTACTTCAAGGTTTTTCAGCTCTCGGTTTATTCGTGGAACGGAATTTCCGGCGCCCCGCTGTTCGTGGGCCTGGAGAATTTCAAGGACATCCTTTTCGACAACCCCGCGTGGTGGGCGTCGATGCGCAACGCCCTCTACATCACCCTGCTCGCTCTCACGATCCAGAACGGCGTCGCGCTGCTGCTGGCCTGGCTCGTGGACCGCGACATCAAGGGCGGCCAGATCTACCGCTCCATCTTCTTCCTTCCGCCGATCCTCTCGGGCATCGTCGTCGGCCTCATCTGGAACTGGATTTACCAGGGCGACTTCGGATTGCTCAACGTGATGCTCGAACGCATGGGCCTGGGCGCTTACAAGCATGCCTGGCTGGCCGAACCCGGCACCGCGATCACCTCGCTGGCCGTCGTTCACATGTGGAAGGGTTTCGGTTGGGGCTTCATCATCCTGCTGGCGGGCCTTCAGGGAATTCCGCGTGACCTTTATGAGGCCGCACGCGTCGACGGCGCGAGCGAACTCCGCATCTTCTGGCGGATCACGGTGCCGTTGATGATCCCCGTGTTCATTTTGGTGTCGGTGCTCACCGTGCTCGGCACCATGCAGCTTTACGATCTCGTCATCACCACCACGCGCGGCGGCCCCGGTTCCCACACCGAGGTGCCCATGAAGCGCATCCTCGACGAGATCACACCCGGCTCGCGCCTCGGCTACGCCTGTTCGATGGGCCTGGTATTCGGCGCCATTCTCCTCGTGGTCTCCATGCTGCAGATGCAAATCTCGAAACGGGCGAAGGTAGACTAATGAGCGTGACCGCGGCCACTCCTGAACCGGCAGTCACTGCCGTGAAAGCCCGCTCCTTCAAAGCCGAGCGAACGATCGCGCGGATTAAAAGCGCCCTTCGCTCCACGGGCGCGCATCTCATCCTCATCCTCGTGGCCGCGAGCTGCATCTTCCCGCTCATCTGGATGTTTTCGTCGGCCCTGAAAACCAACGCGACTGTTTTCACCGACATGAGCCTTTTCCCGTCGAACCCCAACTGGGGCACCTTCGCCACGGCCTGGACCAAGGGCAAGTTTGGCGTCTACTTCTTCAACAGCGTCTTCTACACGACGATCTGCGTGTTTGGCGTGCTCGTGATCTCGTCGCTGGCGGCCTTTGCCTTCGCCCGCTTCCAGTTCCCCGGCAAGAACGCGATTTATTACACGTTCCTGGCCACGATCATGATCCCGGTGCCGGGCGCCATCGTGGCGCTCTACATCCTGCTCATGAAGCTGGGCCTGGTGGACACGCGGCTCGGCTACATGCTGCCGCAGATCAACGGCGGCCTCGCGCTTGGCCTCTTCATTCTCAGGCCGTTCTTCGAGCGAATACCCAAGGACCTGGAAGACGCCGCGCGCATCGATGGATGCGGCCGGCTCGGCATTTACTGGCACGTGGCGATCCCGCTGGCCAAGCCGGCGCTCGCCGTGGTGGCGCTTTTCACCGCGCTCAACGTCTGGAACGAATTCATGCTCGCGCAGCTCGTGCTTCAATCCCAGTCGCTGATGCCGCTTCAGTTGGGACTCGTCAAATTCTGGGGCGGAACCCTCACCGAATACCCGCTCCTCATGGCCGGCATGACCATCTCCGTGGTTCCCATCGTGATTGCCTACGTGTTCCTCCAGCGGCACATCATCGCGGGCGTGACGGCGGGCGCGCTCAAGGGTTAAAAGCTCCGCAATTCGGCGCGAGACGGCGAGCGGTTTTTTCACCCTGTTTTCCGTCGATAAAATAGCTTCCCGTTCCAACGAATTTTCGTACACTCTCGCTCCCTCTGGGCAGAGGCCTGGCACCCACCTAACCGGGCGCCGTAACACTGGTGTTAAAAGGGACCGATGACGCGAAAGTTTCGCACGAGCAGCGTTGCTCTCCTCTCCTTCCTGTTGCTCGAACTCACATCCTCTCCTCTCACGGCCAACCCGAAACCGGGCGAAGCGCGCTCCCCGCGCTTGACGGAATCCGTCGCGCCGGTGGACTACGCCGCTTACGGCACGTTCGAGAACGTCGGCACGCCGCGCTACCGGTATGTCATCACGGACCGCGCGGCTCTCGCCGAAGAATCGGGCGCCGGCATCTTCCCCAACGACGGCAACCTTTCCGACGACCCGGAGTTCAGGCGCCTTCTCGCCGCCCACCGCCTCGACGGACCGCTCGACAAGTTCCGCCCCGAGGTCGACCCCGTTTTGTCCTATTACAAATGGGTTTCGCAGAAAGGCGCGCAGAACCAGGGACTGCGGCTCTACAACATCGCGCGTAGCCTCGAGGAGATGGGCCGTCTGTGGCAGGCGCTCAAGGCCTATCACGCCGTGGTGGTCCACTTTCCCAAGTCAGTGAGCTGGCAGGACGGCTCGCCGTGGTACGTTGGCGTCTCGGCTCTCGACTCGGTCCACCGCTTAATCGGCCAGCACCCCGAATGGAAGCTCGACCTGGTCGATGCCAAAATCCTGGTGAAGAACGGCTATGACAAGAAGGCGACCAACGACATCTTTGAGATCAGCCCTGGCCAGTGGGCCGATCGCGCGCAGCGCGAGAAACGCGCCGAGATGGATCGCCCGCGCACCACGTTCGAGCGCGGGAACGTCCGCTTTGTTCGGGTCGGCGACGGGGGATGGCAGCTTCGCGTGAACGATCGACCCTTCCTGATTCGCGGCATCTCCTACTTTCCCACGCCCATTGGGCGCAGTCCGGATTGGGGTTACAAGCCCCACTCGGACTGGATGACCTCGGACGAGAACCGCAACCGCCGGGCCGACGGGCCCTACGACAGTTTCGTCGACGCCAACGGCAACAACAAGCAGGATGACGATGAGCCCGCCGTGGGGGACTTCCGCCTCATGGAGAACCTGGGCGTCAACACCATTCGCCTCTATCACCACACCTCCAACGGTGACCTGATGCGCGAACTATCGGACAACCACGGGATCAAAGTTTTGATGGGGGACCTCGTGGGCGCCTACACGGTGGGCTCGGGCGCGGCCTGGGAAGACGGCACCGACTACAGCAACGCCATGCAGCGCGAGAAGATGCGCGCGAGCGTCCGCCAGATGGTCATGGACAACAAGAACGAGAGCTACGTGCTCATGTGGGTCCTGGGCAATGAGAACAACCTGGGCCACGGAAATAATGCGCGAAAAGATCCCCAGACCTACTACCGCTTTATAAACTCCCTCGCCCGTATGATCCACTCGCTCGATCCTTCCAGACCGGTCGCCCTGTGCAACGGGGACATTGAGTTCCTCGATCTCATCACGCGGGAATGTCCCGACGTGGATGTGCTCGCCATCAACGCCTATCGCGGAAAGCACGGCATGGGCGAAAGTTTCTGGTCAGGCCTTAAGGAAATCTGGAAGCGGCCCGTGCTGATCTCCGAGTTTGGCTGCCCCGCCTACAATGGCGAGCAGAGCGCCGAAGACGCCGAGAACACCCAGAGCGCCTACCTCGTCGCCAACTGGAAGGACATCGAATCGCACGCGGCCGGATCGAAGACCGGCAATGCCATCGGCGGCGTGCTCTTCGAGTTCGTCGACGAATGGTGGAAGGCCGGGCCGACGTACGACGCGTCGGTTCAGGACAAGCGTCCCCAGACCAAGGGGCCTTTTCACGGAGGATGGATTTACGAGGAATGGCTGGGGCTCACGACGCAGGGCGACGGCGACAAAAGCCCCTTCCTCCGGCGGCTGCGCCCCGCCTACACCGCTTTTCAGAAAGGGCCCTGGCACGAGCCGATGAATTTCCGCACCGGCGCCAATATCGCCGGCCAGCCTGAGGCAGCCGATGCGAATTAGCGGCCGCCTCCTCATCGCGGCCACGCTGGCGACGATCCCGGTTCTGCCCGGGTTCGCCGCTGAATCCTCCTACCTCGAACCCGGCACCTTCCGGTTGTCCCACGAGCTCATTCTCGAAGCCCTTCTTCACAACACCGTCGGCGGTTTCCGGGAGACCGACGACGACCTGAACAAAACCTACGCCAAGACGGGCAACGGCAAGGGCCCCGCCAAGTCCGATTTTGGCCAGTCCCTCCTCACGGAGGCGGCGGCCCGCTTCTCTCCCGGCATTTTCACCCGCGTCCTCTTCGAGCTTCAGGGCGGCTACGCCGACCGGTTCTGGCGTCCCATCAACGAGAATCACCGCCTCGACAACCAGGACCGGCACGCCGTCATCCGCCAGGCCGAGGCCAAGCTCGACCGCGACGAATGGTACGTGCACGGGTTCTATGGCGTCGGCCACGACAGCTGGGAGGGAAAGGGCGACTTCTTTGGGCTCTATCCCGCGTCTTATCCTGATGATGACTATCTGCGCCACTCCGGCTCGTTCGGGATTTACCCCGACAGCTTCAAACAGGATCTCTTCCTGAACATTTCCGGCCGCCACGCGCCGCAGGGCTTCGAAGCGGGCGGGCGCCTGCTCGGCTTCGAAGGCGCCGTCGCCTACGGCGACGAGCTCGCCTGGGGCCTTGAGCCGTCCGTTTACGCGCGAACGTCGACGGGGTTGGGGACCGGCCGCATCACCGGCGTGGTCAAGGACGAGCAGTTGCCGTCGTCGCTGACGTTGAACGGCGAAGAGAACCATGTCCGCTCGGGCGCGATCTCGTATGACGTCACCACCGAGGAGGGGAACCGGTGGCAGGCCGGTGTGCTCTATAGCCCTTACCGGTCGGGGGAAAATTACGTGATTGCCCGTCCGGTGCCCGCGGGCACCGGCCTGCAGGGGTCGTCGTGGGAAATCGGCACTCGCAAGGCGAAGAAGGAAGACGGCCTGGCCGAGCGCATTCGAATGGAGCGGCACGCCGCCCTTTTCAGCCGCGAGTGGACGCTGATGATCGATCTCCTTCACGCGGCCGTTCTGGCCGGCAACAAGGACCAGCTCGACTTCCGGCTCGCCACGGACGTGGCCCCGACGCTGCGCGGCTCCATCCATTACACCTACCGCCGTCCCATCGAGGGCCCCGTGCCGCTGCTGCGTGAAGGCACGGCGCAGAACCCCGGCGCCATCGTTTCTCAGCCGCGCGGCCCCGAATCGCCTTTCTTCGTCGACTGGAACAACCGCGAGGCGGTTTTCGTGGTGACCACCGTCGCCTTCGATCCCACGCCCGGCACCAGCCAGTTGGTTTATGACCCCGAGGTCCTTCAGGCGTGGAACCTGAACAAGGGCGAGAACGCCCGCGTCGCCTTCGCCGTGCAGCACCGGATGTCGGATTACCGCACGACCATGGACCGTCAGGCGTATTACAACGACCAGGGCGACATCGTCTTCGATCCACCGTCGAGGATCGGCGCCTGGGCCACCGATGGCTTCATCCACGAAGGGCGCGTGCTGGCCCACGGTCATACCCGACCGGCGAACTGGCTGCTGGGCGTGGCGTTCGGCCAGCAGCTCGCGATTTCCAACGTGGCCTACTCGAACGATGCTTCCGTCAATAAACCGATTACCGAGTATTATTCAATCGAAGGCCGTATCCAGCGTAACCCGCTGGCGCTGTGGGGGCACTACGGCAGCGGCGTCTGGGGACCCGAACCCTTTCAACACTTTTTCGGAGAGACCTTCGACCGCCTGTGGGGACTCGGCGTGACGTGGAGCATCACCTCCAACACGACCGTGGACCTGAGCTACCTGGCGGCCCGGCAGGACGATGATCTGTTCCTGGCGCCGGACCTCGGTTCGTACGACGAGTACCGGATGGTCTTCTCCCATCGATTCGGCTTCCTGTTCCTGTTTGAGGAAGCCGCGCGTCCCGGGTACCGCGCGCAGTAAATTCCCGGCCCCTGAGAGTGGGGCTGCAGCAAGATAACTCTCAATAACATGGAGGAGCTCATCATGAATAAGAAGACGATCATCTCAGCCGTTGTTCTCGCCGCCGGCATTATGGCGACGGGTATTCTTACGGCTGCAGACAAGCCTGCTGCGAAAAAGGCGGCGGGCGCCGCGGAAGATACGTTCTATATCTTCTCGGACCGTGGCTCTCGGTTGAACCACTACATCCCGTCGGGATGGATGGGCGACTATGGAGATCTGAAGATGAACCAGGGCTGGGTGAAGGGCAATACCCCGGCGACGGCCAAGAAGAAAGAGGCCAAGGCAGGCGACGCGGCAGCACCCGCCGGACCGGCCGAAGACACCTGCATTCAGATCAAGTACAGCGGCGAGCGCAAACAGGGCAATGGATGGGCCGGTATCTACTGGCAGCATCCGGCCAACAACTGGGGCGACAAGCGCGGCGGTTTCGACCTCTCGGCCTACTCGAAGATGTCGTTCGAAGCCAAGGGTGAAGTCGGCGGCGAAGTCATCGACAAATTCTTCATCGGCGGCATCACCGGCCAGACGGAAGAAGGCGACTCCGATGAAGCCTCCGTCAGCCCCGTGACGCTCACGAAGGAATGGAAAAAGTACGACATCTCCCTCAAGGGCCTCGACATGAGCCACATCATCGGCGGTTTCGGCTTCGCGGCCAACGCTGACGCGAACCCGAGCGGGGTCATGCTCTACGTCGACAACGTCAAGCTCGAGAAATAAAGTTATTTCCTTCCCGTCCGCTGCGCGCGCCTCGAATCATCGAGGCGCGCGCGGCAAAACGGTGGGAACGTGAGATGAACAAAAAACAGGCACTCATTATCGCGGCGGCGCTCTTCATGAGCGGCTGCGCGCCGATGAACGAAGCCGTCCAGAAGCCCCGCGGTGCCGAGGTCTACAACCTCAGCCAGGGCAAGGCGGAATCGATCGCGGCCAAGAAAACCGGACTTCCGCTGATCGTTTACGGCGAAGGGCCCGGCAAGACGGGCACCTATGTCCCCAGCGGGTACATGGGCGACGCCGGTTCCATGAAGCTTCTTTCCACCAATTTTTCCGCACCCCTCGCTGACGGTAAGCCGGGGCAGGCCGGCCTCAAGATCGCGTACACGGCGAAGGGCCCGGCGGGATGGGCGGGTGTTTACTGGCTCGCGCCCGCCAACAACTGGGCAAAAATCAAGGGCGCGGGTTACGACCTCAGCGAATCGACGAAGCTCACGTTCTGGGCCAAGGGCGAGCGCGGCGGCGAACGCATCGCCGAACTCAAGATCGGCGGCATCGTGGGTCCGTACCCCGACACCGACAGCGCCAACCTTCAGGGCCTCAAGCTTACCGATGAATGGAAAAAGTACGAGATCGATTTGACGGGCAAGGACCTTCGACACATCGTCGGCGGCTTCATGTTCGCCGTGCGGCGCATGGACAACGGGCGCGGCGCCACCTTCTATCTCGACGAGATCCGCTACGAGGGGCCGGAAGGCGTTATCGCGGCCATTGAGGCGGTGGCACCGTGAAGAGCGCGGCACCCCTCCTCCTTCTTCTGGCCCTCGCGGTTGGCACGACCTCCTGCAAAAAGAACCCCATTGAGCGCCTCGTGAACCCGTATGGCGACAGCTCGGTCCCCGGCATCAGCGGCACCTATACGATTTTCGACGACGAGCTCAAGACGGGCGGCGCCGTGGGTTTTATTCCGTTCGGCGAAAACCAGTCCATCGATTTTTCCGACAAGACGTCGCCCCGCCGCAGCGCCAACCACGTCCGCTACCAGTGGAACGGCCTCGACACCTCGAGCACCACGGCCGGGGCCACCCAGCACGATTTCGCGGGCTTCTCGCTTTTCTTCGCGCCGACCATCGGCGCCGTGCCGACATCGCCGGGCGTTAACCTGTCGCTCGGCGGCTACACCATGATCAAACTGTGGGTCCGCGGTGAGCTCTCCGAGGGAAACCGGCTGCGCATCGAAGGACCGGATGACGGCGATTCGTTCACCCCAACCGCGCGCGTGGAGCTTTCCGCCGACCAGTTGGGCCAGGGATGGCAGGAGATCACGCTGCCCATTCCCGTCACCGATTTCCAGAGCGTCAAAGTGTTCATGACGATCTCGCTTCAGTATTCCCAGCCGCCGCGCACCACCGCCGCCGGCGACGGGGGAACCGTGTACCTCGACGACATTCGGTATGAATAAATTGCTGAAGAAATTTCTGGCGCTGACGCTGGCCGCGGCCCTCATGGGCGGCTCGGTGCCCGCCAGCGCCGTGGGCCCGAGCGAAGGCAGCGATTACAGCCCTGGCGGGATGGGTGTGATGGGTGAGGCGGGAAAGGCCGTCGTCGACCGCGTGTTCGGCGTGAAGGGCGAGGCCGCCGACATCCGCTACCACGCCCTTGAGCTCTCCAACCACTCGCCGGTGAATGCCGGCATCCGCTCGGCCCTGTTGCCGGGCTGGGGCCAGCAGTTCAATCGCCAGCCCGTGAAGGCTGCCGCCCTTTTCATGGTCATCACTGTCGGGGCCTTCGGGGCCGTG
>Ga0163144_10008459_pt1 | contig 22268 bp, 29 predicted proteins | sample OliLak19BULKMAT1_FD_123175 | JGI IMG/M metagenome (GOLD analysis project Ga0163144, IMG submission 123175) | Freshwater microbial mat bacterial communities from Lake Vanda, McMurdo Dry Valleys, Antarctica - Oligotrophic Lake LV.19.BULKMAT1 | ecosystem: Environmental > Aquatic > Freshwater >... | reverse complement strand
ACTAGAAGGGTTACAAGTCAAGAGGCTAAGGAAATACTTAAAAATAACCCAACAGGCAGACTTATTACTTCAACGACAATGCTTAAACAATTACCAAAGAAGTATAGAAAATGAGTTTCTTCCAAGATTCAACAGTTCAGGACTTAGTGCAAAGCTCAATTGAGAAGGTGGACAGCCTTGAGGAGAGCGAACAGCGAAAGCTTTTGAAGATATTTAGAAAAGTACGCCAGGAGCTTCAGGACAGGCTGCTTGCCATACCGCCAGGCACGTTTACAGAGCAGCAAATGAATGTGACATTGATTCAGGTCGATGCTGCGATCAGGGCGATCAATAGAGACCTTAAAAGGGGCATGGTTGACTCAAGCGAGATCATGGCAACCGTTGGAATAAGCCATCTTGTTAAAGAAATCACTAAATGGAGCAAGCACTTCGAGGGTTCTGTCACTCCCCTTAATTTCGAGGCTATCTTAGGAGTTATTGATTCAAAAACATTCTTGGTTAATAAATATGAGGCTTCTATAGATGCCTACTCTTCTGCTTTAAGAGCACAAATAACATCAAATATAGCTCAAAGTATGATTATGCGGGACACACAGGATAGAACTGTTAGCCGCTTAGTGTCAGACGTTGGTCGATATTTCATGGGTGAAGAGTGGAAGTTAAATAGGATCGTCAGAACGGAGATGCATCAGGTTTACAACTATTCTAAAATGAAGGGCATGATCAAGGTTCAGGAAAACACTATACCCGACTTAAAGAAATCTCTAATGCATCCGATGGATATGCGAACGGGTGAAGATAGCAAGGCTTTGTCAAAAGATAATCCAGTTGTGGACATTGATCAGCCTTTTGTGTTCACATGGAATGGCAAGAAGAGAGTCTTTCAATTTCCTCCGGACAGGCCCAATGATCGTTCAATCCTGGTGCCATATAGAGAGAGTTGGAACAAGCGTTCTGCTGGGTTTTTGCCTGGTGGTAGGCTTCGAGTATATTAAATAAATATTCTAGCATTTTAGATGTTAGAATAAACATTAACAACGGCCTGGCGCCGAAGGAGTTACAGTTATGGAATCGCAAACTACTCAGGCAGTAGATAGCACAGAAAATGTTGTGGCTAAGGCCACGACTGAGACGACCACAGAAACAACTGATTCTGGTAATCAGGAGCCAAGTTGGTCGACAGATCAGAAGGTCTACATAGACAATCTGAGAAAAGAAAACGCTAAGTACAGAACTAAGTCTAAGGAGTTAGAGACTCAATATACTGGTCTTTCAGAGCGATTTTCTAAAGTAGAGAAGGGGCTTAAGGGAATGTTTGGTGATTCTACGGAGGATGATATGCCACCGGAGAAGAAACTAGAAGCCATTCAAAGTCAAAATGAACAATTGGTTCTTAACAATGCCTTAACTGAGGCTGCGTTAGAGTACGGTATTTTAAAAGAAGATTTTTCTTATTTCAAATTTCTTGTTCAGGAAAAACTCGGCGGTCTTGAGGACGGCGGGGAATTAACTGAAGAAGATTTAGATGTTATTGCTAAGAGTGCGAGACGGTCTCGCGCTACTTCAACTAGCGTTGAAGAGGGTGGTGCGGCTCCTGAACAGCAGGGCGGTATTTCTTTGGAGCAATTTTCAGCTATGGGAATAAACGAAAGAAGTCTTTTATTTTCTAAAAACGAAGCTCTATATAAGCAGTTAGTCTCTCAGGAGCGATCAGCTAAGGTTAAAAAATAAATAGGAGTTTAAAATGGCCGCTACAGCAAGTACAGATTTCGTTTTCGCACCGAAGGTGTGGAAAGAACATATTTCAGCGTATTTTCGTTCAAAGTTAGTTTTTGGGGCAATTGCAATGAACGACGACAGTCTTACGCAAGAGCCGGGTACAACAATTAACTTTCCTTACTTTAAAAAGATAGGTGCGGCAGAAGAGCCAGCAGAGTCAGCGTCATTGAGCGTTGATTCTTTGTCTGATGATTCTTTTAGCGCGACTGTAAAAGAAGTGGGTAAGGCAGTTGGTATCACAAAAAAATCATTCAAAGTAAGTGCAGCTCGAACAGAGCGAGTTATTCAAGAGATCACCTCTCAAATTGGTCGTGTTCATGCTGAGAAGCTTGACGCTGATCTTTTAACTGAGTTGTCTTCTGTTGGTAACTTTATTGCGCCAACAATGTCTGTTACGGGAAAGAATGTTAGATCAATAAACAGCGGTAAAGTTACTGCGTTCGGCGATTTGCATAAAGATGCAGTTGCTTTGCATATTAACTCTCTAGACATGCTTGACGTAATGAACGATTCAACTGCGGGTCTGTTAAAGGCAGATGCGCTTGATCCGATGATTCAGGTTCCAGGTTATGCTGGCCGATTATTGGGCATGGCGGTTTTTGAAGTTGATTCAGTAGCTGCGGGCACTTCTTATGTTCATAAGCTAGATCCTTATGGTTACATTTTGAAGCAAGACATGGAGCTTGAGTCAGACTATGACATTCTTGCGCGAGAGTGGGTTTTCACAGGTAACCAATGGTATGCTGTAAAATCTTTCCACAGCAAGATTGATTCGAATGATCTTAAAACGGCCAAGTTGGTTTATACATAATTAATGGCGGGGAATAATCCCCGCTATTTTATCTTTTTAGGAGAAAAAATGAAATATTTATTAAGTTTAATGGTGATGTTTACAATGTGTGTGGCTAACGCCGCTTTAAATAACGAGAATAACCCACAGGCTAGATGTGTTGCTCTAGGAAGCCCTAGCGTAGATGCTACTCTCTTGGGTGGCGCAGTCGGCGGTAAGGGCTGGAGAGTTTTATCAGTTTCTCTTGTAAACGGTGGTACTGTTACCGCAAGTGATACTAATTACGTGAGTGTTGAGTTGCGAAGAGGAGCGACTGTTGTAGCAGAACTTGATTCAAGAGCTGCTCATGAAAGTGGACTTCTTGCAAACACTTTAGAGCCGCTTAATTTAGTTACTGCTCAACGAGACATTGCTTCAGGCGCTATTCTAACGGTTGTTTATGATGAAACCGATGCTGGAACAAATGTTGCTTTGACCGGAGCTATGCTTTGCGTTCACTATGCGGTAAAATAGCATGGGAATGATGCTTAGAAACCGCAATAAAAAGAAGATGGCTCCTCCGAAGAAAAAAGAGGAACCTATTTTAAAGCAAGAGGTAAAAAAGCGTGGCCCTAACAAGCAAGCAAAAGCATAAAGTCGTTTTCTATCTTGGCTGGTCTGGACTCACTTTAGTGAGTGGGTCTAGTCAGTACAATTCAATAGTAAATAATCGGCTGGGGTCTACTCTTAACATAGACATTGAGAACATAGCCAAAGGGCTATTAGAGCGCCTTGAGATGTATGACAAATGCTTGGACGAAGCTAAGTGTAGGCTTGCCGCTTCGAGCGTGGACAACATTGATATGAATCCACGAGAGGTTGAAATGCTCAAGAAGGAGCGTATGCGCTTGATTCGAGAGCTTTCAGATCACTTGGACATACCTATTACGAAATCTAGCGGAAATATGGTATCGGTGGTGTCGTGAGTGGTAATTTACGCGCAAGCCTTTCTGGTTGCATAGACAAGATTCTAGGCATTAGAGAGGGCATTGGCGCACAGCTATCGTATGTTGATATTGTTGAGCGGACTTGGAGCGGTCAGCGGCAAGGTGACGGTACGTTTACTGATGTTTTGACTCGTATTATGCCTACGCCTGGCATTATGGATTATAGCCATAATGTAAATATAACTGAGGCAGGTGCGGTTAAGTCCGGTGACTTAATTTTAAAGGGTATTTCGCCGAAATACACTGAGAGCCAACTAAAGACTATCACTAATACTAAGAACAAAGAAAAGTTTTATAAGTTAGGAAAACACTATTACACTTGTGTTAATGTGGTTGAGAAATTAGTTACATGGGATGTTCAAATTAGAAAAGTAAGTCAAGATGAAACCGAGAGGGGTTGAGTATGGATGGATCAAATGAGGCAGGAAAACCAGGGTCAGGACATTATGAGAAGCCAGTTGCATTCGGTCATGCAGTAGGTCCACAGGGACTAGGCGGGGCATTAAAGGGTCAGACTGTAATGGGCGTGTCTAATCCCAGAGGCCAAGAAGCTCAGAAATTGGGCGGCGGTATTGTTATGGTTCAGGGCGCACTGGAGCCAAAAGTAGGTAAGTAATATGGCTGCTCAAGAGGGTAAGGTTCGATTTATAAGAGTTAGAGGCAAGGTTATCCCTATAAAAGATGATGGTAAGGCGACTGTTCAGAAGGCATTAAAAGGCGTTGCTATTGGTAAAATGGGATCCAAATACATGAAGAAAACGGCAAAGAGGGACGAAAAATTATCAAAACAGGGCGTAAAGGCTGGTCGTGCTTCGTTAGTTGTTGCGGCTGCTGGAGCTGTCGCTTCAAAGTTTACAAAGCACAAGGGCATGGGATTGCTTGTTGCTGGAATTGGTGCAATGTCTGCACTTAGCCTTTATGGATTCGCCGAGGGAAGATCAACTTCTTCTAAAGTTAGAAGAATGGCTGCAAAAGACTTAGTTGGAGAGAAAATAGACAAGAAAAAAGCTCCGGCTCCTCTCGGCGCAGCTACGCAGAGAGCTTATAAGGAATGGGCGCATATAAAGAAACAATCTACAGGGTTTTAAATGGCCAAAACGGTACAGCTAGAAAACTTTTCAAGAGAAATTAAGGAGTTTTCAGAGGCTACGCTGAAGGAACAAAAGGCGTCTGTTGTTAGTGGAATTATGAGATCAATTCCTGACCTTGTGGCGGCAAGCCCAGTTGATACGGGATCGTATGCTTCAAGTTGGGATTTTACTGAAACAGAAACAAGTGCTATTTTGGGAAATTATGCGCCTCACGCGCCGATTATAGAGAAGGGTGCAAGGCCATTTACGCCTCCAATTGCTCCACTTCTTGCCTGGGCAAAAAGAGTTTTGAAAGATTCGAGCCAGCCACCAAAATACTCTAAAGAAGTTTGGGGTTTGGCCCGAGGAGTGCAGAACAAGATCTCAAGAGTGGGAATGAAGCCAAGGAATATATTAGAGAAGGCCATTCCAATGATTATTGATAATATTAAGGAAGAATTAAAACGTGTCAGATAGCACATTATCAAATGAGTCTATAAGTGAGGTTTTGCCAAAAGCTCTTGGCGAATATTTAAAATTAAATGTTCCTGGCATTAAAGAATTTTACGATGAGTTTCCTAATGCAAGCGTCGCATTTAAAATGCCAAGTGTTTCTATTATTTCTAAAAACTATGAGTTTTCGCCAGAGATGAGTCCTTATCGAATAAGTACAGGAACAATTGTTAACAACAAGGCAAAGGTCTTATACGTTGTAGGAGACTACGAAGTTGGAATACAACTAGATATCTGGGCCGGATCTAAAGAAGAAAGAGATGATCTTTTTGACGCTACGTTTAATTCATTAAACCCAAAGATTAGTCCTATGGGCTTAACATTAAAACTTAATGAGTATTTTGATTCGTTGTGTGATTATCTTTATGTGGGTCATGAGTTCGCCGACAGTGATGAAAGGTCGCAGCGGGATGAGTGGCGAGCCACGCTTTCGTTACTTGCTACTTGCAAAGCGATAAGAGACAGGAAAGAATTTATTATAACTGTGACTCCAACTCCTGCACAAATAGAAGCAGTTCCAGAAAGTGAAATTTCTACTAAGGTTGTTGTAACAAATTAAAGATTAAAGGGAGAAAATAATGGGAATTTTTAGAACAAACGATCCTACTCAGTTTGATGACATTGATGGGATTATTATAGATGAGCAAGCTCCACCTCCGTCGATTGGTGGCGTAGCCGCGAATGTAGGAATTTTAGTTGGTCAGTTTCAAAGAGGGCCACTGGAGTTATCTTTGCCGATTTCTTCGATAGGTGAATTTTTAGAACTTTACGGTAAGAGTGCTTATTCTGGAAATAAGCAATTAAAGAACAAAAAGTTTGGCCAATTGAGAATTATCAGGGCTGCTGCGGCTTTGGCTGTTAAGGCTACTCAGACGGCAGACACTAAGATTAAATTTGACGCTAAATATGTCGGCGCTTACGGTAATGACATTAAAGTGACAATAGCTGCAGGATCAAATGTTGGCAAAAAATACACGATTCAAGACACTGGGGTTGGGGCTGTTTTGCCAGTTGAAGTATATGATGATGTTTTGATTGCTGGTGTAACTTCGCTAACATTTGCTGAATCAAAGTTGGTTGATGTTACTGTTCTAAGCACCGCATCAGAGCCAGCGAACCAAGTAGCTACAGTGTTGGCTACAGGGGCAGATGGCACCATTGCGAATGTTGATTATGAGACGGCAATTGCTAAAGCTGGAGTGGAAAAGGCAGGAAATGTTCTTTTCTTAGATGTTTACAATTCGGTAAGAAATGGTTATCTAAAAGTTCACGCGGCAGAAACGCAAGATAAGATGGTTATTGCTTGCGGCGCAGAGGGTGACAATAGAGCTGCGGCGATTTTAGATGCAGCAAACAATAGAGACTCAGACGGTCGAATTATCTACGCTTGGCCTTATGTGCAAACAAGAGTGGATGGGGTTTTAGAATTTACTCCTCCGGCGTCTTGGCTTGCTGCGATCTTTACACAAATAAGCCCACACGTTGCTTTGTCATTTACTCAAAACACTAAATTTTTAAGTGGCATAACTGATCTTAAGTATAAAGAGTCAAGAAATGGCTTTATAGCTTTGGATGCGGCTGGTGTTTGCTCACTTGAGCTTGATTCAGACATTGGGTTCTTGGTTAAAAACGCGGTAACTACTCAGATTGCAAGTAGTTCAAAAAGAACAATTTTGCGCCGAAGAATGGCAGATTTCCTACAGGATTCAATCGCCTTTTTCTTGAAGAATTATCAAAATGATGTGAATAGCTTAGAAAAAAGAACAGAAGTTAAAGGTGCTATTTTAGAATTTGATACTAGGCTGGTGCGTGATGGCATTTTGCCAGGTTCGCAAGATGTTAAAGGTGGTGCTCCCCTTCTAGTTGATACGGAGAGTCTTAACACGGATGCGGTAGTTGCTTCGGGAATGTTTAAAATTTTATACAAGCGCAGGATCTTCAGCTCTATGCGGTACATTGTACTGACAGCAGAGATCGGTGAATCTGTCGTAGTAACGGAAGGAAATTAAAATGGCTAATCCAAGTATTCGCGGTCATAAGGGTCAATTCAAAATTTTTGAAAACGGTCAGTTATCTAACATTGTGGACATTACGTCGGTAGATGTAAGTATGGACGCAAGTTTTCAAAGAACATTCTATGTTGGGCGACCACTCGCAGAGGGAGACCAAAGCATAGACGGTTGGTCAGGTTCTCTTGAGATGGAAGTAAAAGATGCTTCTGTTGATGAGTTTATTGACGCGCTTATTACTAATAATCTAAATGGCATCGGTGTCAGTGATTATACTTTCCTTAGTTCTGAGGAATACGGAAACGGCACAATGCGTTCTTATGTATATTTTGACGTTCAGTGGAAAATGAGCAAGCGTCAATCAGGAATGACTGAGAAAATGACTAAGCGTCTTGATTTTCAAGCGTCTGGTCGAATAGCAATTTAATAAGTTAATAGTTAACAAGGAGTTAATGTTATGGACGTTTATAAGGTGGTATTATCATCTAAAAAAGAAATAGTGCTCAGGCAAATTAAGATCAAAGATCAAGAGCTTGCAGCAAAGGCTTGTGGCCGTCACGGAGACGATAATAAAATTGCGATGGCAATAGCCATGCAAAAAGAGTTATTAAAAATTCTTCTAGTTGAAGTTGACGGTAAAACGATCAAGGCAGTTGAAAAAGAAGACTTGGACGCAATATTAACATATCAAGAATATATGCAGCTAATGGGCGTAATGGGAAAGATCACTGATGTTGGTGATTTGGGAAACGTACCGGAAATAGAAATTATGACCTCTGGAAGCATATAACATGGATTTGCAGATATACAAGTCTTAGACCTGTAGACGTTTTAGACCTGGAGCCTTATCAGTTTAAGATTTTATCAGAAGTTCTCGCAGAAATAATTGAGCGAGAGTCTGGCGGGAGCTAATAGTGATTAATAAGGCCTTTACCGTACTAACAGAGTTTAGATTTGAAGCTGGATCTGCCATTGCGAACACTGGCGCGCTTCAGAGCGCAGTTCAGGGCGTATCAAATGCGGCAGACCAAGCACTAATCTCATTTGAAAAATTAACACTAGGAATCGGAGCAAGTTTTACTGGTGGCGGCGGCATATTAGGCATATTCGCGACGGCAATTCAAAGCTCCGAGAAGTTTCTTCAAACACAAGTTGCCTTGGCTAATGTTCTCGGTAGAGGTTCTGGATCTTTTGCTGATAGAATGGATTTTGCTGATAAAAAAATGGGTTCTATTATAGCGAAGGCGCGAGAGTTTGGTTTACCAGCAGAGGCATTAGCTGGAATAACTAAGGTTCTGACTCCAATTCTAGCTCCAAAATTAGGTGGTTCGAAGGCAATTGATACATCAATCGATCTAGGCAGATCATTCTTAAAGGCTGCGCCGACTCTTGGAATGGACCCTTTTATGGCTCAAGATAATTTGCAGAGGGCTATGCTTGGAAACATAGATGCCGGAGATCAGTTATTTATGACACTGACACAGGACACAAAAGCAATGCAAGGCTACATAAATAATGCTGAGAAGTTTAGAAAATTACCTCTTTTAGAGAGAATTAAACTATTAACTGCTGCATTAGAGGAATTTTCTGGTGATACGGCGGTTGTCGAAAGAATGATAAATTCTGTAGGCGGCCAGATGCAGATTCTCAAAGACTCACTGACCGGACTAGGTTCTATTCTTAAGACGTTGGGTGATGTTTTATCTCGAACTATTGTTCAGATTTTAACAAAAGTTAATAAATTTATTCAAAATGATTTGGCTATTGCTGTTCAAAGATTAGCATTAGTTATAGAGCCGTTTACTAGAGATCTAAAAAGTCTTTACGCTACTATTATGCAATTAAGGTCTTTAAAGAGTGATTTGAATAGCGCCGGCTCATTTATTTTCAAAATTGGGGCATTAGTAGGGATTGGTGAAGCGCTTGCTTGGCTTGGTATAAAAATCCCTGTTGTAAGTACTGCGCTTGCTGGTCTTATAAAGGTTGTAAACTTTTTTAGCAAAAGTGTCATCGGCGGCAAGATGGGGGTATTTTTAGCTGGCCCAGCCAAAGGATTTCTTGGTTTTCTAAATGGATTTTTTGTTGTATTAACTAAAGTTTTCGTTCCCCTCCTTCTCGTTATTGGTGTGCTGCAATTCCTTTCCAGGGTTGCTGCAAAGGTAAAAATTATATTTGCAGAAACGCTTCTTGGTTTTATGAATAGATTTACAGAGATTGGGCTTCTAATGGGCAGGATATCCGCAGTGTTTATTGCGGGATTTGATGAGTTGGCAAGACTCGCTGCTGTTAGTCCGGTTATGGATATGCTTTTCTGGTTTTTAGATAAGTTTGTTTCAAGCTTACATTTTGTAACTAAGGCAGTTGCCCTTGCTATGTCGACACTTCAAGGAGTAGGTACTATGATTAGTCTAATTATGGATAAACCTATCACTGAGCTTCTTGAAAGTTCAGCACTTGGAGATGCTTTTGATATTGGTACTCAGGATATGCTTGCCGATCTTTTTCCTGAAATCGCATCAAAAATAGATGACGGCACTGGTCTTTCTGGTCAGACTGTCAACATAGGCAAAGTAGAAATTAAAAACGACTTCAAAGATCTTATGGAGCCAGACAGAGTTGCTTTTACAATTAGAGATCAATTATTAAAGGCGGCTATGAACTCTACAGGCTCTAAGGTCACGAATTTCGGCAGTTCGCAGAAATTAGCGACGGGAGGCAGTAGTGGCTAATCCTCTTAGTAACTTTAGCTTTAAGGGCGGCGTTGACGTAATAGCGCAGAAATTAAAAAGCCCTTTTGATAGATTCAAAAGTGCAGAGATAGTTAAAGAGGAGCTTAAGGGAGCGCACGAAAGACATGATTTCAAAAATGGTTTTACAATTATTCCTTATGGTAAAAATGGTAAGCCATTAAAAAATGATATTGTTTACTTGCTTGCAGATGCAATGCCTCATCAGCCTTTTATATTTGGTGGACAGCAGAAAATAGTTAAGGATTATTATCCTGGTAATTCAGAGCCGACAGTTCAGGTTATTGGCCCGCAGGAAAACGATGTAACTATTAAGGGCAGACTAAAATCTAAAAGAATGAAGATAGGGCCAGCCGACGACAAAGAAGAATTGAGAAAATATCCTCAGTATATTCAAGAAAGCATCGAGGCAATTAGAGTTTCAGGTTTATTGGTGAGAATTGTTTTAGGAGAGTGGCAGAGATTTGGGTTTATTCAGCAAGCAGTTTTCAATATGGACACGCTTGCAGATATTGAGTACGAAGTAACTTTTCTGATAGTGGGTTTTAATCAGCCAAAGGACTACATAGTAAGAGATGAAAGCCTTGAATCAATTCCTTACAACAAAAACAAAGAGCTTGCTAGAAACATGGCATTTATTCTGAACAACACTTTTGGAAATGCTCCAGAGTCTATGCCAAAGGGATTTTCTGATCAGATTAATGTAGCTATTTCAGATGTGGCTAGTGCGGTTAATCTTGTTACTGGATTTGTAGACACTATTTTAGGAGAAGTTGACAGCATCAAGGGATCGGTTCAAAGGGCAATTGGTCTTGTTAAAAACGCCAGAAATAAATGCACAGAGTTTCAAAGAAGAATAGGCAACCTTGCCCCTTCTGGCGGTCTTGCAAATTCGACAAGAATTAATGCATCTTATGCAAACGCTGGATTTACTGCGGCTTCTTTGTCTGGTGTAAACTCAATAATGGCTTTAATGGCTTCTATGATTCCACAGCTCAAGGCAATTACTCAAACGATTCCAATAGCCCGACATAGAATAGTTTCTGGTAATACGCTTCAAACTATTGCTATGATTTACTATAATGATTCTAGTAAATGGGAAAATATTTTTGATCATAATAAATTAACCTCCACAGATCTTAATATCGGTGATGTGCTCGAAATACCGAGGGCATAATGAGCGCCTACTACCCACAGGGAGTTATAGTTTTAAGGGTTCTGCTTGAGGACTTCAGCAGTAAGTCTGTAAGGCTTCAAAAGCCTTACGAGTTTACTGCGGTGGCTAAGGATCTTGACGTAAATTTAAATAGCTATAATGAAGCCGATACTTTTAGCGCCACAATTGATTATAGAAATTTGCCATTTGATCCAAGAATTATTAGATCTCTAGGAGTTTCTATTCACATAGAGAACAAGAAGGCTATTTTTAAGCAAGACGGTAGTAGGTCGCTTGATACTATTATTCCTAGCAAAAATAATCTTGTATTTCAGGGGTACGCAGATAGTGACAGGATTCAGTTAGACGAAGAAAACAGACTTGTTACTATCGAGGGCAGAGATTTTACGGCTCTTTTAATTGACAGAGAATATCTGGGCGAGCCAATTCTTCTGACAAAGCCAGTTGACAAACTTATCAGGGATTTGCTGGATCAATTACCTTCGACAAAATTTGATATTGCAGATCCAAGGCAGGGAATAGAAATAGAGCTTCAGGGTTTAACCGAAAAAGATTTGCCAATTCTAGCTGGAGAAACTGCTGGAAAAGGCGAAATGGACGGCGCAAAGAATGGCAGAAAAAGCAGAAGTTATTGGGACATCATCCAGGGCCTTATAAATGATTCTGGTTTGATAGCTTTTATATCACTCAATAAGCTAATTATAACAAAGCCAAGAAATTTATATGACAGGTCTAAATCTAAGGTTTTTATTTATGGCAGAAACGTAAAGTCATTGGAGTTTGAAAGAAAGTTAGGTAGGCAAAAAGGCTTTAACATTAAAATTGTAGCATTAAACGCAGATGGAAAAAAATTAGAAATAGCAAGGATTCCTGAAGAAGCTACAGAGGCATGGTCGAAAGAAATTGGCGTTAGCAGAAAGCCAGTTATGCTTCCAGTTGCAAAGGCTGGTGGAAAAGGCAACACAGAGCCAGGGGCAACTGGAGAGCCAGACGGTGAAGTGGCTCCATATATTACTTTTAAAGTATCGCTTGCACTTGTAAGCAAAGAGCGCCTTGTTTCAATTGGCGAAAAGATTTATGAGGAGCTTGGCAGACAGCAGATTGAGGGAAAATTATCTACAAGAGAAATGAAGATATTTAGCCCTGAGTCTAATAGCGGAGCAGACAGATTTTTTGACTCTACTAAGTTTAGAGTTGGAACACCTTTGGAAATTAGGATAGACCAGGGCGACATGGAAGGGCTGAACAAGCTATTGCCGCCAGCGGCTAGGGATAGACAGAAAGACAAAGAGAAGCCAGAGAGCATCGAGGGCCGTAGAAAGGCGATAGCGAACTTTTTAAGGTCTAGAGGATATGTTGGCAAGAGGGCGCAAATAGCCGATGCTATGGCAGAGGCGTTGACCAGATTTGACACGCCTTTTTTTACTAAGTCGGTGAACTTTAAGCTGTCGCAGGACAATGGTTTTGATATGGATATATCATTTATAAATTTTATCGAAATTCCGCAGAATCTTGTGGAGAGCAAATAATGGCAAATAAGTCATTGGGTCTGCAAGAGTTGCGAGAGGTTTTTAGGGACGATAGGCTCCACCTTGCAATTGGCGTAATTGTGCAATTAAGCGTTTCCGCTGACAGATCTTCACTAAAAGCCAAGGTTAATATATTTCCGGACGAAATAAAGATGATTTGCACTATGTCATGGGAGGCTGTTGGGCCAGAGGCGGGAATATTCCAGTTTCCAAGCGTTAATGATTTGGTAATAGTTGGCTATTTGGACGGACAAGCAGATGAAGCCTTTATATTAAGACGATGCACTAGCACAGAGGATAAAATACCTTTACAGGCCATTAACGGCCATTTAGTTATGAAAACGCTACCTAATAAGAAGGCTTTTATATCTAGCCCGAATGAGATAAATTTAGTCAGAGGAGATCTGGCGGGAAATGAGCGACTTGTTCTTGGGGATACGTTTAAAGCGTCATACAGCTCAGATTTGGCCGCTACTGCGGCGCATAAGCATATAGGTAATCTTGGGTATTTAACGGCTGTTCCAGATAATGCTGCTGCATTTACGGCTATAAAATCTAGTCCGGTAGATGACGCAGTGATGTTGTCTGATTTAAGTAAGACGGAGAAATAGTTGGCATTAACACAAGCAAGTCTATCGACAAAGATTCAGACTGAAATTATAGCCCTGTCTGGTGCTCCGGATGATGCTGCTATGCTTCAAAAGTTTGCCAATGCGATAGCAAAAGCTGTTGTTGATGAAATTAAGTCAAATGCGGTTGTTAACCCAACGGCTTTATTAGCTCCTCAAAACGCTGGTCCAGTTACAGGAACGGGGACAATAACCTAATGGCAAACATAGCAGAAGCATATTTATTGGATTTGGTGCACGATAAAGACTTAATTAAATCAGCGGACGGCGATTTGGACGTTGTTTCTGGCCTTAATAATCTAAGGATGGCATTATACCATCGTCTGATAACTCAAAAAGGGAGCTTAGTCCATAGGCCAGACTACGGGGTTAGTTTAAAGGATTTTATAAATGCTCTTAATAGTTTGGATAACCAACGCCGATTAGCTAGTGAAATAGACGAACAATTCCGGAAAGATTTTAGAGTTGAGGCTGTTACAGGCATTAAGATAATAGTAGATGATAACAGACCCGAAGTGGTTAAGATTTTTGTCAGAATAAAGGCAATCGGTTATGATGAAATTGAGCTTTTGTTTAAGCCTTTTTTGGAGAATGAATAATGGCAACACAAGTACCAAGTCAGCAAGAATTATACGATCTTTTTAAAAATGAGGTTCAGGCTAGAAACCCTGATCTAACCGACTTTGAAGATGGTTCAAAACTTGATTCTCTTGGCGGAGGTTTTAGTACTGCCGGGCAAGAAGTAACCAAGTTAATTATAGATCAGTTTGCAAAGACTTTTTTCGCTACTTCAAACGGGCCAGAGGTGACGGGTGGGCCTGATGATCTTGAGCTTTTGGCTACGGATCATTTCGGCACTTCTTTTGCTCGTCCTCCTGCGGCTCCGGCTGTTGGGGTGGCTAATTTTTCTAGGCCGACAACGGGAGCTGGAAACGTATCTATTTTAGCCGGAACAATAGTTAAAACTAAGAAAAACGCCAATGGAGTAGAGCAAAGTTTTGCGACCATTTCAAATGTTACAATGACGGGATTGACAATAAACGCCTCGGTTCAGGCTTCTGTAGCTGGGGCAGACGGAAATGTCGGGATTGGCCAAGTAATAGTAATACAGACAGCTTTAACGGATCCTACTGTTGTTGTGACAAACGCGGCCATATTTTCTGGCGGAGAACAAGAAGATACCGATGCAGAATATCGAGAGTTCATTAGAAATAAGATTGAAACACTTCGGGGCGCTACGAAGGCGGCTATTGAGGCTGCGGCTCTTAACGTGCCAGGCATTGAGACGGCCACAGCCATAGAGGATTCTATTGCGGTTAGGGAGTGGGATATAGCAACAAGCACGAATGTTGGGACTTATTTCAGGATTCCAAGAGTAAGACTTTTTGTTGCTGATATTAACGGGGTGGCGTCTCTAGCTCTTATAAATCTTGTTGATGCTGCTGTTTTGGTGATTAGAGCTTGCGGCGTGAAGGTTGAAACTATAAGCGCGGTTGCGCTTTCTATTAACTGGAGCGCATCAATTGTTCTTAATCCAAGTGGGCCAAGTTTTACTGAATTTGCCAGCGATCCACAAAGAATTATAGATTCAATGGCTCAATATCTAAGAGATAGGCCCATTGGCACAGGATTCGACAAGGGGCTGGCAAAGTTGGCAATTATGGCTATTTGGGGGCCGTCAGGCACTAATGATTTGACTGATTTTAATACTAGCGTTCCGGTCGGCAATGTGTCGGCCACAGCAACAGATAAGATAATTCCAGGGACGGTGACTATTGTCTAAATCAAAAGACGATTGGTATTTATCGCTCAAGGGTTGGCTACCGCAATGGTGGTTTGAGCAAGTAGAGAATCAAGAGGCTGTTTTATACGGCATGGCCGCTATATTAGAGAGGCTTGGACAGGCAGTAGACGATCACACAAAAGAAACATATATATGCCAAGCCCAAGCCGCTTATTTGTCAGAGCATGGATTTGAAAGAAATCTTTTCAGATATGACGCGGAGTTAGATCCGGCTTTTGCAATACGCATAAAAAACATAACGAACACTACTAATTGCCCAGCAATTAAAGAAATTGTTGACGCTCTGCTCGAGGTGGGTTTTGCAGAAATAAGAGAAGATTTCAACGGTGGGCCTTTTTTTGATAGAGAGTATTTTTCCGACAGGGGCGACATTTTAATAAATGCGATAATAAACACGTTTTCGATCATTGTAGACAGACAGGTTCACGCGCCATATTCTTTCTATAGTAGAGAATACTTTGTGGATCGAGAAGATTTTATAGGCAGAAATGATTCTGGATTAGATTTGTTTAATAGAATAATTGAGTCAGTGAATAGAAATAAAGCATTAGGGACATTATACCGACTAATTGAGAGGGCGGGCTAAAAATGGCAAGACGAAATTTTAATGACGGCCAAGAGGTCGTATTTGAAGATTTAAACAAGGTTGGGGCTACTGTAGAGCGAGAGCTTTACGACAGGGTCATATATGAAATGCTGCAAAGAGCTGGAAATGCTTTTTTTTCTGATAGCATGATTGTTAGCTATGTGTCGCCTACTTCAGTTTCAGCCAATGCTGGGGCTGGATTCCAAACTGATGGAACACAAGTTGATCCTGAGCCAACGAGAAGGCTTTTATATAGATCTGGTTCGACAACATTAAATTTATCTGCTCCTGATCTTACGAACAATAGAATTGATATTGTTTGCGTAAAAGCGGCTAGAGTTGATGGATCTACAGAATCGAGAAAATATAAAGCTCCCGTTACTTCAGTAATTAGTAATCAAAATTTAGTTGTTTCTAAAGAATGGCAAGCTGAGTTTTTGGTTGTAGATGGTACTCCTTCTGGCGCTCCGGCGATTCCATCTACTCCGGCTGGATATATTAAAATTGCCAATTTATTAGTAACTGCGGTAACTGGAATGTCAGGGGCTGGCGCGGTAACAGATACTCGGACCCTTTTACCCGTTGCTGGATCTGCAACTGTAAACTCTCTTGCTTTTGTAAAATTAACTCCAAGTGCTGCTCTTACAATTCAACAAGCCTTGTCTGAAGCAGACGGGTTATTAAGAGACGGAACTTCTAGACAAAATGATTTTTTAGACAGAGTTACTGATCCGGCGGCTCCGGCGGCATCTAACATTAGAATTTATAATAAAGGTGGACTCTTATTCGTAAGAGAATCTGGAGGAACTGTTACTCCGGTTGGTTCCGGTGGCGGCGGTGGCGGTGGCGGCGCAAGATGGATCGGTGATTCATTAGCTGAAGAAGAATTTGACCAAGAGGTTAAAAAATTTGCTCAAGGCTTAAGCCAAAAAGAAACTCTATATTTAAAAGTGCCTCAAGGTTATTTAACAGGTCGGCAAATTAAAATGTTTTTAGGTTTATATAGCCCAAGCGCAACTCTCCAATGGAAAATGCAAACGGTGACTAGTTTGGCAAGAAAAAACCAGGACGCTGTAAACTCAAGCACTAATCAGCATACTCAAAACAGTGGTGATATTACGAACGACAATGCAAATGAGTTTCGAGAAATAACAACTAATTTAACAGACGCATCTGGTTTAATAAATGGATTTGCAGTTAATCCAGGGGATATGCTGCGGGTTGAGCTGACAAGAATAGCTCCGGCAGGATCTGAAGATACTAATGAATTAAGAATGGTACCATCTACAACAGAGGTGAAATTTGGGTAATTTAATATTTTTAATAACTTTTTTATTTGGTTGTTTTGCCAATGCGCAGGAAACAAATTTACTTAAGAATGGTAATTTTGAAGCTCGTCGAGCTGAATGGGTGGCAAGTGGTGGCGCATTTCTCACTGATAGCGCGACTCAGCTTTATGGTAAACACTCCGGAACTTGGGATGCCTCAGCTTTAAATCAAACTTTAAGCACCTCGGCAAAGGCGTCTGGGATTGGTCTTATCGGCAGAAAATGTGCTGGTGAATTGAAATATCAATACTCTACAGGCGCTAGCGCGGATTATAAAATACAAGCATTTCTAAACGGCACAACAGTTGTTGCCGAAGCAGATGTTGCATCTACAACAAGCCCGAATGTTGGGTTGGCTGTAACTGCGTACTTTGATTGCCCTACTGTATCGACAGATACTCTCACGTTAAGACTTATTGCGAATGTGGCAAACCCTGGGTTGATTCGCGTTGATAATGCTTTCATCGGAAGCGATAGAAATTCTCTTCAATTAAGTCAAACAACTCTTGTCGCAAGGGCAAGTTTTGCGCCGACTGCGGATTGTGATTGGCCGCTAAATTCGGCGACATTTGCAGACTTTCCAACAGATGCATCATGTCCTGCCATCACAGTTGCATATTCTTCACAGACAGTAACAACAACTGACACTGACTTGCCGCAAATTGTTTTCCCGTCACTTTCGCCTGGTGCCTATGTTGTCAGAGTTACTTTTACATCTTCTTACTCTTCAGCCGTGTCTAACGTTCGACAATTTAGAGTTACGGACGGTGCGACGAGTGGGCCAATTTGTGTTCACGATCAAGTGACCGCAACCGGTGGAAACGGCGGCGAAATGATGTCTTGCAGTATGTACGTTAATATTGCGAATGCCTCGGCAAAAACCTTTAAGCTTCAGGCCCTTGAAGACGGTGCCGGAAGCGTTAATATCTCGAACACAGATGGGACGACATTAGGCACGTCATCTGGGTCATTATCTTTTGAAGTGGTTCGTTATCCACTCTCTTCAGCTGAGGCTCTGACTTTCGAGACCACCGCATGGAGATACGAAGGCTCAATTTTAGGAACGGCTGACGTTCCTCTTACTACGTCACTCGTGACAATGAGCAAAGTAACTAACGCAAATCTAACTCTTACGAATAATGTAAACACCTGTGAGATAACTTGCGATGCTGCTTCGTCAACCGGCACAACTTGCGCAGGAACAGAACAAGTGGGCGTAACTTGTAATGTACCCACGGCGGGCACTTATGATGTTGAGTTTACTGTTCCTCTAGAAAGCATAACTTCTGAGAGTCAGCTAAAATTAGTTACTACAGCGGAGGGTAGCGACACCGTTGTGCTTGACGGCAACGACATAACTTATATTAGTGATCCATCGAGTGACACAGATCAAGCCAGGGCTTCGCTTAGGGTCAAGGGCACATTTGCGCTGATCTCCGGGAGAAACAGCATAAAATTGTACGGTTCAAAATCCGGGGGCACAGGGGGTATTGTATATGTAACCGGTTTCACTGCTGATCCACCGATTTACATAAGAATAAATAAGTCTGGCGAACAATTGCCTGCTCCGATTTTCACGGCATTGCAGAATTTAATGAAGGGCTCTACTAGCGGTAATTTTAGAACTGTAACCGCTTTAATAACTGTGGCGGCTTCAGTGCCTACAATTACGGCGCAGGATGGGGCGTGGATCTCTTCAGTGGTAGATAATGGCGCTGGTGACACAAGTTTAAATTTAGGGGCACAAATTTTCAGTAGCAGCCCGAATTGCCAATGCACATCATACAGCCCTAATTTAAATGACAAATGCAGCATTTCGTCTAGTACGCCAATTTCAAGCACGTTTGTTAGGGCGAGAACTAGTAACTCAACAACGGGTGGAGCACTTGATAATATCCCGTTTTTCATATCATGCACAGGTCCACAATAAGGGGTGATTTATGAGTAATTATTTTCCAGTTGGTAAAGTAGGCGCAAACAAAACCTACGCAGACAAAGCAGCCTGTGAGTTAGCCGAGGGTCAGGCTTGCTATGAGATTAGCAACAAAAGCCCTCTCTATCACGATGTAGTAAATGGTGAGTTAGTTTTCAACCAAGCAAAAAAAGATATGTATGAAGCTGAATATGAGTCCATCGCGCAAGTCGCACTTGCTATGAACTTACGGCTTCTGCTTCTAGACTTGGCACCAGACGGAGTTAACTTGCTTCAGTCTGATATCGATCTATTTATCGGAAAGCTTACAGCTCAGGTCGGCGAGTAATGGATTTTAAGGAAGCTGTTGGTGCAATTATAGCTGCGATTGTCCTACTTGTTCCCGCTGTTAAGTGGCTAATAAACGATTGGTCTAAAAAAGCAGAGGAAATCGAAAAACTTAAAAAAGCAAACACTCAACTAGCTCTTAATCGACTCGATGAAGAGGTTAAGAATTTCAGATCAGCGATTGATAACATTCGAGAGCAGTTAAGAAATCTGTCTAGCGGTATGCTCTCTCACAAAGCTGACATCGCTTCACTAAAAGAGAAGCTTGCAGAAACTAACAAAATTTTAGATATGCATTCGCAAGGGTTCAACGAGAAGATACGCAATCAGATTAAAACCGAAGTCACAAATTTAACTCACCAGCTAATAATGATTAGGAATAAAAAAAATGGCATCGGATGAAGTTTGGAAAAAATTAAAACATTTTAAGCCTCTCGGCGGCGCAGACAACTGGGGTGACGTAAATGCGATTAGTGAAATTTTGCTTTTGGCTCTTGATGATTTTCGTGGCTATGTTAATTGTCCTGTCCATGTTACGTCTGGAGTTGAAACTGGAGGACATTCAAAAAAGTCTTATCACTATCGAGAAAACGGTGCTTGCGCAGTAGACGTCATTTTGCCTGAATACAAGTTCAATGCATATGATCTTATCATAGATGCATCTCGTTTTGGTTTTACAGGTATCGGGTACTATCCAGATTGGCAATTTAAGGGCAAACGAGGCAACGGTCTGCATTTAGATATGCGACCTTTGATTAGAGATTCTGACGCTACGTTAAATTATAAACATTCGCGCTGGATTGGCATTAAAGAAATGGTCGGAAGTGTCGAGAAGCAAGTGTATTTGCCTATGTCTTATGAAAACATTAAAAAATACGGAGGTATTTATGAAATTATTGACAATATTAACCATTAGTCTTTTGAGCTTTTTTGCTCTGGCGCAAGGCGCTCCTGAAGTTGTGGAGACTGGCAAGTCTCTTCTAGAAAATCTCGACAAAGTTGACAAAGCAATTCCTTTAGAGCTTGCTGGTTGGGTTTTGATGGCCGTGACATTATTGATTGAGATATTAGTTCGAGTTGTTCCATCGGCTCAACCAAGATCAGTGTTGCTTGTCGCCGCGTTAGCGTTGCAAAAACTTTCTTCTATATTTTTAAAATCTAGCGGCTTGTTAGATAAAGTCGTGCAGAGAAAGAAATAGATGCTGTCTAAAATATTAGATTGGATAATTTTAAGAAGCATAGTGAACTACATGAAAGGGCTTTATGAAGAAATGCATAAAAAACATCTTATTAAGCAAGTTCATGACACTGAAAAAGATGTGGACAAACTTATTCTTGAAAATCAAAAGCTGCAAAATGAGCTGGACGTTGAGGCTCGCCATAAAAATAAGTCTAATGCTGATATCGTGCGTTCCATTGCAAACAATAGCGAGTAAAAATATCGGAGCTATGTCTCCGGCTGGTTATTTATATTTAGACGATATTGAGCAAAAGAATTTAGCTCTTTTTATAAAGAGCTGTGAACTTAATAAAAGCAATCTAAAGTCAACTGAGACGGCTTTATCTAAGTGTATGAAGAGTGAATACATAGCCCCAGCATGGTTTCAAACTGCATCTGTATTCATAATGATAGCCGGAGCTACTTTAGTAACTGGATATTATATAGGGAGCAAGCGTTGAGTAAAGTAACCAAAAAGAAATTTAGCTTTAAAACGATTGACGCTCCACTTGGGACTGACCCTATGGCGTTGAGCGATTCAGATACTTTGACGATAACATCTGACGGCATCATTACAGTGACAGGCAGTTCGGCTGCGAGATCTTTAGCATACGCCTTAGCAAACACCGCCGTGACTCCTGGCATTTTCGGCAGTGCTTCACAAGTCTCTCAGCTCACTGTAGATGCGCAAGGGAGAATTACTCTCGCGGCTAACGTGGCAATTGCAATTTCAGCGGCGGCGGTGTCAGGATTGGCGACCGTTGCTACGAGTGGTTCACACTCTGATTTAAGTTTAATAGGAACCAACACCCACGCACAGATCGATACTCACATAGCAGATTCGACAATTCATTTCACACAAGCGGCGATTGTACTAGCGCAATCGCAAGTTACAGGTTTAGTGACCGCACTAGGCACCAAGGTTGACGCTTTGTCTGCGATCGGTGCGACACCAAATGCTAATGCCGCAACTATTACGGGCACTACTTTAAATTTGCAGCCCGCGTCTGATTCTTTTGGCGGTGTTGTTACTACCGCGGCTCAAACTTTTGCGGGAGTAAAAACATTTACCCTCGCGCCAGTTGTTACCGCCCTTACAGCTTCGCTACCGGTAGTCACCGACGGGTCAAAATCTTTAGTGTCGGTTAGCTACGCCACACTTTCAGGTAGCTTAAATCATAATTTGCTTACGAATTTGACGACGGGTGATTTGCACACTCAATACGCGCTGCTCACGGGCCGACTGGGTGGGACTTTTATGGTCGGCTCACCGTCAATCGGGGAGTCGCTATTTCTCAGCGGCAATTCTGGGGATTTCACAACTGGTGGAGTATTCGTTTTATCAAGTACAGCAAGCACGTCTTCGGGCACAGGCTCGTTAGTAAATTCTGGCGGATTTGGCAATGCAGGAAACATGTACATTGGCGGCGATATTTTTGGGGAAGCGGGCACGACAATCTCCGGCGGCGCGGCAGTCACTAATGCGCTTTTGCTCCAAGGCACGACGGGAAATGGGACGGCAACTTCTACCGCTGTAAGCGCGCGCGTGGGCAATAACGGCGCGACGGTTGCGTGGTCAACTTTGAATAATGGACGAACTGGTTTCAACGAATTAGCTCCAGCGGCGGGCATAGAAATTCGCTGCGCATCAGCTTCTGATATTGGTCTGATTGTTCGTGGTGCAAGTAACTCCCCGTCCGCAAATCATTTTGAAGTGAGAAGATTTTCAGATACAGCCGTCATTTTTTCGATCGGTTTCGCGAGTGGCACAGGAGTAGGAAATTTATTTTTAAACGGTAGTGCGGCCTTTGGCGGGACCGCAGTCTCAGCGAGTGCGCTTTT
>Ga0163144_10008458_pt1 | contig 22269 bp, 18 predicted proteins | sample OliLak19BULKMAT1_FD_123175 | JGI IMG/M metagenome (GOLD analysis project Ga0163144, IMG submission 123175) | Freshwater microbial mat bacterial communities from Lake Vanda, McMurdo Dry Valleys, Antarctica - Oligotrophic Lake LV.19.BULKMAT1 | ecosystem: Environmental > Aquatic > Freshwater >... | reverse complement strand
GGCCGATCGCCAAGCCCGATAAAATTCAGTTCGTGAGAGGCCTGCCTAAAACAAGATCGGGGAAAATAATGAGGCGTATATTAAGGAAAATAGCAGAAGGCGAAACCTCAAATTTGGGCGACACCTCAACCTTAATAGACCCAACCGTGGTAGATGAAATAAAGCTGGGTGCACAATTGATGAAGTGAAATACTACCGAATTGGGATATTTATTTTTTTCTAAAACACATTCTCAACCATTTACAAAGATCATGAAGCTAAATAATATTATCGGAAACCTGTTGATAGCGGCCTTTTGTGTAGCCTTTTGTAACGCAACTTTTGGCCAATCAGCAGCAAACCAAATCAAGCAAGGGCAACCGATTTTAACCCATCAGGTATATTTTTGGTTGAAACCAAACCTAAGTGCTGAGCAGATAGCAACATTTGAAAAAGGCCTAAAGAGCTTGCTTGCAGTGAAAACAGTAAAATATGGTGATGTGGGTAGGCCTGCCGACACGCCCAAAAGGCCAGTAATAGATAACAGTTACAGCTACGCTCTTATATTAATGTATGAAAATGTAGCCGCACACGATGCTTATCAGGTAGATCCGCTACATGAGCAATTTCTAAAAGATTGCAGCCAACTGTGGACCAATGTGCAGGTGTACGACTCGTTTAGCATCAAGTAGCATTGACCGCACCTCAATTTTAATACCCAATTATTAGCAGCAAACATGCCAAACCGATAAAAAAAACAATTACTCACTTTTTTCTTAGTGTTGTAAATCTTAAACCAATTTTTATTTGGCTTGAAGGCTTTCTTAATCTTAGCACTGTCTATTTTCAAAATTGAAAACACCAATAGCAGTGAAAATACACATCTCAGCAGCTAAAAGCTGTATTATTGGCCTTTTTAGCTGTAGAATATGACAGCAATGCTTTTACCAGTCTTGAATTTTTTAAGGCACCGGTGAAAAATAACATACATTCTATTGTTGAGAAAGAGCAAAAAATATGGTGTGCGTAACAGCGTATCAAGTCGGCATTGGAGGGGGGCGAACAATGGCCTAAACTAGTAGTATAAAACTTAACATTGGTAAAATTTAACTATTAATCTTAAATATCACCCAATCTTTAAAACAATACGGTTATGAAAAAAATTTATTGCTTTTAGCCTTGGCTTCTACCCTATTTTTTGCTTGCTAAGATACTAAAGTGCAGGAAGATGTGAAAGCCATAAAAGAAGACCTAGCAAAAACTAAGCAAGACTTGGCTAAGCTTCGTGAAGACCAAAAAAACTACTTAAAGATGCAGGGAAAGCAGAACTGGCCAAAGAAGATGCTATGGAAAGAACTGAAAACCAATATCCCGCAAAGTGGCGAAAATCAATATTCTCAATAGGTTGGGTTAAATGCTGTGCTTTTGGACGATGAGCTAAATAGCCAAAGTTATACTTGTTGTTGTTTTAAATAGTCCATCCAATTTTGACCGGGCACAGCCAAAATACTACAGAAAATTTTAGGTCACATTAGCTACAGATAGTAATCTTTCAATAAAAAGATAAATTCATCGGTGTAAATCTGCTCATTATTATAAATGTAGAGCTCGTTTTCAACTACCGTTTCGGGAATTTCCCGCCCAAATTGACTGATAATCCTGAAAGTTTTCTCGTGCGCCCGCTGCCTGACCAACAATTGCGAGTACTTGTAAATTTTCTGTTGCTTTAGTAAGTCTGCAAACAAAAATTCCTCGTAATCTGGAAGCAAAATCCAGCATTTTCCGTCAGCACTTAGCAATGTGTTTATAGCGATAGCCAGTGCTTCAAAGCTCAGGCTTTCGTTGTGTTTGGCTGCGTTCCTTGCATGCAATTCCGACCGCAAATTATTTTGAAAAAACGGGGGATTACTGACAATGAGGTCGAACCGTGCCGTTGTTGAGGCTGCAAAAGACTGAATATCGGTGTGTATGGCACATATTTTCGAACTCCAAGGGCTGGCAGCTATATTTTCTTGGGCTTGTTCACAGGCAAGTGCCTCTATCTCTATGGCAGTAATGGCGGCATCGCTTCTTTGAGCTATCATTAACGATAGTAAACCTGTACCAGCTCCTATATCGAGCACCGAATTGGCTCCTTCCACGGCAATAGATGAACCGAAAATACACGCATCTGTGCATACTTTCATGGCAGCTTTGTGCTGGTAGATGGAGAATTGTTTGAAGTTGAAAACCGATTGGCCCATGCTTAACAAAAACAGTTAGAATTGCCCCTATCGTTGCCTCAGTGGGTTATAAAATTTGACTCAAATCTCTTTGAGCAACCAGAACCTTGGCTATTTGCTGCATCTTTGTCTCTTTCTACATCAACAAAATCGACAGACGCAGATTGTATTTCGTAAGGCACGTTGTGCTTCGAACACCAATAGGGCATTAATCAGGGTACGCTCGCCCACCCCCTATCGCAACTTTTTCAGCAAAGCTTTGGCTTCATAGGCTATTGCCGCTTGGTATTCATAGTCGTCATAATCGTCTATTCGCTTTATATAGTTTTTTGATTGAGCGGGGTTTTCTGTCAACAATATTTTAGCCATTTGGAGGTAACAAAATGGAGCAAAATAATAGCTTTTCAATTTCTGCTTTTCAATGGCTAATTTGTAGTAATTCAACGCATTGGCTTTGTCTTTCATTTTTTCTAATAGTCTGGCTTTTCTGTACAATAGTTCTACCGATTCCCGGTGGTTTACTACCACATTGGATTGGAGTTTGTTTATTTCTTCGAGCGATTGGTTGTAATAGCCGCCATCGAAATACAATCTTGCCTTCACGATTTCGATAGTAGGCTTGTCGTTTTCTAACATTATCAATCGAGCCACTCTATCCTGCTCCGAGCCCGACTCAGGTGTGTTCAGAACTGAGTCTTTGTACACACTCAGCTTATCATATCTGCCCACCAGGTAATCGGCAAGGAATAGGAAATAAAAACCCGACTGACGCAGCATTTTGCCCTTATAATAGGTCAAAAAATGCTGCATTTCTGCCTTGCATTTTTCATAATTACCTTTATAAATCTGCATTTGGGCATTGATGAAATAAAAATAAGGACTGTAATAAAAGCCTGAATTGGGCTTTATCTGATCGCAAAGCTGCAGCGCTTCATCTACCCTATTTTCATGTTTCAAAGCCATAATGAGCGACCACTTTGCCGCTACAAAATCTGGATGTAGGGCTAAAAAATCTGTCATGGATTTTAGACTTTCTTCGGTTTTTGAGTCAAAAATAATGCTGATCCATTGCTGCAAGAAAAAAGCTTCGTGCTTGGTAGCCACTTGGGCCTCTTGTGCAGCCTTTAGTTGCAGCACGCCTTTATCAAAATCGGTATTGAATCCAAAAGTGTGAAGAAACCATTTGTATTTATTAGGTACATAGCTCAATATAATATGTACGAAGCCCAAAGTTTTTTTATGGTAGGCAAAACTAGGAAACTTTTTTTCATTGGCAGACAAGTAGCCGTAGCCCCGCTTGAAATCAACCAAAGCACCCATCTGATCGCTAAACTTGAACTTTAACATGGAAGATTGAATATACATTTCCCCTAAAATATACTGCTTAAAGGGGGAGTCGTCTGGCATTAGTTTAATACCATTGGTGCGAACAGTGAATCTGTTTTGCCATTGCAAGTACACTTGATACTCTTCCGACAGCAGTATTCTTATCACTTCCACATAATTGTAGATCAATGAATTCATTTCATTATCAGGTTCGGCTTGCTCATTGCGCCTGATCACAATTTGGGTCGAATCGAGCTTAAGTTTGAACAAATACAGGTAAGCCTGCACAATACGTGGCGAAAATTCGGTCTTGCCCTGAGCGGCAGCCGTGGAGAAAAAAAAGAATACGCAAATAAATATTTTCATTTCAAGTGGCTGTGGATTTCTACGGTATCGCGACTTAAGAATTTATATTTTGACAATCAAACTTGTAGTCGATGGAATACGGATTTTAGAATTCGAAAAATGAAGACCTCAGCAATACATAAGTAAATATAGTGGAGGTTTTATGTCAATTATATTTCAGCTATTCTTGCAGCCGACAGTTACATCGGCACCAGATGAAAATCAGCGTCATCGTTCCTGTATGCAATGAGCAAAACAATATTCCCAAATTAGTGCAAATGCTCAAAGCGGTGCTCGATCAAGTAGCGAATGAATATTTACTATTGTTTGTAAACGACAATAGCAAAAGCAACTCCCTTCAAACCATTAAATAGCAGTAATCAGAGTTTATTTTTTTAAAATACATAAGTTCAATCCGGAATTTTGGACACCAAGTAGCCCTATTTTCCGAGCTCTGCCTCTGCTCAGGCGATGCCGCGGTGATCATCAACCTGTGGTGCAATTCTGCTGAGGCATTTTAAAACCAGCCCTTAAACTTCTCGTACCACACATACTCTTGGGGTACGGCACCTTGTATTTTGCATATTTCAGTAGAAAAATCTATTGCTCGCTCCAAAATTTTATGCCCTTTCCAGTTTAACAGCGTGCCTAAAGTAAAGATAGCCGAAAATGCATCGCCTGCACCTACAGTATCTTTGAGGTCGTAGCAAAACTTGCCTTCATGCTCCCAAAAATTAAACTCATCTACGTAAATGGAGGCACCTTTACCGCCTTTGGTCACAATCAAGGCGTCTAACACATATTCGTCCATCAAAAAATCAATGAAGTCTTTGTCATAATAAAATTGCTTTTCGGCAAAATATTTGGTTCGCAATAAGTACAGTTCATCTTGATTTAGTTTTAAATAATCAGCTTCCAGCAGGCTGCTGTCGATCACATCCCAACTGAAATAATTTTGCCGTAGGTTAATGTCGAAAAATACTTTTTGGTGGAAAATATTCTCTTCGGGCAAGCACTTAGCCAAGGTTTTTTTGTTGTGCCCGCTTCTTTGAAATAGTGTTCCAAAATACAAAAAAGCCATATTCTTAGCGATAAAGGCCTTTGTTTCGGGCGTAAAATCTATATAATCGTATGCTACCTGCTCCACAATCTCGTAGTCGGGCGAGCCGAAGGCATTAAAGTTTACCTTCACCAAACCAGTTTCGTAGCTGTCGTTTGATTGCAGCAATTGAAGAGGCAACCCTATTTCATCAAAAAAACGTCTTACTTTCTCGCCCCTCACATCTGTGCCCACTTTGGTAATGAACCCTGTTTCATAGCCCAAGTGGTACAGCTTATTGAACTGATGGATGTGGTAAATATAATTGAATGGCGCCCCACCTATCACTTCCTTTCCCTCAAAGCTGTCGAACAGTACTTCGCCAATAGCTGCAATTTTTTTCATCAGTAGCCTTTTATGGTGGGTTGTAATAGGTTTTTGAAGTGTGATTTTGTCAAATAATGCCATTCAAATAAAAAAATTAACTGAAACATTTGTGTCAACACCATTTTTGTATTTTTGACTGTAGTAAATCACCTAATACTATCACTTCTTGTGCCAACCGATATAATGAAGAAATGCTCATTAAAGCAGCAAGCGAAATAAATTCAGAAACGAAAATTAGCTTTTTTTCTCCAAACCAAATAATTTATTACGCCACTAACTGAAAACTATCCGCCCATTTGTAGGCATTACAAAAGAGGCATCGGTGGCATCTGGTTTTCGCTGTCTTTGCTTTTATTAATCGTATTGATTTTGGTATGAGCTTAAATTATCGTTTTTTTGCACCTTAATTAGAGAGTAGAGAAAGTCAAAAATATATGCAACGCACCAAAATAAAGGTATTGTTAACATCGACCGAATACGGAACAGAAGTATGCGTAAAAGGATGGATAAGAACGAAAAGAGAGAGTAAAGTAGTAGCTTTTTTAGCTGTTAATGACGGCTCCGTGATTCACAACATGCAAGCGGTTGTAGATTTGGTCAATTTTCCTGCAGATGCGCTCAAAGATGTAACTACTGGTGCATGCGTAAGCATTGTAGGCACTTTAGTTCAGTCGCAAGGAAAAGGGCAAACGGTAGAAATTCAAGTGAAATCTGTGGAGCTATATGGTGCAGCCGATGCTGAAACCTATCCGCTGCAAAAAAAAGGACATACCCTAGAATTTCTCCGAGAAATAGCCCATTTGAGGCCTAGAACCAATACTTTTGGTGCCGTATTTCGCATTCGCCATGCCATGGCCTACGCAGTTCATAAATATTTCAACGATAAAGGATTTTTTTACGTGCACACGCCTATCATCACAGGGGCAGATGCAGAAGGTGCAGGAGAAATGTTTCAAGTTACTACCCTCGATCTGAATAAGCTACCAAAGAACAGTGAAGGCAGCATTGATTTTGAACAAGACTTTTTTGGCAAAGCTACCAACCTCACCGTATCGGGTCAATTAAATGGAGAGTTGGCCGCAATGGCTCTTTCTGAAATATATACTTTTGGCCCTACTTTTCGTGCAGAAAACTCCAACACTTCGCGCCATTTGGCCGAATTTTGGATGATAGAGCCAGAAATGGCGTTCTATGAATTGGAAGACGACATGAACCTTGCTGAAGATTTTGTCAAGTATTTGGTGCGGTATGCTTTGGAAAACTGCAAAGATGATTTGGAATTTTTAAACCAATTGTACGACAAAGAACTGATCGAAAGGTTAAACTCGGTGGTGACCAACGATTTTGTTCGCCTCAACTACACCGAAGGCGTGGAAATACTTCAAAAATCAGGGCATAAATTTGAATATAAAGTAGAATGGGGCACCGATCTGCAATCGGAACACGAACGATATTTAGTAGAAAATCACTTTAAAAAGCCGGTAATTCTCATCAATTATCCCAAACACATCAAGGCTTTCTACATGAAGCAAAATGAAGATGGAAAAACCGTAAGGGCTATGGATGTGTTATTTCCTGGCATTGGCGAAATAATTGGAGGCTCTCAAAGAGAAGAAAATTATGAAAAATTGCTAGCCAGAATCAAAGAACTGAAGATGAATGAAGAGGATCTTTGGTGGTACTTAGAGACCCGAAAATTCGGCACAGCACCCCATGCAGGCTTCGGTTTGGGCTTCGAACGATTGATTTTGTTTGTGACAGGCATGGCCAACATTCGTGATGTGATTCCCTTCCCCAGAACACCAAAATCGGCTAATTTTTAGGGCAGAGGCCTTTGGGACAAAAGCCATAAACCTGCAGCAGTGAACATTAATTTGTTATTAGCCAATAATTAAATAAATTTGGTTGTCTTAAATCGCAATCAGTCAAGAATCACATAGTAGATGGATACGCCAGTTTTGATTGCGGTGCACAATCCGATATTTTTAGGCAAGAATAATAGACATCAAATACAGTAAAAATTTAAATTAATTCATTTCTTAAACTAAACTTTACCATGTCAAAAGTTTTAAACCTTGATAAATTGCTCGAAGACTATGCCAATGAAATAGGTGGCAAAGTGATCCCTTATACCGACAACCAATCTATTGTGATCATGCCTACCAAACATGGCCGTTTTCAACGTGTGTTGGCTTGGACTAGAAAAGCTGGCAAACATAGCTTTCTAGAGTTCGATTCTAAAGTTAGTGAGTTCAACAGCACCATCGACATGCAAAAGTGTCTCACGGAAGCTGCTGGGTTTACCTTTTGTCGAATAATAATCAAAGAGGGATTTTTGCAAGTGGCCTCTTCTGTATTTTTAGATGAAGCCACTGCCGAGTTAGTGAAAGATATGGTGCGGGAGGTAGCAGAAGTAGCCGATGATCTTGAGTACCAAATTACTGGCCAAGATGTGCATTAGTAATTGTGCCCTTTAAAATTAAAAAGCCGCTAAGTTGCAAAATTTAGCGGCTTTTTAATTTTAAATAAATACTGGGAAACTAAAATATTTCAGTTTTGGCGAAAAAGAAAGAGGCTTCTAGCAACGCATTTTCGTCTGAATCCGAACCGTGAATCGCATTGGATTCTAACGATCGGGCATACAGCTTGCGGATCGTACCCTCCTCTGCATTAGCAGGATTTGTAGCACCTATAAGTTTTCTAAAATCAACCACAGCATTTTCTTTTTCCAACACAAATGCGACAATATGCCCAGCAGACATCACATCTTTCAATTCTCCAAAGAAAGATCTTTCTTTGTGCACTTCATAAAACTCACCAGCACGCTCTGCCGACAATTTTGTCATTTTCACGGCTTTGATCTTAAAACCCGCTTCTTCAATTTGTTTCAGTATTGCACCACTATGCTTGTCGGTAACTGCATCGGGCTTTATCATGCTAAAAGTGATACTTCCTGCCATTTTTTGTTTATTTGAGTTATAATAGGTGCAAAAGTAATCAAATGCGGTAAAGATTGGCGATTTCAATTCCAAATATTAAATGTAAAAACACATTTACAAGTGTCGGAAATGGCATACCATTAACACCTAAATTGGGTTTTCAAACTGCATGCCATTTCTCCAGTGTGGTTTTTGAGGTAAGGGAGCTGTCAAATGCATCGGCTCATTTTTGATTGGATGCATAAATGCTATGCTTCTTGCGTGCAGACAAATACTGGCATCAGGGTTGGGCAAGGCAGCCCCATATTTCAAATCGCCTTTAATTTTACTGCCTATTTTCGATAATTGTGATCTTATTTGGTGAAACCTGCCAGTAATGGGCTTTACTTCCAACAGGGTTTCGAAATCAAATTCGCCTAGTTGCTTGAAACTTAGTTCTGCTCTTTGGCTATTAGGCACCTCATTGTTGTAGGCAATAGAAAAGTGCTTTTTTGTGTCTTTTTTGAGCCAATGCACCAGCTTATCTTCTCGATTCAAAGGCTTTCGCAGTACCAAAGCCCAATATGTTTTTTGAATGTTGTTCTCCCTGAAAAGCTCATTCATTCGCTCCAGTGCCTTGGATGTTTTAGCTAAAATTACCAAGCCACTTACGGGCCTATCTAAGCGATGTACAATGCCACAAAACACATTGCCTTCTTTTGCATACTTCTCTTTCAAGTAGTCTTTAGCGTAATCTGCCAGACACTTGTCGCCCGTGGCATCTCCTTGCACTAACACTCCTGCTGCTTTATTCACTACCAGCAGGTGGTTGTCCTCATACAATATGGTAAATATTTCGTTCGCTTTATTTGTCACTTATTTGTACTAAATAGCGCAGCACCTGCTTTTTTAATTTCCAATTCCAAGTTTCTAGGCTATAAAGATAAATAAGTTTGTACTTCCATTCCTATACTTGTGCAAAACCCAAACCTTAATATATGGTTGTATCTTCAATTTACCTCTGACATGGAAGTATAATCAACTGCAAAAAATAAATTACCCAGATTTTTCTTCCTGTCCAATAATCTTTACAACGCAATTACAGTGCAATTATTAAATCCATGCTTTAACTTCGCCTCACATTTATAACGCAATGACCAAAGTAACCGAGCACATCAAACAAGCCAAACAGACCCTATTCTCCTTTGAAATATTGCCACCGCTGAAAGGGGAAAGCATTCAAAATATTTACGATGCCATTGATCCACTCATGGAATTTAACCCACCATTTATCGAAGTTACTTATCATAGGGAAGAATTTATTTACAAGAAGTTTGCCAATGGCTCACTAGAAAAGCGAGCCACCAGAAAAAGACCAGGAACGGTAGGGATTTGTGCGGCTATTATGCACAAATATAAAATTGATGCCGTGCCGCACATAATTTGTGGAGGATTCAACAAAGAAGAAACCGAAAATGCTTTGATAGATTTGAACTTCTTGGGAATCGACAATGTGCTAGTACTTCGCGGAGACGCCATCAAATCAGAGGGGACATTTGTGGCTGAAAAGGACGGGCACCCTTTTGCTTCCGAGCTGGTAAAGCAAGTGGTGAATATGAATAAAGCAGTATATTATGACGAGGAGTTGCAAAATCCATCACCGAGCAATTTTTGCATTGGCGTGGCAGGCTATCCAGAAAAGCATTTTGAGGCACCAAACTTGAAAAGTGATTTGAAGTATTTAAAGATGAAAGTAGACTTAGGTGCCGAGTACATCGTTACGCAGATGTTTTTCAACAACGACAAATTTTTCGAGTTTGTAGATTTATGCCGCAAGGAAGGCATTGAAGTGCCTATAATACCCGGGTTAAAACCTTTTTCCACCAAAAAACAGCTCACTATTTTGCCAAGTATCTTTCACATAGACATTCCCGAAGCACTAGCCGAGGCCGTGGAGAAAGCAAAGGACAATGAGGCGGTGAAAAAGATAGGCATCGCTTGGTGTGTAGAGCAATCGAAAGAGCTAATGAAACGAGGTGTGCCAATATTGCATTACTACACCATGAGCAAATCGCAGGCGGTGAGGGAAATTGCAAGTCAATTGTTTTAGTACAACTACGAGCAAAATATTGCACTAGTTAGGTTAGTTTTTGGGTTTCATAACCTTATTATTACACCCGTAGCTATTGCGTTGCACCTAGGCTTCAATCAACCCTTGTACTTTTGCAAACAAATCATCGGGATAGAAAGGTTTTAATAGCACATCATCTATGCCTAACAATTTGAAATTCTCGTTGGCGAAGCCATAGTTTTCGGCAGTAATGGCCAATACTGGAATGGTTGGGTTGAACAATCGAATCAACCTAACGGCCTCAAAACCACTTATTTGTGGCAACTGCAAATCCATTAATATAATGTCGTAAGCAACTTCTTTGGCCATTTCTACGGCAGTTATTCCGTTTTCAACGGAATCTACCTTTGCATTCCATCTTTTTAAGAAGGTTTCCGCCACCAGCAGATTCATTTGATTATCATCTACCAGCAACACCCTTATTTGATGGAGATTACGGTTTGTACTTCCTATATTTTCAATTGATTCCTGTATTGTACTTGCCTCAAAAATCTTGAAATTAAGCGAAAAATAAAATTTACTACCCTTGCCCAGGTGGCTCTCTACAAATATTTCGCTACCCAATACCTCTACCAATCGCTTGGTGATCGACAACCCCAAACCCGAGCCAGAAGTGCTGTAGTTTCGTCCATTCGCTGAAAGATTTGTTGCAAAGTTTTCAAATACATATTTAATTTTCTCCTTGGCTATGCCTATCCCAGAGTCTGAAACAGAGAAATGAACAGAAGCATAGCCATTTTGGGTGCTTTTCAACTTTACTTCAAGCCTTACCTTACCCTTGTCAGTAAATTTTAATGCATTAGAGAGCAAATTACTTACAATTTGGCTTATTTTTATTTCATCGCCAACCAAATTTTTGGGAATACTCTTATCAATATCCACAATAAATTCATTGCCCCTCTGTTGCGATTTAAAATAGTAGCTTTTACAAATATGCTCGATTAAATCCCTGATTTGAAACTCGTTGGAATAAATATCGATATCGCCCGATTCTATTTTGTTGAAGTCTAAAAGATTATCAATTAGGCGAATAAGGCTATCTGTAGAGCTTTTCAATATGGAAAGCTTAGATAATTGACTCTTCTTTGGCGACTCAAGTATAAGTAAGTTGCTCAAGCCCAGGATCGCATTTAGAGGAGTACGAATATGATAACCGATGGTAGAAAGAAAATCAGTTTTGGCCAAACTCGATTTATCAGCGGTACTTTTCGATTGTGCCAAGGCTTTTTCTACCTTCCTGCGCTGCCTCAGTTCATTTAATAAATAGTATTCGTTTTGGGTGTTAATTACTTTGTGGGAATAAATCACAATAGTCAAAGCCAAGCAACTTACCGAAAAGCCAAAAAATTCTGCCCATTTTACTGTTTCAGCATCGTATTGTATGGCGAAGTCAAGTACTACAGGGCTATGCCTAATAACCATATAGTTGCCCACCGCAATAAGGTAGAATAGGGCGATTTTCACATAATCGGCAGTTTTATAAATGAATAATGCAATGGCAGAACTAGCCACCAAGATGGTTATGCTGACCTCCTTCATATTCAATGCAAAACTCACTACTAATATATAGCCGTGAAGCGAAATTAAAAATAACCCTTTCGACACCTCATACTTCCTAAGTTTATTTAAAAAAAGACAGCCAATGTTTATAAAGCTCCAGACTAAATCTAGCAAGCACAGCTCTATTGCACCAATGGAATAGAAAAACAGCCCCAGCAAAACCAGGGTAACGGAAAGTACTAAATGAATAACGTTGGTGAGTTTTAATATCTTGGTTGGCTGACGGTTGAGCTTTGAATTTGCAAAGCCCATTTTCAAAAAATAATCAAATACTGATATACGGCTCATCAGCATTTCTGCAAGCTTTTTTTTCAAACCAAAATGTAATAACGTATTTCAAAAGTAGATCATAAATGCTACTTACCAAAGTGAAATACCTAAAACTTGAGGATTATTGTTTGCGCACAGATTATGATCATACAAGAAAAATTAAAAATTAAATTTTGTAATAGAACGCAATTTTTCTAATTTCGCAGTCCTTTTTTGGGAATAGTCTGATTTAACCATTTTTAATTGGTTTTCACCTTTCGCTTGATTGTCAAGCTTAGAAATTCCCAGCAGACTTTAAATACTATTTCTTCTGATGAAGTTATCCGAATTCAGCTACGTTTTACCGCCCGAACTTATTGCCCAATATCCAACCGAAAATCGTGACGATTGTAGGCTAATGGTGGTAAACAGGGCCAACAAGTCTATTGAACATAAAACCTTCAAAGACATTTTGCATTATTTTGAAGAAGGCGATGTGATGGTTGTGAATGATTCAATGGTATTTCCCGCCCGCTTGTACGGAAATAAAGAAAAAACAGGAGCAAAAATCGAAGTGTTCTTGCTGCGACAGTTAGGCAAAGAAGCCCATTTGTGGGATGTATTGGTAGACCCTGCAAGAAAAATAAGGGTAGGCAACAAATTATATTTTGGAGAAGGCGAGCTGGTAGCTGAGGTAATAGACAACACCACATCGCGAGGCAGAACGATTCGGTTTTTATTCGATGGTACGCCAGAAGATTTTATGAAAGTAATAGATCAGTTGGGTGAAACCCCAATTCCTAAATATATTAAACGCAAAGTAGAGCCAGAAGATAGAGAGCGTTACCAAACCATATTTGCCAAAAATATAGGTAGCGTGGCTGCTCCATCGGCAGGTATGCACTTTACAAAACAGCTCGTAAAGAGATTTGAATTGAAGGGTGTAACGCTCGACACAATGACCTTGTATGTTGGCCTAGGTTCGTTTCGTGCCGTAGATGTGGAAGACCTCACCAAACACAAGATGGATTCGGAACATTTTATTATTCCAGAGCATACTGTAGAAAAAGTGAATGTAGCTTTAAATGAGAAAAGGAGAGTCTGTGCCGTAGGAAGTACTGTGCTTAGGTCGATGGAGTCTTCTGTGTCTGCAAACAACAGGCTAAAACCAAACGATATTTGGACTGATAAATTCATTTTCCCTCCTTTTGATTTCAAGATTTGCAATGCTTTCATCACCAATTTTCATTCCCCAGATTCCACATTATTAATGATGGCTAGTGCATTTGGTGGCTTTGAACTGATAAAAGAAGCCTACGATGTGGCAATTAAAGAAAATTATCGCTTCCTTACTTATGGAGATGCCATGTTAATCATCTAAATAAATAAGTTTTCTATGCAAAACAAAAAAGACTTCTCACGAAGTCTTTTTTGTTTTTGCGCAAAATCAGGTCATAAAAATGTTGGGATAATTAGTTTTTAAAATGTGGTACCGCAAACACGGAGTGGATTGCCACACATATACAGAAAATAAATTACGACTCAAAAAAAACAAAACCTCCGTAAAATTTGAAAAAATATGTGATTATAGTGGCAGGTGGTAGGGGCAAAAGAATGAATAGCCAGATCCCTAAACAGTTCATTCCCATAGCTGGACTGCCAGTACTTATGCGTAGCATTGTCAAATTCCACGACTATGACAATGCTACCGACATCATATTAGTACTGCCAGAAACTGAGATTGATTTTTGGAAAAACTTGTGTGCTCAATATCATTTCAATGTGCAGCATACGATCGTGGCCGGAGGCAATAGCAGGTTTCAGTCGGTGAAAAACGGACTTGATTCCATTCATTACGATGGTCTGGTAGCGGTTCACGATGGTGTAAGGCCATTTGTAAGCATCGCTACAATAAGAGAAAGCTTTGACGTAGCAGCCCAAAAAGGGAATGCAATTGCTGCCATTGTACCCAAAGACTCGATTAGAATGGCAAATGACAAAAATGAATCAGTAGCACTAGATCGATCTAAGTGCTATCTGATTCAAACCCCACAAACGTTTCAAATTGCATTACTGAAAAAAGCTTTTGAAATTGAGGAAGACGAAAGTTTTACAGACGATGCCACAGTGGTCGAAGCATTGGGCGTGAAAATCAATCTGATAGGAGGTACTTACCAAAACATAAAAATAACAACCCCTGAAGATCTGGTTTTGGCGCAAGCTATTTGCGGCCTTACTTGATTGTGTTTAAATATTTATTAAAGGCAAAACCAAGTGAGAAATTTGTTGGTGTAAGATCGATTGGCATGCACGGAGTGGTGCACCTCTCCCCTACTCTACTCAGGAATAAAAATTTGAATGGCTAGGGCAACAGAAAAGAGACAACCAAAATTGGGTTGCTCAAATCAGAAATGGAAAAGTGACCCCAATGCGACTAGTAAGTAAATGCGAGCTTTGCATCTTGAATTTCATGCCAAGGCAGCCCGTATTTATTCAAATCTTCCATAAATGGATCGGGGTTGAACTCTTCGGTATTAAACACCCCTGTTCCCTTCCATTTGCCTTCCAACATCATTTTTGCACCGATCATGGCGGGAACACCTGTGGTGTATGACACTGCTTGGGCTTTTATTTCTCTGTAGCATTCGGCATGGTCGCAATTGTTGTATATGAAATACGTTTTTTCCTTGCCGTCTTTCAAGCCTTTTATTTGGCAACCAATCGAGGTTTTTCCTGTGTAATTTTCACCTAAAGAACCAGGATCTGGTAACAAAGCCTTCAAAAATTCCAACGGAATCACATCCATTCCTTTGTATTTTACTGCATCTATTCGGGTCATGCCCACATTTTGCAATACCTCTAAATGTGTCAAATATTGTTGGCCAAAAGTCATCCAAAATCTGGCTCTTTTTAGGGTTGGAAAGTTTTTAACCAGCGATTCAAGTTCTTCATGAAACAATAAATATGACTCTTTGGGGCCTACTGCGGGATAATCTACCGCTTGATGAATCGACATTGGTTCTATCTCAATCCAATGTCCATTTTCAAAATATTTTCCTTTTTGCGTGATCTCGCGAATGTTTATCTCAGGATTGAAATTTGTCGCAAACGCTTTTCCGTGGCTACCTGCATTGCAGTCGACAATATCTAGATAATGGATTTCATCAAAATGATGGGTAAGTGCATGTTTTGTGAAAACATTGGTAACTCCAGGGTCGAAACCGCAACCCAGCACAGCCATTAAACCGGCTTCTTTAAAGCGATCTTGGTATGCCCATTGCCATTTATATTCAAATTTGGCCACATCTTTAGGCTCATAATTGGCTGTGTCTAAATAATTTACGCCAGTTGCAAGACAGGCATCCATAATGGTCAAATCTTGGTAAGGCAAAGCAACATTTATCACCAATGCAGGCTTAAAATCATTGAACAATGCTACCAATTGTGGTACATTATCAGCATTTACCTCAGCCGTTTTCACATGAGATTTCGCAATATCAGCCGCTATTTTGTCGCATTTCGATTTGGTGCGGCTTGCCAATAAGATTTCACTGAAAACCTCGGGCAATTGTGCACATTTATGCGCTACTACCGAACCCACTCCGCCAGCACCTATAATTATTACTTTACTCATCTTAGCTATATTTAGAAAATGGATAATTAGATTTCAAGGGCGAATTTATCAATAAACTGATAGATTTGGTGGGGCTTAACAATTATTTAAAATTGGAAATGCACACAACTATAAAATGTGGTCGGTTCACTCATTTTGTAGGTGCTGAAAAAATATTTCGAAACAAGATTTCTATTACCTATTTTTCTTTTGTTTGGTGGTAGCTAAAGCGTAATTTTCTATATATCCTTGCCATCAAGTGTTGGTCAAAGACTGAAAGACCGATTCCAAACTAGTTTCTTCCAGTTTTAGCTCAAGCAGCAGCCAACCTTTTTCTCCCGAATACTTGAACAGATTATTTCTAATATCTTTGGAAGCTAGGAGTTCAAATTTATTTTTGGCCAATGCTACTACTGTTCCTACATTTTCAATTTGCCTTAAATGGGCTATGTCTACGTTATTCTCAAATTCAACGATGATCTTATAACCTTTTTGGGCTAAGGATGCAGTCAAATTTTCGACCGCATTATCGGCCACAATTTTGCCTTGGTTAATGATTACTACTCTGCTGCACATCGCCTCCACTTCCTGCATGATGTGAGTAGAAAGAATGACGGTTTTCTCTTTGCCTATTTCCTTTATCAAATGGCGAATTTCAAGCACCTGATTGGGATCGAGCCCAGTAGTTGGCTCATCTAATATCAGCACTTCGGGGTTGTGAATGAGAGCAGCAGCCAGACCTGCTCTTTGTTTGTAGCCTTTAGAGAGCTGTCCAAGTTTTTTATGTTTTTCTTGGGTAAGCCCTGTTTTTACTACCAATTCATCAATGTTTGACTTCAATTGCTTGCTATTCAAACCATACAAACTACCTATAAACGACAAATATTCAATCACATACAACTCAGCGTAAAGAGGATTATGCTCTGGCAAATATCCAATTCTCTGACGTACCTGCAGCGAATCTTTTGTTACATCAAACCCACAAACCAATACTTGGCCAGAAGTGGGCGGGATAAAGCAAGTGGCAACCTTCATGGTGGTAGATTTGCCTGCACCATTTGGCCCTAAAAACCCAACTATTTCTCCTTTGGCAACCGAAAAACTGATGTCGTCAACAGCTTTCTGCTGGCCATAAATCTTGGTTAAATGACTTATTTCGATTGACATTTTTGATTTGTTAATTTTTAAATTTCACGATTTGGATCATCAAATAGGCTTTAATGCGAATCTCTGCTCACTTTATCTCCTGATTTCCCCACCAGAAAATCAAAATCGGCACCTTTGTCGGGTTGCAACACATGGTCGATAAAAAGCTTTACATAGCCTCGCTCTGCCGGGAAACTGGTTGGTTTCCAGTTGGCTTTCCTTTTCTCAAACTCTTCATCAGAAATTAGGGCATTTAGGCTGCGATTAGGCACATCTACCTGTATTTCATCTCCATTTTGAATAAATGCCAAATTGCCACCAATGGCCGATTCTGGCGAAACATGAAGAAATACTGTGCCGAACGCAGTACCGCTCATCCGTGCATCTGAAATACGCACCATATCTGAAACACCTTTTTCAAGTAGTTTTTTAGGTAGGCCCATGTTGCCTACTTCTGGCATGCCAGGGTATCCTTTCAAGCCTACATTTTTCAAAACAAGCACACTAGTTTCGTCTACTTCAAGATCAGGATCATTAATTCGGGCATGGTAATCTTCTATAGTTTCAAAAACTACAGCTTTGCCTTTGTGGGTGAGCAAGTGTGCAGATGCGGCAGAAGGTTTTATTACCGCCCCATTTTGGCAAATATTGCCTTTTACCACCGCAATGCCCCCTTCTTCAAGAATAGGTTTCGCAAGTAGTGCTATCACTTCTGTATTGTAATTGGGTGCCGATTGATTGTTCTCCATCATTGTTTTGCCATTCACTGTGATGGCGTCACCATTGATATGGGGCAATATTTCCTTGATGATTGCAGGAAGCCCGCCAGCATAATAGAAATCTTCCATCAAAAATTTGCCAGATGGCATCAGATTCAATAGGAAAGGCATGGTACTCCCTAATTTGTCGAAATCTTCTAAATCGAGCTCTATTCCCATTCGGCCAGCTATAGCCAACAAATGAATAACGGCATTGGTAGAACCGCCAACAGCGGCATTTATCTTGATCGCATTTTCGCACGATTTGCGAGTTATTACTTTCGACATCCGAAGGTCTTCTTTCACCATTTCTACTATGCGCTTACCTGTGTAGTGTGCCAGCGCTTTTCTGCGAGAATCTACCGCTGGAATGGCCGCATTGCCAGGTAATGACATACCCAAAGCCTCTACCATACAGGCCATAGTTGAAGCCGTACCCATCGTCATGCAATGCCCTGCACTTCTATTCATGCAAGCCTCTGCTTCTGTAAATTCATCGTAAGTCATGCGACCGGCCTTTACATCTTCACTAAATTTCCATACATCAGTGCCCGAGCCGATGTCTTTTCCGTGGTATTTTCCGTTTAGCATGGGGCCGCCCGATACCACAATGGTTGGCAAATCGACACTGGCAGCTCCCATCAGCAACGATGGCGTGGTTTTGTCGCAGCCGCACAACAATACCACACCATCCATTGGGTTGGCTCTGATCGATTCTTCCACCGTCATGCTAGCCAAATTGCGGAAAAGCATAGCTGTGGGGCGAATTAAAGTTTCCCCGAGCGACATTACAGGAAACTCCACAGGAAATCCACCAGCTTCATATACTCCGTTTTTTACCGATTGGGCCAGCTCTCTGAAATGTGCGTTGCAAGGCGTGAGCTCCGACCAAGTGTTGCAAATACCGATCACGGGTTTGCCTTCAAATTGTTCTTGCACATGACCCTGATTTTTCATCCACCCCCGGTAAATAAAACCTGCTTTATCTTTGAGGCCAAACCAGTCTTGACTGCGTAATTTCATGCTTATTGTATTTACTTAATATGATTGTTCGATTTTCAATGGCTATGTAATTGCAAGATTAATTAATTATAAACTGTATTTATTCATAGGAGCGAATGATGTCGTAAATCGACAATGTTTTTTTTATTTTTTTAGTACTCCGTTCAATAACTCTACATAGGTTTTGATACCGCTCTCAATTTCAGAAAGGTAAATGTACTCATCGGCAGTGTGAGAGCGAGCCGAATCACCAGGCCCTATTTTTAAAGATGGGCAATCCATAAGTGCCTGATCGGAAGTAGTGGGCGAAGCATACGTTTTTTTACCCATTTTAAGGCCTTGAAGCACGATTTTGTGATTTCCATCGATGCTAGATGGCTTCAGCCTCACGCTTCGGGGGTGAACTTCCGATATCAAATTTTGCATCAGCGCCTCAATTATTTCCTCATTGCGATATACATCAGTGACTCTGATATCAATGGTAAAGCTGCATGTATCAGGAATTACGTTGTGTTGCGTGCCGGCATTGATTACAGTAACGCTCATTTTCACTGGGCCAAGAAGATCAGAATTTTTAGGAAATTGATAGGTTCTGAGCCATTCAATATCTTTGAGTGCTTTATAAATAGCATTTTCCCCTTCGTTGCGAGCCGCATGGCCCGATTGCCCTTTGGCTATACAATCTACCACCATCAATCCCTTTTCTGCTATTGCAAGATTCATTTCTGTCGGCTCGCCTACAATGGCAAAATCGATCGGTTGCAATTCATCCCATATCAATTCTACCCCATTTTTGCCAGAAATCTCCTCTTCGGCTGTGGCTGCCAAAAGCAAATTGTGGGTCAAATCAGCGTCTGCATAAAAATACAAGAAAGTATTAATCAATGAAACTAAACAACCACCTGCATCGTTGCTGCCAAGTCCAAACAGTTTCCCATCTTTTTCGATGGCCGAAAATGGCGCTAATGTATATCCTGCATTTGGTTTTACAGTATCATGGTGCGAATTCAATAAAATGGTGGGCTTTTTCGGATCAAAAAATTTATTAAAAGCCCATACGTTATTGAGCTTTCTGTGGGTGGCAACATTCCTTTCCGCCAAAAAACGCACAATAATATCTGCAGTTTTATGTTCCTCCTTGCTGAATGAAGGTGTTTCAATGAGTTTTCTGAGCAAATGAATAGCATCTGCTTGAAGTTGTTTTATTTCCATTTAATTGTTTCAAATTCCAACGCAAATTTATTTTGTTATGCTGGTACCGGCATTTAGAAAATCGTGCACGTCTTCAGCCATGCATATTTTAACTTCATTTACACCTTCTTCTAATGAGTGGAAAGCATTGTCTAGTTTTGGAATCATGCCCATATTTACCACTCCCGATGCCCTTAGCTGATTGTAAACAGCTAGATTAAGCGTTTTGATTACCGATTTATCATCATTTACATCTTTCATTACTCCTTTTTTCTCAAAGCAATATACCAGACTTACTTCAAAGCCTGCTTTTGCTAATGCTCCAGCTAATGTTGCCGCTATAGTATCGGCATTCGTGTTTAATAGGCTTCCTTTTCCATCATGGGTGATGGCACAAAAAACTGGAATAAATCCGGCAGCCATAATTGCCATTAAGTTATCTAGTGTCAAATCATCGCTATTCACATCGCCTACATATCCCCAGTCTGTAACGGGATCTAGCCTTTTTTTGGCGCGAATCAAGTTGGCATCAGCGCCAGTAAGCCCGATGGCGTTGGTATGCAAGGCCTGCAATTTAGCCACTATGGTTTTATTGATAAGTCCAGCATAGACCATGGTGACCACTTTAAGCGTTTCGGCATCGGTGATTCGCTTACCATCTACCATTTGTGCTTTGATTCCAAGTGCTTCTCCCAGTTCGGTTGCTATTTTACCGCCACCATGAATCAATATTTTTTGACCTTCTAAATGCGAGAAATCAACCAAAAACTGGTGGAGCTTTGCTGGATTGTCGATGATATTGCCCCCTATCTTTATTATTTTGATACTGCTCATCGCTATTTCATCTACGCTGCAAAAGTAATTTGATAAAAATCATTTTCCAATGCCAGTATGCACGCTTATCGATTTGGTCTATTTATCTATTTCAAAATGTTATCAATTGAGTGCCGAAGCTCAAATTGATCGAAATACCCATTACCGACAAGTCAAAAAGCTACAAAAGCTAATTGATGAAAATCATAAAACTAGCAAGTCGCCAACTTTATATGCTGATTTGATGCATGTAAGCACCCGACATTTGAGCAGGATGTCTCGAGACGTGTTGCACGAATCTACCAGCGATTTAATTGCCGAACGAGTAATTACTGAAACCAAAAATAATGTTAGTGCTTGAAACATTTTCCATAAGCCAAATTGCTGATGAATTGGGCTACGTTGACTTTTCATATTTTACAAGAATGTTTAAAAATAAGGTAGGCATTACCCCCAAAGAGTTTCAAGCCAAACTAAAAGCCCCTTATTGGTAAATATTTTTAGCATCAGATGCTGTTTTGAGTATTGAAATCTGCAAACAGTTTTACCTTCCAACTTGCACTACTGGTATTTCCCACAACTACCCCCCCGTCACATGGCAACATCCTTCGCAATATTAATGATTAGGCAATGGGATGATAAGTACCTGCTTATCATCAAGACTATAATGGACAAAGATTTGAACATAAGGGCACGATTTTGGTATATAAATTCTCAAAACTGATTTTGATGCCTTCTTTATTGCAAAAGCTCAAAGACCTTCCTTCATTACTCAAGCATACTTATACCGAATGGATTGATGAAGACCCTTTTGATCTGGGAGCTGTAATAGCTTACTACGCCATTTTTTCTCTGCCTGCACTCTTGATTATCGTGGTATCAATTGCTGGAGTGGTGTACGATAGAGAGGCTGTGCAAGGCAAAATTGTAAACCAAATTGGCGGGATGATTGGAAAAGATTCGGCCGAACAAATTCAAACCATGATTATCAATGCAGGTAATACGGGCAACACGGTGCTTGCCACAGTTATTGGCATGGCTACTTTATTATTTGGTGCTACCGGTGTGTTTGTAGCGCTTCAAACTTCGATGAATAAGGTGTGGGATGTGAAGCCGGATCCCAAAAAAGCGGGTTGGAAACGTATACTGAAGTTGCGCGCTACTTCCTTTGGTATAATTCTTTCTATTGGCTTTCTGCTCATTATTTCACTGGTAATAAGTTCGGCACTTACAATACTAAATGATTGGTTTCTATCGGTATTTCCAGATTTTTTCATTTATGTGCTACACGTCATTAATTTTACATTTTCTTTGGGCATAATATCGGTACTTTTTGCCATTCTATTCAAATTTCTTCCCGATGCAAAAATCGAATGGAGAAGTGTATGGGTAGGCGCTTTATTGACCTCCATATTATTCACACTAGGCAAGTTTGGTCTCAGTTTGTATTTTGGAAAAGCAAATCCTGGTTCTACTTATGGTGCGGCAGGTTCACTCATCTTAATGCTGCTTTGGGTATCCTATTCTTGCCTAATACTTTTCTTTGGGGCCCAATTTACCAAGGTATATGCCCAGAAATATGGCCACTCC
>Ga0163144_10008457_pt1 | contig 22269 bp, 18 predicted proteins | sample OliLak19BULKMAT1_FD_123175 | JGI IMG/M metagenome (GOLD analysis project Ga0163144, IMG submission 123175) | Freshwater microbial mat bacterial communities from Lake Vanda, McMurdo Dry Valleys, Antarctica - Oligotrophic Lake LV.19.BULKMAT1 | ecosystem: Environmental > Aquatic > Freshwater >... | reverse complement strand
AACAAAATGCTGCGCTCACAACAAAAAGCTGGGATCAAAACAAATTATTTTTTCGGTTTAGGAAAGAAGAAATCGTAAAAGGTTCGAAGTAATATTTTATCATATTTGCCAACATCTGACATCATCGCTTGTAGGGCCTCTTCTGTGGTCATGGCCTCGCGGTGAGCGCGTTTAGTGATCAAGGACGCGAAAGTATCGGCAATCGCTACAATTTTAGCAGGATGATAAATTTCCCCGTCGCGTATGCCATTGGGATAACCATGGCCATTGGGTTGCTCGTGATGCTGTAACACAATATCCAAAACTTCTTGTTTAATATTTTTTGAGCCTTCCAATAATTGTTTTCCTAATGAGGGGTGGCGATAAATTTCTTTTCTTTCATCAGGAGTAAAAATATTTTTTTCCTCGGGGTCAAATGACATTTGAGATTCACCAACGTCATGCAAAAAAGCACCTAGTGCCAGGATCGACAGATTTTTGTCATTTTGAATTCCGCTAGCAATTCCCAGTAGTGTGGCAAAAATAGAAGTAGAGATAGAATGTTTAAAAATATAAGGCTTAGAGGACATTAAAGTTACAACTTTAATCATATCTTTTGGATTAGTTGCAATTATTCCGACACAATCATTCATCAGGTTGGCCGCTTGATTTAAAACACTCTCTTCAATATTTTGATTAATGATAATCTCATGCATAGATAGATTGATCATTTCTTTGACAATGGCCTGGGCCTCATCAGCAGTGAAACTTTTCTTATTTTCTCTAAAGACGCTCCCTAATTTTTCCACATAAAGAGAATATTTTTTATAATCTTGCGCCGTTACATAAAAAATTGTCACATTTTTGTCTTCATACTTTTTAAGTCTTTCCCAATCTAGTTGATCGCCGATATTAAAAAGTTTGGTGTAGTCAGATTCGGTTCTTTTAATATAAATATCAAAAATAAGTGGGCGATTAAAACGTTTTAAAATATTTAAACTGATGTCAATAAATGCTGGTTTTTCTTTTTCCACTCTAATTATTATAGCTTAAGTAGTGAAACTCTTTAAATAGGAAATAAAATCAGTGCCTTGTCTTAAATCGCGTAAAGTATAGCGTAAAAAGAGCATGGAAATCCCAAAAGGAATGCTAAAGGCCAAGATATAGCCGCGTAGCGAGTACATTACTGGAATAGAACGATCAACAAAAATATCTGGCATCAACTCCGGGGAGAATGTTTTAAGTACCCATAAAAAGATTGAACCTAAAACTATACCCGATAAACATGAAAGTAATGACATTTGAATCACAAATAAAATTAGCGATTGATCAATTCTTTTTTTTGAGGCCCCTAAAATCCACAGCGATACTAAATCTCTTTTTATTTTGCCATAAAAAATTAATAGACCTGAAGTAATCGACAATGAAACCAGCACTGTCATCATAGCAAATAAAAAAAGCATCACAGTATTTTCTAATTTTAAGGCCCACGCTAGCGCGGAGTTTTCATCTTCCCATGTGCGAAAAATACTGGTCCCAGCTTCAGGGAATTTCTCTAGAAGTTTGGTCTTTAAATTATCGGAAAAAGGCGAATAAATACGAATCCGATTAATGGTTTGTACTCTAGTTAAACTTTGCACGCTTTTAAGATCAGTCCACCCTACGACTGTATCCACTTCTGAAACCAGTGTTAGATGTGACTCTTGATACTTAAAAAAACGGCTGCGCGGAATTTCCCCCATAAAGGTATCCACATGCCCAGGAGAAATCACTTGTAGCTCTTTATCAAAATTTGGTTTTACCCGGTACGCCAGATCTTCACCTAAAATAATTGAATCAGGCCCATTAAAATAAAAATTTAAATTCTCCGGCAAATGATCTTGTATATCAATTCCGCGCAGCTCCAGCGGAAAAAGCATTTTTCCCGAGCGAAGTAGCGCCTCGATTTGATATTCTTTAGAAAAAGGAATTTTTTTATACTCTAGAAATTGCAAAAGCCCCGGCACCCAGGAAGTATCATTGCCGACTAAGATAATACTAAAATGTCCGTTCACTGATTTTGAGCGCCCGACTAATTTTTCTTGCAGGCCGCCCATGGTGGATTGAATCACTAATAAAGAAAAACAAGAAAGTGCCAGACCAACTGACGCGAAAAATAATAAATTTTGCCGCGTTTTTGCATTAAAAACAAAACGAAAGAAAAATTTACTTAAAAACCAATCCATTAATTAATTTCGTAAAACTTTGTATGACCTTGCGCTAATTTTTTTAGATAAGGCGATAAATTGTAACGATCGGCATCAACACTTTCGCCAAATCTTTCGATGTCTTTACAAATTTTATCTAGGCCTTCAAAGTCAGCATATTTTAAAAGTCCGCCGCGAAACGGAGGAAAACCAATGCCGTAAATAAGAGCTAAATCAACTTCAGCGGCCGAAGCAACTAATCCTTCTTCTAGAATGATTGAGGCCTCATTAATCATCGGTAAAATCACTCTTTTTTGAATCTCAACTTCATCCATACTTTTTACCGTGGTAGAAAAAAGTTTAGTGGCCTCAGTATTTTCTATCGTCGGTTTTCCTGATGGATCATACAAATAAAATCCCTTACTATTTTTTTTACCTAAAAACCCGGCCTTGGCCACAGCTTCAGAACTAGGACAAGCTTTAGCGCGTTTACCTAAACTAGCTTCTAAAATGTGCGCCACTTTTGCCCCCACATCAATGCCAATTTCATCCATCAAGCGGCACGGACCCATCGGCATGCCAAAATTTAAACAGGCCTCATCTAAATCTTTCATGGGCACGCCTTCCATTAATAAAAAAGCCGCTTCATTTAAATAAGGCATTAAAATTCTGTTTACTAAAAATCCTGGGCCATCTTTTACAATCACTGGAGTCTTCTTCGTTGCCAGTACCCAATTATAAAGCGCTTCCACAGTTTCGGGCGACACTTTATCATGCGTCACAATTTCCACCAGCGGCATCAAGTGCACTGGATTAAAAAAGTGCAGCCCGGCAAAGCGCTCAGGTCGCTCTAGAGCAGAAGTCATTTCGGTTACTTTTAAAGACGAAGTATTAGAAGTAATAATACAATCAGGACGAACATTTTTTTCTAATTCAGAAAAAACTTTTTTCTTCACGTCCATATTTTCAACCACTGCTTCAATCACTAGATCAACACTATTAAATCCTTGATAATCAGTTTGGCAGGTAATGGATCTAATTTTTCTTTCAAACTCATCTTCAGATATTTTTTTTCTTTTAAGCTGCCCCATGAAATTTTTTGAGGCCTGTTTTAAACCTAACTCTAACGCCGGCGTCGCTAAATCTTTCATAATAGGACGCATGTTATTTTGCGCCATCAGCCAAGCGATTCCTCCGCCCATGGTTCCAGCGCCTAAGGCCGCGCCACGAGAAATTTTGGTTAATTTCCCACTACTTTTTGGGCCATTATATTTTTTAGATTTTTCTGTTAAAAAATAAATGTGCTGTAGGTTTTTACTTTGCTCTGACGTACACAACTCTCCAAACGCTTGCGATTCACTAGTTAAATAAGAAGTTCGGCTTTTAAAAAAAGCTCCTTCCATTACATCTAAAATTTTAAGTGGAGCCTGATAAAAGCCTTTTGTTTTTTGCAGCACACTCTCGCGCGCCTTTTGGAAAATAATTTTTCGAGTGACGACATTATCTACCGCCATATGCTGCATATTTTCTTTAAATGATCTGGGGCGTTTTCTATATTTAATAAACTCTAGCGCCTTATCCATTAACATTTCTTTGGCGAAAACTTCTTCTACTAGTCCCATTTTTTTCGCTTTTTTGCCGTCCACCATTTTTCCGGTCAAAATAAGATCAAGCGCATTAGGTAGCCCAATTTTTTTTGGCATACGATACGTTCCGCCAAAGCCTGGTAGCACACCTAATTTTACTTCCGGCAGTCCCATTTGTGTTTTGCGATCATCACTGGCCAAAATCACTTTGCAAGATAGGGCCAATTCCATTCCGCCGCCCAAACAAACGCCGTCAACACAAGCAATGGTTTGTGCCTTTAAATCTTCAATGTCGTTATAAATCAGTTGTCCTTGTTCCGCGCCATGAGCGCCGTCACTTTCTGTTTTTAGAGAAGCAATCAAACTAATATCCACGCCAGCAATAAAACAACCAGGAATTAATGAGTGAAAAATAACCGCATCAATATTTTTAGCTTCATCAAGTTTTTTTAACTCTAATACAATTTCTCGCAGTTCAGTTAAGGCCTCTTGATCTAGCGTCGTCATGCTTTTTTTGTTTTGTAAGCCAAAGCCAACTTTGGCAATTTTATTTTCGACGTTAAAACTTATTTTTTTATTTCCCACATTACTCATAAGTTTCCCCTTATCCTAAATTTTCAATAATAACTGCGCCGCCCTGACCGCCACCAATACATAGAGCAGCAATTCCATATTTAGCTTTTCTACGTTTTAATTCATGCGCCAAACTAACCACTAAGCGGCAACCAGTTGAACCTACCGCGTGACCTAAAGCAATGGCACCGCCATTCACGTTAAACTTTTCTTCCGGAATTTCTCCCCACGCTTTTTCAATACCAAAACGGGCCGCCACATTTTTATCTTTTAATCCTATACGAACAGCAATGGCCTGAGCAGCAAATGCTTCATTTAATTCCACTAAATCCATTTGCTCTAGAGTCATGCCCGTGCGATTAAAAACTCCGTCCATCGCCAGTAGCGGCCCCATTCCCATACGCTCTGGTTCTAATCCATGAAAATGATAATCCACCATGCGAGCAATCGGTTTTAAATTATGTTTTTTCAGCGCCTCTTCATTACACATTAAAAAAGCTGAACCACCATCAGTGATGGGACAACTATTTCCCACCGTCACAGTGCCAGATTTTTTATCAAAGTACGGACGCATTTTTGCTAATCCTTCTACTGTTGAATTATCTCTTGGCCCCACATCATCATTTAAAAGTTTGTCGCGTTTTGCTCCATAGACAAGTGGTAGAATTTCTTCTTTAAATTTCCCTGCTTTAATGGCGGCCACAGCTTTTTGATGAGAGCGATTGGCAAATTCATCTTGCATACTTCTAGTAATTTTTAATTCACGCGCCAAAACTTCAGCGGTCATGCCCATATTTAGGCCGCAAAAAGGATCAGTTAAACCTTGTTCAATAGCAATAATCGGTGTTAAAAAGTGCGGGCGAAAATGACTTAACACTTTTAATTTTTCCATCGGACTTTTGGCCTTCATCAGCTGCACAAAAAGTTCCGTCATCTCTTTACCAAACATCAACGGCATTTGAGACATTGACTCCACACCGCCAGCAAATAAAATATTGGAGCGCCCCGATGCAATTTTAATATAACCTTGAGATAACGCTTCCATGCCTGAAGCACAATTGCGATGAACCGAATAACCAGAAGTTTTTTTATGTAGTCCCGCTTCGAGTGCGATCACTCTGCCGATATTAGGGTATTTGGCGGGTGTGCCGGTATTGCCAAAAATAACTTCATCGATACTATCGTTAGGCAAACCTTGATGACTTAAAATTTGTTCCACTAAATAAGCACCTAGATATGGCGCTTGAATATCTTTAATTTCGCCGCCCGCTTTAACTTGTGGGGTGCGTTTTCCTTCTACTAAATAGACTGCTTGCATCGCCATGATTTCTCTCCATGAAAAAATAAAAGATGATACTAGAATGTTAACCGTAAAGTGAAAAAATGCCCAGAATAAAAAAGGCCCAAAAGAGATCATCTTTTGGGCCCAAATTTTTAATTAAAGGATAATAAAATTAGAACTTGATGTTTATTCCTAAGTTAATAGTGGAGAAGCTTGCACCTTGGATTTCAGCTGAGATATCTTCCAATCTTTTTTGATCAGGATTGTATTGTGAATCAGCTCCCATACTCTCAGATCCAGCACTGGTTAAACCTTTAGCAAATTTAAATTCTAGGTTTAATCCGACTGTATCACTAAAGTTTACTTCGGTACCAACTAGAGCAATTCCTGAAGCATAAGTGGCGCTGTACTCTTCGTTACCGTAGTAAGCTTGAGTGTTGTAATACTGATAAGTTTGGCGACCAGAATCTTCATATTTTAAAGTCGCACGATTTAAACCTAAACCAGCACCAACGTAGGGTTTAATGCTTGTACCAACCGTTAGAAAAACCTTACCAGTTAAATCTAAGTTTACATGTTTATAGTTTAAACTTCTTCCTTGCCCAAAATTATTGTTGTACCAAGACTGATTATAATAAGGAGTATAGTTATTATAAACTCCCGTTGAATAAGCTGTATCCAAATCTTTAATGTCTAAAGTAGCATAGTTAAAACCTAGGCCCACAGCAAAACGCTCAGACACCATTGATTCCATCACCACACCAGCACTCATGCTTGATTCGAAGTCGATATTTTCACTAGAAATTTTAAGCATTCCCACTTGTGGAGTCACTTTTAATTTTTTATCAAGCGTCCTTTCTTCAACCACTGCAGTATCTGCTATAACAGTTTGCTCTGGAGCAGCTTGAGTAGTTTTCACGGTATCGCCAGAACCATCATCAAATAATTCTGAAACTCTTCCTTCCAGCGCGCCAGCTTCTTTTTTCAAGATAACTTTCTTTTGCTTTTCAGGAATTTTTTGTTTTACAATTTTTTGTGCAATCATTTTAGTATTATTGCGATCAGCATCTTGACGAGCTTCTTCAATAATTTCTTCATTGGATTTTTCTTCGGCCTTGACTTTATCATTCCAAGTACCATCAATGTTCATTTGGTTAACATTTACTTGTTTGGCCTCAACTACACTATTACCTAAAGTATCATCAATGATCGCATCATCAACTGAGGCATAAGCGCCAGCAGACAATCCCGTCAATAATAGAGTCAAAGATAGAGCTTTCAATTTATTTTCGTTCATAAATTCCTCCTTCAAGGAAACAAAATAATGCAATTCATTACCAAGTATGCCTGCGTTAGAATTAAAAGGAGGAAAAAGCGACGCGGCGTGTAAAATGCACCTGTGGCCGTCTAAGATTTTGACACTTAAAATCAGCGTTTTAGAGTGAAGTATTTGTAATCAGAGTCTTTTCCAAAGTTCACCACTTTATCTAATTTGCAGATAAAACTCTGGGATTCTTTGGTGCAGTTGCCCTCTTGGGCAAAAAGTCGGTCCTTCACAGTCTGCATCACGGAAGTAATGATGGCGACTAACACCACCAGTAAAAGGATGTATTCCACCATCGCTTGACCAGAAATATTTTTATTAATTAAGGGTTTTTCGATCATAAAGATAGTCCTTGGCCAAAAGATAAGACTCCAGCCCGCCTAACCCATACTGATAATGATACAGATCAAAAATAGTGTTTTTTTCTTCCCTGCTATAACTAGCGTGCGGGGAAGCAAAATAAGACTGTTGACCAAAAAAAGCACTAAAGTCGCTCGAATTTAAATCAATATCTACATAAAAATACTGTTTAAAGGTACGAGTTAAATATTCAATCACTTGAGAAGTATAAAAACTCTCTTTGGCCCCGGCGCCTCTTTTAAGTAGCATACGATAGCTCACCGACACAGGATTTTTATCCAGTACAATTAAAGGAAAAACGCCGCGAATACTTTGCTCTTGAGTAAAAAGTGAAATACCTAAAGGCAGAGCGTCCTTAATGAGACCTGAAGTAATGTTGCCGTAAATTTCCCCATAACAATCAGCGCCCACCGGCCATCTGGGCCTGCCCCAAATTACTTTTTGCGGATGCACCACTCCTTCATAACTTGAAAGACCCAAGCACCAAGGTTTTCTTCCATCATACTGCCATTCTAGAACTTGTGCTTCCCTTAGATCGCCGCCCTTAACGTAAAAAGTTTGTTTTAAGTCAGAAAAGAGTTTGTCATTTTTTATTTGATAGTAAGGCAAGCACCAGTTTAAAAAAAGTAGCAAACGATGCAAATAATTATCTTCCGCACCTTCTTGGGCAAAAAACCAATAAGAACTTTGAATCATGAAACTTTTTTTAGCATCCCAAAAAAGCTGCTCGGTCCAAACCACTTGCAATATTTTTTTTACTTCCGGACATTTTGTTTGCAAAATTTCATGCATCCGTTTTTCACTTAATTGATTCTCCACCAAATGCCAAATAATCTCATTCACCAACAGCTTTAATTCATCATTGATGTTCTCGAAGCTTTGCTCTGAGACGGTAATATTAAGTTTGCGCAAAACTTCCTGCACATTACGTTTAATCACCTGATTGCCCAAGATTAATTGTTGGTCGTCGGCATAAAAATGCAAAGTCGGTGAAATTAAATAATCATCCAGGTTAACCAAGGGATAAATATTTCGTATCTCGCCCCATTTTTGTAAAAAAAGTTTTTCCAGGCCATTTAAATAAAAAGTAGAAAATAATCTTTCGTGTTGATTGTCGTCAACAATCAGCACCGTTTTGTCGCGATCAAGTGCGTCCAGTCCTAAAATATAAGACGAAAGACTATGTCCAATTAAAACTAAATCAAAGCTCTTACGTAGCGTCATCGATCAGTTGTCCCAATATATTATTCATTTTTTTTAAATAAACTTGCTTAATATTTTCTAACAGTGGATGTACATTAAGCGGCACAAAGGCCTTGGTAGCGCCATAAATTTGTCCCAAATGATCCACTACCCGCAATCGATCTGGGGCATGATTTAAAATAAAATCACACTCCGTCGAGCGATGAGTTTTTTCACCACAGATAGTATTACAACCGGCCAAAAAAGGTTCCAGCAGCGAGTGTACCGAGCGGCCAAAGCCTCCGCCTACATAAGCGTAATCAAAAACCGAATACAGCTCGCACAAAACGCCCGGCACAGTAAAGAGCCATGGCCCTGGAGTTTGTACCCATTGTTTCCACAAAAAGTTCAAATCCATTTCGGTGGTATTCACCGAAACTTCATAGAGCGGCAATTTAACTCTTGAAAATTGCTCTTGTGTATAAAAGTGTGAGCGCAAGTCTTGTAAAAAAGGCAAGTCCAAGCGATGCGGCGCCAGCGTTACTAGTAATCCACCTTGATGAATCGCCTTGCGAAATTCTTCATCGCGAAAACATTCCATTTCCAGCGGCCAACTATTGCCGATGACCATCTTGGTGCCGGCAAAGTTTTGTAAGCTTTGAGCAAAGTCCCATGCGGGCGGATGCAGCTCTAAAGTTTTATCTTTTTCTAAGAGACGCTTAAAAATTCTGAGCACACGAAAATCCATGTCCCCCACTAGATTTTCTCTAAGTCCCAATTTAGTAAAACGATCTAAATCGAGAGAGCTGGCACAATAAATTTGTGCAAACTGTGTGTATAAAATTCTCCAGTACTCATAGAAGAATGTTCCGGGACGATTAAGAAATACTCCCTTACCTTTAAGCGTGGCAGAAAAAAGATAGAGTTTAGTTTTTTTTAATTTTTGCCACAAGAAAATTTCGGGATAAAAATCATAGCGCAGCAAAACCATTTTAGGCGCCGTCACCCAATTCCATAAGGCGTAATCGCCAAAAAAAGAAAAGGTTAATAAAGGAAATCTAAGTAGCCTTACTTGCTGCGGCCAATTGCGCGCTAATTGGGTACATTTTCGCTGTACACTAATAGATGAAAAAATAATCTCGACTCGTTTGTCTTGCTGCAAATAACTTTCGATCAAAGGAAAAATCTGTTCAAACTCTCCCTCACTGGCCACTTCAAAGGCCAAATGGGCGCTCAATTTTTCTCTTTTAAAGGAGATAGAAAAGTTATCTAGAGCATTTTGTCCTTCAAAATCAAGTCTTTCACTAAGCTTGCTCGATATAAGTGAAGCCGGCCAAAATAAAAGTTTAAGCGGCCAACGAATCAGACAAATGAGAAACTGAATAATCTGAAAAAACCAAGAACTCATCCCACTATTCTTCGCTCCTGGTGCCAAAGTGTCACGCAGAAAATGTAGTAAATACCTAGAAACTGGATATTTCGTCACCTTTCCTTATCAATTCTTACATCTGCGACTATTAAACTCAGTTATTTTGAAAGGCCTCTTGCAAATAGAAATTCCTAGTGACATATTCCATTTCAAGAAAAAATAATTAACTGTAACACACAAAATAGAGGGATAAATTTTATGAAAATGAACAAAATTTTAACTGTAGCACTAGCGACCACTATGGTTTCGGGAGTTTTACTCGCTGAAGAATCAACCGGATCAGTGGCCACTTCAACTGCTTCTTCTGAATCGGTTTTATCTAAACTGGAAAAATCGCCATTTAAACTTAGCTTTTATACTGAACATGGTGTTGACACAAATAGAAATGAGTCAAATAAACCATCTGATGAGAGCAAGGGCAATACCATGACTACGTACAATGCCTTATATACAGGAAAATTGGCCTATAATATTTCTTCTAAAACCTCAGCTTCAATCTTCGGAAGATTTGATACTACAAAAGATTTAAATACCACTGATCTTGAAGCTGCTAAACAAACTGGAGCATGGAATCGTGTTATTCTTGCCGTTAGCCAAAAAGTTTTATCTGAAGCGAGAAACGGTGTAGATTTAGGCATAACACTAGAAAAAAGATCACTTCCCGATACAAAAATTCGTGGTGACGCTAACGTCAACGGTCACACTAGATTAGTAACAAACGTTAGCAAGTCATTCGGTAAATTCTCTTTGTCAGCAACACATTATTTAGCTGTTATAGACAGAAAAGATACGACTAGAACCACCACCAGATATTACAATGACATTATTACTGAACAAGCTTTTGCCATTACAGATAAATTAAGTTTCTCTACTTACCAAGATTATTTTCAACCAAAAAATAAAGGTGAAGCTCAAAACGAACTAAATACTGACACCATTGAATTAGGTGCTGGTTTAAGTTACGCCGCTACATCTAAATTAAGTGTAGGAATTGGTGCTTCTTCAATTGCTTTTAAATCGCACGATGGGAAAAGTTCTGACACGAGAGATTGGACTAAAACTCCAAGCTACGGCGTAAACTTAGCTTTTAACGCGTTTTAATTTCCGACTAAAACATTTCACTTTATATCGTCAAGGCCCAGCATTAAAGCTGGGCCTTTTTTTTGCCGAAGAGCTCTCGGTATGGATCAGTCGGCAAAAAAAAATAATGACACTACAGACTTAAATGACATCATTTTAAGTAATCCTCAATTAAAAGAATTGGGTGCTAATTCTAGGCTCTTTGAAATTAAATATCAGTCCGAAGTAAAAGGTATTGCTGTGGATAAAGATTTAAAAGATTTTTTTTCTGGCATACAAGATAATCTTAGCGAATTTAAATTTTATTCCGTGCGCGAAGTTTATATCAGTACTGAGGGCGAACTCGAGGCCAATCAAGAGTTTATTCACGTCCAAAAACATCCTTACTTTCAACGTAGAAGACCGCAAGTTCATGGCGCCCTAAGCGCTAATGACGACACGCAAATTTGGTTGGTTGATCACGGTCACAAAAATGGCCCATTTACGCTTCCAGAATTACAAGAAAAAATAGATCAAAAACAACTCAAGTTAAGCGATCTCGTTTCAGTTGACGAGGGACACACTTGGGGAAAAATTTATCAATTAAAAGGTTTTGATCGTCGCGATTTAAGCGCGCAAAAATTACCGCAAGGCCCCAGCATCATGGCCTTAAATGAAGCTGAAAACTCGGCGGAAAAACAATTACGCTACAGCAAAAACAAAAAAGGTGAATGGGACGCTCTCGCAGGACTAAGTTATCTAGGTCAAGGTCGTCACCTACAAAACAAAAGTATTTGGGATGAAAAGCTACACGAAAAAAATGAAATCGATGAGATTGAAATAAAAATAGTGGGCGATCACACGCCAAAAGAACAAAAAAGTGGGCTACTTAAAATTATTTTATTATTGGCCATTTTTGTTGGACTCTTAGGCACACTTATTCAGTATGTGAGCACTCCTGAAACAATCAATAACGAAGCAGCAACTGCAGTTTCACCGCGTGCCATGACGAAAAAAAATACCGCGATAGAAACGCCCGCTACAAATTTTAAACAAAATCCAGGCAGGCAAGCTCCCGCCATCGGCGAGAGAAAATACGCCCCTAACGCCAAAAGTAAAAAAAATGATCAAAATTATGGCAGTGTGCCTGAGGAAAATTTTTACTACGACGACGGCAGCACTCCCTACGAACAAGATCCTGCACGTAAAAAATTAGGCCGTGAACATATGAATCCTAATATTTCTCCCTTTGATGGGCGCCCAAAAAGAAGCAGAGACGATAGTGCCGAAGGTCTTTTTGGCAATGGCCGCGCTCCAGCATCTGGCTCTGAAGATGGGCTTTTTGAACAAGAAGCTGAATTGTAATATCCCAACCTTAAATGCACTTGCTAAAGCGTGTTAAAATTATCATTATAGAGTGATGGAAGCTTTGGCATTGACGCAACATTTTCGCCCACCGGCCTTTCCTGGCTCGTTTTTTATTAGTTTTGAAGGCATTGAGGCCAGTGGCAAGACCACCCAAATTAATATTTTAAAAGCACACCTGGAAAAAAAAGGTCATAGAGTTCTGGTTCTGAGAGAACCGGGTGGCACCGTTTTTGGGGAAAAATTGCGCCAAGCGATCCTAGGTAGTCAAAAAGAAATTCACCCGCTGGCGGAGTGTTTTGTTTTTGCCGCCTCACGCACGCAGCTTTTAAATGAAGTGGTTTTACAAGAATTAGGCATCCCTAATACCATCGTTATTCTGGATCGCTACATCGACAGCACTATCGCCTACCAAGGGATTGCTAGAGGCTTAGGCGCTGAAACAGTATTAGATATTCACAAAAAATTTCCTTTAAATTTAGTTCCTCATTTGACCTTTTATATTCGCATTGATGTGGCGACTTCCATTGAAAGACAAAGACTGCGCAATACTCCCAAAGATTATTTTGAGTCTTTAGGGGAAGATTTTTATCGTAAATTAATTCAAGGTTATGATTTAGCGGCGACGCTTTTCCCACAACGAATTATGAAAATTAATGGTGAAAACTCTGCCGAAACAGTGACTAAAGAAATCACTTCTCAAGTGGATAAACTGTTTGAGCGCCCGTTTGTTAATTAATTTTTTATGACTGAGATCTCCCCGCGCGATTTAAAATTTCTAGAACTTTTAAAACTACAATTTAAACAAAAAAAACTCGCTTCATTTTATTTAATCAGCTCTCCGCAGAAAAATCTAGAATCTGATTACGAAAATACTTTTATCCAAAAGTGGTTAACTTCCTCCAACATTCTTTTTGAAACGCACGCGGATCTTTGGTCGATGGATTTAGAAGATGGCGTATCAGTTGATGAAATTAAAGAATTAATTAAATTCACCCAAATGCGGCCCAGTCTTTTGCCTTATAAATTTTTGATTATCAAATCGGCGGAACGTTTAGATGAAATACATTTAAATAAATTATTAAAAACCCTAGAAAATCCTGATGGAGAAAGTGTTATTTTCTTTTTCACCAAACACAAATCTATCATGCCCAAAACCATTGTCGGCCGCGCCTTTTGTTGGAGCTTGCAGAATTTACAAAACAATAATACGCGCGAAATAAAATTCAAAACCTATCAAGACGCCGCTAATGCTCTCAATCAGCTAAGAATCTACTGCGAAGCTAGTCGCTATAAAAATATTCCCGCTCCAATTGATAATGCGTGGCAAACGTTACTCGCTAAAACGTAAAAAATCAGGCATACTTAGTCATATGAATTTAAATGAAAACTCTGAGAATGCTCAGATTGAAATAAATAATGAACTAGAAAACGCTCCCGAAACTGAATCAGATGCTGAGGTCTCGGCGCTAAAAGAAGGCGAAGAAATCACCCTGGTACGTGTGCGCTTTCCCGGCAATTCCCGCTCCTTTCCTTTTCTTTATGGCAAAAGACATCTCTTATACGGACAAAAAGTCGTGGCCATGAGTGATCGCGGTGTGGATATCGGTTATATTAACTCTATTCCCTACCAAGTTTATTTTCATAAAGGTTTACTCCCTCTTCGCAGCATCATCAAAGTGGCAACGCTGGAAGATTTCACCAAACAAAAAACTCATCACGCCCTAATGCAAAAAGCTCAGGCCTTATGTGTGGATCAAATTGAAAAATTACGCTTAGAAATGGTTTTAACTCACGTGGAAGTAATTGAGTTTGGAAAAAAGATTGTTATTTATTTTAATGCACCAGAGAGAGTTGATTTTAGAGAGCTGGTAAGGCGCCTAGTTCAAGATCTAAAAGTGCGCGTTGAACTAAGACAGATTTCACTGCGCGATCGGGCAGCGGCCATCGGCGCTGTGGGAGCTTGCGGTCTACAAACTTGCTGCTCATCTTTTTTAAAAAATTATGGCAATGCCAGTATTCGTATGGCCAAGAATCAAAACTTGGCGCTAATTCCCACTAAAATTAATGGCGTGTGCGGGCAAATCAAATGCTGTATTAAATATGAAGATGACGTCTACACCGAAAAAAGAAAAATCCTGCCGCAAGAAGGCAGCTTTATTCAAACCGCCAATGGGGACCGCGGAAAAATTTTAAATCTACAAATTTTAAATGAACGTTTTGAAATGCTCACTGACCGCGGTGAACGCCGAGTTTATCATCGCTCGCAATATAATCATGAGACGGCCCTTCCTGAAACTTGGACTTTCCCGCAACAATTTGAACATATCTTAAATGAAACTAAAACCATCATTGGTCTTGCGGTAGTTAAAACAGAAGCAGTAAATGACCCGCACGCCAATGGCCCAGAGTTTGATGATCTTTTAGAAAACGATCAAGATTTAAGTGATGAAGATGAAGATGACTTGGCCGATGTGAATAAAATGACGGCCGAATTAGAAAATATTGGTCGCAATACTAAATACCGCGAAAATAATCGCTCTGATAGTCAGGATTCATCTTCTGAATTTAAAAAACAAAATCAAAAGGGCGATAATGGCCCTAGACCACAACAAAAAAATAATAATTACCAGAAGCGCCGTTAATTAAAACTCAGCGTAGCCAGGATAACGTGGAAAAGCGATGACGTCGCGAATATTGGTCATGCCAGTGATGTACATAACCGCGCGCTCAAAACCTAAACCAAAACCCGCATGGGGTGCTGATCCAAATTTTCGAAGCTGCAAGTACCACCAGTAGTCTTCTTCTTTTTGTCCCATTTCTTTAATGCGCGCGAGTAATTTATCGTGGTCGTCTTCTCTTTGAGAGCCGCCGATTAACTCGCCAATTCCTGGCACTAAAACATCCATGGCGCGAACGGTTTTTCCGTCTGGGTTTTGTTTCATGTAAAAGGCCTTAATCGCTTTTGGATAATCAGTTACGATGACTGGAATTTTAAAATGTTCTTCACATAAATAGCGTTCATGTTCGGTTTGTAAATCAGTGCCCCAAGAAACCGGAAATTCAAATTTCTTTGTGGTTTTTTGTAAAATTTCTACTGCTTCAGTATAAGAAATCATTTTAAACTCTGAGTCGCGCACGTGAGTTAAATTTTCTCGAAGTTTTGGCGAAAAATGTTCTTCTAAAAAAGCTAAATCATCAGCGCAATCTTTAAGTGCAGTCGCTATTAAATGTTTAATATAATCAGTGGCAAGCACTGCCACATCTGGCAAGTCAGCAAAGGCCACTTCTGGCTCTACCATCCAAAATTCTGCCAAGTGACGAGAGGTATGAGAATTTTCGGCGCGAAAAGTTGGGCCAAAAGTATACACAGCACCTAAACCTAGAGCGTAACATTCTGCCTCTAATTGTCCCGATACAGTCAAGTGAGCTTCTTTTCCAAAATAATCTTTTGAGTTATCGATTTTACCGTCTTTACTGCGCGGTGGTTGTTCTAAATTAAAACTAGTGACGCGAAACATTTCTCCGGCGCCTTCACAATCTGAAGCGGTGATGATGGGTGTGTGCAGATGAAAAAAACCGCGGTCGTGAAAAAATTTATGAGTGGCAAAACTTAGTGCGTGGCGAATACGAAAAACCGCGCCAAAAGTATTTGATCTGGCCCGTAAATGAGCGTGCTCGCGCAAAAACTCAAGAGATGTGCCCTTTTTTTGTAAAGGATAAGTTTCATCCACTACACCTGTTATGACTACATTTTGTGCTTTTAATTCTACGCTCTGGCCTTTGCCTTGAGAGGCAACCAAGACACCCGTGACTAAAACACATGAGCCGGTTAAAAGATTGGAAATTTTTTCGTAATCGGCGACATCTTGTTCTACTACTACTTGTAAATTTTTTTGTGTGCTACCGTCGTTAATTACCACAAAACTAAAAGTTTTAGATTTTCTGACACTTCTAACCCAACCAAAAGTTTGAATTTGAGAGTCCACCACTCCACTTTTAAATAATTCATTGATTCTTGTTTTTTTCATAATATCTCTTTTTATTTGAAAAATTGTTCTTTGATTTTTAAAATTTGTTCATCGCGAAGTCTCGAACCAAATTGCGTGACCAGTAACGAAGCACTGGCACAAGCCGCGCGGCCACTTTTAGCAAAACCATGGCCATGAGTTAATCCATACATTAAAGTTCCGGCAAAAACATCCCCTGCGCCAGTGGTATCCACTGCCTCCACATTAGGAGCTAGAACTTCAATCTCGTGATTGCCATCAAAAATTTTGGCACCTTTGTCACCCATGGTAATGGCAAAAGTTTTTGCGTATTTTTTTAGTTCCTGAAAAACTTCGTCCATCTTTTCTAATTTAGTAAAAGCGCGCGCTTCACTTTCGTTGCAAAACAATAAATCAACCGGAGTTTTTAAAATTTCTCTAAAGTGTTCGCCAAAAACTTGCACCATAAAGGCATCAGAAAAAGTTAAGGAAGTTTTCACATTATTTTTCTTGGCGATCTCTAGCGCTTTTTTAACCGCTGGTCTGCCAGTCGCTGAAGATAAAAGATAACCTTCGATATATAAATATTGCGCTTTAGCGAGTTCACTCTCCACTAATTCTTCGGCCGAAAATAGCTCCGTAATACCTAAATAGGTGTTCATAGTTCTTTCAGCGTCGTCAGTAATAAACACCATGCATTTTCCGGTGCTACCGCTTGGTCTTTGTGTGCTTAAATTACTTTTAACTCCACTTCTGGCCAGATCTTGCGTGTAGAACTCTCCCATTTCATCGCTGGCGACTTTACATGAATAAAAACTTTTTGCTCCCAGCTGTTGAGAGGCAATAATGGTATTAGCGGCCGAACCACCACAACAGCGTTTGTGTTGAATGCCGCCCACCTTATTCATTAATTCTTGTTGGCGACTTTCATCCACCAAAGTCATAGCGCCTTTTTTTATATTATTTTGTAAGAGGAAATTGTCATTAACCTCTAACTCCAGATCAACTAGCGCGTTACCGATGCCATAAATATGATACATATATTCCTCGTTTGCAGACTCAAATTATAATAAAAAAAATTTAGATTGTCAGGGTTTTTTAAGCGCCGTGTTTTTTCAAACCGATAGTGATTTTTTCCAGTAGCGATTGTTTATTCCAGGGCTTAATCACATAACCTGTGGCACCCGAAACGATCGCCTTCATGACATTTTCTTTTTCATTTTGCGTGGTAATCATAATAAAGGGCAAATGGCAAAACTCTGGTCGTCCCCGCACAAACTCTAACAGCTCTAAACCAGATCCGCCGGGCATTTGCCAATCAGAAAAAATAAACTGCACCGGGCCGCCAGAAGCATGTTGAGCTTTTAGAACTTCTTTGGCCTCAGCGATATCTTTGGCCTCTTTTAATTCGGCCTTTATGCCTAGCTCAATTAAGTGGTCGCGCAGGATTTTGCGCACAGACACTAGGTCATCCACGATTAAAAAACACTTTATTTGAGCTAATTCCATATTAAAATTATAACTACTTAAGCCTCCTATACAAGAAATATATATTAAAGATTAAAATTTGTTTGACCGATAAGCTCAACAGCTATGGATTTTACAGTATTTAAAGGCTTTCCCGGGCCGATCGTTGTTTGTGATAACGATAAAAAAATTGCGTATGCCAATCCCAAATTTTGTCAATTAGTGGCAATCGATAGTAGCGTCTTGGTGAAAAAAAGCATTATGGATTACATTGCATCAAGCGATGAGAGCGATCTTTCTTTTTTGGCAAAAACTCCTTGGGATAAAAGCAATGAAAATAAAGAATTCACAACGACTTGTTTAATTAATAATTCTCAAAAAAAACAAATTCGCATAATAACTCTCGCCGCTCCTCACTATGGCCAAACTTACTGGCCATGTTTAATTAGCATTCAAGATAACGAAAGTGATTCAGAAAAAGTAAAAACACTTAAACTTGAAATAGAGCAGCTAAATAAAAAAAATTCTGAGCTAGAACAAGTCATCAAAAATGATCAAGCAGTGATTAAACTTAGAACTATTGAAATTTTGGAAAGTAATCGTCTAGTGAATTTAATGATTAATTCACTAGATGTGGGTTTGATTACTTTTAATGAAAAAGGTCTATGTTTGCCTGGGGCCAGCCGTGCTAGTGAACAAATTTTCGGTGTGAATCCCACTGGTATAACTGTCTCAAAAATTTTACAATTAAAGACCTCAGATGAAACAGTTTTTACCCAATGGATTGAAATGCTTTTTTCAGAACCTTTACCATTTAATGAATTGCTCGATATTGGAGTGAGAAACATTGAAATCAATAATCGTTATATCGAATTAAATTATTATCCGCTACGTAGCATCGATGGGAAAGTTTCTGCGGTTGCTATGGCGGCCTATGACAAGACGGTCGAAAATGAAGCCAAAAAAATGGCCAAAAAAAATCAAGAAATGGCCAATATGTTTGTCAAGGTTTCAAAAAGCAAAGACCAGTTTAAAATGTTTATTAAAGAAACTCGTCACATGATCGCCGAGATCTCTAAAGAATTATTAAATGATAAAGACACTAACATTGAGCTTTTGATGCGCTTATTGCACTCGATAAAAGGTAGCTCTAACCTTTATTCTTTCATGGAAATTTCTGATATGACTCATAATATTGAAAGTCGAATTGCACCGTTACAATTTGATAGCTCCCCCGAGGCGGTAAAGAATATTTTGCCGCAATTTCAACAAGACATCAGATTATTGAATGCTAATTTTGAAAAATATACCAAAGAAGTTTGTGTGCTGTTAGAAATTTCATTAATTGAAGGAAAATCAAGACACGAGGTCGATCGTAATGATTTATTTTTATATTTTGATACATTAGATAAATACCCACAGCTTAAAAAAGATTTTAGAGAAAAATTTATTCTAACTCCACTCAAAAATTTAATTGGAGTTTATGATTCGGCGATATTAGAGACGGCGCAAAAATTAGGTAAAAAAGTTCTACCGCTTAAAGTTGAGGGCGGCGAAACAAAAGTTGATGCCACGAAACTGGCGCCACTTATGACCAATCTTATTCACGCATTTAGAAATAGTATCGACCATGGATTAGAATTTCCTCACGAAAGACGTGAACTCGGAAAAAAAGAAGAAGGACAAATTCAAATCAGCATTAAGAAAAAAGAAAGCACCGATGGCCATAATTATCTATCCATCGTGATTAGTGATGATGGGCGTGGAATTAATACCGCCAGACTTAAGGAAAAACTTTTAGAAAAAGGACAAGATATTGAAAATCTTTCCGAGTTTGAAATTCATCAAAAAATATTTGACGACAACCTCTCCACCGCTGAAACCATTACTGACTTATCCGGACGCGGTGTGGGAATGAGTGCCATTAAAGAAGTGGTGGAACAACTAGGCGGAAAAGTCTGGGTTGAGTCTCGTCACAGCGAAGGCACCCAGACTTTTATTAAAATACCAACAATCGATTAATTACTCTTGATCAAAGATAGAATTTGGTCTTAAATAATATTTATCATTGCTTAAAATCACTTTTAATTCCATACCCGTCAACCACTCGCTGGAACCATTTTCATTACTGCGGTAACGAGTTCCTACACCTAAAACTAAGTTTTTCGTTAAGTCAGCTGAAATTCCTACACCATATTCACTGAACGAATCACTTAACCAACTATATTCTGCCACTACTCTAGCAAAAGGCAGAACTTCCCACTGCGCGCCAAAAGTAATACCATATTTAGCATCCGGAAATTGGGCATTATTTACTAAATGAATACCGTGTAAATGACCAGTTAATTTACCATCATCAGAGCGTGTGATGATGCCAATAACTGTTCTATCCTCACCCTTAATTCCTGGTTCATTTTTATGTCCCAGATGAGCGTGGGAAATTGAAATTTGCGCATTTTCAGTAATTTTTTTAGAAACACGAATTGAAAAACTATCCAAGCGGCCTACTTCCATATCGCCTGCTTTAGATTCAAAAGCGGATAATTCAACACGATTAAAAATGCCCATGAAACCTTCAGTCATATCGACTGTGATCCCAAAAACTTCATTAATATCTTCAATCGCTAATAACTGCTGATGATCAAAAATTGGCATATTTTTTAAGGTTTCTTTTTCGCCAAATGGAATAGGTTGTTTACCAATAATAATCGCTGTTGGTGTACCCATGACATCGCGAATTTCGATAAAGGCCTCTTTCACAAATTCTTGCCATTTAAAATTACTATCTTTTAATTCAATTTTATTATCGCGAAATAAATGCTCCAGCTTTAACGCCAAATTTAATCTGATTTTGTCGGTTAACATGTGGCCTAAAGCGATAAAGGAATCGCGACCAATTCTCGCATTATTTCCGGCCGCATTGTGAGTACCTTGAATGTTAACTTCTGCATCGATTGTTGTTTGTAGTGTAAAATCATTAGCAATTTCATCTAATGGTGTGGGGGTATTATCGTCGGCCTGCAATGTGTGCAGAGCTAAAAGTGAAATAAGTCCCAGTGCTAATCTCTTTTTCATATATGACCTCTTTAAATATAGTTCTGCGATAATAGTGCGCGCAAATAAGACAATTTGCTTTAAGCTTGAAAAAATGACGAGACCTAGGATAAAACTGTCTAATTTTTTGACAAGGATTATATGGAAACCAATACTTATTGCGAAAACCACTCCCTAATCATCTCTAAAGAGGTGCAAGAAATTGGCGATCACACTCAAGGCATGCACGGGGTACAAATGCTGGCCGGCACCCTCGTTTGCGGCTTTTTAGGATCGTTGCTACGTAGTTCTGGGGGCAAAAGTGTGCTAGAAATTGGTACTTTTACTGGTCAGACTACTCTCTTTTTAGCGGAGCAAATTCCCGCCGATGGAGAAGTAGTGACTTTAGACATTGATGATAAATCGGTCACCGTCGGAAAAGAGATTTGGGCCAAATCCTCTGTAGGAAATAAAATTAAATCTTTCATTGGTCCGGCCGCCGAATATCTTAAAAAATGTGATAAAAAATTTGATCTAATTTTTATTGATGCTGATAAAAAGATGTATGGTGATTATTTAGAATTATCTCTTCCTTTATTATCCCATAGAGGCGCCATCGTTATCGACAACTGTTTATGGGGAGGTTCGGTTATTAATCCTGCACAAAATCCTCAAAATCATCGCGAAGAAGTCGCCTTATACTTAGCAGATTTTAACCAAAAATTGTCCTCACGTTCAGATCTTTGGTCATGCTTGTTGCCAATACGCGATGGGCTTTTTGTAGTCATGAAACTAAAATAACTTTAGTCTTTCCCGCTGATTATGGCCCTCACATAACATTTTTATATTAGTTTGCGAGTTTTCACCTCCACGCGCAAATGGCGCTATGTGTTCATAATTTAAATTTCTCATCTCATCGCAGCGCTGGCCATTGGGGGTAGTAAACTCACATTGATGTCCGCTACGTTTTTGTACATAAGCTTTAACTTTCACCGGAATATAACGTGAGTTTTTAAACTCTACGCTCGATTCATTTTTAACTTCCACAGATTTTAACTTTTCATCCAATAAAATTTCAATCAATTCGGCCTCACTACGCTCGCCATAAATTTTGGTAAGTCGTTCCATTTTCGCGAGAACACGCTCTGATAAAATAACTGATTTAAATTTTGGCCTTGAAAGCTGCAATTTTTCCTGCAAAAACTTCTCCGCCCCGCGAGTAGATTTTGCCGCGACCTCTTCTAACAACTCTAAAACTTCAACATCGCCGCCCGCTTTTCTATGTTCAGTCACAGCATTATTTAAAATTCCTAAATGCGTCAGCGTTATGCTGCCATCATCTAATTTTTCCTTAACCATGGAAGCAATTTCTGGCGACTTGATTAAAAGTTTCACCGCCGCAATTCTTAAACTCGCCTCACCTTCGCCGTAACCTAATTCTTTAATTAAATATTT
>Ga0163144_10008455_pt1 | contig 22274 bp, 18 predicted proteins | sample OliLak19BULKMAT1_FD_123175 | JGI IMG/M metagenome (GOLD analysis project Ga0163144, IMG submission 123175) | Freshwater microbial mat bacterial communities from Lake Vanda, McMurdo Dry Valleys, Antarctica - Oligotrophic Lake LV.19.BULKMAT1 | ecosystem: Environmental > Aquatic > Freshwater >... | reverse complement strand
GCCGGTGGTCATCGTCGGGCAGGTGCGGTATCCGGGCAAGTACAGCCTCGAGACGCGGCAGGACCGGATCACCGACATTGTTCGCCGGGCGGGCGGACTGACTCCGGAGGCGTACGCGGCGGGAGTGGAGTTCCACCGGAATGCGGGCCGGCAGGGCCGCATCGGCGTGGACCTGCCCAGGGTGCTCAAGGAGCCAGAATTTCGAGACAACTTCATTCTCGTGAGCGGCGACTCGATCATCATTCCGGAATACAATCCGGTCGTGACGGTGGGGGGAGCGGTGAACGCACCTGTGGCCGTGGCATATGTGCCCGGCAAGCGTCTCGGCTACTATCTGGATGCGGCGGGCGGACCCTCGCGACTCGCGGATCGCAAGCGATCCTACGTGACCCAGCCAAGCGGCAAGGTGCAGGCGGGCCTCAGCACAAGGCCGATGCCCGGCGCACAAGTCTTCGTGCCGCAGAAGGATCCGAACGACAGGAGCAATCTTCTGCAGACCCTTGCGACGGTCGGCCCCCTCATTGGCAGTCTTGCCACCGTGCTCATATTCGCGCTGTCACAGTGAGCAGCGGCATCGCGTGCGCGCTTGGGCAACCACCACGGATGCCATGCGTCCGCAACTCGTCTGCGGAATCGCGGGTTTGCCATGCCGGCTGACCCGGTCGCCGCAGCCGACATGGACCTAGCGGATGCCCGACTGCATCCGGAGGCTACGGAGACGGTGCCGATCCTCGCCTTGGTCACACCGCTGGTACGCCGGGGTCGCTTCATCGCGGCATGCAGCATCATCGCCGCCGTTCTGATGGCGGCTTACTCTCTCATCATCCCAGCCCGATTCACCGCAACGACGACCTTCATGCCCGAAACGCCGTCGGTGGGCGCTGGCAACCTTGCCGGTCTGGCGAGCTTGGCGGGACAGTTCGGGCTGCCCACGGGCGCCGGCGGTGCGGCCGCAACTCCCGACCTATACGCAAGCGTGATCAAGAGCAGGCAACTGCTCGAGGCCGTGCTGAAGACGCGGTTCACCGTGCCCGGCCGCGAAGCGCGGGATGTGCCATTGCTTGACCTGCTGGAGGTGAAGGCACCGTCGCCGCAGGGTCAATTGGCGGCGGGCGTGAAGAGGCTTTCTGCGGCAACGACGGTCGCCGTGGATCGGCGTACCTCCATTCTGACGGTCAGCGTCGAGATGGCCGATGCGGGGCTCGCGGCGGATGTGGCAAACGAACTGGTTGCTCTCGTCAATCGATACAATCTCGAGCGGCGGCAGTCGCAGTCACGGGCGCAGCGCGAGTTCACCGAGGTACGCCTTCGTTCCGCAACCGCCGAACTCCGCGAGGCAGAAAACCGCGAGGTCCGCTTCCGCCAGTCCAATCGCACGTTTCGTGGATCGCCGACTCTCGAGGTCGAGGGTGAGCGCTTGGCGCGTGTGGTCTCGGCGAAGCAGGAAGTCGTGGTTGGGCTCTCCAAGAGTTATGAAGAGTCACGCATCGCCGAGGTACGCGACACACCGCTCCTCAGTGTCATCGACACCGCCGTCCCGCCGACACTGCGCAGCTTTCCGCGGCGTACGCTCCTCACACTGCTCGCGGGCTTCGGCGGCCTGCTGCTTGGCGTGGTGCTGGTGCTCGTCGGCGAGTTCAGCCGTCATGCCGCGGGGCGGCCCGCGGAACGTGCGGAACTCGCCGAGGCTTGGCAGCACTTGCGTCGCGACATCGGCATGGCAAGAAAGCACGGCGCATGAGCTTCAAGGATGACTTCTACGCCCGCTACGTGTCCACACACACCGGGCATCGGAAGGGCGCGGCTACGCTCGACCGGTTTCGCGCCAAGCTGCCCGGCTGGGACCTGCGGTTCGGGCATTTCCTCCCCGAGGACCGCAACGCGGCCATCGTCGACATCGGGTGCGGCAACGGCAATCTCGTCTTCTGGCTGCAGCAGCGGGGCTACACCGCCGCGTCCGGCATCGACATGAGCGTCGAGCAGGTCGCCGTCGCGCACGGGCTCGGCGTCCTCCGCGTGGAGGTTGCGGACCTGCGCGTCTACCTCGTCGAACGGATGGCGCACTTCGACGTCATCTTTCTCCGGGACGTGATCGAGCACTTCACGCGTGAGGAAGTCCTCCAGATCCTGGACCTGGTGCGGGCTGCGCTCAAGCCGGGGGGGCGCGTCGTGCTTCAGTTGCCGAACGGCGCATCACCGTTCATCGGACGCGTGCGGTACGGCGACTTCACGCACGAACTCGCCTACACGCAGTCGAGCCTCGCGCAACTGTTCGGCATTACCGGATTCCGCGAGGCTTGCTACTTCCCAGTCGCGCCGCGCTTCCACGGCCTGCGCTCCCTGCCTCGCGTGATCCTCTGGAAGTCCGTCGAGGCCTTCTATCGCCTTCTCCTCTATGCCGAACTGGGCCGCGGCGACTATGTCGTGACGCAGAACCTGGTCGCGACCGCGATCCGATCTACGGCGTGAGCACGCCCCCCGGTCGCGGCCGATCGGTCCTGCTGATCGGCAACTACCCGCCGCCCTACGGCGGCATCCCTACCCATCTAGCATCGCTCGTTCCATTCCTTCGGGTCTCCGGGTGGACGGTGAACGTGCTCTCCCTGAAATACCGCAATGGCCCACCGGAGGACGTGGCCGGCGCGACCATCCACGGCCCCATGGCCCGAGGCCGGACGGAGAAGGTTCAGTTGCTTGCGCGCAACGCAGGGTACCTGTTGCGCGAGGCCCGCCTGCTTCGGCTGGCGCCGTGGGAGGCCTACCGCGCGACTGAACTGCTCAGCCAAGCCCGGGCGATTCACTTGCGGCAACCGATCGATGTGATTGCGGCCTACCACATCCTTCCCGCCGGCCTTGCGGGAAGCTGGATTGGGGCCGCGCTGGATGTACCCCTGATCACCACGGTGTTTGGCGAGTTCCATGCCGATGCGCGCCTGTCCGGCCCGCTCGCACCGCTGGCTCGGCGGGTGCTCGAACGGAGTGCACAGGTGCTCTCGTGCAGCGACCACTGCGCGGCGAGCGTGCGTCTCTCGGGGTTCGCTGGAACGGCGCGTACGCTGTACTTCGGCATCGATACGCAGCGCTTCGCCCCGGCGCCGCGGGACGAGGCACGACGCGCCTGGGGCCTTCCAGTCGATGCACCGATTGTGCTCTATGTGGGACGCTTCGACGAGGAGATGGGCGCACGGGTGGCGCTGGAGGCGCATGAGCGGCTTCTGCAGATCCATCCGACCGCCGTGCTCATGCTCGCGGGACGACGCGGCAACCTGTCCGACGAGATCGAGGCCGCGGTGCGGACGCGGCCGGAGCTGCGGCGCATCGCGAGCGACGTGCCGGACGAGCGCCTGCCTTCCCTTTATCAGGCGGCCGATGTGGTGACCGTCCCGAGCCTCAATGCGCGCGCCTGCCTCGGCTTGGCCATCGCGGAAGCGATGGCTTGCGGCATCGCCACGGTGGTCAGCGACGCAGGTGGCGGCCGGGAGGTCTGCGAGGATGGCCGCACGGGACGCATCACGCCGGCGGGCGACGCCACCGCGCTTGCCGCTGCGGTAGGCGCGCTACTCGCGGATGCGGCCACACGCGCAGCCTACGGCGAGGCCGGGCGGCGCAGCGCACGCGACCGGTTCGACGTACGGGCGACGAACGAAGGGATGGCCCGGCTACTAAGTGCCGCCGCCCGATGAGCATGTCGGGCATCGGCTGGTCTCTCCTCCAGCAGGGCGGCCGTCAAGCCGCCTCGCTGGCCGTCTTCGCCGCCCTCTCGCTTCTGCTCGATCCGTCTGCGTTCGGCCTGATCGCCTTTGCGCAGGTCGTCATCGCCCTCGTGACGATCACGTCGGAATTGGGGTTCGGCGTAGCGATCATCCAGCGGCAGAATGTGACGCCGGCGCACCTTTCGACCGCCTTCACGCTGAACGTGGGGCTCGGCGCCCTGCTCTCGACTGCGACGATCTTGCTCGCGGCCCCGCTGGCCCAGTTGTTCCGGAAGCCCGAGGCTGAGCCGCTGCTCCGCGGTCTGGCAGCGGGATTCGTGCTCAGTAGCGTGGGCATGGTTCAGTCCGCGCTCGCCCAGCGGGAGTTGCGCTTCCGCGACCTTGCGCTCCGCGACATCGCGGCGCAAGTGGGCGGGGGGATCGTGGCCATCGTTCTCGCCGTACGGGGCGCCGGGGCGTGGAGCCTCGTTGCGCAGGCGCTCGTTGCCGCCGGTCTGGGTTCGCTGCTGCTGTGGGTACGCTCCCCATGGCGTCCTCGAGTGGCCGAGGTGTCCGCGACTGCGGCACGCGAACTCTGGTCGTACGGCTCGCGTATCGTCGGGTTCAACTTCGTCAAGTTTCTCGTGCAGAACACGGACCGCCTGACACTGGCCTACGTCCTCGACGCCTCGCAGTTCGGCATTTACGTCTACTCGAGCAAGCTGGTTCTGCAGACGTCGAGCATGCTGTCGGGCGGCATCGGCGGCTACCTGTTTCCGCGCCTCGCACAGTTGCAGGACCGGGCCGAAGACGCTGGCCGCCTACTGCTCCGGGCCCAACGCGGCGTCCTGCTGCTACTCGCCCCAGTCATGATGATCGCGGCGCTCCTCGCCCCGGCGTTGCTCCCCCGCCTGCTCGGCCCGGCTTGGCAAGCAGGCGTGACCGTGCTGCAGGTGCTGGCCGCGGTTGCCTGCCTGCAGGCTGTCTTCGCACCGATCGGCGAACTGATCAAGGCGTTCGGCCAACCGGCATGGCTCCTTCGCTGGGGGATTCTGCTCGCAGCGGCGTGCACCGCGGGTGTGGCCGCCGGGAGTCCGTGGGGCGCGAAGGGCGCGGCGGCCGGCCTGCTGGTGGCGCATCTGGCTTGCCTCCCCGTCCTGCTCGAGGTGGCGCGGCGCCTCGCGGGCACCCGTGCCACCGCCGTAGCCCGTGCCGTGGCGCCTGCCGGGCTCGCAGCCGCCACGGCCGCCCTGCCGTTCGTGGCGGCTTGGGCGGCAGGCCTGCAGCTCTCAGTGCCGATGGCACTCGGGGCGGGCCTCGTCGGCGGCACGGCCGCAGCGACCCTTGTGGTGCGCACGCTGGGTCAGGATCCGGCGGTGCGGGCGTTTCTGGAGCGCCGGGTCAGACGAGCCGACGTCGCTTGAGGGGCGGGACGGACATCGAGACACGGCGCGGCTCGTACAGCCGATCAAGGTCGCCCGTATCGGCGAACGCGTCCCCCACGAGCTCCGACCGGACGAAGAAGGCATTCACGCCCGCCAGGTCGCACCCTACAAGGACATAGCCGAGGTCCGTGGCCAGATCGCTCAGCGCCGCAAGGCTCGCCCCGTGAAAGTTGTCGCTGCCATACCGATGCGCCGCATCGTACGGCATCGTCCAGCGCATCGTCGCGGGAAAGGTCGCGTTGTACTCCACGACGACCACGCGCGGCTGGATGCAGCGGATCGCCTTCCACACCCACAGGTCGTTGCCGTCGATGTCCACGCTCAACAGATCGACGTCGGCGGGAAATCCGAAGGCGGCGATGAGTCCATCGATGTTCGCCGCGTCGATGTAGGCCTGTACGAGTTGCAGGCGCCCTGACACCAGCAGTGGGGCCGCATGTCGGCGGATCGTGGCAACCTGCCCAGCATCACCTTCGATCCATCCGCCACGCCAGTCGCCCGACGCCAGCAGCAGCGCCGTATTGTTCTCGAGCCCATCACCCACGCCGAACTCGACGAAGGTGCGATGCCGCGTCCCGATGCGCCGGAAGATTTCCTGCAGAATGCCGTCCTCGCCGTGCTGCGAGAACCCGCGCTGCTCGAATCGCGCGAGCTGCCGGAGGTCCGCGTATCGTGGGTCCGACAACAGTGCCGCTCGGAGCTGATCGGCCGCTGCGTGACGCAGGAGGCGCATGTCCTGCGCGAGGCGCGGCACCTCGACGGCGGCAGCGACAAGTTTGCGGAAAATGTTCATGGCGCGATCGAACCTGCGAAAAATGGGCATGGATGCATGGACATCAGAACGAGCGAAGTATAAGATGGCGCAGTGCCTCCTCTGAAGCACTTGTGCCGCGACCCATCCACGCGGATGGTTTCTGTCTGCGCCGATCGCCGGCGAGGTCCCCACGCTCGTGAACCAGACATCCATGCCCCGGCACATCATGGTCCTCCTGGGCACGCGCCCGGAAGCGATCAAGCTCGCTCCGCTGATCCATGCGCTGCGAGCCCGCGAGGACGCGGTCCGCTGTACCGTCTGCGTGACCGGCCAGCATCGCGAGATGCTCGCGCAGGTGCTGCAACTGTTCGGCATCACGCCCGACCTCGACCTGCGTCTCATGGAGCCGGGTCAGTCGCCGGCGCGATTCAGCGGTCGGCTGCTCACGGAGCTCGATGCCCACCTCGCGCGCGCCGCTCCCGACTGGCTCGTGGTGCAGGGCGACACCAGCACCGCCCTCGCCGGCGCCATGGCGGGGTTCCTTACCGGGTGCCGGGTGGCCCATGTCGAGGCGGGGCTGCGGACAGGCAACCTGATGGAGCCCTTCCCCGAGGAATTCAACCGCCGCGTCGTCTCCATCGCGGCACAGTTGCATTTCGCCCCCACGAACCGCTCGCGAGACGCGCTCATCAGGGAGGGTGTCCCGCCTGCGCAGGTACACGTCACGGGCAACACCGTGATCGATGCCCTGTTCTGGATGCGTGCGCGACTTCGGCAATTGGGCCCGGAAGGCGCACCCGCCATCGCACGCCGACTGGCCGGTCGACGGCTGGTGCTCGTGACGGGCCATCGGCGAGAGAGCTTCGGCGCGGACTTCGAAGGCCTCTGTCTGGGCCTGCGCGACCTCGCCATGCGCCGTCCCGACGTGGTCATCGTCTATCCGGTGCACCTCAACCCGCAGGTACAGGAACCCGTACACCGCCTCCTGACCGACGTGGAGAACGTGTTGTTGATCGGCCCCGTCGCGTATGACGAGTTCGTCTGGCTCCTGGATGCGTCCGAGTTGGTACTGACCGACTCCGGCGGCGTGCAGGAGGAAGCCCCCTCGTTAGGGAAGCCGGTGCTCGTGTTGCGACGCACGACGGAACGTCCGGAGGGTGTGGACGCCGGCAACGCATTGCTAGTTGGTCCGTCCCGCGAGGCGATCCTGCGCGAGTCCCTGCGGCTGCTGGACGACCCGATCGCCTACGCGAGCATGGCGCGCGTCGCCAACCCGTATGGCGACGGTCGGGCAACCGAGCGCATCATGCCCCTGCTCCTCGCATGACGTCCCAGGGCTACCGGTGCGTGTGGCTGTTCGACGGCGACCACGTCAGCCACCCGTTCATTCGCCTCGCGGCCGGGACGATGGTGACGTGGGGCTGGTCCGTGGTCGTCGTGGACCGCGCGCTCGAACAGCTGTCGGGGCCATACGAGCATCGGCCGACGCGGCCGGGCGGAGCCGATCCGTTGCGGCGCGCATGGGCGCTGCATGCGGCGGCGGCAGGCGAGCCGGCGGACTACGTCGTGGCGACGTTGCCCATCGCGGGCGCGGCGGGTTGGCTGCTGGCGAAGCGCTGGCGTGCACGCCTCACGTACTATCCCTTCGAATTGCTGGGTGAACAGCCCGGCCCCGTGTCCCGGCCTATCCGCCTGCTGGAGCAATGGCTCCTGCGCAACGCCATCGATGCCCTCATCACGCAAAATGCCGAACGGGCGCGCGTGTACCGCACGGAGCGGCGCGCGCGCGTGGTCCCGGCAATCGTGCGCAACTTCAAGCCACCCGGCATGCGTGCGCCAGACACCGGTGCCCTGCACGCCGCTTGTGGCGCTCATCCAGAAGAGCGGCTGGTGCTGTACGAGGGCGCCCTCGTCGCAGGGCGCTGGCTCGACCGTCTCGTCGATGCCGCCGCCCTGCTGCCCTCCGAGGCCCGTCTGGTTTTCATGGGACCGCCGACCCGCTGGTGGAACGAGACGATGTTGCCTCGGATCGCTGCGTCTCCCGCAGCCAATCGAATCAGTGTCATTCCGCCGGTGCCGCACGCCGACGTGGCGTCCATGGCCGCCGGCGCTGCCTGCGGCGTGATCATCTACGACGACAGCGTGCGCAACAACGTGTACTGCGAGCCCGGCAAGCTCAGCGACTATCTCCATGCCGGTGTGCCGGTCGTCGCCCCGGACTTCCCCACCGTGGCCCCCATCATCAGAGATCATCATGTCGGCGAGTGCTTCGCTGGCGGTAACCCGGCAGCGATCGCCGCAGCCATCGGTGCGGTGCTCAGCCGTCCGGCTTCCGACTGGGCGCCTGCGCTCCGTGCCGCGTCCCAGAAACTCACGTGGGAGAGCCAGACCGACTCGCTCCACGCGGCGATCTCGGGCCGGGACAGGGTCCCGACGATCTAGCCCACGTCCGAGAGCCGACTATCTTTTCGTCATCTGCTTCTTTCCCGCCGCGACTCCTGTCCTAACGAGGAATGCCTTGTCCGACGCACTGATCATCGACGGAACGTCCATTAGCGATAGCGACCCGTGTTATATCATCGCCGAGATCGGTCACAACCATCAGGGCAGTCTCGAGAAGTGCAAGGAGATGTTCCGAGTCGCCCGTGAGTGCGGCGCCCATGCGGTGAAGTTGCAGAAGCGCGACAATCGGGCGCTCTTCACGCAGGACATGTACGACCGTCCGTACGACAACGAGAACAGCTACGGCGCGACTTACGGCGAGCACCGCGAGGCCTTGGAGTTCGGACGGGCCGAATTCGAGGAGTTGCAGGCCTACGCGCGCACGCTCGGCGTGACGTTCTTCGCGACCGCGTTCGATAGTTCCAGCGCCGATTTCCTTGCGTCGCTCGACATGCCGGCGTACAAGCTTGCCTCGGGTGATCTGAAGACCTTGCCGCTACTCCGCCATGTGGCCCATATCGGGAAGCCGATGATCATCAGCACCGGCGGCGCAACCGTCGATGACGTGCAGCGGGCCTACGACTGCATCATGCCCATCAATCCGCAACTCTGCATCCTGCAGTGCACCGCCGGCTATCCCGCGAAGTTCGAGGAACTCGACCTGCGCGTCATCTCGACGTACCGCGACCGATTCCCCGGTGCGGTGGTCGGCCTGTCGAGCCACGACAGCGGCATCTCCATGCCTGTGGCAGCGTACGTGCTCGGGGCCCGCGTGATCGAGAAGCACTTCACGCTGAACCGCGCCTCGAAGGGTACCGATCATGCGTTCTCTCTCGAGCCGGTGGGGTTGCGGAAGCTCGCCCGCGATCTTGAGCGGACACGCGTCGCATTGGGCGATGGCGAAAAGAAGGTCTACCCGAGCGAAGTGCAGCCCATCATGAAGATGGGCAAGAAGCTCGTGGCCGCCCGGCCACTGCCCGCCGGCCATGTGCTCTCCGAAAGTGACATCATGCTCAAGTCGCCGGCCGACGGACTGCCGGCCTACCTCTTCGATGATGTCGTCGGCAAGGTGCTGCTCCGTGCAGTGAAGACGGACGACGCCCTGACACAGGAGCATCTGGGGCAGGGCGAAGCGGCGTGAGCGGACCTCTCGACGGCCGCCTCGCGGTCGTCACCGGCGCCTTCGGCAGACTCGGTCCAGTCTGGTGCCGGGCCTTGCTCGAAGCCGGGGCTGACGTGCTCGCCGTCGACCTGGCAGGACAGGCACTCCCGGATGATCTCCGGGCCTGGGAACGCAACGGCCGCTTGACCGCGGCCACGGCGGATGTGCGTCGGCGGGATGAGCTCGAGGCCGTGTTGAATGCGCACCAGAAACGTGTCGGCGCCCCGCATATCCTCGTGAACAACGCCGGCATCGATCAACCGCCCGGCAAGGCCGCCGGTACCACGCTGGAGCACGTACCGTTCGACGAGTTCATGCGCGTGCTCGAGGTGAACGTCGCCGGTGCCTTCTGCGCCACGCAGGTCTTCGGCGGGCCGATGGCAGCGGCGGGACGCGGCAGCATCATCAATGTCGGCTCGCTCTACGCAAGCGTCTCACCGGACGCACGATTCTACGACCACATCGACGTGGTGCCGCCGTTCCTCAAGCCACCTGCCTACGGCGCTTCCAAGGCCGCGTTGGCGAACCTGACGAAGTATTTCGCCACCCACTGGGGCCCGTCCGGCGTGCGAGTGAACACCCTGTCGCCGGGGGGCGTGCTCGGCGGTCAGGATCCGGAGTTCCGGCGGAAGTTCACGGCGCGGGTGCCGCTCGGTCGGATGGCGGAGCACAGTGACCTGACCGGGCCGCTGCTTTTCCTCGCCTCCGACGCGTCGTCGTACGTCACCGGCTCCGAGATCCGTGTCGACGGCGGGTTCTGCGCATGGTAGAAGACCTGCTGACCTGGCCCGCCGCCGTGCACAATCACATCGATGGCGCCGACGTACCGGCGGCGTCGGGACGGACGTTCTCCAAGACGTCTCCGGCCTCGGGCCAGGTGTTGGCGGAGGTCGCTCGTTCCGAGGCCCCCGATACGCTGGCGGCAGTTCGGGCCGCCCGACACGCCCAGACGGCGTGGGAGTCGCGTACCCCGGTAGATCGTGGTGACCTCTGCCGCGCCATCGCTCTACGCATGATGGATCAGCGCGAGACGCTTGCGCGCGTGGTGCACGCGGAGACGGGGAAGTCCCTGAAGGACGCCCGCGGCGAGACCGGCGCGGCGATCGAGATGGGATTCTTCGTCGCAGGGGAAGGGCGGCGGAACTATGGCCGGACCACCACTAGTGCCATGGCGCATCGGACCGCGCAGACCGTGCGACAGCCCCTCGGTGTGGCCGGCCTGATCATCGCCGCGAACACCCCGATCGCGAACGTGGCATGGAAGGTCTTCCCCGCCCTTCTTTGCGGCAACACCGCCGTGCTGAAGGCGTCGGAAGACACCCCGATCACGGCGGCCCTCTTCGCTCGAATCGCAGCGGAGGCAGGCCTCCCCGCTGGTGTGCTCAATGTGGTGCACGGCTACGGCGTCGAGGCCGGTGCCCCGCTGGTCGAGTCGCCGGACGTGGACGTCCTCAGCTTCACCGGTTCCACTGCCGTGGGCCGCTGGATCCAGCAGACCGCCGGCCCTCGGCTGACGAAGATCTGCCTGGAACTCGGCGGCAAGAATGCCTTCGTGGTCTGCGACGATGCCGACCTCGACACCGCGGTTCGCTGGGCCGTCCTGTCGGCATTCAGTAACGCAGGGCAGCGTTGTGCCGCCGGCAGTCGGCTGATTGTCTGCGACACCGTGTACGACGTCTTCCGCGCGAAGCTGCTCGACGCCGTCGGCGCCCTGCGCGTCGGCGACGCTGACACCGATGACTTCGGGCCCGTCATCAACGACCGGTACCTGCAGGCGATGCTGGCATCCGTCAGCCGCGCGGAGGCGAGCGGGGCTGCGGTGATCGCTGGCGGGATGCGCCTCGACGGTTCCGAGTACCGGGCCGGCCACTACATGGCGCCGACCGTGATCGAGAACGTGCACCCCGACGCCGAACTTTCGCAGGCCGAGTTGTTCGGTCCGATCACCGTGCTCTACCGGGTTCCGGACCTGCAGACCGCGATCGAGTTGGCCAACAACTCGCGCTACGGATTGACGGCGGCGATCCACACCCGAAGCCTCAGCCGCGCGCATGTCTTCGCGCAGCGGCTCCGCACCGGCGTGGTATCCATCAACGGCGGCACGTTCGGTAGCGAGCCGCATCTTCCGTTCGGCGGCCTGCGGGATTCGGGCACCGGATTTCGCGAAGCGGGCACGGAAGCGCTGGACGTGTACAGCGAATGGAAGACGATCTACACCGCGTTTGACCCGCTCGCCATCTGAGCATGTCCTCACCCTCCATCGTCGCGCTGATCCCGGCTCGCGCCGGATCGAAGCGCGTGCAGGGCAAGAATGTCCGACGCCTCGCGGGACATCCGCTCCTGGCGTACAGCATCGCATCGGCTCGAGCGGCCGGCATCTTCGACAAGATCGTGGTCTCGACGGACGCGCCGGAGATCGCCGATATCGCCCGCCACTATGGCGCCACCGTGCCGGCACTGCGGCCGGCCGCGATGGCGCGCGACCTCTCGCCCGACATCGAGTGGCTGCAGCACGTGCTGCAGGTGCTCGCGGACGGCGGTCCGCCCCCGGACTGCTTCGCGTTGTTGCGCCCCACGAGCCCCTTCCGGCAGGCGGAGACGATCCGCCGCGCGTGGACCCAGTTTCTCGACGGACAGCCCGCCGACTCGCTGCGCGCCGTGGAGCCGTGCGCCCAGCATCCGGGCAAGATGTGGACACTGTCCGATCAAGGTATGCTGCTGCCGCTGCTGCCCGGCGACGGATCGGCGACGCCATGGCACAGCCAGCCGTATCAGGCGCTCCCGCCCGTGCTGGTGCAGAATGCCAGTCTCGAGATCGGCTGGAGCCGCGTGCCGCTCGAGGCCGGCACCATCAGCGGCACGCGCATCCGTCCGTTTCGGACGGAAGGCCACGAAGGGTTCGACATCAATCAGCCGCGAGACTGGTGGTTCGCGGAGGAACTCATCCGGACCGGGGACGCGACGCTTCCGCCTGTCGTCGCCGCACCGTGGACCGATCAGCAGAAGGGCTGACCCAGCTATGCCACCGATCCAGCATGCCCCGCTCGAGGAATTCACCGCGGTCCTGCAGTCCAGCGCCGATCCCGTCGGAGTCACGCGAGCCTTTGCGGCGCAGGCCCGACTCAACACGCTGTACATGATCATGCGCGCCGGGTCCGGACACATCGGCTCGAGCTTCAGTTCTCTCGACATCGTGTCGTGGCTGTTCCTGCAGGAACTTCGCCATCCCGCCGATGCATCTTCTCCCCGAGATACGTACTTCTCCTCCAAGGGGCACGACGTCCCGGGCCTGTACGCCACCCTGCTTGGCACGAGCCGCCTGCCCTTCGAGCTGATCCACGGGCTGCGTCGACTGGACGGTCTGCCCGGCCATCCCGACGTCGCGACGCCCTTCATGGAGACGAACACCGGTCCGCTCGGCATGGGCATTTCCAAGGCGAAGGGCATGGTGATCGCTCAGCGCCTGCAGGGCCGCGCGGGTCGCTTCTACGTGCTCACCGGCGACGGCGAACTGCAGGAGGGCCAGTTCTGGGAATCCCTCCAGTCCGCGGTGAATCACCGCATGGGCGAACTCACCGTCATCGTCGACCACAACAAGATCCAGTCGGACACCTGGGTCCGCGATGTGAGCGATCTTGGCGACCTCGAGCGCAAGATCGCGGCGTTCGGTTGGGAGGTGGCGCGGTGTGACGGGCACGACCTGCCGGCGCTGGCTGCGCAGCTCGACGCGTGGAAGGCCGTGACCGATCGTCCAAAGCTGCTTATCGCGGACACCGTGAAGGGGCGTGGCGTATCGTTCATGGAGGGGAGCGCCATGTCCCCGCAGGACCGGTTCTATCGCTTCCACAGCGGCGCCCCGGACGACGATACCTACGCCCGCGCGGTCGCAGAGTTGCGCGCCGCGATCAACGAGGCCCGAGCCGCCATCGGCGTCGGGCCCGTCACGCTCGTCTCATCGGAGCGCCCACCGCGGGTCAATTTCGCCGGCGCACAACGGATGGTTGCGGCGTACGGCCGCGCGCTCGTGGCGGAAGCGGAACGTGCCACCGACATCGTGGCCCTGGATGCCGATCTGGTGCTCGATACCGGCCTGATCCCGTTCTCCGAACAGTTTCCCGAGCGCTTCATCGAATGCGGCATCGCCGAGATGGACATGGTGTCGATGGCCGGCGGCCTCGCGCTGCGCGGCATGCGCCCTGTGGTACACAGCTTCTCGTGCTTCCTCTCAACCCGGCCCAACGAGCAGATCTACAACAACGTCACCGAGCGGACGCGCATCGTGTACGTGGGATCGCTCGCGGGACTGCTGCCCAGCGGCCCGGGGCATTCCCATCAGTCGGTACGTGACATCTCGGCAATCGGCGGCATGCCGGGACTCGACGTCGTCGAGCCGTGCTGCGAAGCCGAGGTCGCGAGCGCGCTCTCGTACGGGCTGCATGACGCACCGGGCAGCACGTGGCTCCGACTCGTCTCCATCCCGTGTCAGGTTCCCTACGTCCTGCCGGCCGACGCCGCGTTCCGGCGTGGACACGGGACAGTCCTCCGCGAGGGAGAGGGCATCGCCCTGATCGGCTATGGTCCGGTGCTCCTGCCTCAGGCCTACTTGGCCGCAGAGCAGTTTGAGGCCCGCACCGGCGTCCGCACCCGCGTGATTAATCTCCCGTGGCTCAATCTGGTAGATGATGCGTGGCTGACGGCGGCGCTCACCGGCATCCGCGCGGTGGTCACGCTCGACAACCACTACGTGCGCTTCGGGCAGGGAGAGATGGTGGCAGCCGCAATGGCGCGGCTGGGCGTGACGGCCACCGTTCGCCACCTTGGCCTGCGCGACGTCCCGGCCTGCGGCCAGAACGACGAGGTACTCGCCGCCCATGGCCTGGACGCGGCGGCGATCGGGGCCGCCCTAGAAGAATCCGTCGCATGATCCGGGCACTCTTCTGGGACATCGACGGGACGCTGCTCACGACGCGGAAGGCGGGCATCGTGGCGTGGGAGGACGCCGTGCGGACCGTGACCGGCGTCGAGATCAAGCTGGAGGACTTCCCGACCGCTGGGTTGACGGACTTCGAGGTCGGCCGACGCATGCTGGCGCACGTCGGCGGATCCACCGATGCCGCCACCGTCACCCGCGCGGCGGAGGCCTATGCCGATGCGTTGCCGGCCCGCCTCCCCCTGCGGGACGGCAGGGTGCTTCCTGGGGTCACCGCCATCCTCGATCGGCTGGCAGGCATGCCGGAGATCCACTCCTGGCTGCTGACGGGCAACATGCGCCGTGGGGCGGCGGCCAAAATGGCGCACTTCGGCCTGTCCGACTACTTCCCGAGCGATGGCGCGTTCGGCGACGGGATCTACGAGCGTCGCGACGTTGCCGCCGCGGCGTGGAACCTCGCGGAGCGTGCACTGCCGGGCCTCCTGCCGAAAGAAGCCTTGGTCATCGGCGACACGACCCACGACATCGAATGCGGCCGCGCCATCGGCGTTCGCGTACTCGCGGTGGCGACGGGCGGCGTTCCAACCACAGTGCTCGCCGAGGCCCTGCCGTGGCGCCTGTACGAGACGTTGCCGGCACCAGACGACTTCCTTGCGGAGCTGCAGCACGCCGATCGGACCGATGCATGATTGCAGAACTGCGGCAGTGGCTGCGGCGTGCAGTTCGACGTCACCCCCTACTTGAGCGTCAGGCCCGGCTTTTCCTGCTCCGGCAGCGCGCCAAGCGACATGCCTATCCCGATTGGCAGCCGCTCGTCGAGTCTGCCGGTGCCGCATGGCCGGCTGCACGGGCCGCTGCCACAAACGGGCCGCGCGTGCTCGTGGCGACGAGCGTCGGAGCATACATAGGCGGCGTGACCGTCGAGAGCATGATCGCGACGGCCCTTACCCTGCGCGGTGCGGCCGTCGATGTCCTCCTCTGCGATGGTGTCCTCCCCGCCTGCCTGCAGTGCGAGGTTGGCTGGTACCGGCGCCAGGAGAGCTTCGTGCGGGACGGTCCTGCCCGCGATTTCTGCGCATACTGTCATCCGCCGGCCGCGCGGGCATACGGGGCGTTGGACCTGCCGCTGCTCGCCTACAGCCAGTTTCTGGTGTCCGCGGACCACGAAGAAGCCGCGAGCCTGGCCGCCCGGCTCTCCACCGCCGAATTGTCGACCTATCGCGATGACGACATCGCCGTCGGCGAACATGCCCTTGCGGGCACGTTGCGCTTCTTTGCACGCGCAACCATCGATGACGAGCCCAACGGGCACGCCGTCCTTGCGCGCTACTTCCAGGCCGCCCTCCTGACCACGCGCGCCCTCCGCCGCACCCTCGCCGCGAAGCACTACGACGTGGCGGTCTTCCATCACGGCATCTACGTGCCGCAGGGCCTGGTCGGCGAGGTCTGCCGGCGTGCCGGGGTGCGTGTCGTAAATTGGAATCCGGCCTATCGGAAGCAGACCTTCATCTTCAGTCATGACGACACGTATCACCATACGCTGATGAACGAGCCGACGGACCGCTGGGACGGTATCCAGCTCGACGCCGCGCAGGATGCGGCGCTGACCGACTACCTCCAGAGCCGCCGGTTCGGCACGCAGGACTGGATCTGGTTCCACGAGCGACCGGAGGAGGATCGCCAGAAGATTCTCGCGGAAGTGCCGCTCGATCCCGCCAAGCCCTGCATCGGCCTGCTGACGAACGTGATGTGGGATGCGCAACTGCATTACCCTGCGAATGCGTTCGCGAACATGCTCGATTGGGTGCTCGCCTCGATCCGGCACTTTGCGGCCCGGCCGGACGTGCAGTTGCTCGTGCGCGTGCATCCGGCGGAGATTCGTGGCACCGTGCCCTCCCGGCAACTGATCGTGGACGAGGTGCGCAGCGCCTTTCCGGTCCTCCCGCCCAACATCTTCATCGTGGGTCCGGAGAGTCAGGTCAGTACCTACTCCGCCATGGAGATGTGTGACGCCGTACTCATCTACGGCACCAAGACCGGCGTGGAACTCACGAGCATGGGGATTCCGGTGGTCGTTGCGGGCGAGGCCTGGATCCGCAACAAGGGGCTGACGCTCGATGCCCGCTCGCCCGAGAACTACGAGCAACTGCTCGGGCAACTGCCGCTCGGCCGGCGGATGGATCCCGCGCAGGTACGCCGGGCACGGCAGTATGCATATCACTTCTTCTTCCGTCGCATGGTGCCGGTGGACTGTCTGGTGCCCGCTCAGGGCAATCCACCCTTCCGCCTGGTGCTGAGTGCGCTCAGCGAACTGGGGACTGGCCACAGCCGCGGGCTCGACATTCTGTGCGACGGTATCCTCTCCGGAAGCGATTTCATTTATCCAGCGGAGCAGTTTCCTGTCGCCAGTACGAGAGGCGCATGATCGACGTGCTGCTGCGCGGCCTTGGCCGAGTCAGTCTCGTCGCAGAGCCGTTACGGCGTCTGCTCGCCGGCCGGCGTCCCGTCCGTACCTCGGTCGACTCTGCCGGTGGCGAGGATAAGACCGGCCTCATCCTCGCCGTCGACCGGACCCCCGGGCTGCTCCACGATGATGCAGGCATCCGCTACGCCGACTTCGACAGCTTTGCACACTCATTCTGGCGTGCCCAGGAGCTGTCGCTCCTGCGGGCCCGGCGCACCATGTTCGCGGCACCGAGCCTCGACTTCGGCTGCGGCGATGGAGCCTTCGCCGCGGCGCTAGGCATTCCGGTCACCATCGGAGCCGATAGCGATCCGGAGGCGCGTGGGGTCGCCGAAGCGCGAGGTACCTATTCCCGTGTGGTCGGGAGCACCGCGGGCCGACTCGACCTCGCTGACGGCGCCGTCAGCAGCGCGTTCGCGAATTCGGTGCTGGAGCACGTCGACGGTCTGCCGGCGGTGCTCCGCGACCTGCACCGCGTGCTGGCGGATCACGCGCCGCTCGTCATCACCGTGCCGACCGATCAGTACACGGTGCACTTGAGCCGCTACTTCGGCCCTGGTGAGGCCGCCCGCATCAACGCGGAATCGGCCCATCGGACGCTCTGGACGCCGACACGCTGGCGAGCCGAACTCGAATCAGCAGGCTTCGACGTCGTCGAGATGGTGGAATACCAGCCTCCCCGCTTCACGTACCTGTACCGCATGAGTCGCCTGCTCGGCCGCCGGGGTCTTGGCCTCCTGATCCCGGGCCTCGCAACGTCGGTGTGGCGGCGCTACCGGGAGACCCTCGTCGCGATGGTGCGGCGTTCCATCGCAGGCACACCGGGCGGCGCCAATGTGCTGATCGTTTCCCGCGCGAGGCCTACCGTCTCGTCGGCATGACGACGTCCCCGACCGGCTTCCTGCTGCTCCTCGCAGGGGTGCTGCTTCTGTGGCTTGCGCCTCGGTGGTTGCCCGCCTCGACCGTCTTCTTCGTGCCGTTCACGGCCACTGCCGTGCTGGTGTACCGTGGCGGTGGGAGCGACCACTGGTTGCCGGCCGTAAACTGGTTTCTGCTCTGTTGGGCGACGAGCCGCGTTCCGACCTTCCTGCGCACCGGCGCCGTCCGCATCCCGTCCGGTGCGCGAATGCCGCTCCTGACGTTCTCGGCGTTCGTAGGCTTTGCCGCGCTGTCGCTGCTGATGCCCATCTGGATCGACGGACGCACCTCGATTCTTGCCACCAGCCTGCTCACGAGCGAATCGGGCATCTCGTACCCCCTCCGTTTCAGCATGCACCAGTTGCTCGTTGGCGCGGACCTTGGCTACGGCGTCCTTGTCACCATGCTGGTGGCCGCCGACGCCAGCGGCCGCAATCGGTACGACGCGCTGCTGCGGGCCGTCTTCGCGAGCGCACTCTTCATCTCCGGTTGGGGCCTGTTCGAATACATGCTATCGACCTTCAGCCTGCCATATCCCGCCTTCTTGTTCAACGACAATCCGACGGAGGGCGTTGCCGCACTGGGCGCCCGCTTCTTTCGGACTGGTGATCAGGCCGTGAGGCGGATTCGATCCGTCGGACTGGAACCGTCCATTCTGGCGCAGTCACTGCTCGCGGTTTTACCGATCGTGGCATGCGCAGCGTGGGGAGATCGCCCCGTCTGGTCGCGTCGTCTCGACCGCATCACGCTGGCCGCAGGCATTGTCTGTCTCGTGCTCTCCGGCTCCGGCAGCGGCCTACTCGGCTTGGCGTTCATGCTGCTCGCGGTCTTCCAGTCGTTACCCGGGCGGCGGCAACTGGGCGCAACACCCTATGTGGCCCTCATCCTGGCGCTTGTTGCCATGGGCACGTCGTACGCGCTCAGCACGACGGTGCGCGACTACGTCGATCTGTTCGTCGTGCAGAAGCCGCTCTCGGATTCGGGGCTGGAGCGCGCGTTCGTGACGCTCAATGCCTGGGACTATTTCAAGGAATATCCAATCCTCGGCCTTGGCTGGGGCTCCGTGCCGTCGGCAGACCTTGTCGTGCTGTTGCTCAGCAACATCGGCATCGTGGGCTTTGGTGCATTTACCATCTTTCTTGTCGTGCTGTGGCGAGCACTCGGACGTACTGCCCGTAGTCTCGCGCCGAAGGATGCGGACGGCAGGCTCCGTATCGCCGGAGTGAGAGCCGCCATTGCAACGACCATCTTCGTCGCGGCAATCAGCCGCTTCACGTATGAGCACGCGCACGTCTGGCTGGTGTTCGGTCTGGCACTCGCCGCACTCACGCTGGGACAGACCCGCACCCCCGGGCACCATTCATGACGCCAGTGCGGGTTGCCGTAAACGGAAGATTCCTCACTCAGGCTGTGACCGGCGTGCAACGACACGCCCGGTGTCTACTCGCCGCGCTTGACGATCGGCTCGGCAGCGCGACCGACCTGACCGTGCGCCTGCTGGTGCCGCGGGACGCCGGGATCGACCGTCCGCACTTCCGACACATCGAGATCGTCCCGGTCGGGGAGGGCGGTGGCCATCGGTGGGAGCAGTTCAGCCTGCCGCAGGCCAGTCGGGACGAGGTGCTGCTCAGCCTATGCAACACAGGCCCCCTCCGTCATCGCCGACACGTGGTGACGATTCACGACGCGTCGGTCTTTGCTGTGCCCACCGCATACTCGTTCCTCTTTCGATCCTGGTATCGCTGGCTGCTCCCCCGGCTGGGCCGTTCCGCAGCAGCCGTGATGACGGACTCTGACTTCTCGAAAGCGGAACTGCACGCGCGCGCGGGCATTCCGCTCGAGAAGCTGCACACCGTGCATCTTGGCGCGGAGCACATCCGCGGCGTGGCCCCGGTGCCGCTGGCGAACATCGACGTGTCGGAGGGGGCCGTGCCCATCGTGCTGCTGGTCGCAAGCCGTAGTCCGCACAAGAACTACGAGCGTGCCGACCGGGCGATGCACTCCTTGCCCGCGTCGCTCTGTCGCGTCGTAGCCGTCGGGGGGGCAAACACGCGGGTCTTCCGAGGTCAGCCGACCAGCCTCTACGCCGACGACGGACAATTGGGCTATGTCAGCGACGGCCAACTGCACTGGCTGTACCGCCACGCCGCCGTGCTACTCTATCCCTCGCTGTACGAGGGATTTGGCCTACCGCCGCTGGAGGCGATGGCCTGCGGCTGTCCCGTCGTTGCCAGCAACGCAGCGTCGCTGCCGGAAGTCTGCGGGGATGCCGCGCGCTACGTCGATCCGCTTGACGAAGCGGCGATGGCCGATGCTGTACGTGCCATCCTGAGAAATCCGGCGGAGCGCCAGCGCTTGGCCGACCTCGGTCGGGCCCATGCGGCCCGCTTCTCGTGGCAGACTGCGGCCACACGGCTGGAATCGATTCTGCGATCGGTGGGGGGAACTACATGATGCGCATTGCGGTCATTCACGACTGGCTCGTCACGTACGGAGGCGCGGAGCGGGTGCTCGAGCAGATGCTGCTGGAGCTCAAGGAACTGGGCGAGGTGCAGGTCTTCACGCTGATCGACACGCTGCCGAGTGACGGCCGTGCGTTCCTGTTGGGCTGCCCGGTACACACGTCCCGACTCCAGCATCTGCCGTTTGCGCGGCGGCGCTATCGCTCCTACCTGCCGATCATGCCGCTGCTGATGGAGCAGTTCGACCTCGCAGGATTCGACTTGGTGGTCTCGAGCTCGCACGCGGTCGCGAAGGGCGTGACGACGGGACCCGACACACTGCATCTCTGCCTCTGCTACTCGCCGATGCGTTATGCGTGGGACCTGCAGTTCCAGTATCTGCGCGAAACGGGGAACATGCGAGGGCTGCGCAGCGCGGTCATCCGCCTCGTGCTCCATTACATGCGGTTCGTCGACCTGCGCACGGCGGCGGGCGTTGACCACTTTGCTGCCATCTCGCACTTCATCGCCCGCCGGATCAGGAAGGCCTATCGCCGCGAGTCCGTCGTGATCTATCCTCCGGTGGACCTCGAGGCGTTTCAACCCGGTGACGCCCGCGGCAGCCACTTCCTGACTGCCGGGCGACTGGTGCCCTACAAGCGCGTCGACCTGATGATCGACGCGTTTCGGCAGCGCCCGGACCTCCGCCTCGACATCATCGGCGATGGTCCGGATCGGCGGCGGCTGGAGCGCAATCTTCCAGACAATGTTCGGTTGCTCGGTGCTGTGCCGCACGCCGTGCTTCGCACGCGGCTGCAGGAGGCCCGCGCATTCGTCTTCGCCGCGGAGGAGGATTTCGGGATTGCTCCGATCGAGGCACAGGCGTGCGGTGTGCCTGTCATTGCCCTGCATCGGGGGGCCGCTCGAGAGACGATCCGCGGCCTCGACGACGCGCAGCCGAGTGGCGTGTTCTTCGCGGAACAGTCCGTGGAGGACCTGCTCGGCGCTATCGTCGAGTTCGAGCGCAGGGAGGCAGACCTGACGGCGGCCAATTGCCGGGCCAATGCGGACCGGTTCAGCACGCCGCGCTTCCGACAGGCGTTCCGTGCATTCGTGCGCGGCAACTGGCAGGCATGGCTGGAGGATCGCGCCTGAACGATGCGACTTGCGGTGGATTCGCTACTGCGCTCCCCGCATGTGGAAGACGGCCGGGATTGTCCGAACCAAGATCTCGAGATCCTTCCAGACGCTCCAGTTGCGGATGTACTCCGTTTCCATCGCGACCACCTGCTCGAAATCCGTGATGTTGTTGCGCCCGCCCGCCTGCCACGGCCCCGTGATGCCCGGCTTCACCTGAAAGCGCGCATAATGATGCGCCTCGTACAGCTCAACTTCGGCCGGCAGCGGCGGACGGGGGCCGACGAGCGACATCTCGCCAAGGAGTACGTTCCAGAGCTGGGGGAGCTCGTCAAGGCTGGTGCGCCGGAGCATTGCACCGAACCAAGTGACGCGCGGGTCGTGCTTGACCTTGAAGAGCCGGGCATCTTTGTAGAGGCTGCGGCTGATGAGGTTACGCCGCCGCTCCTCCGCATCCGCCACCATGCTCCGGAACTTGAGAATCTTGAAGTGCCCACCGCCCAGCCCGACGCGTGTCTGATGGAAGAGCACGGGCCCCGGCGACGAGAGGCGCACCCCGAGCGCAACCAACAGCAGCAGCGGGCTCAGTACAAGAAGCCCGACGAGGGATGCAAGCACGTCGATGGTCCGCTTGATCAGCAACTGCTGGCCGCGCAACGTCGCCCGGTTGAGTTGGACGATCGGCGTCCCGCGCACCCAGATCACCCGTGGCTCGATCGCCCCCAGAATGAACGAGCGCGCAACGGAGAGAATCTGGCAACCTGCCATCCCGGCGGCCGAGATGACGGCACTGAACTGCGCATCCTGCAGCGGCGCGACGAGCATCAGCGTATCGGCGCGGTGCCGCTTGATGCTCCGGCAGAGCGCATCTTCGATCGGCGTCGCCGTG
>Ga0163144_10008453_pt1 | contig 22279 bp, 17 predicted proteins | sample OliLak19BULKMAT1_FD_123175 | JGI IMG/M metagenome (GOLD analysis project Ga0163144, IMG submission 123175) | Freshwater microbial mat bacterial communities from Lake Vanda, McMurdo Dry Valleys, Antarctica - Oligotrophic Lake LV.19.BULKMAT1 | ecosystem: Environmental > Aquatic > Freshwater >... | reverse complement strand
GAGCACGAGCGTCGCGTGCCCCTTGCGGGCGATTCGCACCGGCTCGCCGGCCTCCGCGAGATCGGCCAACCGGGCCAGGTTCTCCCGCGCGTCGCGGATCGTGTAGGTCTTCATGCGTACACAATAGCGTACGCATCGGGCGTCCGCCAAGCGGCTCTGCCCGCCCTGCGTTCGCTCGGCACTGCGGCGGGCGACAGCGAGCCGAGCTTCCGCCACGGCAAAAGGGAGCTTCTGCTCACCGCAAAGTGGGATGTTCCGCGCTGACGGACAACTCATTTTCGCACGCAAAGATTGGTCCGGTGAGGTGTGGATTGCTGATACGTGCGTCGCGTCGCTATCAGGCTGGTCATCGTCCGCCCAGCGCCCAGCGCCCAGCACTCGGTGCTCCAGTTGGCGCGACGCGCGCCCCGCTCCCCTGACTTTGAGCGACAAGTAGCCGGCTCCCCTGCCGCAACGACCTCGTTGCTGCACCCGTGCCTCGCGCCCTGCGTGACGGCACGCCCGCGCTCGAGCCACTCGTTCTGCTCGCACAGAGTCTGTGCGCTGATGCCGCTGCCAGCCTTGTTCGTGGTCTGCTCACCCGGGCTTGGGACGCAACCGGCGTGGCGGCAACAGCTCGTCTTCGGAGACGACCTTCTTCGCAAGGAAGATGGCCGCGTCGAGCTTGTAGAAGCTTCGCTTGCGATAGAACTTCAGCGCGTTGTCGTTGTTCTCGGCAACCTCGAGCACGAGATGCGTGCAGCCGCGGACCCTGGCCAGGTGCTCGACCTGCTCGAGCACGAAGGAGCCGACCCCTGTGCCCTGGAAGCGAGGATGCACCGCCAGCTCCTCGAGGAAGAGCGGGCGCATGTCGCGCTTCTCGAAATAGCGGACGTTGATCCAGCTGTCGCTTCCGGGCGGCTCGAATGCGCACTCGGCGTAGCCGACGATCTCGCTCGATCCTTCGATCTCGAAGACGATCTGTTCGATGCCCTCCTCCTCGTAGGTCTCGAGGAAGCGCTGCTTCGTGCGCGGACGTTGGTACTCGACCGTGTCGCGGTTCACGTCGCGAAAGGTCAGCTTCAAGAATTCCCAAACCCGGTTGAGATCGCGCCGATGAACGCGGCGAACCTTGACCAGCGGGTGCCCCTCGAGCTCGCTCGGCGTCGGTGCGGGGACGGTCACGACCACGAGCGAGAGATCGATCGGGACCGGCCTGTCTGGCTTTGGCGTCGGCTTGCGGCGGGGCACGCCGGAAGACTACTCCGGGACGGCGCCGCGCGCCGTCGGCGACAGTCACCGATAACGGTACCGGCCGTCTTCACGCCACCAGTCCGCGTAGCGCTGTTGCGCCCGTTCGCGCTCGCGGGCCGGCAGGTCGTCGTAGTAGCCGAAGTACTCGCGCGTCAGCATTTTGAGCTCGTCACCGGCAGCGCGCCGAATGCTCGCGGTGTCATGCGTCAGGGCGTGAATCAGCCACTCGACGCGGTGCTCTTCCTTGTGCTGCTCCCACCAGACTGTCCAGACGTCGGGCAACCTGCCGAGGTCTTGGCGGGTCACGATCATGAGCGCAGTGCGCGCAGCTTCGGAGATCGCCTCGGATTTGTCGCGCAGTGCACCGACGAGCAGCGGCACCACGCTGGGCACCCTGATTTCACTGAGCGCTTCGATCGCGAGGACGCGACGCTGCATCGGCTCTTCGGCGCTCTTCATGGTGTGGTCGAGGCTGTGTTTCAGTGGGTCGCCAGCCGGCCCCGCGGTTGCCAATGCTTGCGCCGCGCGGCGCGCAACGCGCCTCACCGAGATGTCCTCGTCGAACAAGCGCGGCAGAATCGCGTTAGAAGCTTCCGGGAAAAGGAGCTCACCGAGGACATGTGTCGCCCAGAAGCGATGCTCGATATCGGTGGAGCTCGAACGCACCGTCATGAACGGCAGCGTCGCCCGGCGGGCCATCACCAGCACCTTGAGCAGCGGACCGCACTCCGAAGCCGGCGGTAGATCTGCGCGCGCGCGGAGTCGATCGACCACCAGCGGGCCCGGGAAGCGCTCGATCAGCCGCGGAAACTCTTGCTCGGATCGACGGAGTAGCTCGCTCAGGGCTTCTTCGCCTTCGAGGCCACCGGCGAGCGCGCGCTCGAGAAGGTGATCGATGTCGTTCGCTTCGTTGCGATGGCGTGTCTCGGCGGGGCGGGGCACGAGGTGGTAGCTGCCGAGTCGCCCGTCTTGCGACTCTGGCTCGACGTCGTGCCGGAGCCCCGCGGGGCGGGGGCTCTCCGACCAGTCTTCCGTCTGCTGCGCGACCAACATCGAGGCGTCTTCTTCGTCGACGCGCGGGATCGGCTTCACGAAGTCGGGCTTGCTGGAGACTCGCCCCGGAGACGCAGACTCTGGGACGTCGGAAGGCACCATCGCAGGTGGTACGGGCGAACGGGGCGCCACGATGCCGTGCGCCTCCGCCAGCGGCGGATCGGCGTAGTCAGCAGTAATCAGCCGGCGGTGCGCCAACACCTCGTCCGCAATGGCGGTCTCCGCCAGCGCAGGGTGCGACGAGCGCTCGACCACGGGAGGCAACTCTTCGAATTCCGGCAGGGGCTTGCGCGCGAGCGCTGGCGAACCGGAGAGAACATCGAGGGCGTCACCCTTCGGCGGCACCACGCTGGTCGCGCCAGGCGACACCCGCGGCTCGAGGTGCGCGGGGGTGCCGGAGCTCGGCGTGTCGCCAGGCTCGCCCACGCCGGAGAGCGTCCGCGGCCGCGGGGCCCGAGAGCCCGAGCCACTCTCGAACGCGGGCGATGGAAACGACGATCGCTCACGAACGATCGGCTCGGACCCGGGCAACGAGAAGGCACGCGCCAGCGCGGCAACGCTTGACGGCTGTGCGCGCGGCGCAACGATGCCGGCGAACGGGCCCTTCTTCGTCTTGCGAGCCAGCGCCAGGCGCTCGAGCTGGGACGAGGCGAGGGCGCTGAAACCGAGCAGATCGCCCAGCGACGCCAAGGTCACGTCTGCACCGGCGTCGTCGCCGTACAAGATCGCGACGGTGCGTGAGCGCACGGTGAGCGGGATCAGCCCGGCCAACATCGGCCGTGAGCGCGAGCGCTCGAGATCTCGAATCAGCTCGCGATCCAGATCGAGCTCGTCGCAGCGAGAGAGCAGCACATGGCCGTCGCGCCGAACCGTCGCCAGGGAGCTCGGCAGATCGAGCGGTACGCCCAGGCCGAGCACACGCAGGTGGTCTGCACCCGGTCCCCACGCATCCCTGCCCTCCGCGAGATCGCCGTGGACCATGAACAGCGCGGAATACTGGAAAAACTGCGAACCGAACGCGAAGAACGTGTCGAGCACGTCTTCTGGTGCGCGGGACGTTTCCAGCTCGCGCTCCGCGTCGACGCGCGAGAACGGCCCCTTTTTGCGGGCTGTCTTGGCGACCTTGCGTTTGCTACCGAGCTCGCGACGAATCAGGTTCGCGACCGCGCGGCGGTCGACCATGCCTGGCGGGCGCGGTGAATCACCCGAGACGGGACCCTCCGGCAGAAGCTCTGGGTCGTTCGGCGGCGATACGAACGGCGGCGGCTCGGTGACCTCGACGGATATGCGCTCGGAGACTTCGCTGGGCGGCTCGGAGCCGTCGCTCGGCGGCTCCGAGACTTCGCCCAGCGGTTCTGCGAGGACTTGGTGGACGGGCTCGGGCTCGGGCTCGGGCTCGGGCTCGGGCTCTTGGACAACCTCCTCCGCCTCGGCCCGCGCGACCTCGGCCAAGATGCGCTGGGCGCGCGCTGGATCGTAGGTGCGCTCCGGATCGTAGGTCTCCTGTTCGTCGAGCTCGTGGCCGCCTTCGGCTTCTGGCGCGTGCTCGTCGGGCGGCAATGTCGCGGGACCCGCCAAGGGTGGCTCGTCTTCACCGGGCGCCGAATCGGGAAACGCAACGCTCGGGCGCTGGGGCGCGTCGACGATGTCGTCGTCGCTCGCCAGCAGCGGCTCGGCCGACCCAGGCGACGACGGCTCTGCGAGCTGTTGCAGGTCCGGCCACTCCGACTCGCGTGTGATCGAGTCGGGAACTGCTTCGTCGAGTGTGTCACGCGGCGGGTCGCTCGGGACGTCGACCGGCTCGAAGCTCTGCGTACTTGGCTTTCTGCGCGTCGGGGGGTGCTCTTCTTCCATCGGCCCCGGATGGCTGGAGACCCCGCTGGAAAGATTCGACGGCAGAATACTGAGCACGTCGCCCATGCCGGCGCCGCGAATCGGCGGCGGGCGAACGGAGGTCGACCCCTGCTTGCCGTCGAGGCGTTGGACCAGGCGAAGCTGACGCGGCTCGAGCGGCACGCCGTAGTGCGCGGCGATACCCTCGCGGATGCGGATCATGGGCGCCGCGACCTGCGTGACATCGAGGCCCAGCATGTAGGCGAGGTCGGCCAGCACATTCGGCTTCAGCCGCTCACTCGTCGCGACAACCAGCGTCTTCTGCGAAAGGCGCAGGGGAAAAATGCCGAAGCGGAGCGCTGTTTCGACGGGAACGGTGTCGAGCACCTCGTTCGAGGGCGCGGGCATGCGGCCGGGAGGGACGCTGGGGATGCCCAGGCTCTCGGCCAGCACGTTCGTCAGCGAATGTTCGCAGCCGGGCGATACTTCGAGCAGGTTCGTGACCAGATCGCCGCCATGGATGACCTGACGGGAGATCGCCTGCTCGACCTCTGCGATGGTCGCGACCTGACGCTGAACGATCAGGGAGCTCAGGCTCGGCATCCGGGCCGGACTCTAGACGTTTCCTCAGGTTGAAACCAGGGACGAGAGCCATCTGGCCAGGATCTCGCGGCCCGCGATCAACTTGGAGAGGCTGGTGTGCTCGTTCTTCTGGTGGGCCTGTGCGTTGTCGCCAGGCCCGAAGTTCACGGCAGGCACGCCAATTTGGGCAAAGCGCGCCACATCCGTCCACGCCTGTTTGGGCTCCACGGAGGCGACCCCAGCCGAAACCAAGGCACGAACCAGGGGGTGATCGGCAAAAGGCGGAGCAGAAGGGCTCAAATCTGCCCAGTAGAGGTGGGCGCGCCCAGCCACCAGCGTCTCGAGATAGGCCTTGGCTTGCTCGAGGTTGCTATCTGGCGCGAAGCGATGGTTCACGTTGAGCTCGAAGGTGTCGGGCACGATATTTCGGCCGCGACCCCCCTTGGCCAAGGTGACCGAGGTCACCGAGCGATAGGTCAGGCCTTCGATAACCGAATCGATAGGTGAAAGCGCAGCGAGCTCGCTCAAGAAGGGCCCTGCTTTGTGGATCGCGTTGTCACCCTGCCACGGCCTGGCCGAGTGCGAAGTCTTGCCGGTGAACGTCAGCGTGGCCTGAATCGAGCCGCTGGCGCCGAGGCTCAGCTTGTTGTCGCTCGGCTCGAGACACACGGCGATCGCCACGTTCGAGAGCTCTGGATCTTGCTCCAGCACGGGGCCGAGCTCGTTGTCGGCATAAGGCCCCTCTTCTCTCGCGTAGAACACCAGCGTCACGTCGACGTTGCGCTTGAAGCGCGCGTGGTGGTGCTCGAGCAAATCGATCATCACCGCCAGGCCGCTCTTCATGTCGGCCGCACCCGCGCCGTAGATGCGATCGCCATCGATGCGCGGCGGACCGTCGTGCTCGGTGCGCACGACGTCGAGGTGACCGACCAGCGCGACGTGCGGACCGCCGGTGCCACGTGTGACCGGCACCACGATCGAATTTCCGTAGCGGCGAATCGGCGAAGCCAGGGGAAAGCCGCCCAAACGAGCCGACACTGCATCGCAGATCGGTCCTTCTTCGCCGATCCACGAGGGGATCGCCAAGAGCCACAACAGGGTGTCGACCAGCGGCGGGTTGTCGGTCACGCCGAACCCCTTCACGGTGCTGCGAAGCGAAGACTTACTCATGGCGCAAGGTCAAATGGGCACGCCGAAATCGCGTAGCGCTGCGTTGAGCGACACCTTCTTGTCGGTCGACGCTGTGCGCTCACCGATGATCAGCGCACAAGGAACGCCGTATTCGCCAGCAGGAAATTTCTTCAGGCGCGTGCCTGGGATGACGACGCTGCGCTCGGGGATGCGCCCCTTGGACTCGATCGGCGAAGGCCCTGTCACATCGATGATGACGGTCGAAGACGTGAGCACCACCCCCGCGCCGATCACAGCTTCGCGTCCGATGTGAACACCCTCCACGATTACCGCGCGCGAGCCGACGAAGCAGCCGTCTTCGACGATCACCGGCTGCGCAGAGGGCGGCTCGAGCACGCCGCCAATGCCGACGCCGCCAGCCAAGTGACAGTCTTTTCCGATCTGGGCGCAGCTGCCGACAGTGGCCCAGGTATCGACCATGGTGCCCGCGCCGACATACGCGCCGATGTTCACGTAGCCCGGCATCACGATCGCGCCCGGCTCGAGAAACGCGCCGTAACGAACGGTACCTGGCGGCACCACACGGATGCCGTCGAGCCGCTTCTTGATCGGGAGCTTGTCGGCAAAATGCAGCGGCCCTGCCTCGCTCGCTTCTATCTTGGTGACCGCGAAGAAGAGCAAGATGGCTTGCTTCACCCAAGCATGCGTCAGCCAAGATCCATCTTCTGATCTGGAAGCCACTCGCAAGGCGCCGCGATCGAGCGCGTCGATCACGTCACGTACTGCACGCTCCGTGTCGGGATTGGAAAGCAGCGCGCGTTCTTTGAAAGCCGCCTCTACCAGCTCGCGTTCGACGTCGAAAGCCACGTCGTTGAGCTACACGAGGCGCGCCGCCCCGTCACGTGACGCGAATCAGCGGCCCGTCTTTTCGAGCCTCGAGCTCACCAATCACAGCTGCGCTGGCCCCCTCGCCTGTCAGCCGGGCGACCAACGCTGCGACGTTCGCCGCCGGTACACACAAGAGCAAGCCGCCCGATGTCTGCGCATCGGCGAGCAAGAGACGCGTGGTGTCGTCGACCGCGTCGGCAAAATCAACGAGGGCTTCCATGAATTTCAGGTTTCGCTTGGACCCGCCTGGAACGACGCCCAGCTGCGCCAGCTCGCGCGCGCCTTCGAACACCGGCACTTGGCTGCTGACGAGGTTGGCTCTTACCGACGACGCATCGCAGATGTTGCCGAGATGCCCGAGCAGACCGAAGCCAGTCACGTCTGTTGCGCTGGTGGCGCCCGCGGCGAGCCCCGCGTCCCGCGCGACTCGATTCAGCATCATCATCGAGGCAATTGCGCGCTCTGCCAAGAGAGGCGGGCAGCGTTCGCCCTTCATGGCCTGCACCGCGATGCCGGTGCCGATCGGCTTGGTCAGCACCAAGAGCTGGCCCGGCAGCGCAGCGCGCTGCGACCAGACCACAGCGCGGTCGGCCGTGCCGGTCACCGCCAGGCCGGCTTTCGGCTCGGGATCGACGATCGTATGACCCCCGACGATCGCGCAGCCCGCGCGCTCACACGTGTCGCGCAAACCAGCGGCGATCTCGCCGAGCACCTCGATGGGCAGCTGGTCGCTCGGAAAACCGATGAAAGAGAGCGCCACCATGGGCAGGCCAGCCATCGCGTACACGTCGCTCACGGAGTTGGCCGCGGCGATCGCGCCGAAGATGCGCGGATCGTCGACCATGGCGGTGACGACGTCGATCGTCATCACGAAACCGCTCGCCGAGGACGGATCTGGAACAACGAACGCCGCGTCATCGCGCGGGCCCGGCGCATCGCTCACCCAGGGGTGAACGGAAGTCTGGGGAGTTAGAACCTGGACCAGGCTCTCAGCGGGCAGCTTGCGGCTTCACCCACCGCCCTGGACCAAGTCCATCAGGCGCGGCGTCGTCTTCATGACGCACCTCTAGCGCAGCATGCGTCGAGAATGAAGGAAACGCTTTCAGCGCCGCCAACTGTCGAATAAGAGGCGCCACATCATGGCCCTACAGCGAACGCTTTCGATGATTAAGCCCGACGCCGTCGAGAAGAACAAAGCCGGAGCAATCCTGGCCCAGTTCCAAGACGCAGGCTTCGTCGTCCGTGCGATGAAACCGATTCACCTGACCTTGGCGCAAGCCGAGGGCTTCTATGCCGAGCACAAAGAGCGCGGCTTCTTCGGCGAGCTCACGCAATTCATGTCGCGCGGCCCGATCGTGGTGCTCGTGCTCGAGCGCGAAGACGCCATCGTGAAGTACCGCGAAGTCATCGGCGCCACTGATCCGGCGAAGGCCGCAGACGGCACCGTGCGCAAGCTGTACGGCGCCAATGTCGGCGAAAACGCCGTTCACGGCTCGGACAGCGAAGCCAGCGCCGCGCGCGAGATTGGCTACTTCTTCGCCGGTTACGAGTTGCTCGCTCGTTGAGCGGTCGCTCTTGAAGGCTCTCGTGGGGGGGCGGCGCCGGGCTGCGGACGTTTTTCGGAGCCTGGGAGCGCGAACCACGCTCGCTGGGATTGGAGATCGGGGTTGGGGCGTAGCGTGGGGGGATGAGGGTCGCTGGGATTTGGCTTTTGGTGGTCGGCTGCGCGGCGGGCGCGGAGACGGACCCTGTTGGGTCTTCGCCGGCTGAGCTTCTGGAGGCTGGGGCGCCGGTCGCTGTCGAGCAAACCGCTGTCGACCAGGCGGCGATTTCGATGGAAGCAACACCGCCTGCGTCGGCTCCGCCCAAAATCGATCCGCCGGTGCCAATGCCCGGGTGTGAGTTGGGGACGCCGGTGCGCGTTCCGCTCACTGCAGACATGCTCGGGGTGAAGCGGCTCTCGCGGGTCGATTCGTTGTCCATCGCGAGAGCGGCTGGGAAGAGCTTGATCGTGTTTCGCGCCGATGGAGACTCCGGCTGCGATCACGATGGTTGTTACACGAGCACCGCGTACGCGCTGGAGGTGGCGCTGGGGGCGGCGCCGAAAGAGCTTCCGTCGAGCGGAACGGGCATCTCGCCGGGGGTCGATGTGTTCGCTTTGGTGATGGGGGGCGAGGTGACGGCCGTGACGCAAGGCCACCGCGGCGCGGCAGCCATGGCAGGCGAGCACGATCGGCTGTTCGTGATGACAGGTGGCGCTCGCACGTTGGATGTTCGCGGGGCGAACGGAGGCGCCTTCGTAGGCGCTGCAACGGACAGCGGCGCCCTCGTGGTGATCGCAGGTTGGGAGCCGACGAGGCCTGGTCCGGCTTCAGGTTCAGTGCGGGCCATGACACTGCGCGGCGGCGCGAAGAAGGCGCCCTCGGAGGTGCTTGCCTGGGGCATGTCCGACGAGCGCTACGAAGAGCCGACGCTGAGCATCGATGGCGAAAAGGCGGCCGCCGCGTTCGTGTTTCACCGCGAAGCAGGCAGGCGCTGCGACGAGACCAACGGGTGTTTCGACCACACTGCGACGACCAGGCTCGAGGCAGCGTGGCTCGACGCGAGCTCGGCGGCGGTCGTCGGCAAGCGAACCGTAGTCGCCACTGGCGCGGTGTCGGGCCCAGCCGTGCTGGTTCGGGGAGCGGAGCTCGGGCTGATTTGGAGCGAGGCTGGCGCACTACGCCTCTCGAAATGGAAGGCAGGCGAGGCGGCGCCCACAGCCGAAAAGCTCGATGTCGCGGGCAGCGAGCCGAGCGTGGCGAAAGCTCCACAATGGCAGGTCGCGGTCGCGTTCGTCCACGATGGGTCGGTCGAGCTCGGTTTCGGAGGCGATCTAGGCGCGGCCGCGGCTGCGGCGACGTCGGCCGGCTCGGGCAAGGTTCGTTCGCCACATTTGGCGCTCGACGAAGGCGGGCGAGGCCACCTCGTGTGGCTCGAGGCGGCCGCTCGGGGGCACGACATCGTTCACCGCAGCGTCAGCTGCCGCTGAGCGCCGCAGCGCGCGGGCTAGACTGATAGAGAATGAGCGTGCAGCGCAAAGCTCTCGACCTGGTTCTGGAACAGGTGTGGGTGCGTGAACATGAGGTCGCAGAAGCGCGAGCCCAATCGGCTGTGCTGGGTGGCCGTGGTGCTGTCATTTCAGCCGCAATGGTGCATGTGGCGGGTCGGCTCCTTTTTCAGCACCCTGCCAAGGGCCCGTTCGGAAACGACTGTCTATCGCTGCGCGCGATCCATCCCGAACTGCGCATCGTGCTCGCTCCGGCCTCCGCGACGTACATCGAGTACGCCCAGGATCGTGTCCGGCTCGACCCCAGCACAAGCTGGAAACGAAACCTCGAGCAAGACCACGGACGCCGCGCCGAGGCTCAGCAGTGACGGATGGGGATCGACCCGAATGCTCGGAGCACGCCGAGCAAGCAATGGTCTCCCGCACCGCGCAGCCCACCAGATCAAGGGCTAGGTTCAGCCTCTTGCTGGAGTCCGTACAACAGATCGACATCGATGATCCTTCGTCAACTTGGTCGACAAGGCTCGCCAGATTGCAGCGACCTCCGCCGTCAGCGCTGCCAGCGCCGTCCCGCGCAGACGAACATATCGATCAACGTCCCCATCGCTTCGGACGCTGCGCGCGACGGAGACAGACGCAGTGCATTGGGCTTTGGCCATGCTCAGTTTGTAGGACACGCCGTGCGTCATCGCGAATTCGTTTCCGTTGCGCTTCTTGATCGACCTGGCGATGGCCGGCGGGCGTTGGAGCCTCAGCTGCGGCATTGTTCGCTTCCGCGGCCTGGGCGATGTCTGCATCGTGAGAGGTTCGGCTCACTTCGTCGGAGGCTGCTCGTGTCTTTTCACGCTTCCCTTTCTTTCTGGCTCTCTTGGTGCTCGCAGTTGCGTTGCCTGGTTGCTTCCTGATCGTCGGTCTCGATCCGAACCAGATCGAAGATGGTGGCCACGGGTGGCAAAGGCGGCGGCACCGGCGGAGGCGGGCAATCCGAAGGCGGCGGAGGCCAAGCCGAAGGCGGCGGCGGCGGTCAGCAAGGCGGCGCAGGTGGCGGCCCCGAATGCGAGCAGCCGACCCAATGTCCGGGCGTCGATACCGAGTGTCGCTCGCGCACTTGCGACGGCGGTGTGTGTGTGACTTCGAGGACGAGCCTACAGGCGTCGCGCTGACCACGCAGATCCCCCCCAGTGATTGCAAGAGTTCGACTATCGGCTGGTGGTGACTGTGCGTTAGCGATACCAGGAGGGATGCACGTCTTCATAACGGGCGCCTCCTCCGGCATCGGCGAAGCCTTCGCTCACGAATTCCACAAGCGGGGCGGCAGCGTCTCGCTCGTGGCGCGCCGCAAGCAGAAGCTCGACGCGCTGGTGAGCGAGCTCGGCAATCGTGCCCTCGCGATCGAGGCCGACCTGGTCGACCCGCGCGCCGCCGAGACGGCCATTGCCCCGGCCGAGGCAGCGTTCGGACCGATCGACGTGCTCATCAACAACGCCGGCGTGCAGATCGTGGCCCCGGCAGAGGACACCGATCCCGACGCGGGCGAGGCGCTGCTCTCGCTGAACGTCGCCACACCATTGCGGCTCATCCGGCATCTGCTCCCCGCCATGAAGCACCGCAAGAGCGGCACCATCGTCAACATCGCCTCGATGGCGGCGCTCTCCCCCGTGCCCGGCATGCTCTACTACAACGCGTCGAAGGGCGGCCTCGCCAATGCGTCCGAGTCGCTGCGCGGTGAGCTATGGGGTACGGGCGTGAACGTCGTCACCGTGTACCCGGGGCCGGTGCACACTGACATGGGCGCCAAGGCCATCGTGAAGTACGAAGAGTCGCTGGGCGCAAGCCTGGCTCCCTGGGGCACCTCACGCGAGCTGGCAGAAATCGTCGCGCGCAAGGTCGAGCTCGGCGGTGCGCGGGTGGTGTACCCGCGCTCGTACGCCGTGTCGTTGTTCTTCCCGATCATCTCTCGCTGGTTTTCCCTGAAATTTACGCCGAAGCTGAAGCCCACCCACAGCTAGCACGGCTTGTGCACAGGCTGCCGGCATGGTGCAGGTTCGCAAGGGTCAGGCAGGCGACAAGGTCGATCGCGCAACGTTCGGCCAGCGCTACCGAGAACGCTTCGTCGACTCGGCGTTCGACGCCGAGCGCGGCGCGATCGAGCGACTGGAGGCGATTGCCTGGCAAGCCTACGTCGAGGGCCGCAAGGCGCCGCACACGCGCGCCGCCGGGGAAGAGTTCGCCGATCCGAAGTACGAGCTGTCACTCGATTGGCTCGCGGCGCGGAGCCGCGTCCGCAAAGCAGCGGAGCTTTTCGCCGACAAGGACGGGCCGACGCGCGTGCTCGTGATCAATGGCTCGAGTCGCAACGACGGCAGCTGCCCCGGCGAGATATCGAAGAGCTTTCGGCTGAGCCAGATCATCTCCGCCGAGCTGGAGCATGCGGCGATCACCATAAAACAGCTGGATTTATCGAAGGTGACCAGCGACCCGCTGCTGCACATCCATCCGTGCAAGGGTTGTGTTTCGACGGCCATGCCGCTCTGTCACTGGCCCTGCTCGTGTTACCCGAACCACGCGAGCGGCCAAACCAACGACTGGATGAACGACATCTACCCGCTGTGGGTGGAGGCGCACGGCATCATCATCGTCACACCAGTGTATTGGTACCAAGCACCGACACCGCTCAAGGCGATGATCGATCGCTTGGTGTGCGCTGACGGCGGCAACGCCGACCCCACCACCACGCAAGGCAAGAAGGCCGAGCTCGCGAAGAAGCTCGAGCTCGCCGGTTGGGACTACCCGAAACACTTGGCAGGACGCGCGTTCGGCGTTTTGGTGCACGGTGACGTTGCCGGCATCGAAACGGGCCGCCGCATGCTCGCGGATTGGCTCGGCTGGATGGGCCTCGTGGCCGCCGGCGAGAAGTCGCAGCTCGATCGCTTCATCGGCTACTACGAGCCCTACGCCACCAGCCACGAAGCGCTGGACCGGGATGAAGCGATGCAGGAAGAGGCGCGCAACATCGCGCGCGCAGTCGCCAACACGGCAGACCAAGCCCGCCGAGGTTTGCTCAACCAGCCCGATGCAGGGCTGCGGTCGCCGAGGCCAAAGTGATGCGCCGGTGCCACGACCCGCGACGCAAGCTCGCCACACTGAGGCGAGGCGCCTCCCAGGCGTGCTTGGTGCGCTCGCGCCGATCGGCTGGGGCCCTTTCGGGCCCGTTCGGCCAATAGACAGCGGTGGCCGGGTCCGCAGATCGGTGGGTCGTTGGCGTGAGGTGTAAAGGCCTGCTGGACGCTCTCATCCATCACGCTAGGATGTACATCTCGATGGACAGAGAGAGTCCGTGCATGCCGAAGAGCTACTCGATCGCAGAGGCACGGAACGACTTGCCGGAGCTCATCCACGACGTGGAGCGGTCCAGATCACGCGTCGCGGCAAGCCGGTGGCGGTCGTTCTGTCCATCGAGGAATACCGTCGCATCGCTGGCCCGAGGCCGAGCTTCGCCGAGGCTTACGAGGCCTGGCGCAAGAGCGTTGATCGCGAGGCCCTCGATGTCGGTCCAGCGTACTTCGCGGCGCTGCGCGAGCAGACTGCTGGTGCCATCCCGCCGGCGAGCTGACGTCGAGCGCTACATCGAGGAGGTCGTCCTGCGCGTGTACCCTGTGCTCGCGTACGATCAGGCCGCCGCCGAGTGGCACGCCGATGAGCGAGCACGCCTGAGGAAGCTGGGCAAGCCGGCTCCATTTCTCGACGGGTCAATCGCAGCGATTGCAAAGGTGAACGACCTCGTCCTGGTGACGGCGAACATGAAGGACTTCGCCGGCTTCAAGGGCCTGACGGTCGAGAACTGGAAGAGCTGAGCGGTCAAGACGATCTTGGCGAGGCCACGTCGTTGCCTCGGCTTGAGATCGGCGTAGCGCATCTGCGCAGCGTAGCCGCTCGCGCGACACGCGCGGACTCAACGTCGGGTTTCCGCCGACGCCGCTCGCACCGCCGTCCGAGTCGCCGACGAAGACGACCTTCCGCTACGCTGCACGAGGATGATCGCGAAGGCTCCACCGTGACAGCCCCCTACCGCAACCGGAGCGAGCTCGACCGCGCCGATGTGGGCTCGGTCGAGAGACGGGACCTCGGCAGCTTGCGCTGCGCCCTTCGACCGGCACGGCCGAAGGTCACTACACCCGTGTGGATCTTGATCGCGCTCTGCGTCGTGATCATGATCGTTGGCGGGCCGCCAGGCGTGATGATGGGCTCGCTGCTGGTCGTCATGATGTCATTCGCTTGGCACAGCCACATCACGGCATGGCTCTGGCGCAGGGTGGTGTTGCACCGGGGCGGGTTCACGTATCGGACCGCAGTCTCGCGCGGCAGCGTGCTCTTCGATGACGTCGACGAGCTGTTCTTGGAGGTCCCGAGCGATGCCGCCGCAGCCACGTTTCACTACCTCCGCCTGAAGGAGCAAGGCGGGCGATCACACCGCGTCGGGGTCGGTGGCTTCGAGGCTGAGGACATCAAGCTCTTCTTGGAGACCGTGCTCACTGAATGCTCGCTTTGCCATTTGGCGAGCGCGAAGCAAGAGCTCGAGAATGGCGGGTCATTGCAGCTCGGCCCGATTGCGCTGACCCGGCAGGCGATCACCCTGCCGTCCAATTTCGGAAAGCCCCGGCAGACGAAGTGGAGCGAGCTCGAAGACGTCGCATGGGTCGGTGCCGCATTCCTGTTCAGGGAGCGAAACAACAAGGTCTCGCGCGTGCTCATTCGCGACGTGCCGCACCCGACCTTGTTGGTGGCGTTGCTAAAAGAGCTCGGCGTGTGGCGAGCGGCGACGTGAGCTAGTCCTTGATCTAGCGCTGTTCCAGAATTCAATGGAGTTTGCGCGGTGATCACGGAGCAGCGAGGGTCGACTTCAGGTGAAAACCGTACCGAAGTGGACGGAGTCCACGAAGTGGACGGAGTCCAAGGAGGTCTACGGAGCGAAGCGGAGTGAAGCCGATTTCCCGAAGCCGATTGCGAGCTCGCTTCCGTTGTCGAAATCGAGCTCGCTGGTCGGCTACGGAGCTCGCTCGCTCGGCTTCGGACCTCGGTGGCTCGACTGCGGACCTCGGTCACTCGGCTGCGGTACACCCGGTTCCCTCACCACGGTCCTCACGCGACGTCATCGACCTGCGAAGACGAGATCAGATGAGACCAGTTGAGCTCGGATGAGATCGGCGGTGGCGGGGGGGTGGGCATCACGCCTCAAATCGGAATCCGACGATGAAGACAATAAAGGCGCTAACCGCCGCCCGGAGTCGATGTTTGCTGTTCGCCATCGCCTGCGCCAGCGCGGCGTGTGGCGGTGCGGCCAAGAATTCTTCGACGCCTGGGCAAGCGATCGGAAACGCGACGCACGCCGAGCCGGGCGTTGCTGCCAATCCGGCAACCTCGGAGATTTGGTCGTCTCCCAGACGGCCGCGATGGCCAGCTCGCCGAGCCCGGCCGTGCTCCATGGTTCCTGCAAACCGCGACGGGAAGGCTGGCGTTGCCAAACGTCGGTGCGGTCCCCGCTCGATCCAAGCTGCGACCCTTCCGTCGACGAGGACTGTGAAGGCTCGGAATGGTCGATCAAGTTTGATCTCGGGGTCGACTGTGCCATCCAGCCGTCGTCGCTCGGCGGCATGTCCGCGGGCTGAGTACAGCTCCCCAGAAGTCGGTGACCACTGAACCTGGACGCCAGGGGCGTTCGGCGCGTGAGTGATCCTGGTCAGCGTGCATATTGGACGACCCTCATCCGAGAGCGCTTCGATTTCATCGACATCAGCACGAGCTGCGCGTCACCCTCCGGGTTCCTGGCCACTGTGCAATCCGACGTGGGCACGCCGGGGAGCCTGCCTTACGCGGGCCTTTGGCGCGTGGGGCCGGGCAAGCCGCCGAACAAGCTGGCAGAGGTCTCCGACCAGAGTCCGATGGTGAGCTGGGGTACAACTGCGTGCACTGACTGGCAGAAGCTGACTGTCGCCGACTGAGTGGGAGGCCGCCGGGTGCCCTAGCCTCGAGCCTTTGAGTCCAGCACTGCTGCAATGGCAAGCGTCAGCTGATTCGGGCGAACCGGCTTGAGGAGCACGCCGTCGACCTTGGCCTCGAGCTCGCTTTCCACGGTTTGGCCGGTGAACAGGATGATCTTCGCGTTTGGTGAGCGCCTGCGTATCTCGGGCAGCAGGTGGTCTCCTTGCGCATCGCCCATCGAGCGATCCAAAAGCACGACGCGGACGTCCGCTGCGCGATCGAGGCATTGTAGGGCCTCCGCGCCTCCGCCTGCGGTCGTGACCGTGTACCCGTCCGCTTCGAGCGAGCGTCGAGCGACCCTGCGCACGAGCTCTTCGTCGTCCACTACCAGCACGTGAACGGAGACCAGCGCGGGTGGCGGTGACGAGGGCAACTTCGAAGGCGCCGCCACGTCGTCGCCCTCCGGCAGAAAGATGCTGAACACGGCCCCTGCCCCAGGCTGCGAGTCGCATGTGATGAAGCCGCCGTGCTCTCGCATGATGGCGAAGCTGCTCGCCAACCCGAGCCCGGTACCGCGCCCCACTGGCTTGGTCGTGAAGAACGGCTCGAAAATCTTGGAGCGATCTTCTTCCGCGATGCCAGTTCCATTGTCTCGAATGCGGACGCACACGAACCTCCTGTGGTCGCCCTCGGCGACTCGCTCCGGCGGAGCTGGCAAGAGCTCCGCCTCGAGCCGAATCTGCGCGTTGGCCACGTTCGCGTCCATGATGGCGTCGCGCGCGTTGAGCAACAGATTAAGCAGCACCTGTTCGATGGCGCCAGCGTCGCAGAACACCAACGGAAGGCTCGTCGGCCAGTTTGCCTCGATCTGGATGTGACTCTGGAAGGTTCGCACGCAGATCGCGAGCGCCGCATCGACGAGCGGACGCACAGCATTGTTGCCGCGCGGGGTGGCGCGTCGCTGTCCTGCGAACGTCATCAGCTGACGTACCAGCTCGGCCGCCCGTTGCGCTGCGTGCGATGCGTCGGCGACGAGCTCCAAGTGGCTGTGCGGCACGGCTGGCGCGAGCAAGTCGAGCGTGGGCAAGAGCCCCGCGAGCAGGTTGTTGAAGTTGTGCGCCAAACCGGCAGTCAGTCGGCCGACGGCCTGCAGCGTCTGTGCTTCGCGCAGCTTCTCTTCCAATGCGGTTTGCCCGCTGACGTCCAGATTTGCGCCGAGAATTCGCACCGGCACGTCGCCTTCCCGGATCACGCGCCCCATCGGGAGAACCCAGCGGATGCTCCCGTCCCTGTGTACCAGGCGATGCTTGACGCCGGACCACTCGGCTGTCCTACCGACCTCGGCGAAAGCGGCCGCTACCTTCTCCTGGTCTGCCGGGTGGACGATCGCCATGTAGGCCTCGGGCGGGAGCGGGCTTTCGCTGCCGCAGATGGCTTGCATCCGTTCGTCCCAGGTTGCCTTGCCGGTGGCCAGGTCGAAGCTCCATAGTCCGATGCCGGTGGCCTCGACGGCCAGGCGAAGGCGCTGCTCGCTGTCTTCCAGCGCACGCTGTCGCTCGCGATGGGCGGTCACGTCCACTGCAACGAGCCAGATCGCACGATCTCCGTTGGGGTCTTCGACGCGCGTGACGTGGGTCTCGTAGTAAGCGGTCGCGCCGTTGGCACCTTCGCCGGATGTGTCGAACCGACCGGGCTCGCCCGAGCTGCGAACTTCCGAGATGGTGGATCGTGCGAGGTCGTGAAGTTCGGCGGGGATGAAGCTCATCGCCGTGCGTCCGATGGCGTCTTCGCGTCGCAGCCCGGGCTGTAGCCGGTTGAGGTAGCGAATGTGAAGACCTTCATCGAGCCGCATGATGAAGGCAGGGATCGCCTGCAGCAATGCAGCCAACGAGCTGCTGGGCTCCGGGCTGCTGGGCGCGCTTGCCTCCAGCCGCTTGCGCAAGGCTTGGTTCTCGCTGCGTAAACGCGAAAGCTCGTCGTCTTGCGTCACGCTCCGGAAAGTACTCCCACCAGCACCTCCGCCACAAGCCTGGGCCAGCTAGCTAGCGATTGGCGGCGTCTTTGGCAGCACCATCGAGCAGCTCGCGTATCTCCTGAAACAGTATGCTCGGCTCGACCGGCTTATCGAGCAAGCGCACGCCCGGCAATGGCAGCTGGTCCGGGCGCCCGGGGTAACCAGACCAGAGCAGCACAGGCATCCAGGGCTTGTGGCGCTTCACTTCGTCCGCGATCTCGTAGCCGCTCTTTTTTGGCATCACGACGTCAGAGAGCACCAGGTCGAAGCGGAAGTAGCTCTTGCGCAGCGTCTCGAGCGCCTCTTCGCCATCGCAGACTGCCGTGACGACGTAGCCGCACGCTTCCAAAAGGCTCTTGGTCGCGCGCCGCACCAGCGCGTTGTCTTCGCACAGCAAGATGGACTCGCCGGTCTTCTGCTGAGGCTCTTCTGTCTTCACCGCCGCGACGGTTCCGTGTGAGATGATCGACGGCAAGCGCACCCTGAACGAGGTACCGCCTGGCTCGGAGCTGACAGCGATACGGCCGCCACCTTGGCGGACCCAATGATCGACCGTCGCGAGGCCGATGCCAGTGCCGTCTTCGGAGCCCTTTGTCGTAAAAAACGGTTCAAAAATGCGATCGAGCACGTCGCTGGGGATGCCCTCTCCGGTGTCGGTCACCGCGAGCACGACATCGTCGCGTTTGCCCTGCTCCGTCGCACGCTCGAGCCCAGCGACGATCGACAGCTTGCCACCCGACTTCATCGCGTCGCGCGCGTTGACGGCCAGGTTCAACAGGATCTGTACGAGGTGCGCACGCGCAAAGCGCACCTCTAGCGGGCTCTCCGGCAGCTGGTAGACGATCTCGATGTTCTCTTCGATCAGCCGTCGCAACATCGGCGCTGTCTCGCGCACGACCAGAGCGACGTCGATCTCTGCATCGATCACCGCTTCGCGGCGCGAGAAGGTCAACAGCTGATGCGTGAGCAGCGCTGCTTCGCGGGCCGCAAGATCGATCTCGTCCAGCTCGGACTTGCACGACTGACCCCGCCGCTGCGCGCGCGCAGCCAAGCTGACCGTAGAGCGCACCACCGTCAGCAAATTGTTGAAATCGTGCGCGATGCCGCCCGCGAGCCGCCCCATCGCTTCGAGCCGTTCGGTGCGCATGCGATCTTGCTCGAAAATCTTGCGGGCGGTGACGTCGACGGCCGTCCCGAGCAAGGACGTGACTATGCCAGTCGCGTCGCGCGCGAACACGCGATCGCGGCTCAAAAACCAGTGGTAAGTGCCGTCCTTGTGGCGCAGTCGATATTCGCTCTCCACTACTTCATCGTCCGCTACGTCGCCCCAGCGCGCGAACTGCTGCGGCAAGCGCAGGGCGTCATCCGGGTGCAGCATCGCCATGATGTTGCCGAGCGTCGTCAGCTCGTCGTCCCGGTAGCCGAGCGCCTCCGCGAGGTGACCGTTTAGATAGGTCCCGTTTTGGGTGGCGAGCTCGAACACGTACACAGCGTGCGGCAACAGCTCCCGAAGAATCGCCCACTCTGTCTCGGTGGAGTTGTTGGCGCGTCGGAGCTTCTCGTTCTCCACGGTGAGTGTCAGCACCGCCCTGCGCAGCGACGCCACTTCGTCGTCCGCGCTGCCTGCCGCAGCGTCGTGAGCTGTTTCCGCCTGGTCCACCAAAAGCAAACTCTAGCAGGCCGCCTACTTGGCGGCGATCTCCGCTCGCAGGCGTTTCACCTCGCTGCGAAGCGGGGCAATCAGCTCGAGCGAGATCGTGCGCTTCTTGCCCCGCATCGCGCGTGCGGTGTGCCACTTGGACAGGGCAAGGCGCGCCGTAGCGCGAATGAGCTTTCGCCAAAGGCGGCCCTTGGGCATGAAATAGGTGCGCAGCCGACCAAAGGCGCTGGTCAAGAACGCCACCTCCAGCTCGCTCAGGTTTCCGAAGACGACCTCGTCCTTCAAGTAATTGCGAATGGTGGCGCCTTTTCGAACGACCAACGCAATCACGATGATCGAGAAGATCGCGACGAACGCGATCCAGAACACGAGCGACGCCGCAAACGCGTGGTTGCCCAAATTGGGAATGAAGTTCCAGGTGGCGTGCAGCGAGATCGCTGCGACGAGACCGACGATCGGCGCCACGATGCGCACCCAGCTGCGCGACGATTCGCGCGCGATGCCGATGCCGATGCCGGTCATCGACGTGTAGAGCGGGTGCCCCCAAGGGGCGATCACGCCGCGCAGAATGAAGGTGCCCGTGAACACGTCCTCTCCCTGCAATACGGCGCGGGCGTAGTAGCTGACGTTCTCGACCGCAGCGAAACCGAGCGCGGCAACCGTCGCATAAATGATGCCGTCGACCACGCCGTCGAACTCGCGCCGCAAGAAGTAGAAGAAGCCCCAGACGACCATGCCCTTCATGATCTCCTCGCTGACCGGCGCCACGAAGACAGTCGTGATCAGCCGGCCGGTCTCGACTCCATAGGCGTCGGTCGACATCTGGCTCACTCCCCCGTTCACGAAGCCGGCAATGCCAGTCGCAACGACCGCTCCCCACACGAAGGCCATCAACAGGCACCACCACGGCTCCGGGTCGAAGCGGTCGAGCACGCCGGGAACGGGCAGATACACGAGCAACATGGCAAACGCGGGGATGGCGCCGGCCAGCATCGCGTCGGCCATCTGCTGTGGGCGTTGACTGCGTGCAATCTCGTAGAAGAAGAACAAGCCGTTCAGCGCCGCACCAATCATCACAGCCAGCGCGAAGAGGGCTGCGCCGGAGAGGCGACGCATCCTGTCCGGCGGGTGGCTCGGGCGGCTTGTCTCGCCCTCGATGATCGGCGCGCCAGATGGCGTCATGGGCGCTGGCGAGCATACAGGACCGCTCGCGGAACGCCTGATACGATGAAGCCATGCGCGGTTCGGTGATTTCAGCAGCGTTGTTGGCACTCGCGTCGGGCTTCGGTTGCGGCGACAGCGGCAGTGACGCCGCGGGCGGAAGCGGCGGCGATGGTGCTGGGGCCGGGGGCGGCAATCCGACGCTGTGCGAGGCGGACACGCTTTGCCTCGACATCGTCGAAGAGGGCGAGATCCCGGCAGCGCGCTTCGCGATCGTGTGGTTTCGCATCGAAGGCACCGTCGCCAACGACCCGACCGTCGCGACCGAAGCCTCCTTTCAGGCGGGCTCCAACTACCTCGAGGTCGATCTCGGAGGGCTCACGGAGCCGCCCGACATCGACAAGGCCTGCGAGCGCGACTGCGCCGAGCCCGCTGATTGTCCTTGCGTCGGCGCACTCGAAGCGGCCATCGCGTACGTGATGGTGGTGATCGACGAAGACGCGAGTGGCAGCATCGACCCCGCAGAGGTCGCGGATCCGGATCTGGTCGTCGGTATCGCCAATACCGCTGTTGTGTGGAGCAACACCACACAGGCGGTGGTCGCCGCGCCTTTCAACGAGCTCTTTCCAAAGGGTCTGGTGAGCGGCATCGAGCCCTATCGCATCAACGCCAGCGGCGCGTTCGAGCCTGCCGGCGGGGGCAACGTGTTCGAGCTGAAGATCGGGCCCGACGTCTTCTAGCGATCGGTCAGGCCGAGACTGTTCACCCAAACGACGCCCACGGGACTGGCCGCTCGGGTAGGGCTGGGGTGTGCCGCTCGGGCAGCGCACGAATCTGCTCGTGTGGGGCGGCTCGCGCGCTCGCCGCTGCTGTCGCTCCGCTCGAACGTTGCGCCGACTTCGCGCTTGGATGCGTGACGCGCGCACCGGCGCCGAGGTCAGAGTACTCGATTCTGGTCCGCTGGCCTTTGGCGTCGTAATCGATGTTAGCGACGAAGTTCTTCGCGGGCGTCGCGGCGCGCACCTTCACGTTTGACTGCGTTGAGCAGCGACGCTTCGTTGTAGACCGGAATGAGCTCGCTGGTGTGCACGAAGTTTTTATGCCCCCTATCGTCGGCGCCAAAGGTCGCCGCCGGTTTCCCCCTTATCCTGCTCGTCTTTTTCGCGCCCAAAGCGGCGCGAAAAAGACTCCGCTGAATGGGGGAAACAGGTTTTGGCCACCAATGCGTCACGCAAAGGCCGGTCACCATTTACTTGTTTTAGATTGCCGGCTGAAACGTCGGCTCGCTGCTATCGGCGGCTGTGACGTTGCGCTGTCAGGTCGAGAAGATGTCGTCGGTGTTGGCGGCGGCGACTGCGCGCTCGAGCCAGCGGTCCAGCGCAGCGAGATCTGTGCAGGCCAGGACGCGTGCCCGCTGATCGGCGGTCACTCCGCGCAATGCGTGTCGAGCTGGCCGCCTACCTTGGCTGGTACAACGGCCACAGGCCGACCCGCTCGCGACAACCGCAGGCTCGAGCCGCGGCCGAACATGCCCATTGTGAAGGCGAGCGCTGGACAGATGAAGCCTCGCCGCCGTGAAGGGCAGCCTCCAGCTGTGCGTCGTGCGGCAGATTGGCGCCGCCAAGCTGCCCGTCTTCGAGCTCCGTCAGGCCGCCTGAGGAGCCGGGCTCGGGCGGTCGCAGCGAGCAGCCCATGG
>Ga0163144_10008447_pt1 | contig 22297 bp, 17 predicted proteins | sample OliLak19BULKMAT1_FD_123175 | JGI IMG/M metagenome (GOLD analysis project Ga0163144, IMG submission 123175) | Freshwater microbial mat bacterial communities from Lake Vanda, McMurdo Dry Valleys, Antarctica - Oligotrophic Lake LV.19.BULKMAT1 | ecosystem: Environmental > Aquatic > Freshwater >... | reverse complement strand
TGGGGCGGCGGGGCGGGGGCCAGGCCGGCGGGGCGTGAGCGCCCGGCGTCGGTGGTGCTGCGCGAGGAGGGCGAGAGCGTCGCGGCGATGATGGACCCGGCGAACAAGTCGCTGGCCGATGCGTTGAAGATTACGTTCCGTCTGCTGCAGCTGGCGATGGTGGTGCTGCTGGGGCTGTTCGTGTTCAGCGGGTTGCAGCCGGTGAGGGAGGGCGAGAGCGGGCTGCGGCTGATGTTCGGGCGATTGGAGGAGCGGGATGTGGCGCCCGGGATGCGGTTCGCGCTACCCGCGCCGGTGGGCGAGATCGTGCGGGTTCCGACGGGCAACGTGGAGATCGAGGACGCGACGGCGTTCTATCCGTTCGCGTCTCCCGAGCAGCGGGCGCAGGGGGCCCAGGGGTTGCCGTATTCGGCGGAGCTCGATCCGTCGCGGGATGGGTCGGTGCTCACCGGCGATCAGGCGGTGGCGCACCTGATCCTGAAGATCCAGTACCGGCGGAGCAATCCGGCGCTGTACGCCGAGAACGTGCTGGACACGGGGACCGAGGGCCTGCTGGTGCTGAGCGCGGCCCGTCGGGGAATGGTGCGTGCGTGTGCGGAGGTTTCGATCGACGACCTGCTGCGGGAGCAGGAGGCCGGGGCGATCGCGGGTCGGGCGCTGACGGTGGCGCAGGCGACGCTGGACGAGGCGAGCAGCGGGATCACGATCGAACGGATCAACCTGGTGCAGCGGATCCCGCCGCGGTATCTGCTGGACGCGTTCAACAAGGTGCAGAACGCGCAGAGCGCGCTGGAGAAGACGCTGGAAGAGGCGCGGACGGCGGAGAACCAGATGCTCAACTCGATGGCCGGGCTGGCGTCGCGGCACCTGATCGATCTGATCGACCAGTATGACCGGGCGATTGACCAGCGTGCGACGATCGAGGCGGGCGGGGCGATCGAGGCGGGTGAGATGCTGGAGGCGGGGGCGATTCTGACGAACATCGACGCGATGCTCGAGGGGCGCGCGGTGACGTTGAATGGTGAGACGCTGGAGAACCTGACGTCCGGGCAGGCGACGGCGATCCTGCAGCGGGCGGCGGTGGACCGGTCGAGGCTGGTGAACGGGCGGCAGGCCGCGCTTCAGATGTTCCTGGCGAAGCTGGAGCAGTACGAGAACAACCCGAGCGTGATGCTGCAGCGGGAGTGGTCGTCGGCGATGGCGGTGCTGCTGTCGCGGGACTTCGTCCAGAAGTATGTGGCGCCGTTTGAGGGCGGAAGGCTGGTTCTGGACATCAATCAGGATCCCAACATCATCCGGGAGCTGGATGAGGCGATCAAGCGTCGCGAGGCGACGGCGGCGGCGCTCGAGCGGACCAACACGTTCCTGAACCAGAGGTTTGACACGCCGACGGGTGGGTCGTTCGCGCGGCCTGATTGATGTGTGGTGGGAGGGGCTGGAAGGCCCGGCCGCCTCGGTCTGGGACGGCCTGGAAAGCCGATCTTGCTTGACGGTGCCTTTTCGACTCTCCGTCTTGTGGCAGCTTGGCTTTGTGGTCTCTTTGGCCTGTTTCCCTCTCGGACTTCCCATGGCACGACGCGGCTTCACAACTCGGGGTTCTGGACAGAGCGTGGTGGTGTGCCAGGGGCTCATCAAGACGTTCAAGGACTTTTGGATGCGTGACCGCGCCCGCGCGGTCGATGGCGTGACGTTCGAGATCAACCGGGGCGAGGTGTTCGGGCTGCTGGGTCCGAACGGCTCGGGCAAGAGCACGACGATCAAGGTGCTGCTGGGGCTGCTGAGGGCGACCAAGGGGCGGGTGGCGGTGTTCGGGTTGCCTCCCAGCGACGTGGAGACCAAGAAGCGGATCGGGTATCTGCCGGAGGAGTCGTTCCTGTATCCGTTCCTGAACGCGCGGGAGACGCTGGACTACTACGCGAAACTCTTTGAGATCGACCATCGGACGCGTAGCAAGCGGATCGACGAGCTGCTGGACATGGTGGGGCTCAAGTCGGCGCAGTTCCGGCAGGTGCGGGAGTACTCCAAGGGAATGCAGCGGCGCATCGGGCTGGCCCAGGCGCTGATCAACGACCCCGAACTGCTGATCCTGGACGAGCCGACGAGCGGGCTGGATCCGATCGGCACCAAGCAGGTCAAGGACCTGATCATCGAACTCGGGCGGCGGGGCAAGACGATCTTGCTTTCGAGCCATCTGCTGGCGGACGTCGAGGATTGCGTGAGCCGTATGGTGATCCTGTACGGCGGGAAGATCCGAGCCGAGGGCACATGCGAGCAGTTGCTGGAATCGACGAGCCGTACGACGATCGAGACCGAGACGCTGGATGACGCGACGGTGGCGGAGATTGATGGTCTGATCCGGCGGCGTTCGGGGGGTGACCACTCGGTGCTGCGGGTGTCGAGGCCCCGGCAGCGGCTGGAGGACCTGTTCCTGGACATCGTGGAGAAGGCGCGTGCGGAGATGGCGCCGACGTCCGGTGCGCGGCATGACGGGCAGACGGCGTCGTTCCTGCTGGGCGGGCCGGTGGTGGGCGATGACCTGATCTCGTCGCTGACGAGCGATGTGGAGGAGCCGGGGGCCGCGGGGCCGATGGCGCCGATGCAGGAGGCGCGGGTCGGGGCGGCGCGGGCGGCGGAGCCTTCGGAGGAGATGATCAGTTCGCTGCTGCGTGATGCGTCTAGGCCGCGGGATGGGGATGAGGGTGGGGAGTCGCGCGGGGGTGAGGATGGCGAGCGGGGCGATGGCGCGGATGAACTGGGCGCCGTTGCGTCCGTCGCGGCCCGGGATGCGGCGGCGCGGGCGAGGGATGGGCGAGCGGATGTGGTGAAGGGGCCAGCGGCGGCGCCAGCGCCGAATCCCGCGCGTGGTTTGCCTCCGGCGCGATCCGCGGCGGGCAAGCCTCCTGCGGCGCCAGCGAACGTGGATGACGACCTGATCCGGAATCTGCTGGGCGACAAGGGTGACAAGGGCGATGGGACGGCCGGGGGCGCCGGTGGGGCGCAGGGGAGCAGGACGTGAAGTGGCGCGATGTGATTGCCCGCGCGGACCGGATCCAGAAGTCGCGAGCGTTCAAGATCGCGGCGTCGGTGGTGGTGGTTGCGGCGGCGATCGCGGTGTTCTCGGTGTACGCGGTGCAGCGTGGCCTGGAGGCGACCGAAGGGACGCTGGGGTCTGGCGCGGGCATCGCGGCGCGTGCGGATGGGGCGCAGGCGTCAGGGGCGACGCCGAATCCGGGGTTGGCGGATGGGCAGGCGGGCCCGGCGGCGGTGGATGAGGAGGCCGCGGCGCTGGGAGCCAGCGCGGGGGTTGCGGGGACAACCAAGCGGGCCATGGACCGGGTTCTGGCGGGTCGTGAGGACATGACGAGCCTGGCGGTGGGGCTGGCGGTGGTGTCGGGGCTGACGATCGTGGTGATCTGGCTGGGGTTGTTCCTGACGCACCTGGCGATCGCGGTGGTGATTGTGGGGATCGCGTACCCGATGACGCAGTTCCGCCCTGTGCGGACGTACGGGTCGATGCTGCTGGGTGTGGCGGCGCTGGCGTGGGCGTTCAACGTTGGGCTGGCGGTGGTGCGGCTGCTGTACTCGGGGTCCAACCCGGTGCTGTCGGTGGCTCGGAACGTGCTGTCGGAGGCGGTGCGGCTGAAGCTGTCGCTGGTTTTCATCCTGCTGCTGATGTTCCTGCTGGCGACGCTGCCGATGCTGCTGGACCCGCAGACGCCGCTGCGGTACCGGGTGCAGGCGTTCCTGCAGTACTCGACGGGCGGTGCGTTCTGGCTGATCGCGGTCTTGACGTTGCTGTTCAGCGTGTCGACGGTGACGCTGGAGCAGCGGAGCAAGATCATCTGGCAGACGATGACCAAGCCGGTGGCGGCGTGGCAGTACATCCTGGGCAAGTGGCTGGGGGTGGTGGGGCTGAACGCGGTGCTGCTGCTGGTGTGCTCGGCGGGCGTGTTCCTTTTCACGGAGTACCTGCGTTCGACGCCGGCGATGGGCGAGGTGGCGGCGTATGTGCCGGAGAACCGCGGCGAGCGGATCACCGAGGACCGGCTGATTCTGGAGACGCAGGTTCTGCAGGCGCGGGTGTCGGTGCTGCCGCCGCCGGATTTGTCGCCCGACGATCCGGAGTTTCAGGCGGCGGTGCGTGACTACATCGTGGGAATCCAGAACACGGACCCTGTGTTCAAGGCGGCGGAGAACGACGTGCAGCGAAGGGCCGCGCTGGACGCGCTGTACGAGCGGATGCACGAGGAGTTGTACCAGAGCCAGGTGACGAAGCTGAGATCGATCGAGCCCGGGCAGGGCCGGCCGTTCGTGTTCGAGGGGCTGAGGTACGCCGCGTCGAACTCGGAGCCGTTGATCCTGCGGTACAAGTTCGACGCGGGATCGAACCAGCCCGACGAGTCGTACCGGGTGACGCTCGTGGTGGGGGATCGGTACTTCCTGGTGCGAGAGGCGAGCATCGGGATGTTCCACGCGGTGCCGATCGCGCCGGTGATCGTGGTGCCGCTGCCGGGGAGCAGCCGGCCCTTCGGGGTGACGGTGGACGACCCGCAGTTCGCCGATCTGGAGGCGATGATGGAGGCGGGCGCGACGGAGATCGAGTATCTGGAGGCCGGGGATCTGATCGGGCCGGAGGGGACGCTGCAGGTGGACATCGCCAATGGCGAGGTGACGACCCGGTACACCAACCCGGACCCGATGACGTTCCCGCCGGACGGGGTGGAGATCTCGTATCCGCACGGGGGATACCGGGGGAACTTCGTGCGGGTGGTGTTGGTGCTGTGGGTGAAGCTGGCGTTCCTGGCGATGCTGGCGATCGCGGCCAGCACGTTCCTGTCGTTCCCGGTGGCGTGCATGGTGGCGATGGCGACGTTTCTGGCGGCGGAGAGCTCGGGGTTCCTGACGGTGGCGCTGGAGACGTTCAACTACCACGACCAGGAGAACCAGGTCGTTTTGGCCAAGTATGTGATCTTTACGGTGGCGTCGGCGGTGGCCGGGCTGTTCGGGGTGTACCACGACCTGGACCCGATCGGGCGGATCGTGGATGGTCGGCTGCTGGCGTGGTCGAGCGTGGCGGTGGGGGTGGGGGTTCTGGGCGGGCTGACCGGGGTGCTGTACGCGGCGGCGGTGCTGGTTTTCAGGCGGCGCGAACTGGCGACGTACTCGGGGCAGTAGGAACAGAGCCGCGTGCGTGAGCACGCGGCGGCGTTCAGTGGAGTGGGAGTGGGGCCGCGGGCTTGCGCACGCGGCCTGTTTCAGGCGGATTCGCCGCGTGCTCACGCCCGCGGGTCGGAATTGGAGGCCACCATGTCCCGCGATCTTCGCGTGCAGTTGATCGCCGGCGTGATCATGATCGTGGCGCTGGTGTTCTCGGGGGCGATGGCGACGCAGGTGTCGGCGTCCACCGGGCGGAACCGGCTGACGTACATGGACTCGGCCGAGGAGGGCGACCCGCCGCAGGTTGGGCTGGGCATCGCGATGGGGGCGTTCCGCGGGCTGTTCGTGAACATGCTCTGGATGCGTGCCAACGACCTGAAGGAAGAGGGCAAGTACTACGAGGCGATGGAGCTGGCCCGCGCCATCACCCGCCTCCAGCCGCGGTTCAACCAGGTTTGGGTGTTCCACGCGTGGAACATGGCGTACAACATCTCGGTGACGACGCAGACCAAGGAGGAGCGCTGGCAGTGGGTGAACAACGGGATCCGCCTGCTGCGGGATGAGGGGCTGCGGTACAACCCCAACGACATGCTGATCCACAAGGAGTTGTCGTGGATCTTCCTGCACAAGGTGGGGGGGTACACCGACGACGCGAACGGGTACTACAAGCGTGAGCTGGCGGCGGAGTGGACCGAGGTGCTGGGGGCGCCACCCGCGCCGACGCCCGAGATTCTGCGGAGCAAGGTCGCGGCGGTGGAGGCGTATGTGGCGTGGCTGCGCCCGATCGCTGATGCGCCCGACACGCTGGAGGCGGCGATCGAGCGAACGCCCGAGGTGGCGACGCTGATCGAGCGGCTCAGGGCGGCCGGGGGGCGCGTCGACCATAAGCTGGTGGAGTTCCACTCGTTCTACATGGCGATGGAATCGTCGGGGCGTCGCGGCCTGTACGAGAGCCAGATGGCCGACCGCGAGAAGACGGTGGTGGCGATCGCGGCCGATCCGGAGCTGGCCGAGGCATGGGCGACGCTGCTGGCGCACCTGCGGCGGCGAATCCTCCTCGACCGCTACAACATGGAGCCGGAGCGGATGATCCGCTACACCCAGAAGTACGGGCCGATCGACTGGAGGCTGCCAGCGGCGCACGCGCTGTACTGGGCGGTCCGCGGCGTCGAGCAGGGACTGGACCGGGCGACGCAGGCCAATCGCAAGGACTGGGACTTTGTCAACACCGACCGCATGATCATCCAGTCGGTGCAGGAGCTGTACCGCTCGGGCGAGCTGTACTACGGGTACCTGGAGTTCAGGACCGGGACGTACACGATGTGGGACGCGGTGCCGAACGTACACTTCTTCGAGACGTACGGGTCGATCCTGCAGGAGCTGGCGATGCGGTCGTGGGCGGAGAAGAACCGGATCGGCGGGACGGCGTTCTCGTTCTATTCCGCGGGGTACGAGAACTTCCTGAAGGACGGAGTGCGGTTCTTCTATCGGCGCGGGCAGCGGGCCGAGGCCGAGGAGGTGCTGAGGATTTATCGCACGTGGCCGGGGCGGAACCTGAACATCACGAACACGATGCGGATCCAGGAGGACAGCATGACCCTGGACGAGTTCATCGCGGGCCAGTACGACACGCAGCGGTGGAGCTCGCCTTACGTGGCGCAGGCGGAGGTCTCGGGCGCGCTGCAGGGTTCGTTCTCCGCGCTGCTGGCCGGCGATGGGGAGATGTTCGAGAGCCAGTTCAACTTCGCGTCCCAGTTCCACGCCAAATACTTCGAGGTCCAGTCAGTTGGCGAGGTGACCACGGGGCAGGAGAACCGGCGCATGGAGCAGCTGGAGCCGGACTTCCGGTTCCTGGCGGGCTCGGCGTTCGCGCGGTTCATGTCGATGGTGGACTTCCAGTACGCCGAGCGGGTGTACGACCTGGCGCCGCAGGACCTGAAGCAGTTCGCCTACGACTTCCTGCAGGGCCGGTACCGGGAGGGGCTCGAGCAGGTGACGACGGAACTGGGGGGGCGTGGGTTTGAGGAGATTTTCCCTGAGCCGCCCGGGATGGAGCCGTTCCGGGTGTGGTACATGACGAAGTTGGCTCAGCGGTCCGAGGAGGGGAGGGATGTGGAGGCGCGGTGAGCGTGGTGTGCCACCGAGTCACGCCGGCTGTGGGGCGTTGCTCGGTGCGAACGGCCCCCGCGGTGGATCGCGCCGTTGCACGCACGCCACCGGCTGATCCCGCACAGCCGGAATAAGTCGGTGGCACATGGACGCTACTGTGTTGCGTGGTCACAGCGCAACGTCCAAAGGTCGTGATTCTTGGCGGCGGATTCGCCGGGTTGTGGGCCGCGCGGGGGCTCAGGCGGGCGGCGGTGGATGTGGTGGTGATCGACCGGCAGAACCACCATCTGTTCCAGCCGCTCTTGTATCAGGTGGCGACGGCTGCGCTGTCGCCGGCTCACATCGCGGCCCCGATCCGCAAGGTGCTGTCGAGGCAGAAGAACGCGCGGGTGATGCTGGGCGAGGTCGTGGGGATCGACGCGGGGGCACGCACGGTGTCGATCGCGGGCCAGCAGCCGGTCGCGTATGACTACCTGATCGTGGCAACCGGCGTGACGCACTCGTATTTCGGGAATGAGGCGTGGGCCAGGCACGCGCCCGGGCTCAAGAGCGTGGATGATGCGCTGGAGATCAGACGGCGATTCCTGCTGGCGTTTGAGCGGGCGGAGTTGCAGGGCGATCCGGAGAAGCGGCGTGCGGAGTTGACGTTTGTGGTGGGGGGGGGCGGGCCGACGGGGGTGGAACTGGCCGGGGCGATGGCGGAGATCTCGCGGATGTCGATCCCGCGCGACTTCCGGTCGATTGATACGCGGACGGCGCGGGTGATCCTGGTGGAGGCGCAGGCGAGGCTCCTCATGGCGTATCCGGAGGACCTGTCGCAGCGGGCGCAGCGGGACCTGGAGCGCCTGGGTGTGCAGGTGTGGCTGAACACGCGGGTGACGGGTGTGGATGAGCGTGGCGTGAGCACGGGCGCGGAGCGGCTGGAGGCGCAGAACGTGTTCTGGGCCGCGGGGATGAAAGCCAGCCCACTGGGGGCGATGGTGGCCGAATCGACTGGCGCGGCGATGGATCGGGCGGGGCGGGTGATGGTGCGCGAGGACCTGTCGGTGGCCGGGTACCCGAGCGTGTTCGTGGCGGGTGACCTGGCGAGCCTGATGGATGCCAAGACGGGCGAGCCGGTGCCGGGGGTGGCGCAGGGGGCGATGCAGATGGGGGCGCACGCGGCGCGGATCATCTGGAGAGAGGTCGCGGGTGTGCGGGGCGGGGTTGGTGCGCCAGCAACCCCGGACCGCCCCGGGTTCCGCTACCACGACAAGGGGATTCTCGCGACGATCGGGCGGGGCAAGGCGGTGGGAGTCATCAACGGCGTGCATGTGAAAGGGATGTTCGCGTTCCAGGTGTGGGCGTTCATCCATGTGCTGTTCCTCATCGGGTTCAGGTCGCGGATCATGGTGCTGGCCGAGTGGATCTGGATGTTCTTCTTCTTTGATCGCGGGGCGAGGCTGATCACGGGGCAGGCGACTGGGGCGGGGGAGCCCGGGACAATCGCGAGCGCGACGGCGTTGGCTGTCGGGCGCGGCCCCGGCGCAAGTGGACACGAACCGGCGCCCGCGGAATCCGCGGTGACGACCTCAGCGGTCCGATAAGGGCGATGGTTGCGGGACGATCTTGCGTGGTCGCCGGGTTGTTGTGGCGTGGGGGTTGGCGATGTGGTAGAACCGGGTGTCCGCCAGCGCGGACGCCGGGTTTCGTGGGGAGAGACGGATCGGACAACCAGCACCCTCCTTTGCGACATCGGCGGATGGCTCTCCGCCGATGTCGCTGTTTTTGAAGGGTGGCGTCGTGCGAACGCGACGCGCGAGCGAGCGGTGGGGCGTGCGTCGAGCCCAGAAGTGGCAGAGTGGCAGAGTGGCAAAGAGACGAAGCGCGTTGTTGATCAGGCGCGGGGGAGTGTGGGCACGTCGTCGCTCCAGAGCGCGGGGTTGTGCTTGATCCAGTCGCGCATCATGGCGATGCAGCGGGGGTCGTTCACGACGCGGGTCTGGATGCCAGCGGCCTTGAGCCAGTCTTCGCGCCCCTGGAAGTTGGCGTTCTCGGCGATGACGACGCGGCGCACCCCGTGCAGGACCGCGGCCCCCGAGCACATCGCGCACGGGCTGAGGGTTGAGGCCAGGGTGAGCGTGGCCCAATCGGTGCGGCCGACCCCTGCGTTGCGGAGGCAGACCATCTCGGCGTGGGCGATCTGCTCGCGAGCCTGGACGCGGAGGTTGTGCCCAAGCGCGATGACGGTGCCGTCGGGAGCGGCCAGGGCCGAGCCGATCGGGATGCCGCCCTCGCGGAGGGACTTGAGGGCCTGGTGGTAGGCGGCGTCGAGAACGAGTTGGTCGAGGGTGTCCTGGTCCATGCGGGGCTCCGTGGCGGGGCGAGCGCGGATGGTACCGACCCTACGCTTGTGCATGAGTGGCGTGCGAGCAGACCACGCGCTGTGCGTGAGGACCCAAGTGCTGGCGGGCGATCCCGCGGTGATCCGGCGGATCGTGAGTTCGACCGGGTTTTTCAGGGCGACCGAGGTGGACGTGGCGGCGGAACTGGCCGACGAGCGGCTGGCCAAGGGGGAGGCGAGCGGGTATCACTTTGTGTTTCTGGATGACGCCGGGGCGGGTGGCGAGGGCGAACCGGGAGTTACGGCGCGGGTGCTGGGGTACGCGTGTTTCGGGCCAATCGCCTGTACGGTTGATTCGTTCGATCTATACTGGATCGCGGTGGACCAGTCGGCCCAGGGGCGGGGCTTGGGGCGGCGGCTGATGCGTGAGACCGAGGCGCGGGTGGCGGCGATGGGCGGTCGGCGCGTGTACATCGAGACGTCGAGCCAGCCGCTGTATGAGCCGACGCGCCGGTTCTATCTCGGTTGCGGGTACGCGGAAGAGGCGAGGCTGCGGGACTTCTACACGGCGGGGGATGACAAAGTGGTGTACGCGCGGCGGTTGTGACGGCGCTGACGGAGCCCGGCGTCTGCGCAGTCCGTGCTTCGCCCGGAGGTCGCGCGGCCGGAGCCAGGCGCTTCAACGCCCGCACGCTCGCTCCGTTCTTCTCTCGCCCGGAGGGCGAACCAGGGACTCGCCCGCCCTGCGGACGGTGGAGCATGTGTGGCGATTTCCAGGGGCTGAAGCCCCTGGCTACGTTCGTCCGCCCTCCGGGCGCAGACTCGAGCCGATCAGCGGTTGCCGGTTTTTCGGTGGCCCCTACCGCTCGAACTTCGACAGCGCCTCGGGCATGCCCGCGAGTTTGCGCCAGGAGGAAAGCTGGCCCAGGTGGGTGCTCTCGTGGAAGATGGCCAGGAAGAGCGCCATGTGCCCGCGGGTGGGGAGCATGGGGGCGAGGCGTTCCAGGGGGTTGGGTTGGGCGAGGAACTGGGGTGTTGCGGCGTGGAGGAGCGTCGCGGCGTTTGTGCGGCGGTCGTCGAGCATCGCGATCAGGTCGGCCTTGGGCGGATACGCGCCGCGGTCGGCCACGGGGATGGTGTTCATGCCGTAGGTGTCGGTCCAAACCTGGTTGAAGCCGGGCGGACCGCCCAAAAGTTGGCAGAGCCCATCGGCGGCCCAGGCGAGGTGCCCGATCTGCCACGCGGGATGGTTGGGGAAGCCTTTGGGCTGGTGCGAGAACTGGTTGTCGGGGATGTCGTCGACCAGCATGGAGATGTAGCCGCGCTGGAAGGTGTACAGGTGGAGAATCGTGGGGGTGTCCATCGGGGCTCCTGGGGGTGGGTATCAGGGGTCCTGCGGCGTGTGGGTGCCGGATCCGGAAGTGAACTCGGGGGTGGGGGATGCAGTGGATGCGGGGGGGTTTGCAACGGGCGCGGTGCCCTGGTAGATGAGGTCGTCCGGAGTGTCGAAGGCCTTGTCCGGCCCAGCGGAGTCGATCGTGTAGGCGTTGGCTGGGTCGAGGGTCAAGCGATAGGGCGTGCCCCAGGCGTCGATCGCCATCGAGGGATCGGAGAGCGGGAGTGACGCGATCGTTGGAGGAAGTGAGCCGGTCTGGGTCACATGCGCGAGGATCATCCGGTCCAGCGCCATCTGCTCGCTCGTGTTCTGGAGTACGGAGCTCGTCGAGACGCCGGCCGCGGCTCCGACGATGAAGGGCAGGATGAAGAGCGGCAGGAACATGACGAAGAAGAGCATGGCGCTGACGCAGGAGATGACCAGGCCGGCGATCGCGAGACCCTTGGGTTCGCGCTTCATGCCGGCGATGCAGAGGCCCAGGGAGACGGGCCAGAGGATGCCGCCGCACGCCAAGAGGCCGACGAGCGAGACGACGAATCCGGCGATGCCCATGCCGTTGCTGCCGGGGGCGCCCAACACGAGAACGGGGTGCGTCGGCGGGGCGACGCTGGTGGGTGGGGCGTAGCCGAAGGGGACGGCCAGCGGCGGGGGCGGGGAGTTTGCCGCGGCGGTCAGGGGGGGGCCGGCGAGTGGGCTTTGATGCGTCTCGGGCGGCACGCTGGGGGGTGTGGTGGTCGCGTCATCGGTTTGGAGCGGGTCTTCGGGCGGCCAGGAGCCGCGCTCGTCGGGGCGTCGGACGCCTTCGTGCTTGCCGCGGGGGTCGCCGCGCTGGCCGAAGTCTCCGTACTGGCTTGGGGTGCCGGACATGGGGGGATTGTCGCCGGGATTCGCTCTTCGTGCGCGCGGGATTGCAGATTCTTGCGGGGTCGGTCGCGGCGTCGACGAGGCGGCGTGGGGCGCGCAAGGATGGCTGAAATCGTGGATGATGGGGGCCGGGCCGGGGCGGGCTCCGGCGCGAGGCGGGGAGCAAGAATCGAAAGGAGTGGATCACATGGCGAGTCGTAGGGCGTGGACGGCGGCGGCGGGCATGGCGGTTGTGTTGGCGGCGACGGGCGCGATGGCGGCGGCGTCGGACGGGATGGGCACCAGCCCGCAGCCCGAGGGCGATGAGGCGCCGGCGGTCGACTGGGCCGCGATCCGTGAGGCCCGCGAGCAGGCGATGGCTCGCCTCGCGCCCTTGGTCGGAGCGTGGCAGGTCGAGGGGACGATGGGCACGCCCAACGCGGCGGGCGAGCGCGAGGCGCAGGTGGGCACATGGTCGAACCGGTGGATCTGGGAGAACAAGCACCTGGAGCTTACGTTCGAGGTGCAGGTGGGCGACCCGGCCGAGGACCGCTGGAGCCAGTGGATGGCGATCGTGTCGTACAACCCGTTCCGGGAGGAGTACGAGACGGTGTGGGTGGGGTCCGGGGGGTACCGGTTCGCGGAGACGGGGAACTTCGATGAGGATGGGCGGCTTGTGCTGACGTCGCGGCAGGATGGGCCGGATTTGGAGAACCCGACGACCAACGTGTCGATCTTCGAGTTCAACGAGGACGGGAGTGTGACGGTGACGGACACGCAGGCAAACAACGAGCAGGTGGAGCCGGTGATGTCTTTCCATGCGAGGTTGACGCGGGAGTGACCGGGAACTCAACGGGAGGCTCGGGCTTGGCGAGGCGAGCGGCGCGAGCCCCCGCACGGGCGAGCAGCAGCAGCAGCGCCTGATCGCACAGGGCGCTGGGTGCGGGGGCGTGCGCCGCCCGCCTCGTGGGCTGCGCGGCTGCGGTGAACTGGCTTGGCACCTGCTACATTCCCGGTTTGCCCGGCCCGGGAGGACTCGCCATGCAGACGACGCCGCCGACGACTCCCGTGCCGATCTCCCCACGCCCGCGGAGGCGACTCGCCCTGCACTGGAAGATCCTGATCGGCCTGGTCGCGGGCGTCCTTGTGGGGCTGGTCCTGAACGCGACGTGGAACGCCTCGACCTGGAATCGCCTGGGCGTCAGCAACGTTCCCGCGTTCTTTGAGTGGAAGGATCGGGCGGTCGTGCTGCCAGAGGGCGTGGCGACGCCGGCGGACCTGGCGCCCGCGGACGCCACGCTCAAGGGCAAGCAGGCCTGGCAACTGACGCGCGACCAGATCGCGCGGTATGACCTCGAAACGGTGCCGATCAATCAGGACGCAGGGTTTGCCGCCCAGGGGGCGCGATTCCTACGGCACGCGGCCGCGTTCATCAAGACCATGTTCCTCCGCGCTCTCTCGTTCATCACCGTGCCGATGGTGCTGTTCAGCCTGATCGTCGGGGCCAGCAGCCTGGGGGACTTCAAGAAGCTGGGGCGGATCGGCGGGCGGATGGCGGCGTTTTACATCACGACCACGGTGCTGGCGATCCTGATCGGGCTGACGATCGCGCTGGTGGTCAAGCCCGGGCAGTGGCTGTCGGCCGAGTCGACGGCGCACTTCCGGGCCCAGGCCGCGGCCTCCGGAGCCCGCGAGACCGCCGACCCCAAGAGCCTCTGGCAGTTCTTCACCGACCTGCTGCCGACCAATCCGTTCGATGCACTCGCCCGCGGCGACATGCTGCAGGTGGTGACGATGGCGCTCTTGATCGGCATCGCGATGGCGACGCTGCCCCGCGAGAAGATGAGGCCCGTGATCGACTTCTTCGACGGGCTGTCCGACACGGTGATCCGCCTGATCTCGTGGCTGATGGTGCTGGCGCCGTACGCGGTGTTCTGCTTCGTGGTGCCGGTGGTCGCGGAACTCGGGCTGGACGTGCTGCGTTCGCTCGCGGTTTATGCCCTGTGCGTGATCGGCGGGCTGCTGGTCATGGGGCTGGCGGTGTATCCGGCGCTGGCGTGGACGTTCGGGCGGATCGGGATGAGGCGGTTGTACAAGGCGCTCGCGCCGGCCGCGCTGCTGGGGTTCAGTTCATCGTCGTCCAACGCGACGCTGCCGGTGGTGATGGAGTGCTGCGAGAAGCGGCTGGGATGCTCGAAGGAGATCGTCGGGTTCGTGCTGCCGGTGGGGGCGACGGTGAACCAGAACGGGACGGGGCTGTACCAGGCCGTCGCCACGGTGTTCATCGCGCAGTTGTACGGACTGGAACTGTCGTTCGAGCAGATGGCGACGATCGTCATCACGGCCACGCTCTCGGCCCTGGGCACGGCGGGCGTGCCCGGGGCGTCGATCCCGCTGCTGGCCGGCATCTTCGCCACCGTCGGCATCCCCACCGAGGGCATCGCCGTGATCCTGACGATCGACCGGATTCTCGACATGTGCCGAACCGTGGTCAACGTGATCGGGGATGCCGTGGTGTGCGCGATCGTGGCGTCCCAGGAGGGCGAACTGCTCTCGGAGGATGAGGTGAGGCAGCGGCGAGAGGCGGAGCCGGAGGTGGCGTAGGTTCGACGAGGTGCGGCGCGATCGAGGCGCGGCGGGCGTCGCACCGCATTGCGTCTCCGGCGCGTCGGCTGTATTCCGGCACGAGCGTTGAACTCGGAGCCGTGATTTCAGATCCCGGATTTCAGATCTCAGATTTGAGGTTCCAAGTTCCAGATCCCATGCGCATCCTGCACATCTCAACCCGTCTGATCCTCGGCGGCTCGCAGGAGAACACCGTGCTCTCGTGCGAGGGGCAGGCCCGCCTGGGGCACGACGTGCACCTCGCGTTCGGGCCGATCTATGGGCCCGAGGGGAGCCTGCTCGAACGGGTCGAGAAGTTCAGGACGCGGGACGGGCGCGGGATCACGACGCACGTCGTGCCGAGCATGGTGCGGGACATCGCCCCGATGAAGGACTGGCGATGCCGGCGCGAGTTGCGGGAGTTGATCCAAAGGCTGAGTCCCCACATCGTTCACACGCACTCGAGCAAGGCCGGGCTCTTGGGGCGGGCGGCGGCCTGGCGCGTGTGGCGCGCCGATCCGACCAGTCCCATCGGCGTGGTCCACACGATCCACGGCCCGCCATTCATGCCCATCGAGGGCGGGGCGATCGGGCGTGCGAGGATCCGGCTCAAAAACCTGGTGTACCAGCAGGCCGAGCGATACGCCGCCCGGCGTTGCCACGTCATCGTGTCCGTCGCCGACGCCATGACCCGCCAGTTTCTGGCGCGGAAGATCGGTCGCCCCGCGCAGTATGTCACGGTGCGCAGCGGGATGGAGGTCGGGCCGTTCCTGCATCCCGGGCCCGATGAGACACGCGACCAGATGCGGGCGTCGCTCGGGCTCTCGACCGATGATGTGGTGATCGGCACCGTCGCGCGCCTCGCCGAGCACAAGGGGCACGATGACCTGCTCGACGCCCTGGGCGAGAGTCTCAAGTCCAACCCGACGTGGCGGCTGCTGTGGGTCGGCGATGGGTGGTGGCGCGAGCGGCTGGTGGAGCGCGCCCGCGGGCTGGGGCTGACGGTGGATGAGCGCGATCGACCCACTGGCGCGGTGGAGGCGACAGGCCCGCGCGGGCAGCTGATCCTGACGGGCCTGGTGCCGCCCACACGCGTGCCCGCGCTCATCCGCGCCATGGACATACTCGCGCATCCGTCGTATCGCGAGGGCTTGCCCCGCACCGTGCCCCAGGCGCTGCTCAGCGCCGTGTGCCCCGTCGCCTACGACGTGGACGGCACGGGTGAGGTCTGCCGGGACATGCAGACCGGACGGCTCGTGCCGCTCGCCGATCGCGCGAGGCTGCGGGAGGCGATCGTGTGCCTGGCGGAGAATCCCGGGATGCGGGCCGAACTGGCACACCGCGGGCGACGCGAGTGTGAGCACGCGTTCGCGGCCGAGACGATGGTGGCGGAACTGGAGAAGGTCTACGCGCGGGCGATCGGGCTGGCGCGGGCATGACCCAGCGGCGGGCTCACGCTCGCGGCGGCATCAACAGAGCCGATCGCGCGAGCGGTCGGGCAACCCCTGATCGAGCGACGGGGTAGAGATTCCAGGGAACGCGTGCCGAAGTCTCAGTTGCTTGAGGGGGAGTCCTGGGCCGGAGGGCTCCCGGCGGTTCGGGCCGCGTTGCGGGCCGTGCGATTGCCCGACCGCTCGCGCAGTCGGCTCGAGTGGTCAGCGCGAGTGCTCCCGCTGTCGTTTCCGATCCGTGGGACGCTCAGATGCCCTTGGTCTTGCCCGCCCGCGCCACGCGAAGCCGTGTCCGCGCCCAGTTGCGCTCGCGGGTCAGCCGCTCCTGCGCCCCGGCCTTGTCCTTGGCGTCGGCCGGCAGCGACTTGGCCTCGGCGGTCCGCAGTTCGGTCTCGACCTCGCCCTCGGTCAGTTGCTCAGAAGGCACGGCCCGCTCGGCCAGGATCGTCAGCAGGTTGCCCGACATCTGCACGAATCCGCCGTCGATCGCGTACGAACGCCGACCGCCCTTGCCGGCGCTTCCGGGGAACTCGACGGTCAGCTCTCCCGTGCCGAGTTTGGCCAGAATCGGAGCCCGCCCGGGCAGCACGCCGAACAGCCCGTCCCAGGCTGGGATCGAGGCGTAGGTGACCGCTTCGGAGAGCAGCTGTTGCGTGGGCGTGACGAGTCGGCACTGAAAGGTCTTGTCGGCCACGATCGGGGCTCCTGAGGTCGGGGCGGATGGTAGGGAGCCAGGGTGGCGAACGCGCCGCGCCAGCAAGCGGTTGGATGCCGATCGTCCGCTCCAGGCCACCCCGGCCCCCGCCGCACCACGCTCGTCCAACCGCTTGCCGGCGCGGCGCGTTCGCCGGCGCCACCCTGTTACGCTCCCACCATGCCCAGGCGGACGGGTCGGGTGCTGGTGGGGCTGGCGGTGCTCGCGCTGGCGTGCGCTCTGCTGCGCCTCGTGGTCGGCGGCTCCCGGTTCGGCGGGACGTATCTGGGCTGGAGCGACGACGCCACCGTCGTCAACCTTCGCTCGCTGGCGGCCGGAGCGGCGGCGGTGGTGGGGGCGTCGCTGGGCCTGGCGGGTGCCCAGTTGCAGGCGCTGCTGCGCAATCCACTGGCATCACCCGACCTCCTGGGCATGTCGGCGGGCGCGGGGTTCGGGATCGTCCTCGCGTCGCTGCTGGCCGGCGGTGTCTGGGTCGCCCCCGCCATCCCCGCGACGCTCGGCGCCGTCGGGACGCTCGGTCTGGTGTACACCGTCGCCCAGCGGCGCGGCCAGATCGAGCCGGTCACCCTCGTTCTCATCGGCGTCATCGTCGCGGTGATGCTGGCCGCGGCGACGCTGGCCGCCCAGTCGCTCATGCCGCGAGAGACCGCCTACTCAACCTCCCGCTGGATGCTCGGCGCGATCAGCGCGGACGTGCGGTGGTGGGAGATCGGAGCCTGCGGTGGGCTGCTGGCGGGCGTCCTGGCCCTCTCGCTCTGGCTCGGGCCGCTTGTCGACGGCGCGTCGTTCAGCGATGACGAGGCCCACGCGATGGGCGTCCCGCTGGCCCGCCTGCGGATCGTGCTGTTCGCGGCGTCCGGGCTGCTCACGGCGGCGTGCGTGGTGCTGGCCGGGCCGGTCGGGTTCGTCGGGCTGGTCTGCCCGCATGTCGTGCGACTGCTGATCGGCCCCACGCACCGGGGCCTGGCGATCGGGGCCACCATCGCGGGCGCGGCCATGCTGCTGCTGGCCGACGTGCTGGTCGAGGTGATTCCCGTTCGGACGGGGCGACTTCCGATCGGGGTGCTGACGGCGCTGATCGGCGGGCCGGTATTTCTGGTCTTGCTGCGGGGAGAGATGCGGGGTCGTTAGGTGCCTGCCGGGCATCGTCAATCCGAGGGCGGTTCCGAGGGCATCGCCAGCGGCGCCTCGCCCCGCAGGCGACGGGCGATGTCCACCAGAATCCGCCGATCGGTCGTGACCGTGAAGTGCGAGAATGTCGCGGTGCCCGCGGTCCAGATCGGTTGTTGCCCCGGCGGGGCGGCGTTGCGGGCGCCGACAATCCAGTCATTCGTGTGCGCATACGGGATCAACTCATAGCCGCAATCGACGAACGTCTCGTCCAGGCTCGAGAGGAACATGCCCCCGGGCATCATCTGCGACACGGCCCGGTCCAGCGCCAGCCGCGCCGACCTGGCGCCCCGGTGCGGGGTGGCGAGCGTGAACAGCCGCCTCACGTTCAGTCGCCGCTCGCAGCTGCTCAGGTGCGCGTCCTGGGCCGCGTATCGCCCGACCAGCCCGCCCATCGAGAAGCCGACGACGTCGACCTCGATGGTGTGATCGGGGTCGTCGGTGGGCCACCGCTTCTGGACCTCGCGCACCACCCGGCGTGCCACGTCGGGAATGTCCGACGCGAGCGGGTACGAGATCACCAGGAAATCGTCGCGCTCCTGACTGGTGAGTTTCCGCAGGTCGGCCCCGAGGTTCAGCCCGCGGAGCACCGTGCCGCGGTACCCGTTGAGCACCACGATCGGGCGGTCCAGGGGCTTGGGCTCCTCGCGGAGGCGCCGCCACTCGGCCCAGATCTCGTCGGTGGACTGCGCGAAACTCGGATTCGGCACGTCGAGCGTGAAGCAGCCAGTCAACGGGGCGACCAGCCCGAGCAGGGCCAGCAGAAGCGGCAGGCGATGCAGGATTCGGCGCGGCACCGAGAATGGTATCGACCATCCGCACGCCCCGGCTGTGACGCGGGCACGTCCGGAGCAGGGTCGTGGGCCTTCGGCCTGGCACCAGCGAGCGGACAGCCGAGTTCGCGTCATTCTTCCTCAAACCCCCGCGCCACCAGTTCGGCCAGTGCCCCCGCCGCCGCCTCCGCGTCCTGGCCCTCGCAACACATCTCCAGCCTCGTGCCCTTCGTGGCCGCCAGCATCATGATCTCCATGATCGACTTGCCGTCCACGGTCTCCGCCCCCTTGGTGAGCGAGACCTTGCAGCCGAAGGTGGAGGCCAGATCGACGAACGCCATCGCCGGCCGCGCGTGCAGCCCGAGGCGGTTGACGATCTCGACTGTCTTCGTACAGGTCTGCGCCACGTCGGTCCTTCATCGCCGCGGCCGGGCACGCGGGGCTGGCAGGCTGGCGAGCATTCTTGCAGGTCGCGCGGGGCGATGCGCCGACGAAACCCAAGACAACCACCCACCGGACGGCGGGCGACCCGTGTCACCCCCCTTGAACCGGTGGTTCAGGCCGTCGCATGGTGCGGATCGGCGTCGCAAAGCGGGCAGAAAAGTTGGGGATCCAGGATTCGAACCTGGACTAAGTGAGTCAGAGTCACTCGTGCTACCGTTACACCAATCCCCAGAATCGGCCCAATCGTAGGGTGAAACCGATCGGAGGCAAGCCCCGCCGCCGCCGACGGCGCAACCCAGCCGTCCGCGCGAGCGGTCGGCCACCTGGCGGCCATCCGGCGCACCCGGACTCGCCGCACGCTCTCAAAGACAGGGTTGAACCACACAGGCACCGAGGGCGCGGACAAGCGTGAGCCCGGAGCGGGGCTGCGCGCCACCCCTCTTGCTCTGGCCTCTCATCTCGGTGCCTGTGTGTCTCGGTGGTGAAAGTTCTTCTCACCCAACAGCAGCCGACGGCGCGGGATCAGCCGAAGGTGCGGGGTCGGTCGTCGGCGCTGGATCAGTCGACCGCGCCGGTGCCGCCGGTGCCGCTGGCCGCGGCGGCATGCTCGCCGTCGCATCCGCCAGCAGCGCGGCCGCATCCACCAGCCGCCGGATCGCGCCCAGCCCCGCCCGCACGTCAGTGTTCTGCTGGTACGCGACCGTAATCCCCAGGTCCGGGTAGTGGCACAGCATCGAGACGTACCCGGGGAACCAGCCCGCGTGCCCATACGCCGGGCCGCGCGAGGACGGCCAGATGATGGTGCCAAGCCCATACTTGACGCCGGGGCCGAGCGGGCAGTCGACGCCCTCGACCATCGCCGCCACGCTGGCCTCCGACACCGCCCGCCCCGAGTACAGGTGGTTGCCCCACCGCGCCAGGTCGAGCGGCGTGGTGATCGTCCCGCCGCCGGTGTACTCAAACTGCGGATTGACGCAGTACGTCTCGTCCTCGGCGGTCTGCTCGGGGAAGCCGAACGGGTTGGCCGGGTCGGTGTAGCCGGGGATGAGGCCCCAGAGGTCGGGTCGATCGGTGGGGTCGGTCCACACCAGGCCCAGCGGCTCGAGCAGTCGCCCCCGGAGCAGTTCGTTGAAGGGCCGCCCGGTGATCGTCTCGATGATCAGACCCAGCACCACGAAGTTGGTGTCGGCGTACGACCAGCCTTGCCCGGCCTCAAAGACCGCGTCCTGATCCAGCGCGAACGCGATCAGTTCCTCCGGCGTCCAGTCCTTCTGCGGCTGGGCCCGCAGCGCGGCGGTGAAGGCGGGCGACGCCACATGCTCGCTCAGCCCGCTCGTGTGGTTCAGCAACATGCGGACCGTGATGCCCCTCGCGTTGGGCAGGCGATCGAACCAATCCAGTTCGCCCAGATACCCGCTGATCGGCGCCTCCAAGTCAAGAAGATATTCCTCGACCAGCAGCATCGCGATCGCGGCGCAGTAGGTCTTGCCCACCGAGCCCGACGGCATGCGGTCGCCGCTGGTCATCGGATAGTCCGCCAGGCCGCGGTGCGAGACCCCGCTGCAGACGGCGATCTCTTCACCGCCGGGCAGGATGAGAGCGAGGCTGGCGCCGGGAGCGCCCACGGCCTCGCGGTGCGCATCCAGCCGTTCCTGGAGTCGCTGCGTGAGAGCCCGAAGCGGGAGCCGGACCGGCTCCGCCGGGTGCGAGGGCGGAGCCACCGGCTGCCGATGCGGCAGGGTGAGCGGGCCGCCAGGGATCGGCGCCTCGGCGGGCGGATCGGTCGGCGTCGTGGTGGGCGGGTCGGGCTGCGCGTGCGCGACCAGCGCGAGCGACGCGATCAGCGGGGCCGCAACCAGCGTCCAAGCCCCAGGGCGGCGGTGCGGCAGGGCGTTGATCCCGGAAGTCCTCATGGCGCGGTCCTGTCGCCCGGGCCAGCCGTCCGGGCAAACCGGATGTACCGCCCAGCGTTCGGCTCGTTGCCCGGATGCCCCCGCCGGAGCAGCTGGAGTGGACAAGGAGCCCGGGTCTCCACCCGGGCTCCTGGTCATGCACTCAACAAGCCGGTGCGGGCGGGAAGTCCCGCACCGGGCACAAAGGCGGTCGGTTCGATCACAGCGTCGTGCGGCGGCGACGGGAGGCCATCACCAGCATTCCCGCCCCGGCCAGGGCGCCCGCCCCGGGCAGCGGGATCACCACGAGCTGGTCCTGCTTGCTGCCGCTGACGATCGCGCCCAGGATGTTCCGCGTGTTGCCCTCGGCCACCGCGGCGCTGAGGTACTGCGTGAAGAACGTGTTGCTGATGTTGTTGTTGATCCGCACCACGCCCTGCGTCAGGTTCCATGTGTTGCCGGGGGTGAACGTCCCGCCCTCGACGCTCGACCAGTCGAACACGATCTCCCACACGGCGGCCTGAAAGGCGGCGGCCTCGTTGTTCGTGTCGGCCCCGACGAAATGGGCGTGGTAGAGCGAGTTCAGGGCGTCGACCTGGTCCTTGTTCAGCGCCCACTTGTTCGACGGCGCGGGGCTCGTCACCGGGGCGTCCCGGAGGTTCACGAGATTGAACTGCCCGTCGCCCGCGTACTGCGTCAGGTCGATGCAGTAGGTGATGAAGTCCCGCTGGCCCGAGCCCATGATGTCCATCCGGTGCACGAGCTGCCCGACGAACAGGTTGCGGTTGGTGAACGCCGCCCCGTCGCCCGACGCGAACGTGACCGACGCGCCCTTGCCCAGGGCCGTGCCCCGGAAATCCACCGCGATCGGGCCGGCCAGGGCGGACCCGGCAGAAGCCAGAAGCAGACCGATCGCGCACGCGCTGACAGCACCCGTCTTCATTTGAGTCACCCTCTCTTCTCGTCCTTCAGCGCCGGTCGTGGCTTTCGCCCAGCCGCACGCCTCACCCTCTCTTTGATCCGACAGTTGCCCCCAACGGTGGCACCCGGTGGGGACACCCAGAACATACGCGAAGGCCTTCGAAAGCAAAGCCTCTGGATCGATACGCCGCGCACTTTTCACTTATGTGACCCGCGCGCGGCCACCGCGTGAGTTCTTATCGTCCACTCGCCGCGGCGTCCCGGTTCTAGGACATCAGCGCCCAGGCACCATCCGTCTGCCTGCGGCGCCGCTCGGCGGACGCGAAAAAACACAGGAACACGGGTGCGGACCCCACGCCCCATCCCTTCAAGGGTTGGTGGGCGCCCGGAAGGAGCCAGGCGCCGGATTCCATCTGGCAATCACCCGACCAGGCGGCCGACACCTTGTCGCCCACCGACCGCGGAGGTTCCAAGGGGCAGAAGACAGGCGATGACAACC
>Ga0163144_10008446_pt1 | contig 22298 bp, 13 predicted proteins | sample OliLak19BULKMAT1_FD_123175 | JGI IMG/M metagenome (GOLD analysis project Ga0163144, IMG submission 123175) | Freshwater microbial mat bacterial communities from Lake Vanda, McMurdo Dry Valleys, Antarctica - Oligotrophic Lake LV.19.BULKMAT1 | ecosystem: Environmental > Aquatic > Freshwater >... | reverse complement strand
TGTTATAGCTCCCCTACAGATCAGGTAATGGTATAATCAGACGCGGGTGGTAAGACGGTGGTGACGGTTATAGCTCCCCTACAGATCAGGTAATGGTATAATAGAGCAGACCTTTGGAGAGCAGACCTTCGGGTTATAGCTCCCCTACAGATCAGGTAATGGTATAATAAAACATACTTGACTCTTATGGTGATTTGAGTTATAGCTCCCCTACAGATCAGGTAATGGTATAATCCAGCTCCGGCAGCAGCTCCGTTGGCATTAGTTATAGCTCCCCTACAGATCAGGTAATGGTATAATAATCAGGAACTTACTACCTACTCAACTATAGTTATAGCTCCCCTACAGATCAGGTAATGGTATAATAAACTAAACATGAAGCCGAGCGAGTCCGTTGTTATAGCTCCCCTACAGATCAGGTAATGGTATAATTCGCCAGACCTTGTACCTAATCCCTATCTAGTTATAGCTCCCCTACAGATCAGGTAATGGTATAATCAATCACAAAAACACCCTTGTATCTAAAGATACAAGGGTGTTTTTGTGATTGAAAAATGATTTAAAAAAGCAACATCTGGGCTTCAGTAACTCTTTTTTCTTGCCTAGTCCTATCACCTGTAATAATGTGAGCCTCCGCAAATTGTTTATTAGTAATGGTAATAACTCGAACAGCACCCTTACTAGGAGAGTACGTCCGTAACCGCTTGAGATGTTTATCGGCAGAATCACCATTTGGACAGATACGTGCATATACAGAGTACTGTAGCATGTCGTAACCATCTCTCATCAAAAAACTATGAAACTTTGTATACTCTTTTCGATGTTCTTTTGTATTAGTAGGCAGGTCAAACATTACAACTATTCTCATAAGACGATTTAACATGCTGATAAATTAGGAATAATTAGGAGCTCCGAATCATTCGCTTTACTAGCCGTCACTAAACTTTTAGCAGTGAGCTCTAGGGCGTGCAATAACGTATACTCACAACCTTCCAAAATCACTGGTGAAGTGAGTATATTAACCAACTCGATACGATTTTCTTTAGTCAACTCAGTATTGGTTGCATCACTATTTTCAAATACAAATTTATCTACAAAAGGACGGTATGGTTCAATCAAATCATCAGCTAGATTAAAATTATTAAGTTCACTTTTGTGGTTTATACCCAAACTACTAATGAATCCATAAGCTACTATTGAACGAGCCAGTGCGGCGCGTAAAATTGCATAACCATAATTTAGCCTTGAATTAATCAGGTGGTCGTGAGATCTTGAGACTTGATTTGGTAGCAGTTCGCCAAAGTAAAGGCGCGCTGCCGACGCCTCACGTCCTAGTGTGTCTCCAGAATTTACAGAATTTTTATACTGAGACAATTTATCAGATTCTGTATTAGTTATTTTTTCAAAGACTGTTTTTTGATTATCAATTTTTTGTTTGATAATTCTTTGCCATAGACGCTTTTTAAAGGGCTCAGTCCAAGCTAGTTGAGCTTCTACCACCTGTAATTGTCTTGAATGCTGTTGATAACCTAATAACACAGAACTGGGTATATGAGCGGCGTCACAAACAATAACGGCTATCTTATTACCAATACAAGCATCGAGTAGTGCTGTAGTTAAGGAAATTGCATGACTCTCGAGAATAAGCACACCGATATCTTCCAAGGGAATGGTATGTTCTTCCATTTGTTGCACACATAAACTACCCTTTCGTAATGAAAGTTTTGATTGTTCAGAAATATGTATTATACGCCATGACATAAAAAAACACTACGGTATAAAGTACCGTAGTGTTTTTTTAAAGGTTATGAGTTAAAGCTTTGTCTAGACTCCTTTGTGACTAAACTTCTATTTCCTAACATGTCTACCACATATTTGTCTAGTTTGTCAAGGGTTTTGATTCCAATACCGCGCACTTTTTCAGACTTATCGTGAGCAATACCTGACAGCGATGCAGTGGAGCGATCAGCTCCTGAATAGTATAAAACCTTTTCTTCTTTACCTTTTGTTAATGAGAACAAGTCTCCCGGATACAAACTAAACTTAAACTTGAAAGTTTCATCTATTTCTCCCCATTCTTTTTCTTGCTTACCTGAAATAACGTACTTATTAGGCAGAACTTTTTGAGTAGTGTGATACGAATAGACAGGAATAAAATAAAATTCATCTTTTTCTTTTTTACTTTGTTTGGAAAAGATATCAATTCGTAACATTGAATCCTGATCGGCTAAAGCTTTATCATTATTCAGTAGTATGCCTGATTTTTGAGCATAGTTCATAAGTTTTACACTGCGCACCAAAGGACCCTGTTCACCGTTATTCATTTTTTTGTAAAATGGTAGTGAAAAAGCTTTTTTAGCATCGTCCTTGTGTAGATTAAGCTGATTGAGTAAGTCACTATATAATTTTGGATCTAGATACTGCCCGCATTCTTTAAGTTTCTTTATAGTAAGTGATGTAAGAGGTGTTCTTACGCTTGATATATTTTCAGCAAAACGTTTTGGACTACGCAAGGTATCAGTATGTGCCCGACCTGTCACTTTATGTCTTGGCATATGTGAGATAAAAATCGGTTTTATATCAGTACTATAATCTGGCAACTCCTTTTTTAGCAAACCAATCTCATTCAACGGATCATTACTCGTGCGCGCAATCAATTCAGAGCGAAAATGCTCCCAAGGTTCAGGAAAAAATAACTTTGAACCTTGTTCATGTTTAGTTATCAATAGTTTTGCACCCTCAATTTCTTCTAAGGTGGCGTCAATATTAGATATATCTTTATGGGCTTTTAGATAACCTTGAATATATTTGAACTTTGAAAAAGTAGCAATTTTTTGAATAAAAGCAGGTGTAATAGTTGCCACAACTGCAGCGTCTAGAGCATGGTGTAGGCTCGAAGCTTCTCGGTCTTTTGACAGCCCCCATCTTTTTCGAATATAGGCAGTGGCAGAACCGTTTACAGTAACAACAGTTCTTTTATTCTCTTCTTTAGTAAATAAAAGATTACTTTCAATATAGTTTTTGACATAACGCGCAATAAATCGCGTATCATTTAATGTACGTTCAGTTAATTCATCGCTGACATATTTTTTGATAAGCAGGTTTTCGCGCTTAGGTTTTGAAAGTTTGTTCATCGATGTTACCAATGATTCAAACTCTGCCCACCTTTGTTCGCTCGTATTTAAAAATTCATAAGGAATTTTGTTACCTTTATTTTGGTTTTCAGATTTAAGTACTAATACCTTGTTATTAAAGCTGTCATTAAAACTCCTGCTGAATGGGATAATATGATCAATTTCTGTGTATCCTATTTCGAAAAGTCTTGTATCATCTATTGCTCTTCCTGAATAAGCGCATTTACAATCCTGTTCATGCCACAGTTTATGTTTAATAATATCTTGTCCACTTGGGTCTATCTGTTTGAAGTTTTCTTTTATTTGCAATACCGCTTGTTCATTTTTTTCTCGATTTGTTTTCTGGTCTTTAAGTAAGTTTTTGCGATCTGTATGATTTTTGGAAAGTTCACGACCTAACTCTATATGCACTTCGTATGGTGAACCATAGCGATTGATAATTGCGTTTATTACCTTGATGGTTTGTGATACTGTCCGTCTTACCACGGGATTAGTAATACTATGGTCATCTTTAGAAATTGGCGACAGCTTTATTCTCTTACTCGACAAATTTTTTCCATAATCTTTATCCGCCAAGATGACAGCTTCATCATATTGTTTTTCAGCTTCAAGATATGGAATTATTTTTCGCAAAGCTTTAACTGATAGATGTCCGAATTTGGTAAAAGAAACACTAAGCAGTGCTTTTTTAACATCGTCAGGCAAAGGTACAGCCTCGTTTACAAGCAACTTCTCAAAATACTTTAAAATATCTTCGTCCGTTTTATATAATGTTAGTATTTCTCCAATCTCATCTAATGTTTTAAAATCAGACGACATGAGATCCCAAAAGCTTTGATTTACAGGATTATCTTTCGTACCGACAATAGCTGATTTAAGTTTATGATAGGCTTCAAAGTTTGGTAGCTTAGTCTTTTTTTCGCATTCATCTTTTTGTTCTGCTTCTGATAGCGTTTCTAAATGTTTTCTTGAAACAAAGTAATTTACCATATTGAAACGTGTGGTATTTTCTAACCCAAGGAGATTTTTTACCTGTTCATAGTTACCGAAAGTTTTAACGGTCAACATTTTAGCTACAATTTGCTCCTTTTCATTTTTTGTAAGCGGTCGACGATTACCACCCGAATCAATCAATTGCAAATTATTAAGTCTTTGCAAGATATTAAAATACTGGAATGAGTATGTGGCTTTGGCTGCTCTTATTTCTTCTTTTTCAAAAGTACAAAAACCAACCATCTGTTTAAGTATGTCACCCTGAGCGTAGTGTCTTTGATAATTAAAAGCACCAATGGCACTATTATTTTCATCAAGACCTAATAAATCATTATAAAAAAACTCTGTTATCAACTCATTTCCTAATTTTTGTTGGGTTTTTAAGATTAGCTCCAATTCGTCTTGTAGCATACTTCTTGATACCGAATGTTTATAATTTGCAGGCTTGTTTCTAACCCCCTCAAAGCCAACGGTGGTTGCTTGCAACTCCTTATACAACATCTCTCCAACAGTACGACTAGCTGTTTCTTGCATTCTTTTTGAGTTCTTCAAGATATTAGACAATACAGCTTTTTTTTCAGAATTGTCTACTTCCAATTCCGCAGATTTTCGATTTGATTTATAACCGCGCCTTTTTGCCAAATGATAAACAGCTACAAATAAATCTTCATTTGAAATTTTCTTGTCTAAGGCCTCGGCTCGAATTTGATAAGGATTATTTTTTGCTACCATAAGAGTTTTGATTTTATCCGCCTGGATTAGTGCATGCAAGATAAAAACTGCTTTAATTTTATCAAGACGTGAACGCCTTCTTGATAGGCGTCTACGGGCTCCACGAGCTAGACGCCTAGGTTCTGCTAGTGAGTGACCATCTATTGGATTTTCTGCTGACTCAAACAATCTGACTCCCAGGTCTTCAATACGAGATTCATCTTTATTAATAACAGCCCAACCAACAGAAGTAGTTCCTAAATCGAGCCCAATGACGTATTTCATGTCATGTAAATATACAACAACCTGAAAATTTGACAAAGATGAACCCGACACTTTCGTGTCGGGTTCAGAGCTTTACGGAACAATTTCTTGCGAAAAAGTCCTTATTATAGCAACCCTACAGATCAGGTAATGGTATAAAACTTAATCTAAATTTTGCTACTCAATAAGTATATCTTAAATCGTAACAGACGCAATAAGAAGTCTTGTTCTGTAAATGAAACATCGGACAACAGATTTTTAACTAGAGTGAATTAGCTGGAAAATAGTAAACCTAATGGTATACTGCCACATATGTCAGAAACTAATGAATTTGAGGGAATTATCATGATTCGTGGTAAAGGGACTGGTTTTGTAAGCCATCCTGATTTAACTGAAGATATAGTAATTGAACGAGAGAGTCTAGGATTTGCCCTTGATGGTGATATTGTTGAAGTGGAATTAAAGAAAAAAGTACCAGGAAAACGTCAAGAGGGTAAGGTAGTAAAAGTTATTAAACCAGCCTACCGCGAACTAATCGGAGTGGTTAAAGAGAAAAAAATCGACGGAAAAAATATCCTATTCTTACAACCAGATAATGGCCGTATTCACATCCGACCAATCCTACCTGAAGCCAGCGCGAATGATTTAGGAATGAAGGTGGTCGTTGAAATTAGTAAATGGACAGAGCCATTACTTGACCCCGCTGCTAAAATTACTGAGACCCTCGGACATGCCGGTGATCACGAAACCGAGATGCAGGCCATTATCCGAAGCGGTGGTTTTTCCAAAGACTTCCCGGAGAGTGTCCAAAAAGCGGCGCAAGAATTGTTTGCTACAAAAGAAAATATTTTTGCTAACGCCGAAAAGGATCCCAAACGACGTGACCTCAGAAACATCATGACCATGACAATCGACCCAGTCGACGCCAAAGACTTCGATGATGCCCTTTCCTGCCGCAAACTCGACTCTGGCAATATTGAAGTCGGCATCCATATTGCTGACGTCTCACACTATGTGCGCGACAATGACGGTATCGACGAGGAAGCTAAAGAAAGAGCCACTTCAGTCTACTTAGTTGATCGAGTGATTCCGATGCTACCTGAGATTCTTAGCAATGACCTCTGTTCACTCAGACCAAACGAAGACCGTCTGGCCTTCTCCGCTATTTTTGAACTCAATCAAAACTCTGACATTGTAAATGCTTGGTATGGACAAACTATCATCCACTCAGACAAGCGCTTTAGCTATGAAGAAGCTCAAGAGGTGTTAGACAAGCAGTCAGGGCCTCACCTTGATGATTTGAACACTATGATGACTCTAGGTCGCAAACTTAGACAAAAACGCTACCAGGACGGTGCTATTGCCTTCGATTCATCTGAAGTAAAGTTTGATTTAGACGAACGCGGCGCACCAATCAACGCCTACAAAAAAGAACGCGTGGAGACAATGCTGATGATCGAAGACTTCATGCTGCTAGCTAACCGTGAAGTGGCTACCTATATTTACAATCTTTCCAAAGATAAAAATAAAGATTTAGCATTTATTTATCGTATCCACGACACCCCAAATCCCGATAAAGTCGAAGAGCTAGGTATATTCCTTAGAGCAATCGGTTATGAATTTGAGACCCATAAGGGAATTGTAAAAGCAACCGCTATCAACAAACTTCTAAAACAAGTAGCGGGTAAGCCGGAAGAAAACCTGATCAAGACAGCTAGTATACGCACGATGGCCAAAGCCGTTTATTCAACTAAGAATATTGGTCACTTTGGTTTAGCCTTCAAGTTTTATACTCACTTCACTTCCCCTATCCGTCGCTATCCCGACCTCATGGCTCACCGCATGCTTCGCAAACACCTAGACGGTGAAATGATTGGCCCAAAAGAAGTGGCGAAGTACGAACAAATGTCAGTCAAAGCTTCGCAACGAGAAATGGAGGCAGTAACAGCAGAAAGAGACTCGATAAAGTTCAAGCAAGTGGAATACCTGATGAATAAAATTGGCGAAACTTTCTCTGGTGTTATTACCGGAGTCACTGATTGGGGTATTTATGTCCAAGAAGAATCTTGTCTAGCTGACGGGATGGTTCGCTTAGCTACCATTAAAAGTGACTACTTTGAACACGAAGCGAGTAAATACCAGATTAAAGGTCAGAAGACCGGAAAGGTTTACCGCCTCGGCGACCGAGTAACCGTCAAGCTCATCAATGCCGACAAAGAAGCGCGGCAATTGGATTTTGAGTTGGTTACGACTTAAATATAAACCAAGCACCGCACGCCTAGGACCTATGGCGTTTCTTATGATAGAGATTTATAAAGAGCTTGCTTCCGTGTCCTAAGAACCCAAATCTCAGATACTAATCCTGGACAGACGTCCTAGAACCATCACCGCGACTTACGGTAATCAATTTGTAACATCTTTCAAGCTTCGCCAAGTCAATGACTGCCCTAAAAACAAATTGCCCACTCCACGAAAAATACCCCCACTAGAAATAAAACACCAACTAGTACGATTAATCGTACTAGTTGGTGTTTTAAAGTAGAACCATACGATTAATCATATAGTTCTACTTAAGGTAGTAGTAGTACATAACTCAGGTGTCAAATATGGTAAGTGCTGAGTGATACCGAATTTAACTAAATTTTAGAGTGCTAGTTCCAGCGATTTGCCCTAGGAAAGGACAAATCGGGAACGAAATTCACAATATGCGTTGCAACAGAGAGTCTGATTAAATTTTAGAGTGCTAGTTCCAGCGATTTGCCCTAGGAAAGGACAAATCGGGAACGAAATTCACAATAGTCGCTACGCTCGTTTGTTCATTTCTACTTTCACAGGCCGCTGCAGCTGACCGCTCCCTTCGGGGTCGCGGCTCAGCTAAGCGTCTGTATAAGTAAGGTAAATAAATTATGTAAATCTCTTTACTTATACTTTCACAGGCCGCTGCAGCTGACCGCTCCCTTCGGGGTCGCGGCTCAGCTAAGCGTCTGTATAAGTAAAATATAGTCGCCTTCGGCTCCTTATTTCTACTTAGCTACCGCCAGCGCTTCGTCGAACTTTACTGAGAGTAGTTTAGAGATGCCGTCTGCTCCCATTGTTACTCCATAGAGGACTCCGGCTCGGCTCATGGTCTCGCGGTTGTGTGTAATCAAGATTAGTTGTGACTTTTTTGCCAAGGCTTCAATCATGTCTCCGTAGCGACGGCTATTAGCTTCGTCTAAAGCGGCGTCAGTCTCATCCAGAATAATGAACGGCGGCGGATTAACCTGAGACATGGCAAAGATGAGGGCGATAGAAGTTAAGGCCCGCTCACCACCAGAAAGCATTTCTAGGCCCTTCACGCGCTTATTTGGCAGCTTAACAGACAACTCAATCCCACCTTCCTTTTGTTTCTCATCCGCTGCATTTTCTACGTCAAGACTATCTTCAGCGGACTTGGTTTTTGTAGTTACAGTGACCAACTCAGCTTCGCCGCCGCCAAACATCAAGGTGAAGAAACGATTAAATTCCGTCGATATTTTCTTGATTCCGACCGCAAACTGTTCTTCTAACTTACCTTCAAGCTCATTAATGAGTTCTCGTAGTTTGGCAATTGAAGTTTCCAAGTCAATAATCTCATGGGCCAAAAAAGCATCTCTCTCTTTAGTTTCTTTATATTCTTTTATAACATCCTCAGTAGCACCAATTCCGAGTTCCTCCAGACGAATTTTTAACTTCTCGAGTTCATGACGTCTAGCACGCTGCTTCTCACGACCTTCAATTATTACTATCTCATCTGTCACTTCGTTTCCGACCTCGTCCTTAATAACATAATTGAAATAATCAGAAGCAGCTCGTCCCAAGAGCGCTACGGCTTCTTGCAGCTCAAGCTTAAATTCGTTGCGATCACGATCTAATATAGCTAGCTCTCGATCAATTCGCTCTAGCTTACTCTCTAAGTCACGCTGCTCACCAACTAAACGAAAGACTGCTCGTTCTGCTTCCCGACCATCAGTGGCTTCTTGTTCTCGCTTATGTTCAATTGCCGCATAGACTTCTTTAGATTTTTCTTCAGCCGCCTTAGTTTCAATAACTTTTTTCGTGTATTTCACTAAGTCTGCCTGGAGCTGTTCTAATTCTTTTTTATCAAAATCGGAACTATCATCAACTTTATCGGTGGCGCGCTCTACAAATAGCTTTAACCGATGCACAATATCTGACAAGGCGCGTTCTAGGAAAGATACCTCTTTCTTTTGCAGGACTTTGCTGACCTGTTGTTCAATATCGACCACCAAAGCTGCCATCTCTCCGTATGGGATAGTCTTACCCGCTGGCGTCGCTCTTCGCCTCTCTATCTCCGCCAGACGTCGCTCCAGAAGCGCAATTTGGCCCTCACACTTGCTCAGTTCACGCTCAGCAGTCTGTCTTTCCCCCAAAGTTTTTTGAACAGTTTCCTCCGCACTAATCAATGGTTTAAAATCGTTCCCCTCTTCTGATGATTGTAGAGTTTTTTTGGCAGCCATTAAATCATGCTGGATTTTTTTTAAGGCCACTTCCGGATTGTGTCTCTCAGCCGTGAGACGATCATGGTGTGAAGCAATATAAACATCCTCGCGACGCAGGTATTCTGCATAGACAGTTTTTAGTTGGTCTTGAAGGGCTAAAGACTTCTCTATTTTCTGTACCTGTTTTTCAAGATACTTGAGATGTGGTGCTACTTCTCGACGCAATGACTCTACTTGAGCCACGTTCTCTGTGGTCTTGGTTAGTTTTCTTTCTGCTTCCTGGCGCTTATATTGATAAATTTTTAGACCCAAGGCGTCTTCAATCATCTCACGCCGCTCTTTGGCGTTGGCTGTCAAAATACGATCAGCTTCACCTTGGGAAATAATGTGGTGACCAGTAGAGCCAATATTAGCCGAGGCTAATAGCTCTTGAATATCCTTTAAGCGGACAACGGAGCCATTTAAAATATATTCGTTTTGCCCGTCGCGATGGACAATACGTTCGATCTTTATTTCGGAAAAATCGAGTGGGAAAACTCGATTGGTATTATCTAGCAAGATAGACACAGCAGCGCGGTTTCCTCGAGCGACTTGAGTTGAACCACCCCAAATCAAGTCCTCGCCACGCTTACCACGCATCGACTTGACCGACTGCTCACCAAGCACAAAACGAAAAGACTCAGCCACATTACTTTTACCAGAACCGTTTGGCCCCACAATAGCAGTGATTGGCGCCGAAAATTCTAGTTCGCCTTTTTTAGCAAATGATTTGAATCCAGAGATGGTTAGCTCTTTGAGGTACATGACTTATTTAGTTTTACCAATTTTGAGCACCAGCACTATAGACAGCGTAGGTATTTGGATGAACAGTGCGAAGACAAGCTCTTTCTGCGATTGGACAACGGGCAAACTCCTGACCTAGGTCACTAATAATATTAACTTCGACGGAGTTATAGCTCATAAACTTATAGCTATCACCACTTGAGCGGTAATAATAACCGCGATTTGCATCATTTTCAAATTGTGGATCCATCGGTAAGGCACCTATAAATTCTGGCACTAAACCCTGAATGTAGTTTTGGGCACAAGCAGTAAGATCACTTTCAGTTGCGACTCCTGGCCCAGCAAAAGACCCATCACCAACACCACAACCTGCAAGGGGGTACGAACCATACTGGGTTTTATAGACCTCTAGTGCCAACTGCACTTGTTTAAGTGTTGTCATCCGGGTCTTGTCTCGGGCAATCATCCGAGCTTGGTTAAAGTTGGCGTACAGGACTGACGATAAGATAGCAATAATACCAACTACAACCATTAATTCAACTAGCGTAAAACCTTTTTGTTTGTTCAGAAAAAATTTCATATTTTATTTACATATTACTTTGGTAGTATTTTGTATCTCAATTGCATAATTGGGACCAGTAACTAATTCGGCAAACCCACCCCAAACTCCATAAGAAATATCAAACCTGTTATTACTGGTAGGACTGTCCTTTAATTTTACGCAGTGATTTATTGTTCCCGACTGAATATTTGACCCTTCTTGAATAGAAAGTACCGCGTTATTACACCAACCCGCTCTGTTAATTCCAACCTGAGTAGGAGGATTAGATGGTCGTGTTCCATCAGGCCTAGGAATAATATGGCAACTTTTAAACTCGTGATTATAATCAACCATCTCTGACTCCACCGTGCGCATGGCCATGATTTTATAAACCGACCCCTCGACATTAGTTCGGTAAACATAACCAGACTCACTGTTCTCGCTATTAATCTTGTCATCATACGGTAAAACTGGAATAAATTCTGGCGCTAACCCAGTAATGTACTGCGAGCTATCTCCAAGACAACGATAGGCAGAATTAGACTGCCCAGACCAATTGTCAGCACCATTACATCCCACAGGATATCGCCCGTTCTTATTTTTATACAGCTCCACCGCGCTCTGAAGGATTCTTAAGTCAGCTTGTCTCTTGGCGTCACGAGATATTTTGCCTGATTGCGCCGCATTAACAGCAATCACCGACGCTAAAATACCAATAATACCGATGACGACCATCAGTTCGATTAGCGTCAGGCCACGCAAAGTATTTAGTGGTCGATTGTATTTCATTACAAAAAGTATAACATGTGACTTTCATAAAAAAGTGGTGGCGGTGTGAGAAAAAGAAAAATTCCCAATTGGGAATTTTTCTTTTTTCGCCACCTGGTCTTCATTAAACTAAACGTCCCAACCTTTGTTCGCAGTGCCGGCCTTAGCCGCTTCCTGCTCGGCTTCCTGCTTGGAACGTCCTTTACCCTCACCGACTTTCTCATGGCGCAAAAAGACACCAATAGTAAAGACTCGGTCGTGATCCGGTCCGTCTTGTGATAAGGTCTCATATGTCGGAGTGATTGAGACTTTTTCTTGAGACAACTCCTGAAAACGACTTTTGGCGTCTTGCCATAATCGCTTTCTAACAATCTCATCTGTGTTAGCAAAAAGACGTCCAGCAATAAATTCTCGCGCCGCGTCGTAACCCTGATCGAGATAAATTGCCCCAATACATGATTCAAAAGCATTAGCCAAGATGTATTGTCTGGCCCGACCTTCGTCTTTTGCTTCACCTTTAGACATCAACAGATACTGATTTACACCTAGTTGCTCTGACGCAATTGCTAGCGAGTTTGTATTAACAATAGCGGCTCGGATTGCTGTCAATTCCCCTTCCGGCTTTTCGGGAAATTTTGCAAACAAGTACGTAGTAACAGCCAGCTCTAAGACTGCGTCACCCAAAAACTCCAGGCGTTCATTATGTTCCCAATCAGCTTCCCGATGTTCATTCAAATAAGAACGGTGTGTAATTGCCGAAAGTAGCAACTTAACATCATTAAAGGTTACCCCGAGTATGGTTTGTAACTTAAGTAATTCTGCTTCAATATTTCTCTCAAGCATAGGTATATTAATTGTCACTTTATCTGCCGAGATTAGCATTATTTACTCCTTCTGCCAACCAACATCGTTATAGCCTTGGTTACTATTGGTAGAATGTCCTCGTAGAAGTTTAGGTCCAAAATATCAGCTACCCGAAACCATTTAGCATCATCGAGGCCGCCTTTTTTAGCTAAAGTTAAATCCTGATATGGAGCCTTGGCTAAGAAATAATGTACTTGTTTGCGAACCTTACCCTTTTCTGGCTGAGTGGCAATATATTCGTTATTTCCAAGCTCCGCTTCAATCTCAGCCGGAAGTCCCATTTCATTCAAAAGCGCTCGCACAGCCCCTTGTTCGACTGTTTCATTTTCTGTTACCTTACTCTTAGATAAGGTCCAGTGACCAAAAATATCATGGACTAAAGCGAAATACATTTGACCATCAGCTTCGGCGTAGACTACCGCTCCAGAGAGTCGCTCAATCGGCATTTGGTCAAACGGTACGTCTTTTTTACGATGTTTACTCACCTCTGCTTTTCCTGGCTCACCAATCTCTTTATAGACAGCACCAAGTACGCCGTTAACAAAGCGACTGCTGTTATCGCCACCAAACTGCTTGGCTAGTTCTATAGCTTCATTAATCGCTACTTTAGCTGGTACTTCAGAACGTTCAGAAAAAAGTAGCTCAAATAAACCGAGACGTAGAATATTACGGTCAACTGGAGAGATTCGGTCTATTGGCCACTCCGGCGCGGCTTTGGTAATAACCAAATCAAGCTCCGTCTGTTTACTTAAAATACCGTTCAAAAGCTTCTCCATGAATGGTCGGTCGGTTTTATTCTGGGCGAACTCCTCGATGTTTCTGTCTAGAATTGAAATAGCGTCTTTTTTATCAACTGCGTTTAAATCCCACTCAAAGAGGGCTTGAAGAACTATACTGCGTGAAAGGTGCCGATTGGCCATAAAAAATGTACTTATACTTCTACTGAGATTACTATAGCACATGATATAGAACACAAGCCCCTAAATCCACAAAGCCCCCTTAGGGGCTTTGAAAAATTATTTCTTTGGGGCTGCTGCTAGTGCTGGAGCTTCTGCTAGTGCTGATGCTTTTTCCTTTTCATCACCCCGGATTACTGCTTTCTTGGCAGCCAATCGCTCATCTCGAGCTTTTTTCTTAGCTAGCAAATCAATAACGATTCGTCCATTGTAAAAGCCGCAGTTTAAACACATGTGGTGCGGGCGATAACTACCACCACAGTTTTTACACACAGCTACCGCAGGCTCTTTTAGAGCGTGGTGTGAGCGTCGGTTGGCGGTGTGAGACCGCGTATGTCGCATTCGAATTACCATAGTGGCAGAACTATAACAAATCCTTATAAAAAAGCAACTACTCAGAAAGGCTTATCATCTTTACGTTGAATCAGAGATTTAAACACGACGAGCATATCATGCATGATATGCTCGTCGTGCTATCCATAACATGCAGTAATCCAAGGATTATCCTTCACATCCATCCTACCTGCCAATCTAATAAGCACTATAACTGTTGTAATTTAAATATATTTTTGCAAAACGTCATCCGATGCTCGGGGGATAGCCCATGTTTTTTGATCAACTCACGATGAAGCTTGGTGCCGTAGCCTTTATGTTGGGCAAATTGGTAGCTGGAAAATGCCTCTTTTTCGGCAATTTTTTCCATATAATGATCACGGGTGACTTTGGCTAAAATAGACCCCAGTCCAATAGCGTATTCTTTTTGGTCACCTTTGATGATGGTCTCTTGGTGCAAAAAATCTGAAGGAGCTTTTAGTCCCCCATCCAGTTTTATCATGACCGAGTTTGTCTTTAGGGAATGTCTTTTACTTATTTTTTTAAGACCGTTTTCGAGTGCTTTCTTGATAGCTGGCACTATGCCTGTTTTATCAATCTCCTTTGCTGAAACTAAAATTACTTCATAATCTAGCTGTTTGTCTTTTTTTAGCTGTTTAGCTTTTATAAAAATCACTTCCCTTTTAGCAGGCGATAATTTTTTACTATCGTTCACCCCGACTAAGGTCTTTTTATTAAAATTTGCTTTGAGCAAGACCACCCCGACCGATACCGGCCCAGCCAGTGGACCGCGACCAGCTTCATCAATACCAATTATATCTGTAGGTGATTTCACAGAATTTTAGTATACCTTAATATAAATAAACCCAACCAAACCTTTCGGTTAACCGAAAGGTTTGGTTGGGTTTATTTATGTGGATGATAAAGGTTATCTAGGACCTAGATTATCTCCCCACCGCTGCGCATCATGCATGATGCGGTCTACGTATCGTACATGATATGTAGACTAATTTATGATTTAAAGTTTGGACCGTCCTCATCTAGAGTGACTCCTGCCAAGACACTATATGACCCGATATGAGACGGCTACCATTGATTTTTTAACTATCATTGTAAATTCTGAGTTTATGAATAGTAACCAAAAGCAACGGCAGCAAAAATTTTCGCCATAGTCGCAGGCTGATGCTACAATGTAAAGAATATGTCTGAAAGCGAGAAAACACCCCCAAACTTCGTTCACCTTCACGTTCATTCACATTACTCACTTCTTAACGCTCTCCCTACCCCAAAAGAGCTAGCGTCCGCCGCTAAAGCGGATGGACAGACTTCACTCGCCATCACTGATAACGGTGCAATGTACGGAGTGATTGATTTTTATAAAGCCTGTACCAAAGAAGGCATCAAACCCATTATAGGACTAGACGCCCACTTAGCACCGCGCACTCGGCACGACAAAGACGCTCAGATAGACAAGCCGCGGGCACGCCTGGTCTTGCTGGCCAAAACTTTCGTTGGTTACCAAAACTTAATCAAGTTAGTAACTCTATCAAACTTAGAGGGCTTCTACTACAAACCTCGTCTTGATGATGAACTGCTCGAAAAATACGCTAAAGACTTAGTCTGTATTATTCCCTCTTTTGCGGGCGAAATAGCTCGCGCTCTCAAAGACGATGACCAGGAGTACGCTCTAAAAAAACTCAATTGGTACAAGAAAGTATTCCCTGGAAATTGTTATCTAGAAATTACCCACCACCCAGAAATCCTTGATCATCAGGATAACCAAAGCAAGATTATCAAATTAGCAAAGGAGACAGATACTCCTCTGGTTGCTGCTCATGATGTTTATTACCTTAAGCCCGGAGATCGCGTTGCGAGAGAGACTTTAATTAAAATTCAAAACGGTGGAGTGGTTGACCTAAGTAATGACCACGGTAGTGAGGAAGATTTTTCTTTTATAACTCAAGAACAAGCAGCTCAATACTTCAAAGACATTCCTGAGGCTTTAGCTAATACAGTCAAAATCGCTGATGAGTGTAACGTTGAGATTGAAATTGGCACCCATTGGTATTTCCCTGATTACCAGATTGCTAGCGGAAGAACGCCTGATGACGAACTAGAGTTCACTGCTTACGAAGGAGTTGAATGGCGCAATCTTGATATCAATGATCCGGTTGTCAAAAAGCGTTTGGATTACGAACTGGATATTATTAAAACAAAGGGTTACGCCAAGTACTTCTTGGTAGTAGGTGACCTGCTACGTGAAGCGAGAGTAAGAGGTATCTTGACCACTATTCGTGGTTCGGTAGCGGGATCGCTGACGACTTACGTCCTCGGGATTACCAACGTAGACCCAATCGAATACAAACTTCCCTTTGAACGTTTCCTCAACCCCGAACGACCGTCAGCTCCCGATATCGATATGGACTTTGCTGATAATAGGCGTGATGAGATTATTGAATACGCTAAGGAAAAGTATGGGGCTGATAAAGTAGCTCAGATTGGCACCTTTGGAACTATGATGGCTAGAGCGGCGGTCCGTGACGTTGCTAGAGCCTTAGGCCACCCATACTCTGTCGGCGACCGTATTGCCAAACTAATCCCGGTAGGTAGTCAGGGTTTTCCAATGACTATCTCTAAGGCTCTTGAAATTGAGCCAGATTTGGCTGAACTCTACAAAAAAGATAGTGAGGCTAGAGAAGTGATTGACCTAGCCAAGCAAATTGAAGGTCGGGTACGACACTTGGGAGTACATGCCGCTGGAGTAGTGATTTCCCCAGAGCCTCTCAACCAATTTGTTCCGATCCAGTCTGATTCAAAAACCGGTAAGTTTATTACACAGTATGAAATGAAGAGCGTTGGTGAGGATGGTGTAGGCTTACTGAAGTTCGACTTTTTGGGAATTAAAAACTTGGCTATTTTGGCCGACGCAGTTAAACGCGTGCGCAAGATCCGCGGTGTAGAAATTGATATTGAAAATATTCCCCTGGACAATCTAGAGACTTTTAAAATTTTAGCGCGTGGTGAGACAATGGGACTCTTCCAGCTTAATGGTTCAGGTATGACCGCTTTCTTAAAGCAACTAAAGCCAAGTAGCATTCACGACATTAATGCGATGGTGGCTCTTTACCGTCCCGGACCGATGGAATCAATCCCTGAATACATTGAACGTAAACATGATCCTAGCTTGATTAGTTATATCGATGACAGACTGAAACCAATTCTTGATATGTCTTACGGAGTTATTACCTACCAAGATGACGTAATGACCATAGCGCGCGAACTAGCTGGCTACAGCTGGCTTGAAGCTGATATGTTACGGAAAGCAATGGGAAAGAAAATTCCTGAAGTGATGGCCGCCGAAAAAGACAAACTACTAACTGGTTTTGTAGATTACGGAAAACTAAGCGCCCAGATCGCCAACAAACTCTGGAGTCTGATTGAACCTTTTGCAGCTTACGGTTTTAATAAGGCCCACGCTGCTAGCTACGGCCGAGTAGCCTACCAAACCGCCTACATGAAGGCTAATTTCCGGGTAGAGTATATGTCTGCGGTGTTGACGGCTGACTCTGGTGACACTGAAAAAATTTCAGAAATTATTAAAGAGTGCGGACGCATGAATATCGTTGTCCTCCCTCCTGATATCAATGAATCATTTTCTGACTTCACCGTAGTGCCAGGTAAAGAAACCATTCGTTTTGGACTGACTACTATTAAAAACTTTGGTGCTGGTATTGCAGAAGCTATTATTAATGAACGTAAAAAAAATGGGTCTTTCACTTCCCTATCTGAATTTCTCTCTCGAGTCAACGACCGAAACCTCAACAAAAAATCGCTTGAAGCCCTAATCATGACTGGTGCCTTAGACAGCTTTGGTGAACGCGGACATATGTTTGCCAATATCTTAACCTTATTGATTTTTAACAAAGAACAAGTAGCGGAAAAAGAATCAACTCAGGAATCACTTTTTAGTCTTGGTGACAGTGTGGCTAATACCCTCAATCTAATTCCAGCAGAAGCCGCGACCAAAATTCAAAAGCTAATTTGGGAAAAAGATCTCCTTGGCGTTTACGTCTCCGGGCACCCACTAGATGAATTTACTGCCGAAATGGCCAAACGTCCGAGTATTACTGAAATTAAAAAAGCGGTAATCAATAAGGAAGAGATTGCTATAGTACGTCTCAAGGGTGAACTAGTGACTGCCGGAATGGTCAGTAGTGTCAAGGAACTGCTAACCAAAAAAGGTGACCGTATGGCTTTTATAGTTTTGTCTGACACCACTAGCGATATTGAGATGGTGGCCTTCCCTGAAACCTATCTCGCACTTAAGGATGTACTATTGGTTGGTAACTGTGTCGCAATCAAAGGCAAACTATCTATTCGTAATGAAGACCCGAGTATTTTGATTGATAAAGCCAAATTACTTTCTGGAAAAGTTGAATCTGAAGCAACAACAGCAAGTCCGGAATAAATTAAAATTTGACCAAAAGCGATTAAAGGCTTACGATAGGTAAACATTCAGAGATTGTGGTGTCAACCAAACACCAGAAACCTTTCGGTTAACCGAAAGGTTTGCGGAAACCTAAATTCCCTAATCTGAAAATTAAGCGCTGCCAGAAATAGCAGAAGCCCGGTGGAACCGCGGTCTCACTTTGAGATACGTCCGAGCAAAAATGTAACTTTGGTTATTTTTTTGCTCGGACGTTTTTATTATTAATAATCAACAAAAGGTTTACTCATTTTGTAAATTACCACATTATATGTCACAAAACTTAGAATATAAAAGGCATACCCTAGCCCACTTAATGGCCAAGGCTATTAGCGATGCTTACCCACACGCCAAACTCACCTTAGGGCCAGCAATCGACACTGGCTTCTATTACGACATCGACTTTTCTGGTGGACCTACCCCCAACGAAGACGGTCTAAAAGATATTCAAAAGGCGATGAAGAAACTACTGAATACTTGGACTACATGGAAACATCTTGGAGTAACGCCAGAAGAGGCACGGACCATTTTTGCAGGCAATCAATTCAAATTAGAAATCATTGAGGAAATTATCACTAGAGGTGAGGCGATAACTTTATACACTTGTGGCGAAGGTAAAAGTGAATTTACTGACCTCTGTCGCGGTGGACATAGTGAGAACCCGCAAAAAGAAATTGCACCTGATAGCTTCAAGCTCGACCGTATTGCGGGTGCCTATTGGCGTGGTAACGAAAAGAATCCCATGCTCACTCGCATCTATGGCCTAGCTTTTGACTCTAAAGAAGAACTAGATGCCTACCAACGGCAGATTGAAGAGGCTAAAAAACGTGACCATAAAAAACTAGGCAGAGAGCTTGACCTTTTCATCATTGACGAAAAGGTCGGCAAAGGATTACCCATGTGGACTCCCAAAGGAACCACGGTCAAATTTGAACTAGAAACTTATGCACGTAATCTAGAAAAAAAATACGGCTACCAACACGTAGAAACTCCCTATCTAGGAAGTGAGGAACTTTATAAAATATCCGGGCATCTTGACCATTATTCTCATAACATGTATGCGCCAATTGATATGGAAGGCGAAAAATATTATCTACGTCCTATGGCTTGCCCGCATCATATACGCATGTTTCAGCGGAAAAGTTGGAGTTACCGCGACCTGCCAATCCGCTATGCAGAAATCGCTGACTATAATCGCTACGAAAAGTCTGGAGAGTTAATGGGCATGATACGGGTGCGCAAGTTTCAACTGACTGACGGGCATATCTTCGTATCTCCTGAGGGCCTGAAGGATGAGTTTAAACAAGTTTGTTCTATGATTGCTGAAGGTATGCGCGGCCTTGGCTTAATGGATATTGTTACCTATCGTTTTTCCAAGCGTGACCGAAATAACAAAGACAAGTATTTCCCTAATGACGAACTTTGGAATAAGGCAGAAAAGACAATGAAGGAGGCTTTGGACGAACTTGGTTTCCCTTACGTGGAGGCAGAGGACGAAGCCGCATTTTACGGACCTAAGCTTGATGTACAAGCAAAAAATGTAAACGGTAAAGAGGATACTCTTTTTACGGCTCAAATGGATTTTCTACTTCCAGAAAAATTCGACATGGAATTTACTGATGCTGATGGTGTCAAAAAGCGCCCGGTAATGATCCACCGCTCAACGATAGGTAGTCTAGAACGCGTTTTTGGTTTTTTAATTGAACATTACGGTGGTAACTTTCCTCTATGGCTCGCGCCAGAACAAGTACGAGTAATTCCAGTTGCGGAAACACACTCTGATTACGCCAAAACAGTTTACGATGGTCTGAAAGCTATTGGCGTTAGAGTGAGTTTTGATGACGGGGATGATGGTATGGGCAAAAAGATTCGCGGCGCTAAGGTGGATCGACTTCCCTATTTCATTGTTGTTGGTGACAAAGAGGTTGAAGCCAAAAATATTACCGTGGAATCAAGAGACGGTTCGTCTAAACAGACAACTCTGAATGAATTCGGAAATCACCTACTAACTGAAATTGAGACCAAGCAAGTGTAAGCGAGATAAATTTTCAACGACCGCGTCCTTGGGCGCGGTCGTTGTGTTATTTTTATACTAAGTGACCTAAAACTTCATATCATACATGATATGAAGTTTTATGTTCCTGTGGAGGCTCAATCTGCAACAAAAGACCCTCAGGGGCTGTTTTGAGGGAGGCTAGCCTCCCTCAAAATTCGGTCGAGTCTGTGAAATATCCACAACTTCAAAATTTTTCAATTAATCAAAAGGTTTTATGGCGTTGGTTAGATTTATTTTTAAAACAAAAACGCTGTCCCAGAGGGACAGCGTTTTTGTAATTTACTTTGAAATTAGTTCGACATCTTTACCGCCTTCATAATAGCCATCTTTACCGCTGAGGCTTCGTCAGTATAAACACCGTCGAGCGCTCCAGTTAAAGCAGCGATGACCGCTAGAATTTGCTCGTCTGTTAGTGAAGCAGTTTCTTTCATTAATAGTTCAGAAACACTTCCCTTTCCTCCACGACGTAGTCGGTAGACAGCATCTAAGTCAGCCGCCGCATCAGCTAGAGCAAACATTGGTCGGTGACCAATCATCTCGTAAGCCGCTACTACGTTACCAGTTACAATTGCTTCAGCGAGTGAACCTGCGCCAGTAGGGACAACAGTTGGAATGAAAGCTACTTCTGGTTTAGCTGCTACCTGATTAACAGAACAGATCACGCAGAGGTCTTGCATCCGCTTTTCATTTAAGACTACCCAGCCATCTTCTGTGGGAAATTTTTCTTTAGCTGCTTTGATCACCTGATCAAGCGCTTCAGTTCTTTCTGTAACAGAATTTGTGGTCGCGACAAAGTGACGGATAGCATCACTGGAAATAAGAATCTTGCGCGCATGGGCATAATTCTCAAGTGTTGTCATTTCGTCTTCATCGATACTACGGATGCTCTTATCTCCCTCTTCAGTCGATGTTTCCACGTTAGCGTACCCAATCACTACTGGGGAGATTGGTAGATTAGCTGGCATAAATGACATCGGTGGTTCTGCGGTTGTGTTTTGTGATACCAAGATTTTAGGACTAACATAATCGTTGTGGAAAATCGGCTCACTATCATTCTGATTCACCGTAGCCAACTTTAGTCCGCCAAGAGTGTCCCGTTTGATCACTAATATGTAGGCGATATATGCCGCCCAAGCCATTAGTAGTAGATAGAATAAGATAGTTAAGATTGGTCCAGCTTCAAATCCAGTATATGGCACTTGTGTCAGAGCAATACCTGAAACTAATGGTTGTTGATCTCTAACTTGAGTAACCACAACATCATCACCTACTCGAACGTCAACTGTACAAGTTCTTTCTCGAGAACCGCTAGTAACGGTCAATAGATAAGTAGTATCTTTTTTTGGTGAAACTGTTAGATTATCGTCAAAGAATTTCTCCTTGTCTCTACTCAACATATCTTCAGTATCAAGCAAAACCTTTCTAGCTGTTTTATCTTCAACTTTAATGTCTCGCGCATTACTAGTATCCCAAGTAAGTCTGACGCTCTGACCAAGAGTAATTCGATTCTTTGAGACAGAAAGTTCACAACGAGGAGTTGGTGTACCACCACCGCCTCCTCCTCCTGTAGTTACAGTCACTCGGACTGGACAACTAATTGTAGTAGAATCGGTAGTAGCGATTAAGTTATAAGTAGTTGAGTTGCCTGGCTCTACGGCCACGGATCCACTTAATCCTGTAGCTGTAATACCGTTATCAAATCGCAATGAAGTCACTCCTGTAGTATTCCAAGTCAAAGTTGAAGAATTACCGTCTCTAATTGAAGTTGGATTAGCAGTGAAATTTACATTATCTGCACAAGTGATTGGTACTACCACCGGAACAACGGTCACTACAACGGCACAGTTAGCTGTTTGGCTATTGGCTCCTAATACTAACAAAGTATAAGTCGTAGTCACTGATGGATTAACTGTGACGCTTCCGTCAAG